>Ga0307508_10002507_pt1 | contig 19347 bp, 16 predicted proteins | sample 9_EM_MG_FD_203089 | JGI IMG/M metagenome (GOLD analysis project Ga0307508, IMG submission 203089) | Populus trichocarpa ectomycorrhiza microbial communities from riparian zone in the Pacific Northwest, United States - 9_EM | ecosystem: Host-associated > Plants > Roots > Unclassified | place... | reverse complement strand
GCCGGCCTTGGCGCCCGGGCCGACCGCTGACCGCTTCCAGCCGCCGAACGGCTGCCGTCGTACGACCGCGCCGGTGATGCCCCGGTTGACGTACAGGTTGCCGGCCTGGACCCGGCCGAGCCAGGCGCGCACCTCGGCCGGGTCCAGCGAGTGCAGCCCGGAGGTCAGTCCGAAGTCGACGTCGTCGACCAACTCGATCGCCTCGTCCAGGGTCGCCGCCGTCATGACGCCCAGCACCGGGCCGAAGTACTCGACCCGGTGGAACGCCGAGCCGCGCCGCACCCCGTCGCGGATGCCGGGCGTCCACAGCCGGCCCTGGTCGTCGAGCCGGCGGGGTTCGAGCAGCCAGCGCTCGCCCGGCCCGAGCCGGGTCAGCCCGTCGAGCAGCTTCCCGGCCGCGGGCTCCACCACCGGGCCGACCTGGGTACGCGGGTCCTCCGGCGAGCCCACTCTCAGCGAGGAGGCCGCGTCCAGCAGCTGGGTGCGGAACCTCGCCGACTGCCCGACCGAGCCGACCAGGATCACCAGCGACGCGGCCGAGCACTTCTGCCCGGCGTGGCCGAACGCCGAGGCCACCACGTCCTTGACGGCCAGGTCGAGGTCGGCGCTCGGGGTCACGATGATCGCGTTCTTGCCGCTGGTCTCGGCGAGCAACGGCAGGTCGGCGCGGAACGACCGGAACAGCTCCGCGGTCTCGTACGCCCCGGTGAGCACGACCCGGTCGACCAGCCGGTGGGCGACCAACCGCCGTCCCAACTGCTCTTCGTCCACCTGAAGCAGGGTGACCAGGCGCGGGTCGGCGCCGGCGGCGGCCAGCGCCGAGCGGACGATCCCGGCGAGGACCGCGCCGCACCGCTGCGCCGGGCCGGCCGGCTTGACCGCGACCGCCGAGCCGGCGGCGAGCGCGGCGAGCAGCGAGCCGGCCGGGATCGCCACCGGGAAGTTCCACGGCGGCGCCACCAGGGTGAGCCGGGCCGGTACGGGCGTCGCGCCGTCGATCGAGTCGAACTCGGCGGCCAGTTCGGCGTAGTAGTGCGCGAAGTCGACCGCCTCGGAGACCTCGGGGTCGGCCTGGTCGGCGGTCTTGCCGGCCTCGGAGACCATCACCTCGATGAGCTCGGCGCGGTGTGCCTCCAGCGCGTCGCCGACGCGGTGCAGCGCCGCGCCGCGCTCGCCTCCGGTGCGCTGCGACCAGGGGCCGGCGGCCGACACGGCCGCGCCGAGCACCTCGTCCAGCAACTCCGCATCGGTGACGCGGGCCGCGGCGATCGCGGCGGCGCCCAGCGCGGAGCCGGACGCCCGGGCCAGGACCTCCCGCATCGCGGCGCGGTTGGCGGCCACGGACGGGTCGGTGTCGGGGGTGTTCGCGAAGCGGCCCGGGCGCGGGGCGGGGACGGCCGCGTACCGCTCGGCGACCCGGCGCGGCGCGGGCACGGCGTCGTCGAGCGCGGCGAGCGAGGCGCGGAAACGCCGCTCCTCGCGGGCGAACAACTCCGCGTCCGCATCCAGCTCGAACACCGCGGACATGAAATTCTCGGTGCTGGCGCCCTCTTCGAGACGGCGGATCAGGTACGCGATGGCCACGTCGAACTGCTCCGGGCGTACCACCGGGGTGTAGAGCAACAACCCGCCCACCTCGCGCCGGACCGCCTCGGCCTGGCCCTCGGCCATGCCGAGCAGCATCTCGAACTCGACTCCGTCGCGCACGCCGCGCCGCCCGGCGAGCAGCCAGGCGTGCGCCACGTCGAAGAGGTTGTGCCCGGCCACGCCCAGCCGGACGTTGCGGATCCGGTCCGGGCGCAGCGCGTAGTCGAGCACCCGCTTGTAGTGGGTGTCGGTCTCCTGCTTGCTGCCCCAGGTCGCCAGCGGCCAGCCGTGCAGCCCGGCCTCCACCAGCTCCATCGGCAGGTTCGCGCCCTTGACCAGGCGGACCTTCACACCCGCGCCGCCGCGGTCGCGGCGGCGCGCGGCCCACTCTTGCAGGCCGATCATCGCGGCGAGGGCGTCCGGGAGGTACGCCTGCAGCACGATGCCGGCCTCGAGCGCAAGCAAGGGCGGACTGTCCAGCAGCCGGGTGAAGACCGCGATCGTCAGGTCGAGGTCCTTGTACTCCTCCATGTCGAGGTTCACGAACTTCGGCGTCGCGGCCGTCGCCGCCAACGTGAACAGCGGCGTGAGCTGCTCGACGATCTCCGCGACGGCCTCGTCGAAGGCCCACGGGCTGTGTGGCGGCACGGTCGCCGACACCTTGATCGAGACGTAGTCGACGTCGTCGCGGGCCAGCAGCCGCTCGGTCTCCCGCAGCCGCCGGGCGGCCTCGCCCCGGCCGAGCACCGCCTCGCCGAGCAGGTTGACGTTGAGCCGCACGTCGCGCCGCCGGATCCGGGCGATCGCGCGGCCGAGGCGCGCGTCCGTGGCGTCGACCACGAGGTGGCCGACCATGCGGCGCAGTACCCGCCGGGCGATCGGCACGACCACGCCGGGCAGCGCCGGGGCGAGCCGTCCACCGAGGCGGACGGCCGCGCGCAGCGGCGCGGGAAGGAAGGCGGGGACCTCCGGCGCGAGGGCGGCGAGGGCACGGGCGCCGACGCGTACGTCCTCGGGCCGCACCACGCCGTCGACGAAGCCGACCGCGAAGGCCAGGCCCTTCGGGTCGCGCAGGAGCCCGGCGAGCTGGGCCGCGGAGCCGCCGACCGGGATGGTCGCGGCCTCGCGCAGCCAGCGGCGCACGAGCGCCACTGTCTCGTCGGCTATCCGGGCTTGCGTGGGCGTGGCGGTGTCGGACATACGGCCAGTTTCTTGTCTCGCCTCCCGTCAGGAAAAGCGAACGTTTGTTACCGGTACTCTTCAGTTCTGCTTACTGTTTGCCCCGGGAGGGCCGGCCATGCTGGAGATCCGGCGTCTGGTGCTGCTGCGCGAGCTTGCCGTGCGCGGCACCCTCGCGGCCGTCGCCGACGCGCTCAACTTCTCGCCCTCGGCCGTCTCCCAGCAGCTCACCCTGCTGGAGAAGGAAACCGGGATGCAGCTGCTGCGCAAGGCCGGCCGCCGGGTGCAGCTCACCCCGCAGGCCGAGGTGCTGGTGGCGTCGGTCGGCGAGATCCTCGACACGCTCGAGCGCGCCGAGGCGCGGCTGCAGGCCTCGGTGACCCGGATCACCGGCACCGTACGCGTCGCGGTCTTTCAGTCGGCCGCGCTCGCCCTGATGCCGGCCGTCCTGCGCGAGATGGCGACCCGCCACCCCGACGTTCGGGTCGAGATGGTGCAGCGCGAGCCCGAGGAGGCGCTGCGCGAGACCTGGGCGCGCGACTTCGACATGGTGATCGCCGAGCAGTACCCGGCCCACGCGGCCCCGCACCACCCCGGCCTCGATCGCCGCCCGCTGACCACCGACGCGATCCGGCTGGCGCTGCCCGCTCCGGACGCAGCCCTGCACCCCGTCGACTCGCTGGACGACGCCCGGCACATCCCGTGGGTGATGGAGCCGCGCGGCACCGCGTCGCGACACTTCGCCGAGCAGCTCTGCCGCGCCGCCGGCTTCGAGCCGGACGTCCGGTACTCCACCGCCGACCTGCAGGCGCACATCCGCCTCGTGGAGTCGGGCAACGCGGTCGCGCTGATCCCGGACCTGGTCTGGGCGGGCCGCGACACGTCATGCCGCCTGCTGCGCCTGCCCGCCGACCCCCGCCGCACGATCTTCACGGCGCAACGCGTGTCGGGGGCGGCCTCGCCGGCGGCCCGCGCCTTTCGCGAGACGCTGGAGTCCGCCGCGGCCGCCCGCTCCACGCCGTCGTGACCGCCGATGTCGTTTCCCCGACGAGGATCGCCTGGTGAATCCGGTCGCCGAAGACCAGCCGACCCGCAAGCGTCACAACGGTCATCCGGACGCGTAGGCTCTGGTCAGCTACCGCGTCGACGCGCGCACCATGTCGAGCCTGCAACAGCCGATTTCTTCGGGTTTGTTGCCTCCCCGGCCACGGGTCCAGACCCCGCCCGCCCACCTGAGCATTTCCTGGACGAAGCCGTTGGGCTGGAGGAAACGTGTCCACCACACTTCTACCGGTAACCTGGCCGGCTCTGCCGGCGACCGGGCCGCAGTTGCTTATCGAGGCCCGGTGCCTGTCGCCGGGCGCCGTGGCCGTCGACGTCGCCGGCGAGATCGATCTGTCGACGACGAACTCGCTGCACGCCGCTCTGCTCGGCGCGCTGTTCCCGGGGCTGCCGCACCGTCTTGAGGTCGACCTCGCCGGCGTCACGTTCATGGACTGCGGCGGGCTCACCGTCCTGGTCCTCATCGGCGACGCCGCCGCACGCGTCGGGTGCCAGTTGCGGGTCACGAACCCGCAGCCCGTGGTCCGCCGGCTCCTGGACCTGTCCGGGCTGCTCGGCCCCCTCACCGCAAGGTTCGACCCGGCGCCGTGCCGACCCCTCTCGCCGTCCCCGATCGGACCCGCCCCCCGAGACCTGACCCGGCCCGCCGTGCTGATAGCCGCCTGACCCGGCCGGCCGTCGTGCTGATCGCCCGCCGCGCCTCGCCGGAGGGTCCCACCCGGCTACCGCCACCCGCAGCCGCGCGTGTGCGCCGGGCCGACGCGTGTGTGTGCCGGGCCGAGCAGCCACGCCAAGGCTAGGCGGCTGCCCTCGTCGTCGTGGCAGGGCGGCGTGAGCAGGCATTCGGTGGCGCGCCGCACGACGATGTCGAGCACCCAGGCCAGCACGTCGAGGTCGGAGGCCGCGTGGAACCGGGACATCCAGAACACCTCGACGAAGGTGGCGTCCACGACCTCCCGTACGTCTGCGTCCCGGGACAGCGTCCGGCGTGCCCGGTCGCTCGCCGAGCCGAGCAGGTCGGCGTGTAAGACCCGCAGAGCGTCCCGATCGCCGGACTCGACGCGTCTGACCAGCGCGATGAGCTCCGCTGGTGGGCGTTGAGGGACGGTGACAGTCATGATGGACCTCCTGGAGGGCGGGCGTTTGGCTGGCCCGCCGGGTCCGGAGCGGTCGACGACTGTCGTCGGCACAAGGTACGTCGCCGGCACGACTCCCGGAGCGGCGACGGAGGCCGACCACTCGTCCGTGTACGGCCGCGGCCGATGCGCGCGCATCGCGCTGGGCTAGGGTGAGCGGGTCAGCGGCGCGTTGACGTTCCCGCTGCCCCGGACCCGGCAGTCCTTCGCGAAAGGGCGCGGCCATGCCAGGGCCACCTCAGGCACCTCCCGGGCTTCCTTCGTGCTGTCCCGCGGCTATCCAGATGCCAGGGGCACGACGATGACGTCGGTGTCCGCCGAACGGCTTTCGCAGATCTTCGTCGAGGTCGCCGACACGCTGGTGGACGACTTCGACCTGCAGGACTTCCTGCACATGCTCACCGTTCGCACCGCGGCCCTGGTGGGCGCGTCCGCCGTCGGCCTGCTGCTGGCCGACCAGCGTGGACAGTTGCGGTTCGTGGCCGCCTCCGACGAGCGGACCCGGATCCTGGAGATCTTCCAGGTGCAGGCCAGCGAGGGCCCGTGCTTCGACGCGTTCCGCAGCGGGGAGCCGGTGCTCAACCAGGATCTGCGCGAGGCGGCCGCGCGCTGGCCGGACTTCACCCGGCACGCCCTCGCGGCCGGCTTCCGCTCCGTGCACGCGTTCCCGATGCGGGTGCGCCGCGAGGTCATCGGCGCGCTGAACGTCTTCGGTAGCGGCGCGGGCGGCAACGTCGACGAGGCCGACGCGCGGATCGTGCAGGCGCTCACCGACGTGGCTGCCATCGGTCTGCTGCAGGAGCGGGCCATCCGCCGCGGCGAGGCGCTTACCGAGCAGTTGCAGGGCGCCCTCAACAGCCGGATCCTGATCGAGCAGGCCAAGGGCGCGATCGCGCAGGCGCACGGCGTCTCCGTGGACGCGGCGTTCACGGCGCTGCGCGGCTACGCGCGCCGCGCCAACCGCAAGCTGACCGAGGTCGCCGAGGAGATGCTCTCCAACCCCGACAGTCTCGCCGCCGTGACCGAGCACTGACCGGGCACGCGCCGCTGGGTGTCGCCCGTGTCGTGCGAGGGCCGGGACGGACGTCAGGTCACCATCAGGCCGAGCATCATGCCCGCGTCCTCGTGCAGGAGGTTGTGGCAGTGCAGCATGTACATGTAGACGCGGTCGGTGAAGTCGGTGAACCGCATGGCTATCCGTACCGTCGTGCGGGGCGCGACCTCGACGGTGTCCTTCCATCTCAGGTCCGTGCCGGGCAACCGTACCTGGAAGGGCACGTCGTGCAGGTGGAAGACGTGGAAGAAGGCGGTGGTGTTGACGACGTCCCACACCTCTGTCGCGCCGAGGCCGACTATGAGCATGTTGTCTTCCATGGCCCGGAGCGAGGTGCCCGCGACGCCGTCGATGGTCAGCGCGCCGGCCCTGGCGCCGAGGGTGATCTTGCGCCGCCTCGCGTTCCCGGTGTCCAGCGCCGTGATGGCGTTGAGGGTGGCGGGCAGGGCGGCCGGCGCGTCCGTGCCCGTGGTGGCGATCTCGAGGATGGCGAGCGTGTAGCGGTCGATGTTCTCCTCGGTGCAGGCGGTGGCCCGCAATGTGACCGCGTGGCCGGCGGCGAGGTCGATGACGATGTCGGCCCGCTCGCCCGGCGCCAGGCGCAGGCTGGTTATCGGGCGCGGTTCGGACAGCAGGCCGGCGTCGCTGGCGACCTGGGTGAAGGCCGCGCCGTCGGCCCGTACGACCGTGATCGTGTCGATCAGGGAGGCGTTGAGCGGGCGCAGGCGCACCCGGTTCCGGGCGGTGACAAGGGTCGGCGTGTCGGTGGTCGCGCGGGCTCCGTTGACGAGAAACTGCGGCGTACCGTGGTCGAAGTCGGGGTAGGTGCTGGCCAGGACGCCGGAGGCGGACAGCGCCGTCGACTGCATGATCAGCGGAAAGTCGTCGACGCCGTACTCCCTCGGCAGGGCCGCGTTGGCCGCCGACCCGTCGTCCACGATGATCATGCCGGCCAGCCCGAGGCTCACCTGCTCGGCCGTGACGCCCAGCCCGTGCGGGTGGTACCAGAGGGTGCACGCCTGTCCCTGCCGCACGGTGAACTCCGGTGACCAGGTGGCGCCGGGCTCGATGACGGTCTGTGGGCCGCCGTCGTGGGACGGGGCGACGTGCAGGCCGTGCCAGTGCGCGGTGCTCGGCGCGCCGAGGCGGTTGGTGACCTCGAACCGTACCCGGTCACCGTCGGCGATCCGCAGGGTCGGTCCGAGGAAGGCGCCGTTGAAGCCCGCGGTGGGGCTCTCGGTCCCCGGCCGGATCCGGGTGCTGCCGTGCGCCATCTCGAGGGCGAAGACCTTCACTCCGTTGTGGACCATCGGCGACAGCAGGTCCGGCACGGGCAGCGAACCACCCGCGGACGCGGCCGAATCGAGTACGGCGGAGGCGTGGGCCACCGACAGCCGGCTGCCCAGCGCCGCGGTAGCCACCACAGTGGACGCGACACCGAACGCCTCCAGCAGCACGTGCCGGCGGGACATCGCCCGGTCTTCCCCGCCGGGAGGTGCCTTCGCCATGCTGCGAAAGGCTATGGTCCGACCTTCTGTCAGGCCTGTCCGGGCGCTGTGAATGGGCCGAGGATCGCCGGCCGCCCCGGCCACGGCTCTCGGATGGTAGAAGCGGCTCTCGGATGCTGGGCGCGAGTCCCGCATCGTGGCGGCCGCCCCAGATGCTGGGCGACACGTCCACTATTCGGACACCCGCACGCCATAAACCCGATATTTCGGCCATTCTCGTCGGGAACAGTCGCGATCTTGTAGAGCAGGGCCGTCCGGTCGACCCCAACTCCACACCCTTTCCGGCAGCCACGCCCGGTGCCGGCGCAACCCGGTGCCGGCGCAACCCGGCGCCACCGTCGACCAAGCGCCGGGCGTCGGCAGAGAAGGCGGCCATTCGGGCGCGACCGCATTGTCGGAGGTAATCGTTCAGGTGGCCTTCGCCGGCTGGCGCCGCGCTGCCGGCGGAAGCGCGGACGGATCGCCCGCCGGCCAGTCGCGGGGCACGGGGCCCAGCGCGGTGAGCTCCTCGATCTGCAGCCGGCACCACGGCGAGAACGCGGAGTCCTGCGCCTGCGCCTCCCGCAGGAAGTCCGCCCACGGCAGCCACCGGGTGGCGGCGACCTCGTCGGGGTTGGTGTCGGGCTCGGCGCTCGCCGTGGCGTAGACGACCGGGCACATCTCGTTCTCCACCACGCCGTCGAGCTCGGCCCGGTACCGGAACGCGGGCAGGACCAGCCGTACCTCGTCGAGGGTGAGCCCGAGCTCGAAGCGGGCACGGCGCCGTACGGCGTCGGTGACCGTTTCCGTCTCCTGCGGGTGACCGCAGACGCTGTTGGTCCAGATGCCCGGCCAGGTCTTCTTGCTGAGCGCCCGCCGGCTGGCCAGGAAGCGTCCCGACGGGTCGAAGACGTAGCAGGAGAAGGCGAGGTGCAGCGGTGTCGATCCGGTGTGGACGGTCAGCTTGTCCTGCCGGCCCAGCGCCGTGCCCGATTCGTCGAGAAGGATGACGTGCTCCACTGTGGATTCCTCCGTGGGCTCGTAGGTGCGGGGCGGTGGCGGACGGGACGTCGAGCGGCAGGTTATCCAGGCCCAAGGAAGATCCGCCAGCCCCGGAACGGGTGACCGAAATCATCCTATTGGTACCCCAGGCACCGACCTTCCGGATACCTGTGAAGTCACGCTGTGTGATCTGGTCGCTGTAGCGTTGCGTAACCAACGACCGGTCGATAAGAATTTCCGGCATGCCCGATTCCTGGCATTTGAGCAGGGCGAACGGGGTGAAACGCGGTAAGCAAGGCACTCATCGATGAACGCGGAGAGTAGCCAGAGCGAAACGCGCACAGGTGACTAGGCGGCCGGTGCTGCCGGGAATCGGGGTCAAAATGCAGGATTCGTCGATCTTCGACCACTTCTCCGGCCAACTCGGCCGCCTCTGCGACGTCGTGGGGATGGATTCCACCGCTCCCGTCGACCTGGTGGCCGGCATCCTCGGCGAGCACCGCACGCGCCCGGTGTCCGCGCCGCCGGCCTGGCGCTCGGACGTCGCCGACGACCACTCGCCGTTCGAGTTCTCCATCGCGTACAACGAGAACGAGCCGCCCGCGCTGCGCGTCCTGGCCGAGGCGCTGGCCCCGACGCCCGGCGTCGCGGCGAACATGTCCGCGGCGTACCGCTTCCTGCGTGCGCAGGCCCGGCGGTACGGGCTCTCGACCCGGCGCCTGGACGCCGTGCGGGACCTGTTCGCCGCCGCGCGGCCGCAGGGCGACTTCGCGCTCTGGCTCTCCCTGGTGTTCCGCAACGGCCGGCAGCCGGAGTTCAAGGTCTACTTCAACCCCGAGCTGCGGGGCCCGGGGCGGGCCTCGGAGGTGGTCGCGGAGGCGTTCGGCCGGCTCGGCCTGAGCCGCTCCTACCAGAGCATGCTGCGGAACTGCATCCGGCCGGGCGAGCTGGGCCGCCGGGACCGGCTGAGCTTCTTCGCGCTGGACCTGCACGACACCCCACAGGCCCGGGTCAAGCTTTACGTGTCCCACCACGACGCGCGTGCGGAGGACGTCGCCCGGGCCGCGGCCGTGGTCGACGGCGTCGACCCGGCGGAGGTCGCCGACTTCTGCGCCGTGGCCGGGCGCACCGACCGTTTCGCCGGCCGGCCGCTGGTGGGCAGCTACACGCTCACCGGCGGCGTTGACAAACCGGTCGGATACAGCATCTACGTGCCGATCCGCAGTTACGTCGGCGACGACCAGGAGGCCCGCGAGCGGGTGCTTCCGCTGCTCGATCGGTACCGGTTCGAGCCCGCGGTGCTGGACCGGGCGATCGCCGCGGTCACCGACCGGCCGCTGGCCGGTGGGGTCGGTCTGCTCGCGCACGTCTCGCTGCGGCTCGGGCCGCCGCGGCCGGGGATGACGGTCTACCTGTCGTCCGAGGCGTATCGGGTTCAGCGGCCGCTGCGGCTGCCGATGGTTGCTTAGGCCGACACCCGACCCCGACCTTCGAGGAGCACGCGTTGAGAATGCCGCCGCCGTACCGGATCAGAGTGGTCGAACCGATCCCGTTCCTCTCCGCCGAGCAGCGCCGGCAGGCCCTCGCCGAGGCCGGCTACAACCCGTTCAACCTGCGGTCGGACCAGATCACCGTCGACCTGCTCTCGGACTCGGGCACCGGCGCCACGTCGATCGCCCAGGAGGCCGCGGCCGCCCTGGGCGACGAGTCCTACGCCGGCGCCCGGTCGTGGTTCCGGTTCCGCGACGAGGTCGCCGACCTGACGGGCTACCCGCACCTGCTGCCGGTGCACCAGGGCCGCGCCGGGGAACGCATCCTCTTCTCCAGCCTGTTGAAGCCGGGGCAGCTCTGCCTCAGCAACACGCACTTCGACACCACGCACGCCAACGTCGAGATCGTCGGCGCGCAGGCCCGGGACCTGCCCTGCCCCGAGGCCGCCGACCTGGACAGCACCGAGCCGTTCAAGGGGAACATCGACCTGGTCGCGCTGGAGCGGACCCTGGCCGGCCCGGACGGCCCGCGGGTCGGCCTGGTCCTCATGACGATCACCAACAACGGGCTGGGCGCTCAGCCCGTTTCGATGGCGAACCTGGAGGCCGTACAGGCCCTCTGCGGGCGCTTCGGGGTGCCGTTCTTCCTGGACGCGGCGCGCTTCGCGGAGAACGCCTGGCTGGTCGCTCAGCGCGAGCCCGGCTACGCCGGCTGGACTCCTCGGCAGATCGCCAGCAAGGCGTTCCAGCTCGCCGACGGCTGCCTGATCAGCCTCAAGAAGGACGGCCTGACACCGATCGGCGGCCTGCTCGGCCTGCGCGACGACGACCTGTTCGCGCGCTGCGAGGCGAACCTGATCGCCACCGAGGGCTTCTCCACCTACGGCGGGCTGGCCGGGCGGGACCTGGAACGGCTCGCGCAGGGCCTGCGGGAGGTGGTGGACCCGGTTTACCTGGCGGCCCGCGCCGGGCAGACCGCCCGCTTCGCCGGCATGCTCAACGACGTCGGCGTGGCCACCGTCCAGCCGGCCGGCATCCACGCCGTCTACCTCAACGCCGGGCGGCTGCTGCCGCACCTGTCGCCGGCCGAGTTCCCCGGGCACTCCCTGGGCTGCCAGATGTACCTCGACGGCGGCATCCGCTCGGCCGAGCTGGGCTCGCTCTATCTCGGCACGCTCGACGAGCACAACCGGCTGGTCGGCCCGGCGCCCTTCGAGCTGGTCCGGCTGGCGATCCCGCGCCGGGTCTACACCGAGGAGCACTTCGCGTACGTCGCCGACGTGCTCGCGGAGATCGCCAAGGAGCCCGAGCGGATCCGCGGATACCGGATCGTCGCCGCGCCGCCGCTGCTGCGCCACTTCAAGGTCCGGCTGGCGCCGCTCTGAGCGGCCGGCGGCGCCGGTCAATGGGACTCGCGGGCCACCTGGTCGCCGCTGGCGCCGATCAGGAAGTCGAGGTCGGCGCCGGTGTCGGCGCCCAGCACAGTGTCGACGTAGAGCTTCTCCCAGCCGCGCCGGGGGCTGGCCAGGGCCGCGAGCATCGCCGGCGCCGGCGCCCGGGCGGCGAAGTCGGGCTCCTCGACCTCCAGCCGCCGGCCGGGCACGTCCAGGACGATCCGGTCGCCGGTGCGCACCCGGGCCAGCGGCCCGCCGGCGGCGGCCTCCGGCGCCACGTGCAGGACCACCGTCCCGTACGCGGTGCCGCTCATCCGCCCGTCGCAGATCCGGACCATGTCGCGTACGCCCTGGGCCAGGAGTTTCGGCGGAAGCGGCAGGTTGGCGACCTCGGGCATGCCCGGGTAGCCCTTGGGCCCGCAGCCGCGCAGCACCAGCACCGTGCCGGCGTCGACCGCCAGGTCGGGGTCGTCGATGCGCGCGTGATAGTCCTCGATGGAGTCGAAGACCAGCGCGGGCCCGCTGTGCCGCAGCAGCTCCGGCGACGCCGCGGCGGGCTTGACGATCGCGCCGGCGGGCGCGAGGTTGCCGCGCAGCACCGCGATGCCCGCGGACGCCTGCAGCGGCTCGTCACGCGGCCGGATCACCTCGCGGTCCCAGACCTGCGCCTTTGTCAGGGCGGACACCAGCGGCTCGCCGGTCACCGTGATCGCGCCGGGGTCGAGCAGGTCGGCGACCTCGCTCAGCACGGCGGCGAGGCCGCCGGCCCGGTGCAGGTCCTCCATCAGGAAGCGGCCGGCGGGTTGCAGGTCGACCAGCAGCGGCACGCCGGAGCCGACCCGGTCGAAGTCGTCGAGCGACAGCGGCACGCCCAGCCGGCCGGCGATGGCGAGCAGGTGGACCACGGCGTTGGTCGAGCCGCCGAGCGCGGCCAGCGCGACGATCGCGTTGTGGAACGACGCGGCGGTGAGCACCCGGCTGGGCCGCCGCCCGGCGGCGACCATCTCGACGGCGAGGCGGCCGGTCTCGTGCGCGCGGGTGAGCAGGCGGCTGTCCGGCGCCGGGGTGCCCGCGATGCCGGGCAGGGTCATCCCGAGGGCCTCGGCGAGCAGGCCCATGGTCGACGCCGTGCCCATCGTGTTGCAGTGGCCGCGGCTGCGGATCATCGACGACTCGGACTCGAGGAACGCCTGCTCGTCGAGCGTGCCGGCGCGGACCTCCTCGGACAGGCGCCACACGTCGGTGCCGCAGCCCAGCGGCACGCCGCGGAACGTGCCGGTGAGCATCGGGCCGCCCGGGACCACCACGGCCGGCAGGTCGACCGAGGCGGCCGCCATCAGCAGCGACGGGATGGTCTTGTCGCAGCCGCCGAGCAGCACGACGCCGTCGATCGGGTTGGCCCGCAGCATCTCCTCGATCGCCATCGCGGCCAGGTTGCGCCAGAGCATCGCGGTGGGCCGGACCAGGGTCTCGCCGAGCGACACCACCGGCAGGTTGAGCGGGACGCCGCCGGCCTCCCACACGCCGCGTTTCACGTGGTCGGCGACCTCGTCGAGGTGGCTGTTGCAGGGGGTGAGGTCCGAGGCGGTGTTCGCGATCGCGATCTGCGGCCGCCCGCGGAACGCCGAGTCTGGCGCGCCGCGCCGCATCCAGGCGCGGTGAATATACGCATTCCGATCATCGCCGGCATACCAGGCGTCGCTGCGTAGGCTCATCCCGCGAGACCTTCTTCCGATTAATGGAACACTGGTCTAGCATCCGAAACATCATGAACGCTACCCCGGACGACCCCGCGGACCGCCTGGTCGGAGCGGACCGGGTGCTCGCGATCCTCGCCGAGCTGGCCCGGCACGCCGACGGGATCGGCCTGGAGGAGATGGCCCGGGCGGTGCGCAGCAACAAGGCCACCGTGCATCGGGCGCTCGCCTCGCTGCGCCGGGCCGGGTTCGCCGCCCAGGACGGCCGCGGGCGCTACGTGCTCGGCGACGAGTACCTGCGGCTGGCGTTCGCGCACCACGAGATGCGGCCCGACCACGTCCGGATCGGCCCGGTGCTGCGCACGCTGGCCGACAAGTACGGCGAGACCGCGCACTACGCCGTGCTCGACGGGACGACCGTGGTCTACCGCGCCAAGGTGGACCCGCCGTCCGGCGCGGTGCGGCTCAACTCGACGATCGGCGGGCGCAACCCGGCGCACAGCACCGCCGTGGGCAAGCTGCTGCTCGCGTACGCGTTGCCGGACGACGCCGCCGTCGCGGCGTGGGTGGGTGACCGGGTCCTCGAGGCGTGCACCGAGCGCACCGTCACCTCGGCCGCTGGGCTCGCGGCCGAGCTGGCCGCGGTCCGCGCCCGTGGCTGGGCCGGCGACGACCAGGAGAACCAGGTCGGCGTCAACTGCCTGGCCGTGCCCGCGTTCCTCACCTCGCCGACGACGCCCACCGGGGCGGTCAGCGTGTCCGCGCCGGCCTACCGCACGCCCCTGCGCCGGCTCGCCGCCGAGGTGGGCACGATCCGGGATGTCGTCTCGGCGTCCCGCAATACCTGAGAAACCTAGGACCAGGAGGACAGATGCATCTGATGCGGATCGGGCCGGCCGGCGCCGAACGGCCGGTGGTCCGGGTCGACGACACGACCTACGTGGACGTGTCCGACCTGGTCGGCGACTTCGACGAGGGGTATTTCGCCGGGGGCCACGAGCGGCTGCGCGAGGCCGTCCGCGAGCGGGTCGCCGCGGGGGAGGTGCGGGCGTTCGCGGGGGAGCGGGTCGGCGCGCCGTTCGCCCGGCCGCACCAGATCCTCTGCATCGGGCTCAACTACCGTGACCACGCGGCGGAGACCGGGCAGGCCGTCCCCGACGAGCCGATCCTGTTCACCAAGTCGCCCAACACGCTGGTCGGGCCGACCGACCCGATCCGCCGGCCGCGCGGCTCGACGAAGCTCGACTGGGAGGTCGAGCTCGGCATCGTGATCGGCGCCCGGGTGAGCTACCTCGACAGCCCCGCCGAGGCGGCTTCGGTGATCGCGGGATACGTGCTGGTCAACGACGTCAGCGAGCGCGCCTTCCAGATCGAGCGTGGCGGGCAGTGGTCCAAGGGCAAGTCGGCCGAGACGTTCAACCCGGCCGGGCCGTGGGTGGCCACCCCCGACGAGATCAAGGACGTGCTCGACCTGGGCATGTGGCTCGACGTCAACGGCGTGCGCCGGCAGACCGGCAACACCCGGACGATGGTCTTCGACCCGTACGTGATCGTGCACTACCTAAGCCAGTTCCTGGTCCTCGAGCCCGGCGACCTGATCAACACCGGGACGCCGCCGGGCGTCGGGATGGGCCACGACCCGCAGATCTGGCTGCACCCCGGTGACGTCGTCGAGCTGGGCATCGACGGCCTGGGCCGGCAGCGCTCCGAAATCCGGGAGGCTCGATGACCGAGTTCGACGGGCTCGTGGCGATCGTCACCGGCGGCGCCAGCGGGATCGGCGCGGCGACGGTCGCCTGCCTGCGCGGCCGCGGGGCCACGGTGGCCAGCCTCGACCTGAAGGCCGACGCCGAGGACGCCGACCTCGCCGTGCCTTGCGACGTGACCGATGCGAGCTCGGTCGACGCCGCGGTCGCGGCGGTGTTCACCCGCTTCGGGCGACTCGACGTGCTCGTCAACAACGCCGGCATCGGCGCGGTCGGTGACGTCGCCGCCAATACCGACGAGGAGTGGTTCCGCGTACTCGATGTCAACGTCGTCGGTATCGCCCGGGTCAGCCGGGCCGCCCTGCCGCACCTGCGGCGATCGCCGCGGGCGGCGATCGTCAACACCTCGTCGGTGGTCGCCGCGATCGGCGTGCCGCAGCGCGCCCTCTACTCGGCGAGCAAGGGCGCGGTCGCCGCGCTCACCCTGGCGATGGCCGCCGACCACGTCGCCGAGGACATCCGGGTCAACGCCGTGCTGCCCGGCACGGCCGACACCCCGTGGGTGACGCGCCTGCTGGAGGCCGCCGACGACCCGGCGGCCGCGGCGGCCGCGCTGCGCGCCCGCCAGCCGATCGGGCGGCTGGTCAGCGCCGGCGAGGTGGCGGCGGCGATCGCCTATCTGGCCAGCCCGGCGGCGGCTTCCACCACGGGAACCCTGCTGGCGGTCGACGGCGGCATGGCGAGCCTCCGCCTGCCGCGGTGACACGCGCGGACCACGCCCGGCGGGCAACTGGCTGATCGACGGCAAAACGGCACGCTTCGGGGCCGAGGCCTGGAATCCTTCTGGCTTAGGGTGTCCAAGGCATCGCTGTCGGTGAGGGGCTGGAACATGCGTCGGTGGCAGGTGGCTGTTCTGGCGGTGCTGGGCGCGCTGGCCCTCGCGTGCGAGGGGACTAGCGCGGCCGCGCCGTCGCCGAGCGGCAAGGCCAAGGCCAAGGCGGGCATGCCGGCGTCGATGGCCGCTCTCGGCGACTCGATCACCGCGGGCTTCGGCAGCTGCGCCACCTTGCTCGCCTGCGGCCGCAACTCCTGGGCGACCGGCACCTCGACCAGCGTGAACAGCCACTATCTGCGGATCCGGGACGCCAACTCGAAGATCGACGGGAACGCGCACAACCACGCCCTGCCGGGCGCCACCGCCGCCGACATGGTCGCCCAGGCGACCGCAGCGGTGAAGGACAAAGCCGAGTACGTGACGATCCTGGTCGGCGCCAACGACGCCTGCGCGAGCCGGATCGACTGGATGACCGACCCGGCCACCTTCCGGGCGCAGATCGACGCGGCCCTCGCGGTGCTCGAGAAGGGCCTGCCCAAGGCGCACATCCTGGTGGTGAGCATCCCGGACCTCTACCGCCTGTGGCAGCTGGGTCACACCGACCCCGAGGCCGTACGCGCCTGGAACCTGCTCGGCACCTGCCCCAGCCTGCTGGCCGACCCGACGTCGAGCGCCGCGGCCGACGAGACCCGCCGACGGCAGTTCGCGGACCGGGTCGACGCCTACGACCACGCCCTGTCCGTGGCGTGCCAGGCCTACGGCAGGCACTGTCGCTTCGACCAGGGGGCAGCCCACGGCGTGCGTTTCACCCTCGCCCTGGTCAACCACCTCGACTACTTCCACCCGGACGCCGACGGCGAACGCAGGCTGTCCGAGGCCACCTACCCGGGCACGTTCACCTGGTGACCCGGCCCGAGGCCGCGCCCAAAGCCGTCAGGCGGCGAGGGTCAGGGCCACGCGGCGCAGGAAATCGGCGTTCGTCGCGGTGGCGCGCAGCTGCTCGAGCAGTTGCTGGAGGGCGTCGCGGCGGTCGGAGGCGGTCAGGGCGCGCCGGACGCGGGTGACGACAGCCAGTTCGTCGCGGGCCAGCAGGGCCTCGTCGTGGCGGGTGCCGGTGCTGGCCACGTCGATCGCCGGGAAGACGCGGGCCTCGGCGAGCCCGCGGTCGAGCTTGAGCTCGGCGTTGCCGGTGCTCTTGAACTCCTCGAAGATCAGTGTGTCCATCGCCGAGCCGTTCTCGACCAGGGCGGTCGCGATGATGGTCAGCGAGCCGCCGCCCTCGATGTTGCGGGCCGCGCCGAGGAACCGCTTCGGCGGGTAGAGCGCGGTCGAGTCGAGACCGCCGGAGAGCGTACGCCCGCGGCCGGTCGCCGTGAGGTTGTAGGCGCGGCCGAGCCGGGTGATGGAGTCGAGCAGGACGACCACGTCCCCGCCCAGCTCGACGAGCCGCTTGGCGCGCTCGATGGCCAGCTCGGCGAGGGCGGTGTGCTCCTGCGGCGGCCGGTCGAAGGTGGCCGCCACGACCTCGCCCCTGATCGAGCGCTGCATGTCGGTGACCTCCTCGGGCCGCTCGTCGACGAGCACGACCATGAGGTGGCACTCCGGGTGGTTCGTGGTGATCGCGTTCGCGATCTGGTGCAGGATCGTCGTCTTGCCGGCCTTCGGCGGGGCGACGACCAGCGCCCGCTGGCCCTTGCCGATCGGCATGACCAGGTCGATGACCCGGGTGGTCAGCAGCCGCGGGTCGGTCTCCAACCGCAGGCGTTGCTGCGGGTAGAGCGCGGTCAGCTCGTAGAAGTCCGGCCGCCGGCCGGGCTTGCGGCCGTTGACGGCCTCGACCTGCAGGGTGGCAGGCCGGCGCTGGCCGGTGATGTGGGCGAAGCCGGTGATCTTGTCGCCGCGGCGCAGCCCGAGCTGCTTGATCTGGCCGATCGCGACGGGAATGTCATCGGGGCCGGGTAGGTAGCCGTCGGCGCGCAGCCAGGCCCGGTCGTCGACGATGTCGAGCAGGGCGTCGACGGCGACGTCGGCGACGGGCTCGGGGGCCCGGTTGCGCGGCGCCGGGGTACGCGTTGTCACAGCTGTCATGTGGGGCACTCCTCGAAAAGGCGGCAGATATGCGCCTGCCTTGGGATGAATCAGGCGGCCGTGGGCACGCCTGCACAGGGTGAAGAAACGTCAGAGTGATGAGCTCTGGGTGAAAATCGCTGGAGGCCGGGTCGATGACTCTCGGCCGATCAGGGGGCTCCGGGGGCGACGAACGCCGCCTGCATCCGGATCCGACTGTCCCAAAGATAGCACCCCCCGCCGCGAGTTACGAGACCGGCCGGCGGGTGTTCTTCGTCAACGTTTGAACCCCGTCAAGACACGAACCGTTCTCGTGCGCGACGCTTTGGCGATGTCGGATGGTGCGTCATCCTGGGTCGACCGTTTCGTCGCAAGCTGGGCAGGAGCCAAGCCGGGCCGTGCATCACGCCAACCACTACTACGGGCATTCGCATGTCCTGGCCCGCTACTGCGGGCTCGACGAGAGCGATCCGCCGCGGATCAACGGTTACCTGCAGCACGGGTGGAACATCGGCGACGGCCTCGCGCCCGACCACGATTTCGTGCCCGGCGCCGCGATGCTCGTCTGGTCCGAGCGCACCCGCCGCCGCGCCTGGTCGCTGGGCCGCCGGCAGGTCTACACGGTCGGCGCCCCGTGGGCGTACCTGGTGGCGATGGAGCCGGAGGACCGTGCGCAGCCTCGGGAGGGCACGATCTGGTACCCCTTCCACGGGTGGGAGGGCCAGCACGTCGTCGGTGACCACGACGGCCTGATGGCGGAGATCCGGCGGGTCGAGCAGGGCCCGGTGACCGTCTGCCTGTACTGGCAGGAGTACCGGTCGCGGCGGCTGCGGCAGCGCTACGAGCGGGCCGGCTTCCGGGTGATCTGTCACGGCTACCGCGGCGGCCGGTGGAAGGACCTCGACCCGGGATTCCTCGTCCGGCAGCTCGCCGAGCAGCGCCGCCACCGGCGGGTGGCGTCTAACCGACTGTGCAGCGCGATCTTCTACGGCGCGTTGGCCGGCTGTGAGCCCGCGGTCTACGGCGACCCGATGCAGCTGCAGGGGGAGTCGCCCGCGTTCGGCGGCCAGGCCCGGATCCGGCGGCAGTGGGCCGGGCTGCACGGGGAGTCGATCGATCCTCGGCTCGCCCGGCAGGCGGCCGTCGACGAGCTCGGCGCTGACCGGCTGATGACCCCGGCCGAGCTGCGAACCCTGTTCCGCTGGCCGGCGGCCCACGGCGCCGAGATGCTCCAGGCAGTGGCACGATGACCGCGCGGCTGATCGGCGGGGAGATGCTGGTGTTCTCCGACCTCGACGGGCGGCACGGCCCGCCGCCGGTGGGCGCGGCCGCGTTGCGTCCACTGCTGGTCGCGGCCGCGGGGCGGGTGCTGGTCGCCGGGCCACACGCCCCCGAGCTGATCGACGCGCTGCCGGCCGAGCAGATGACGGTGCTGGTCCGGGGCCTGTCCGACGCCGAGGCGCTCACCGAGCGTTACGCCGGCCGCCCCGGCGTCACCGTGCTCTGCGGCAGCCTGGACAAGCTCGCGGCCGCCCCGGCGTACGACACGGTGATCGCCCTGGACGGCCTGGGCCGGCTGCGCTCCGCCGAGGACGACGCCGCCGAACAGTCCTGGGCCGACGATCTCGGCCTGCTCGCGGGCGTCCTGCGG
>Ga0307508_10002506_pt1 | contig 19353 bp, 13 predicted proteins | sample 9_EM_MG_FD_203089 | JGI IMG/M metagenome (GOLD analysis project Ga0307508, IMG submission 203089) | Populus trichocarpa ectomycorrhiza microbial communities from riparian zone in the Pacific Northwest, United States - 9_EM | ecosystem: Host-associated > Plants > Roots > Unclassified | place... | reverse complement strand
TAAATACACAACAACAATCAATCAATCAATTAATAAACCACAACCACAGTTTACATAACAAAAACACATATTCAAAATAAAATGTACTTATATAAAGCTCACATTTCATTAAAATTCCTAAGATACTGAACCAGAAGGTTCAAAAATAGGAGAGAATGTATACCTATATTTGCACTCATCTTAGCAAAATACATCATAGTTTCATGTTGAAGTTCTACTCTCATTTCTACTATTAGTTCTTCTCTGATTTTTGTTCCCAAGTTTTGCATCTTAATAGACAATTGTTCTTGAACCCTTTTCCGGACCATTTCATCAAAGTTCTGTAATGCATTGCTTGAGCTGAAATGCGGTATGCCTATAGTTGAAACAATTTGGTTCACCCTCGTTTCTCAAGTCGATACCATGGACATATCATAAACCTGATTTGTATTTGATTCATCACTTGCATCACCCTCCAATCACAGTTAAGGACCGTGAGGAATATGAGTGAAAGTATCTTCCCTAAAATTTACAGTCATACTGGCGTTATATTAATGATAAAAATAAACATTATTACAACGATGATAACTATAAAGAGATTTACAACAAATACTTATGCTCTTGTATTGACAAACTTTTCCCCATACCCATCCTTTTAATACGACTTTACAATAATATAGTATTAGTTGATTTGAACAAACATAAGATAAAGAAATAAAAGAATTCAATTTTACAATAATATAATATTAGTACGTTGATTTAAACTTACCTAGTTGCATTGTGGTTTTCTCACACTCTCTTGATAAGCGTCTCGTTGCTCTTGTCTTACCAAAAAAATTTCTTAATTGATTTTATACATTAATTAGTTTTAACTTTTTAAAAATTAGTAACTCATTGTAGATATTATTTAATTATCTAACTTTGAGCTGATTTGTGAGTGATGGTGTCTAGCTGTTGGATTTAATTAGAGGACGAAGGGCTGTTTCTGCTACTATTTTAATGAATAAAAAGAATAAATAGGGGAGAGAAGAGGAACTATCAAGTCTTAAATCATATTAAAACTGCTAATGGAATTTACACTTCAACCATGCCAACAAAATTTTCGATGAATAGTGATGAAATATTTCCCGTTAGCATTTTTGTTATTGTTTTTCAATTTTCTAGTAGTGATAAGAGTTGTTTAGAAATAGAATAATACTTTATTTTTTTTATATAAAAAAAACTGAAGTCAAGAAAGGAAAAAATGAACTTCCTATTAAAATACAATATTCTCCATCCCAAATTTGCTTCGAGTTTGAAAAACACATTTAAGAGGTTTTTCACAATTTTCCAATACAAGTTTTCTATCGTTTTCCAATTGAAGAAAAAACATGAATAATACATTTTTTTTTCTTTTATATGCAAGCACTTTTAGCAATATAATGATTAAAATTCTTATTATTTATATTTTCATATTTAGTTATTTTTATTAATTTAGTATTATAAATATAATACATAAAAAAAATAGTTTACAATGTAGTTTTTTCATGCTAATTTTTAATTTAAATGAAATAAAATTAATATTTTATTGTTAGATTATCAAGAATATAAAATATTAATATGACTGTTATAGATTATGGTTTTGTGAAAAATAGTTATAATTTTGATGTATCTCTCTCTTTTTTTCAATGAAAAAATTTGTTTTCATTTTCAACAAATTTTTATTAGAAATGAAAAACTGGAAAAAAAACTATAAATGGAAAAACAGTTTTTTGTTTTTGTTACTGAACATATCTTGAGAACTTATTCTTTTTTTAACATTAAATTGTTTTCAAGATTTTGAATAGAACCCCGAATTTGTGGATTTGTCCCTGCCCCTCTGTGAAAATTTAGATGTGAGACGCTCAATGGGTGGGCTTATATATATATATGGAACATAGAAATTATAACAAAAAAAAGATTATGCCTATAAACGCACCCGATTTCATGGTAGAACTCAATTTCTAGCTAGAACTCAATGGCAAGTGCTAGTCATGGTGTTAAAGACTCTTTACAGATGGATTACTGTGGTTTGGAAAGGACGTTCAAGAAAGAGATTAATGAGAGCCCGTTTGGCTAAGCGTTTGCGGCAGCGTTTTCATTTAACAGTACCAACATATCGTTTAGTTACAAAATGAGCCGCAGTTTTCATGCATGGACCCCACCTTTATTTGCGTTCAAAACTCAATTTTACTGAAGCAGAAATTATATGCTTTTCGTTTCCTGTTCATGCAATTGTGTTTATAAACACAGTACAAAGTTGTTCCCATCTTCCTTCCTTGACCAGTGCTTCGGGTATGGATGGATTTTGTCCAGATGACAAAACCATGAGAACTGTTCTTACCTGGGCGTGGCGCTGCTGGAGGCGTCGAGGGAGACAGATGGGCTGGCCTGCTGAAACCATTTTTCTTCTGTTCAAGTACGAGGGTTGTTCTTAACAGTTTTTCTTTTGTTCTTCCCCTAGCCTTCGTAATTGTTGCTACACTTGAAGATGATGATGACGGTGATGGAGGGCTGGCCTACTGAAACCACTTTCCTCTCTTCTGTTTTCCCTTTGCTCTTCTCCTAGTCTTTTAGGTGCTCTCCTTGTCTGCGTGGAGAGTGAATTTTTAATTCACTCTCCACTGTTGTGAACAGTGGAGAGTGAAAAAAAAAAAAGTACAAATATTTAATATTTAATTGTATTTTATTAAAAAAAATTAGTATTTAATATTATTTAATAATACTACATAAATTAGAAGGAGATCACATAAAGGCGTGATATTTGCAGAATTTGATCGTAATTTCAATTTTGTTTCTGATGATATTTTACCTGATTTTGTTGCACGCTCAAAAAATCATGGAAACTGTAGTTCTTGTCCGATGAATTTTGTACGTGATGGAATTATAAATAGTTTAATGAAACAATAAAAAATATTTTATATAAAGTATTATTTATTTCATGACATAATAGCAGTAGTTAAATCGACAGTATTTAAATTAAAAATCATCAATATTAATATATATATTTTTTAAATTATTTTATAACCTCAATTTCAAAAACATTTTTAACCAAACACATTAAACTATTTTTTCTTCAACCTCAATTTTAACCACAGTTTTAACCAAACACCTATTTTTTCAAACCAACCTCAACTAAAAGTACTTTTTATAAAATAACTTTTTTCAAATCACAACCATAATAGCTACCGCAATATCAAACACACTCTAAATGATGGAAACTATCAGGAGGGAAAAGAAAAGGAAATAGAGAAAAAAACAATTTTTATATACAACACTTTCAAACAAACCCTACCGTATTTTAAAACTAATATAAATGGATTACGTTGTCGCTTATTAATTAGTTCAATCATTATACCCACATCATATCATTGCCAAATCTTTTCCTTCTGTACACAACAGCACGGCATGATATGATACCCAGAAAAACCCTAGCTCAAGCACTGCTGTAGCGTAGGGTGCACCAACACTAACTTCGCTTAACCAATCATTTCAAGTCAAGGGTCCCACTGTCCATAAATCACATTCCAAACTCTCTCCTTGCAGCTGCCTAGAACACCACCATATGATCATGAATCATGATCTTGTTGTTCTTTGCTGGTAGTTGAAACTTTTGGGTTTTCTTGAAGAGAGAGACAATTGTGATGTGTTAAACTAAGGTTAGACGTTATTATATAGTATTAGTAGTACTAAATTACCATAGCATAAACATTATTGGAAAAAATCAATAAAGCAACACAATCACCTACTAATTAAGTACTTTGCATGACAAGTGTTAAGTTCACAAATACTAAAAGCTTTCAATAAACAAGTGCCCAGCAAGAAGACACCGTAGGAAGCACGTAAAATAGTACTAATTAATCAGTGGTGGTACCTAAGTGGAATATCATAAGAAGACTAGGATTACTTGAGGCAGCAAACTAAAGATGGATGATGTTCAGAGACTTTAATAATCTTGTTGCTGGCCATTGTAGGAGTAGAGGCTAAGCTCCAAGGAAGTACGAGAAGTAGTGGCATTGCCATAATCATCAGAGCCATACCAGCTACTGTAATAAAAGTCTGGGTTAACGTTGTTGATGTTGAAAGAGGTACTGATGTCCTCGCCATGCATGGGAAATAGAGGAAGAGTCTCAATCTTTTCAGCGGCTTCCTGGTCTTGATCAAATACAGTATAGGAAGAACTGTAAGGGTTAATGCCACCCCGTGATCCATAGTTAATGTTGTTCATGGATTCACCACCAGCTGGTACTGAACAGTCCTGATGAAGCAAATAAAAAAAAGGGGATTAATTAGGAGAAATTAAAGCCATTTGAGAGGGGGGGAAAAGAGAGTATTTTTGCAGTCCTTTTCTAGTCTTGTGTTTTTTGTCCCAAGTCCTGTTTATTGGAAAGGAAAATGGCATGCTTAATTCAAAGAAAAAGGAACTGTGCTGTTCCAATTATTTCGCAAGGAAGCCAGAAAAGTTTCTGCCCTTTCTGTAGAAGTTATTAAGAAAGTTTTTTAAAGCAAAAATCTTTCTATTTCGTCTCTGCCTTCGTGATTGGAGTATTAAGGCAAGATCTGAGTGGATGTTAGTATAAAGGTACCTAAAAATTCACACAACATACAGTATTCCACATGGGTGTAACTTTTATGTTGATTTCTTGCCATTTTAATACTTACTAGCAAAAGCATATGCAAGTACACCAACTTCAGCATTATCGAAAGATCTTATCAGAGGCATAAAGTCACTAACATTTTCTGGGTCATCATTTCTTACCCAATTTTTTTTCTCTTGCATGGTTACAGATCCATATCCATAGTTATCTGCTTGCCCAACAGTAACCGCACCAGTATTTGACGATGAAGAAGCAGAAGAAAACCCTGCAAATTATTGTCAATACAAGACGCATAAAATAAACAAAAACTCAAGTCTAGCTAGCTAGCCAAAATAGCACCGCAACGAAAAGAAAAAAGATACAAGTTAGAGAGAGAAATAACAACCAGGATTATTATTGCTACCGGAGTACTTGTAAGAGTAATAATCTTCAGGTTTCAAGGTAGTTCTTTGTTGCGTGGGGACATCATTGGTGAACCTTTTCTTCTGCCTCTCACGAGCTTTATGGTTCTGAAACCAATAAAAGACATTCTTGCCTTCAATCTTGCCGTACTTTCTAAGCCTAGCAGAGATCTGCTGAATCTCAGCTCCATTTGGGGACCTAACACCTTTGATGTAGTACAGTTCCTTCAATATTCTTATCTGGTCAGTAGTGGGAGTCCACCTTGTACTGGTTTGCCTGCAAATAAAGTTTCCTTTGGCACCACCATTATTATCCTCATTTGGTTGTTGTTGGTTTTGGTGTTGTTGTTGTTGAGGTTCCATGATGGATTGAGAAATCAGAAAAAAAACAAGGGGAAGAGAACAAAAAAGCTAGAAGAGAGAAAGAGTAAGAGATATAATTAGAGGTGGGGTAGGCGTGTGTGGGAGAGAGAGTTGTGCATGAAATAGTTAAGAGGCTGGGGTGGGGGATTATATGGCCTTGTGGGCTATAAAAAGGGACTTTCCAAGAGAGGGCTAAGATGCACATGGGGATGAAGAGATGGAAGAGAGGATATCAGAGAAATATCTGATAGAGAAGGACTGAAGTTGACAGTGAAGTGTTCATATGAAGAGAAGGGACAAATAAGAGTTTAGAAAAAAGAAAAAAAAAAGGGGAGGGGGTATCAGTGGAATTACTTGGATCAAAAGGCATGACGAGGTATGATATAATTAAAGCTAGCCAGCCAGCCAGCTTCCTTGAGAGAGAGAGAGAGGGAGAGTGTGTGTGAAATGTAGAAAATGAGGCATGAAGTGATATATTGGAAAGGAAGGAAGGAGTGAGTGAGGCTTCTGAATGAATGAATGAAAGTCATAAAATGATGTGGTGTATGTGATTTTGAGCTCATGCATGGGGGAGGTTAGGTTATTCTTTTAATGATGATATATGATCCTCCTCTTTTACCAGGCCACAAGATAAATATTCTTCGTACTTAAGGGTTCTGTTATGGGCGAAATTGTAAATGTCTTTGAACCCTTCAAGTTCAAGTTCAATGGGGCCAAGCGAAGGGAAATAATGCATGGCCATACATGCAAGGAAAAAAGAGGTGTTCATATCTTAGCCTACTAGGATCTATCTTTATGTCACAATCTTTCCATTAGTGCTTCTATATATATGTCTTTGCTTTTATTACCTTTATCTTAAGATCATATCCTCTGCAAGAATTCCAGGAACTTGAGCATCTAAACTGGCTTACCATAGCCTTGCGGACTGCCTAGCTAGCCCGGGGACCGCCCTGAGTTGCGTACTAATGTTCAAGTAAAAACAATTACTCTCAGTTAGCTAGTACAACCTGATCATAATAACATTTGATAGTGATCAGTGTCTAGATATATATATGTGCAATAAAAGAAACAGCTTAGGCGGCCATTGCAAATACTAAACCTTCAGAGACTTCTCAATGCTGAAAAGGATGTTCTAGCTAGGGCAATAGTTGGAACATAACCATGAGCAGTCTGTTTGAATCTCTTTTAGTTGGGGGAACATCATAAAATCTCTCCTTCCATGCATCTTTCCTTCAGCCCCCTCCTTGATGAAGTATTCTCGAAGCTATAAAATCCTTTCTAATGAATAGCAAGCATGCCGTATAATATAAATGGTCAAAGAAACCAGAGACTCTGAATTAAGGAAGATCTGATGAATTTTGCAGTACTATAAGAGCACACTAGCATTTCAAATAGAATTCATAATCTATACAGGCAACATTCAAGGTGCAGTCTAATTCAAATCATATTTCTATGAATGGCCTTTTTTTTCTGTGTAGATGCATGTGATTCTGGCATGGAACCATGAACACCAATTTTCTCAGTCAAGTCTCAAGCTATAATTAGAGCAGCTGGTTTGTTGTATATCCCATTAGGTACCTAGGTTGGAGGTTGTTTTTTGTAGTGTTTTTTTGTCTAAAATTATATTAAAATAATATTTTTTTTTTATTTTTTTTTCATATTATTACATTAAAACAATGCAAAACCATTAAAAAAACAATTTAAAATATAAAAAAATTCAAAAATTAATAGAAAAACATGCTGAATACCAATGTCAAACCGGCTAATCATGAATAACCGAGAAATTGAATGTGAACAAGGACGTGAAGCAATAACATCAAATACAGTAACAAGTGAAGGTACATATATATACTAGCTAGTAAACAATAATGGCAGGAATTGGGTTCAAAAAAATTTCACCATCACCATAGCTGCAGTCCTTTAGACTACGGATCAGCACGCCTTCCAATAATAAATGTAGCAAGATCATTAAAGAAGGTGAGAGAGGTGTTGTGTATGGGGTTACATGGAAAAAGACCATCATCAAAACCTCTATCATTCTTCCTTGTGTTTTCTTTCCCAAAAATAACTGAAATTCAGCATAAATATTCGTAGTGCATGAGGCAATGTGTGTCATACTGTCATCTCCTTTTCTCTTGCGAGAATGAGACGCTTTTTCACCAGGGAAAGTTCAATCCCACGCATATATATTACAAAAGGGTGTATGAAATGATTATCATTCTGACTACAGTAAGTACCATGCAGTCATGTCGCCTGACATTATAATACCTGCACTTATTTTTTTTACTTTTTACTTTTTTTTTATTGGTATCATATTGATACTGCACCCATGATAAAACAAAAGAAACAAAAACAAATTGATCCAGGCTTCCTTCCATGGAATCAAATGTTACTACTGCATCATTAAGTGTCATCAAATGAATAATCATGTGTACGTGTTTCCTTGAAATTAACCGAGAAATGATGATGATGATGATGGATAGATAAATTAGAATGGTTTTAATTTAACTCTGTTAACTGATAAAATAGCTTCATTACGTAGATATCGGATTTTGCGGGTTATTTCGGTTGATTCGAGTTTTTTTTATTTTTTTAATTGATATTTTTTTCATTTTATCATTCAACATTAAATTCATTAAGAATTATGTTTCATAATTTATTTTAATTTATTTTCTATAATATTATCACAATTTTATAACTCAGGTTACGTGTTTTGTAAGTTAGCTTAGGTAAACTCAGGTAATTTCTATCATGTTTGAAATGAAAAATATAATTTTATTGATTAAGATGGAAACATTTGGCAGATTGACATATTCAAGAATTACATACTATGCAATGATATAATAAACTGAAGATCGAAGAAGACTATGGGAAATATAGGAATATACTGAGGACTTATTCAATTAAATAGAGATAAATGGAGTCATTTACCTCCTCCTCCTCCTCCTTCTTCTTTCTATTCGTGTGCATCTAATGATATTTTAAATCTCACCTAATTAGCTAGTTTTATTATTTTAATTTTTTAATTTCTACATAGGTAATAAAAATATTGAAAATGAGAAAAACTATGGTTATTTCAAACACTTCCTCTTGTATTGGAGATAACTAACTTGCCAACAAATTTGTAACATAAGCTCATGAAAGCACTTGACTGAGTGTAAATAAATAAGGTACAAGTATTTCATATGTTATTATCCCTAAAAAAATATGAACAATGATGGGGAGTTAAATGTAATTTCTGCATTTTGGTAACCAAACTAACATTGTTACTTGATTGACCAAATTTTGTGAGCACAAGTGTTAAATAAATATCAGTGTGGGTACTTAACTAGAAAAGATTATAAAATACAAGTATTTCATATGCAATCATCTCTTTAGCAAGTCAGTTGAATTTTTAAAAAAATTAAATGACTATTTAAAGCATAAATAAGTAGTATAATTATCATCTCATATGACTTTTAGACCAACTAAACAATATCACAACAAAAAAGTAAAAGAATAAAAGTTTAGAAACAACTTGCTTGATTTTGGAAAAAATGAATTCCATAATCACCAATAAAGAATCGAATTTACTAGTTTGATTCCCTACGCTATGCTACGCTGCAGGAATGAGCATTTATTTTTCAATGGAAAAAAAAGATGTAAGCGTTGTTAGCGGGTTTTTTTTACCATCAAGAAAAGTCTTAACGACAAACTGAAAAGTTTATGTGTACATTTAATAAAATAGATTGCGCTAGGAAGCTGAGATAAAGATGTTATTTCTTAGAGAAAAACAGGTTATATATATATATATTGTTTTAGTTTTAAATTGGATCCCTAAAGTTTTAGTTGAATTTGAATTAATAAAATTGAGTTTTATTTTATCAAATTGAGAGTTAACTCAACATCGAAACTTATTTTAAACATCGTAAGGGAGCCATACAAAGCCAACCAAAACAAAACATCAAACACAATCTCAAATTAACTTAATATGAAAGGATTAAATTAGAAATAAAAAAAATTCAAGTGACAAAGAAAAACAAATATTGTAGATAACTATTGCAATCCATATTGGATTGTGTCTTAAGTGACAAAGAAGAATTAAAGAAAAAAACATTGTGAGAAACTATTGCAACCCCCATTGGATTGTATATTTTTTCTATGTTGCATTTCCATCATTTTTATAATATTTCTTTCATCTCGCATCACCTCACATATGCATGATTTCAAACATCATTTCATGGTTTATCAAATGTCAATTTTACAAAACCAAAATGCAATTGTTAAATGGGAACAAAATGACTCAATAAAAAAAAACAATGCAAATGAGAGGGAAAAAAAAAGAACCCATAAAAACAGGATGTGAATGAAAAACAAATTGAGGTGGTTACACCACTAGAAAATCTATGAATACAAATGAAATCACCGACGGAAAAAATCTATCTGTATTTTGGGGTGATATCTATCGACCAAATTGATTTCATCGCTAACTCTGTTTGTATTTAACGATGAAATATTTCTATAACTAAAACCGAGGGAATCCCAGTCGGAATAAAAGAAGTTTAAAAAAACCAAAAAGTACGATAACATGTAATTTGTTGTGGATGCTTTTACCGATAAAAATTTTTTAATGTAATGTTTTATAGTAGAAGAGCTTTTATCACTTTAATATTTTTTTCATTTAAATTTAAATCATTAAAAGTTTTGCTAATACTTATATTAATTACCATACAATTAAATACAAATAGATTTTAAAAGTAGATCCACATTACAAGAACATTGCTATTATAAACATGTATTAAAGCCTTGGCATTTTACTGTAGCAATGAACAGTGAAATGCCAAGGTCTTTTACATTTTGTCTCTAAAATAAGGTTTTTTATATTTTGATCTTAGATTTTTTTAGGACTTTTTTTAATTTAAAATGTAATTTTTTTTTCAATTTCATCCTCCAATATTAGATTTACTAGTTATTAAACTTTATAATTTGTTTTAATTTGCTTTCTACAGAGTTATCCTTTCTCACGACCCGTATTCTGAGTTTTGCAGGTTAACCATATTGACTAGAGTTATTTTTATCCCTTTTTTAATTATTTTTTTTCTCAACTTCATCTTTCAACATTGAGTTGATTGAGAATTGAGTTTCATAATTTTTTTTTGTTTGCTTTCTATAAAATTATTATGGTCTCATGACTCGGGTCGTGAGTTTTGCGGGTTAGCCAGGTTGACTCGGGTTTTTTTGTCTTTTTTTAATTGAATATTTTATTTTAAATTTCATCCTTCAATATTGGGTTGATTTAGAATTGAAATTTATAATTTTTTTATTTACTTTTTATGGGGTTATTATGGTTCTATAACCCGAGTTGCAGGTTAGGCTAGTTGACTCGAGTTATTTGTTGTTTTTTAGTTGAAATTTTTTCAATTTTATCCTTTTAATATTGAGTTGATTTGAAATTATGCTTAATAATTTATTTTAGTTTGTGTTCTATGAGGTTATCTCGGTTTTATGACCTAGGTCACGGGTTTGGTCGGTTGACTTGAGTGGTTTTTTTATTTTTTTAATTATTTTCTTTTTAATTTTATCATTCAACATTAAGTTGATTGAGAATTGAGTTTCATAATTTGTTTTAATTTATTTTCTATGGGGCTATTCTAATCTCATGACTCGTGTTTAACATGTTAACTTGGATTGACTCGACTTATTTTTTAGTTGAATTTTATTTTCAATTTTATCCTTCAACATTGGGTTGATTGAGAATTTGGTTTAATAATTTTTTTTTTATTTGTTTACTATAGGGTTATTAGGATCTCATGACTTGGGTAATGAATATGACAGGTTAAACCGAGTTGATTTGAGTCAATCTAATATATTGTTGTTTTAATATTTAGAAAAAGATATCATCTTATTTATTTTAGTCAAACTATATTTTTATTAATTGTTCGGATTATTTTTGAACATGTAAAGTTGATTAGGTCACATCATGTCAATCCCTATATAGTTTAAATTTTTTCTATTAAAAACCAAATTAACATCTGGATATTTTTTTATGTAAAAAAAAAAACTAATTAGACCCACATTATAGTACAACCATTCATCTAGTTACTATTTATAAATCATGGAGCATAATATCACACATTTTTTTCCTTAAAATAATGTTTTTATGTAATAAACTAATTTAAATGATACACATGAAATTCATAAAATGGTTTTGTTTGTAATATTATTTCAATTAGCATATGTAATGATGATAGTTTTCAATTATTGGAGTGTCATTTAATTTCCTTCATTGGGTGTGTTTAGGATAAAGGTGTGGTTGATTTGTTTTAGGTACAACCCTTTTAATGTATAAACCACACCTCACTTAAAGCAAAAAAATACATGCGTTTTATTGTTATTTTCATGTGCCCACCAAAAAAACTCAACCACACCTCACCACACCTATATCCCAAACACACACGGACATCTTTTTAATCAATTTTGCATGTGAAATTTCTTTGTGACATATCGATCAATTTAAAGGCATAGATTTCAGTCATAGGCATCTTTTGCCTACAATGCATGATTTACTATTAAGTTATTAGAACTATATAAGCTAACAGTATTCATGCTATCTCTTTCCATGATGTTAGCCTAAATACATGCATGATCAATCATCAATCTTTAAACACACACTATTCTATGCAAACAAATAAGCTAATAGTAATGACATATATACATAGGATATATAAATAGGATGTTTTCCAATACTCTCCCTTAAGTTGGATCAAAAGGTTTGATGGATCCAAACTTGCTCAATACACGGTGAAATTGTGTAAAAGATAAAACTTTAGTGAACACATCAGCTAGCTAATCATAAGTGCATACATACTGAGTGTGAATATTCTTACACTAAACTTTTTAACAAACGTAGTGACAATCAACTTCAATGTGTTTTATTCGTTCATCGGACACTAGGTTAGAGACAATATGCATGGCCTCTTGATTATCGCAAACAATATCATTGAAGTAATAATTGTAAAACTCAAATCTACAAGAAGACTTTTAAGCCAAGTTAGTTCACATATCGTAGAAGTCATAACACGATATTCCTCTTCATCACTAAAATGAGCTACCACATGCTATTTTTTTACTTTTCCAGGAAACTAAATTACCACTAACAAACATGCAAATATTCAGTAGTAGATCAACGATCAAGTGCATTACCTGTCTAATCCAAATTAGTGCAGCCCATAATATTAATGTGTATGTTACTAGTCATATTATTTCATGGCCAATCATGCCTTTAAGATATCGTAAGATGCGTTTTACCATACCAAGGTGTTGAAAAATTAGAGCATGCATATATTAATTGACTATACTAATCACAAAAGTAATATCAAGTCATGTGATAGTCTAAATAAGCTTACCAATAAGCTTTTGATAATGACTAAAAGAACCAAAATGTTCACTTGAAGAATCAAGCTTCAATTTGTTGTCAGGAGGAGTAGCAACAAGTTTAGTGTATAACATGTCATCATCTTTTAGTAAATCAACAATATATTTATGTTGATTAAGAAATAATCCTTTGCTAAAAAATGTCATTTCAATTCCTAAGTAAGCGATTGACAAGATAAGTAGTAGTAAAAACTCCACAAGGCAAAATATTTTAGAACATTTATTTAAAGCATTATGGCTTGAGTTTTTTTCTAGTAAATCTATGATTTTTATGTTCTGCAATCCTATTTTGTTGAGGTGTGCCAACACAACTACTTTGATGTAATATGCCATTAGAACTTAAATATTATGTCATGTCATTAGTCATATTTTCTATGTCGTTATTAGATCGAAGACTTGTAATAAGGGCTGAAAATTGGGTAGTGACCAACATGTGAAAATCTTTGAAATAACCAAATATGTTTTCACTCTTAGTTTTCAATAAGTAAACCCAAATAACCCTAGAGAAATCATCAATAAAGATTACAACATAATTAAAACCATCAAAAGAAGTAGAAAAAGGACCCCAGACATCTGAATGTATAAGTTCAAATGTATAGGTAGTTCAAGATAACAATAAAGTAAAAAAGAAGTCTCGATGACTTGGAAAAACAAACAAAAAACTCATAATTGAGAGATTCCTTAATCAGAACATGATTTATTTTGCTAAGAACAAACTCTAAAAGATGTGCTAGATGAAAATGCCATAAAAGTTATTCATGTAATAGAGTGAAAGTAGTTTAAAACACCTTGGAAACTCGAGAATTAGAGGAGAAATAATAGAGATCATGACAATAAGATCCTTTACCAGTCATCTTCTTAATGACAAGGTCCTGAAAGATAAACTTGTAAGAAGTAAATATAACTTCACAATTTAAAGAAAATGTCAACTTGTGGATATAAAGCAACTGAAATGGAAAAGAAGGAACATATATAACATCTGACCCTACTTTATTCGAAACAAGTTTAATTTTGTCCTTATCCTTTACAACAACACATTTTCCATTAGCTACAGAGATAAAAGAAAGAGTGAAAAATTGTTTAAGGGCATAAATATTGGTTAATTTATTTTATATATGATATGTGGCTCCAAAATAAATAACTCAAAGATCTTGCAAAATACCAAGTTCTAATATAGTTATAAAGGCAAGCATATACCTTGGCTAGTTTCCAGATCTGCATCAACTAACAACCCAACAAAATGACTGAGAAGTGCTGCAAGATGATCATGTCCTTGACTGGCGGCTCCATCTTGAATCTTTCCCTGGTTGTGCTTATCCTATAGATAGTTTGCAAAGTCATTCAGCAATGCAACAGGATTAGAGTGAAGCTTTTAGAAAAATGAGTAACCAGATGAGCTTTATAATCAGTGACTCGTTTTTTATATTCCTTCTTATCCTATGCAAACTTGAGCTTAATCTATCGGTGAAGAAGCCAATAATGATCAATATTTAGATAGCCAATATTATGACAATGTTGGCACTTCAAATTTGGTCATTTGCCTTTATAAGGTTTTGCTTTAGAGGATGGACGAGCAAGATAAACATGAACATCCGAGGTGCCAGGACTAATATCATGAGTCATAACGTTTTGGTGGATTTCTTCACTTTGAATAGTTGCACAAACACTCTTCAAGGATGACAATTATGAATTCATCAAGATATGACTTCGTAAATCTTCAAAAATTAGGCTAAGACTAGCCAAAAGCTAAAAAATACAGTCCTCTTCTATTTTTTTCGTAAAATAATAGCATCGATAGTACGAGGACAATACATCTTCAGTTCATTTCACAGACCTTTCAAACTACCCAATAACTACACAAACAGCTTTCCATCTTGATGGAGATTAGCGATGTCCCGATGAATCTAAAAAATACAGGCAAAATTGTTTTGGTTACCATACATGCCATGAACAACATTTCAAAGGTCCAAAGAGGACTCCGAATAACTAAAAACCTTGGCAAGATTATGGTCCATCGAGTTGAGAATCCAAGACATAACTGATTGATCCTTGAACAGCCAAGCCTTATATTCAGGTGAATCCATATCTGGAGATTTTATGGAGTCATTGATAAACCCCATCTTTGATCTCCCATCAAGAGCAATAATGATTGCCCTTATCAAGGGAGGTAATCGAATTCATTTAGCAACACTGAACTTAACCTTTAAGAAGTGTTGGCATCACCATCAGATATATTTATCAGAGGAGGAACCACCTTTGAACCTCCATCTACAACATATTTCTTGTTGTCTTCTCTACCACAAGAAAGAAAAACAAACGTAAACGGGGAGAAAAGGATCACTGCTCTAATACCATGAAGAATTTAAAGATTAAACAATATTGTGTCTCATTCTCATCTTATGAATGATACAAGTATATATGGAAGAGAGGGTAAAATATTCATGCTATCTCTTTTCCATGATGTTAGCTTAAGTCATGTCTAGTTAATCATCAATCCCTAAACACACGTCCCTCCGAATTATCTTTAACTACCATCACTAATCTAGGCAACAAATTAGCTAATAGCAATGAGATATATACAAAGGATATTCTCCGATACTTGTTTCTGGCTCTGGATTTTGTGACATACATAAATTCTCATTATTACATTGGCAATGGAATGTTTTAAGCAATTCTCTTGTATGTCAAGTTTTTTGGTTATACTCCTTGAACTCAACTGGTAACAGTCTCATTCCCTTTTTCTTCCAATCCTGCCTGTTGCAGTCTTCTTTCCCACTCTCTTTTCGATAGTTCAACTTTTCAGATTGTGCTATTTGTTTGATTTTGACACTTCATGATGGGATTTTGCTCTCCTTATCATGCATTTACATTGGGTTCTGCTATCTCTGAAATGGGATGTGGGCATTGGTGTTTGTTTCTTGGTGCCAAATAATAGCCAGTGTCATTCTCTGTTGATCAACTTTTAGCCCTAGGCTTTGATTTGCTAGGGAAGGCTAATTTCACACACACACGCGCGCACACACAAAATCCTGAACTGCTTACCTCATAAGATGTGCCTTAGTAATGTGCAGCCGCAGTGGTACGCTTCCTTTTTTTTCGGGTAATCATCTCTTCGGCTCTTATTTTCTCCTCCCATATCTCTAAAGATAACATCACAATATCATTTCATATCTCTTAACCTCTCTTTCTAGCTGCTAGCAGTATCTCATTTCTCTTTCTTCTCCTTTCTGTCTTGTTAATTTCTATGAAAGAGACTGGCTACCACCTAGAGCAAACCCTAGGCACAACTTTTATTCCTTCTTTCTCTCTTTTTTTTCCCTACCTTTTTAGTTGCGTTTTTGCATGCTCATTAATTAAAAGATAAATGCTAAAAACAAAAACCTTGGATGTGAAAACTGCTTGTGTTTACGCTGTGTAGTTCTGTGGCATAGGGATGGCTTACGGGTATAAAATTGGACCACATTAATTAGGACATCCATGGTCAACCATTGCTATCAAATGGCTCAAGTTTTAATTGGTCCAAGGTGATTGTTGAATCCTTGTAGGACCACAAATGGGTCCTTCTGCTAGGAGTTTGACCAAGCTAGTGGATGGATAATGTTACTAATTTGGAGTTACTTTGGCCAACTAGCTAGTTTCAACAACTGGATAAAATGAGCTCAAAAGGTTCCACTGCAGTTGATCCTGGATCTAATGGCAGAAAATAAACGACCTGACACCCACCCATAGTTTGAGCTATCTCCCACTTCCACCTTTTTGTTTCAAGGTTTTCTAATATTGTAGACCCCATCTTCTTAAAGTTTTTATTGGTTGTCTGTCTATACCTTAGCAGCCACTTTAATGGAGTTTGTTTTTTATGGGATATTGTGACGCCTGTGCGGGGCTTTGGAAGGAAGAAAGTGAGAAAGCAAGGGATGGCTAATATTGAGATTTAGCTAGCTAGATTTCACTTATCAATTTAATTCACAGCAGGAATTTTGATATTGCAACTCTTTAGATTCTTCGAGGGTGATAATAGAATGTTTCTTTACACAGAAAAATCAATCCACTGACAAGATGTCAATCGAAGATAAACTAGCAGTAGTGGAAGAAACTAATTCACAGTGACATATCGTCGATATTGTTAGGAAAAAGAAAAGGAAAAAAAGCATGATGTTTTCTTTTCTGAACAAAGCACTTCAAGTTCGAAAAGAAACGAATGGAGCAAAATTAAAACAAAATCCTGCGAGCTCTAACCATTGATTTTGGCTAAATGGTGCTGGTGGTAAACAGCTGGGGCGGATACGACTAGGACTTGACGGAAAGGTTATTTAATGCTGGGACTGGGAGATGACGAGACGAAAACTGATTCTTCTATCATAAAGCATACGCTTCCTACAACTGTACCAAATGCTACTAACTAGCGTTGGATTAATAATCGAAGATTGAAACCCATAGACAGCTGCTCTTAAGTTAGAGGGTCATGCAACCATCGTACCACATCGGCTCTGTGAGTGTCATAAGCAGATTGCATGCTTCCTACTGAACCAGTCAGTACTCGCAGGCTGTTCATTTCTTCTTCTTCTTCTTCTTCTTCTTCTTCTTTGGTTGAAACAATTTACAAACCTGGGTGGCTATCTCTTCTTTGCAGCATGCAAGTCTATTTTGCGTTTAATAAACCACTCCTTTTATGATAGGTTGAAGAGTAACAGCGGGCCTGAGGCAATCTAGCCCGAAGTTCTCTTGAGAAGATTCCCACCTTGCTTTGTCACTGTTTCCCCATTGTCGGGACAGAATGATTGGCTAAATAGACTGCAAAAAAAGACAAAAAACAAAAAACAGCTCTGAAAAGCTAGCTATTACACACCTGTAATTATCATTTGCACCACACCTGAGAGCACCCATCCATATCATTGTTTCTATTACAACTGTTTTGGTGCCTTCTAGTGGCTTAATTGAAACCTATACTTCAAATATGGATGCAAGTTTTAATATTAAGAAACTTGCAAATCATTAATGAGTTGATATCATGCACAAGGAAAAACAATCACAGTACAATTCTCAAGATCTTCTGCAAAAGAACATGAAAACAACTTAATCATCTCGCACTATAATGAGGTGGCGGTGCTTCTCTGATCAATCAACATATTGGCATCTCAATAAAGCAGCAATCCACATCACAAACAAGCAGCATCAAGCTAGTTGATCCAATCAATCAATACCGAGCCATGTATCAAGCTATGCAGATCCAATCAGGCTCTTAACCAAAACCAGACCTTCAAAGGATTCCAGCAACAAAAATATTGTCGCAGCAATGCCTACAACCTTAGGACTCGCTAGTAAATAATTGACTCAATAGTTATCTCTATTCCATTGTAAACACCCATGTAAATATTTGCTTTAAACAGGAATAAGACTGGTTAATGAACTCCACAGAACTCTCAGACACTGAAATGAACCTCAACTTCCATATCTGACTCTCACACAATACTCAAACATGCGAGCTATTAAATCAAAGATGTCCAAATCTGGAAGATACAATTCAGCCAGCGGAAGGGTTGGACCTCATCCATCAGCTCTGCCCATATTCCCCTTAGTCCTCCACTGATTTGCAGCTGGCCATCGATTCCGACTTGAGTAACGAGATTCTGATTGGGAACCATCCTCAGGATATCTCCTCCCTTCCACCTGACCCTCTTTACCATATGGCCGCCTTTTCACATAAGGCTCTGATTTAGGAGAATTTAACTTCCTTGTTTTATCCAGTTCATATGATAATGGCTGAATTCCCTGCAAATCAGGTTCTGGAACAAAACCTATAGGACGTTTTGCTTCATCCATTTTTCTAAATGTGATTGATATCCTATGACAAATGAAGGGAGGGAAAGGAAGCAAATTATATATCCATAAAATAAACAAATGAACAACTCAAGAAGATCTAAAAGTTGTTACATCAAATAAGCAATAATAAGATCTCAAAAAGATTCAATGGCTACCTCTTTGTAGGAACTGATGGCACACAATGCTTAGCCACATCGGCTCCATTTCCATTTAAGACAAGAACAGATCTGGAAAAAAAAATGACTAAGATTTTGGTTCCAAGACAACAAATGTGGAGTATAAGCAAATACCAGGATGATAATTACAAGATCATGCACAAGATATTATGAGGAAAAAGAAAAGAAAGAGCAAAATTGATATGCATGTAAGGAATTCACATAAAGGATTGCATGTTAAGACTTACCCCACAGGAAGAGGGATAGCAATTGGACCATCAAAGTCACCTGCACCCACAACCTTTAAGTTTGATCCAAATAGTATATTGCACTGGCTAAGAAAAGACACAGTACAGAAAGGTCGAACAAAATCATGGCTGTCAATATGAGGTGGTATACAGTCCCATTCTTCATAAATGTTAACAATACAACTGTCGGGCACACAAGTCGGAGGGATAACATGCCATTGGACCAGCCTTCTAATGATCACTTTAAAAAGGTCAGGTATAGGATCTACCATTTCATCCTGGAGGATGCCTGGCGGATTACCATTTTTATCCTGCCACCATAATGTACTTCAAGTTTTAACATTTGTGCAATGCTTAG
>Ga0307508_10002505_pt1 | contig 19353 bp, 22 predicted proteins | sample 9_EM_MG_FD_203089 | JGI IMG/M metagenome (GOLD analysis project Ga0307508, IMG submission 203089) | Populus trichocarpa ectomycorrhiza microbial communities from riparian zone in the Pacific Northwest, United States - 9_EM | ecosystem: Host-associated > Plants > Roots > Unclassified | place... | reverse complement strand
CAAGTCAAAAGGTCGTGAAGACTCAAGACATGCAACAACAGAGGGATGTAGTCACGGGTGTCCTTGGCCATGACCAGTGCCGCAGAAGATATCATATCTTCTGCATCAGCATACGCACGCGGAAGAAGAAAGGCGACAGCGCCAGGGTTCCATTACAGGCACTTCAACCTCGTCACGCATTGCTGAGACGCCGCCACCGCTTGAAAAGCCAGCTAAGCAGAATAAGAGGCGGCTCCGCAACATGGACGGTGCGGCCATGATTGAGCATGCAATCGCGAAGAACCAGAGGAAAAAAAAACCCCAGTACGTCGTGCAAGTGTGTTCTTCCCCGTTGTGGTGCACTGATAGCAATGTACGAAGGGGCAACAAACCAATGCTTGTCACCCTCAACGAGTTGTTGAACGAAGTTGTTAACGCTTTCTTCCATGAGTTCTGGGCGTATCGACTTCTTCAGTCTTGTGCCGTCGTGACGTTTACACCTGATGGCAGCTTCGGCTTTCCTCAATACCTTCCTCCTCTCGCTGCGCGTTTATGGGACACCGTGGGAAGTCATCGACGGCTTTCATCGACGATTGCGAGTCCTCGACAAAAGAATAACCTTCGAACCAGCTCGTTTGCACCTTCAGTTCCGGTACATGCATGCATTCCGCTTTAGCTCATTACTGCTTCGTAAGAAATCTACATGTTTCATTTGCATTCAACAGTATCTGCGATTTCATCGAACGATGGACGAATGAACACCCAGCTGACTTTGGCAGTAAGCCCGCCAACGACGAACTGATGAAGCTCATCACATGGATGAAGACCAAGCCCCATCTGATCTACTATGTATCCGAGCGCCTCGCTCATTGCCAAGCTGCTCGCAGGGCCGCGATTGGATCCGCCATTCTTATAAACAGAAGCCCCGAATCATTGACGATGAGGAAGGCTACGTTCCACCCCGCCTACCTCGATGGATTCCTGGGCACGATGATATTGACGAAACTAACAATCTTTTCAATCGTTGGGTCGTCTGGTGGGAGGAATTGCGGGTCCGGCGGCGTCTTTGGACCAAGTACGCACGATGATTGCAGATGACTGCAGAGCCTATTATGCACAATCAGGCTATCTCAAAAACCAAACCCCGTGTCTCAAGTGTTGGTCAGGGCGCTGGATCCGCAAGGGCGTAATAGGCTCGTCTTCACCGAAATACCATTACGTCGGGACGCCGGCCAGCCCAGTTTCGCGCGGGCTGACATACACTAAGAACCGTGTTACACATCCTGGTGCCTGCGCAATACCTGATCATGCGGATGCAAAAGCTCGATTCTACTGCACGCGATTTTTTGCTTAAGTACACTGTAGTGTCAGCGCCATCAAAGTGCGTCAGCCCTCTCGATACGGGCGAATGTGACGGGCTGCGAGTCGTTGCGCACGATATCGGCTGAGCCGTGTTTCAAAGGAATAAGAACACTTCGGCGGGAGGCAGCGCATGACATCGACGGCTTCATAACGTGAGCGCTATAGTCAGGCCAGGCAGCGGTTGATAATTGGAGGTTTCACCAATCAGTTAGCGAGAGTTGAATGTTAGTCGCGTTATATTAGTTGAAAGTCCCGTGACTAAACCGACTCCGTCGGGACGGATGCGGATGCGGTAGCACGAAGAGGCCGACGTCTTCCTTCTCACACTAGCAAGGCTTATCCTTTGAAATGGCGGCGAAAGAAACCATCCGTTTATGCACGCTCATATTACGAGACCACTTTGGAGAGATTTCTGCGGTGAGCAATGTCTACCTAATGTCTATGTCTTGAGTCTTTTCTCAGTCGTCTATCTAGCGGGTTGGCGCTGAGCTGCTCAAACAAGGACGCGTCCCCCTTCTGCGCATTACTCGCGCAACGCTCATCAAACCTCAACGCGTCGCGAATGCTTTGTTAGTATTAATTCAACATAATATCGTCTGGCATTGGGAGGCACCCTCTGGTTCAGAGCAGTTTGAAATCAACGCAGAGGAGGTTTTGATGCGTCTCAGGTACGGCCGATACCTAGCATTGACGGAAGATCTATTCGGCGAATCGGTGCGAGCTGCACGAGCCTGAGTTATTAGGTTTTGAATCTCATTGCGAAAGCAGGCCGCTGAAGTTCTCTCTGTACTGCTTGACCATGGAAGAGTGCGCGCTGGCAGTGTGGCGCCGCTTATTGTCCCGAACGTGGATGATTACAAAGGTGCAAACGAATTCACTCAAAAGCCTCACGGCACGCTCAATGATTGTACCCTCGTTTAGGACGAAACAAAATCACATCTAGCCTTACATCTCTGATGAAGGAGGGCTACATCAAAGCTACTGGTCTTCAGCTTCAAATATCCCCTCAGGATCGTTTACTTCGCTTCGAACAAGAAGCAACCATGGTAGTCCGTAGAGTCCCCACCACCAAGAAAGGACCTCTCTCTTCCAAGGATTTACTGCATATTAAAGAGAAGGCGGAGAAGGAACTGGAGGAAGAAACTGAAGCGATTGAAAGCCGCGGTTTCGTGAGTATTATACCTCCCCTTATATTTGATGCAGCTAAGTCTTTCTTTATGGAGGACAGAAAAAAGTTGCAAAAGACACTTCACTCGCGTCTAGACCATCCAAGGTTGGTAATACATAACTTGGTGTAGATTCGTTCTAATCAATATGCCAGCGTCCAAAATTTGAGGAAGAGGTCTTAGATGTGCGTTCTCTCACCCTTAGCTTATGCGATCAAGTGTGGCTCATGTTTTGCCAGGAGGACGTTTACCTCAGAGTCAACCCAGAAAAGTTCAATATTCATATACGAAATCATGTGCGACTTATCTTTCCGGATGAAGGTGTGCTGCTGATACACGATTAGATATTTGTCACAAGCGCATCGCAAAGATATAATCAACACGCAGGTAGCGTGTTGCATGGGGCACTGACCGCATCCCTACCTTCAGAACGAGCATGTTTCGCTGTCCGCTCCGAGTCGCTCTCTTATCACGCTATCACTCGTGCCATCCCTGAGTCCGCCCCTGCATTACGGGGGGTGTCTCTTCCAAAGGACATCCTCAATGACACGCGCCGTGACGACGATGCCGCACTCCAGAACTTATATGTCAAGGAGTACGTCAATATCCTGTGTGCTGCAGACAACCCATCGGTAGCCGGGAGAGCAGGCGCGTTCATGTCGCTCACGATGAGTGGTGGCACTTCAAAACGAGTCGCCGTAGAGTATGAACTCATCGCCAGGCGGCTTCGCGCTTTGGTTTTGGATAACCTCGTGCGGGACAAATGGGGCGCTGCGGGTCTGCGCATCGTGAACATTCTGAGAGATTGCGGTAAACTTGATGGGGAGCAAGTGTGTGGTCCTACGTGCTTTTGTACGAGGCTATTCCTAATCTTATCTCCAGATTGCGAAGAGGGCAATGTTTCGAAAGGTGGAAGTCCAGAAGTACTTGAAGGACATGAGCACCGAGGGTATAGTTTCGTCTCTGGAGCTCTCACGGACAGCAGATCGCGCGCCCAGTCGCTCCATCTACCTTTGGTGCGTATTTCCATCATGCTGTGTTGGAACTTCGTTTGAATAGTCTTGCTAACTTCGGCTCCAGGTTTGTGGATACCCCGCGTACTTATTCCTCTGTGTTATTCTCGCTCTATCGTACCTTAGGGAACATTCTTACTCGACAACACACTGAGCTTCAACGGATCCAGCCACTACTCGCCAAACGGGAGCGGACAGACGTACGAGAGAACATTGACCAATACATGACACGTGATGAGCGTGCGGTACTGGACGAGTACTTTGTTCAGCGCGAACGATTGTGCACACTTTCTCAACGGGTCGAGGAATCGGTCTTTGTCTTGAGAGACCTGGCCAAACGCGGATATGCCGGTGATGACCCTTATGTACCAATAGATCCAACGCTCAAATCATGAATCCTTCGCAGCATATGACCCGATAAATAGGCGATTTGATGGGGTGAGGGTCATGCCTCATAAGTGTACATGCAGGAGCGGGATGTTTTATTGTACACTGTCTTCGCCGTGTCCTAACGAGCCTGAATGGTCTGTAGGGGGCGTTGAAGATGGTAAAACGACAGGCCCGTGGGTGGGTGGCTGGGGATTGCTGAGCTCCCTATAGGCGCAAGTAGCTACGCATATCGAGGATCCGACGCCGGCACCGCCTAGTATCAGATGCAGTGCTCGTGCTTTCCCCCAGAAAAGTGCAGGGGTGAGAATACCGAAAAGGACAGCGCCAATTGTGGAGTGGTCGTCATATCGCACTCGGCGGGTCTGGTCCAAAATACCCGATATCGCGTTAACATGCCCTCATTCCGGCACAGAAGCAAATGGACCAACTGACATCGTAAGCAAGACTGATATGTCTGTCTTTCAGATAATTGCCGCCTTTTGTTGATTCATACCAGCCATAGCCCAGGCCGGCTCCGGCACCCCCAGCACCAGCTAACCACGTTGCGCGGAGAGACCGGTTCAGCGTAAGCCCTCTCTTACGGAAGACCATGGATGCGACATAGGCTGGAACGGCTACGAGAGAAGCTAACTGGTACCCTATGGATGAACTATGTGAGATCCAATGACGGACAAGTATGGCGATAGCGCTGGGAAACAGAACCTGCTTGAGCATCGGCTCGAAGTACAGCCTCGAGGTCCGCGAAAGACGAAGGGTCCATTGGGCCGATGCGTGTTGCACGCAGAACGCGTCGTGCGGTGAATTCGCGGCCACCTTGGGGTGTGAGATCGGTAGCGGCGGCAAGTGCCAGGTTCCTGTGTTTAATGCTCTTCCCACGCCAGACCAATATCTTAATAATTTTTGTATATTTGTAATGTACCCTGGACGTCCGACGTCCTTCGCTGATCATTCACCGGCGGATTGATTCAACAAGTGCTGGTTTCATTACCCGCAATACCTCTCTTCTTTCATCTGTCTGCAATAACGGCGCGGCTGCGGGGCTGCTATATTGTGATCATATTGTAATGGCAAAAATGTAGTCATCTCATGACTGTATTCCAGCACCAATCGGAGAACCCATAACTTGACTAACAAATATCCCATCCGTGCTTGGATTGGGTGTGTCGCGTCTCGCAGGAGAGTCGGGTTTTAAGCCTCGATGTTGCACCGTGTATAGGCTGTCCCTCCAGCCTCCATAAATAGATACACCGTGTATATCAGTGACACGAGCAGTGCGTTTTTAAATCACTGTGCTGGTTTGCAATGAAAAAAGTATAGATATTACCATACGTAGATTGCTTTCTTGATTGATTTCGTGGCGAAATCTACGTGTCTGCAGCCAGTGTGACCAAATTCGTATTGGCGCTCCTGGTGCAAAACGTGGGAAGCGACCTGTCGTCCACGTGTGGTATGATTACGTAAACGAATAGTTGAGCCTCGCCTCCGCTATCTTTTTGTTACAAGTTTGGCGGCTCGTACGGTGCTGAGGGTTCTCGGTCATGGCAGCGATATTCGCTCGCGCTGCCGTGACAACAACCACAACCTCACCTCCACTCATGCCGCGGCTGGGCTTTATTGGTCTGGGGAACATGGGTTTGCAGATGGCGCAAAATCTCTTTCTCAAGTCGGCGGTAGCTTCAGAAGTTCCCTCTCCATCGTCCTCATCTTCCATCGTGGGGATGTCAAAGTCTCCAATTGCGCGACGGGAGTTCGTGGTCTGCGATCCCAACCCTGACAATGTGTTGCTGCTCGTGAACTTCGTGTCAAAGAATATCGATGGGGCGGAAGTAATTGTGGTAGATACACCTTTTGAGTGAGCACTCCTCCCTACTTGGTGTTTGCTGCAGAAGGCGTGAGGCCCACCTACATTTTATTCTCACCCGCAGGGTAGCCCGCCGGTCTAATACAGTCTTCACAATGCTCCCATCGTCTCCAGAAGTCCAAGCCGTATACCTCAGTGGTTCTGGTATCGTCGAAGCCCTCAACTCCCCAACTCCCACCTCCCCAGTGTCGGCAGAGCATGATCGCGAAGCCAAGATTTTCATTGATTCTACGACATTAGACGTGCACGTTGCTCGTGACGTATCCAGTTTAGTGTTTACCGCCGGGGCAGAGATGGTTGATGCGCCGGTTTCCGGAGGGGTCGTCGGCGCGAAGGCGGGCACATTGTCGTTCATGGTAGGCGGCCCGGAAACCTCGTTTCACAGAGCAAAACCGTTTCTGGAGCACATGGGCACGCGTGTAGTGCACTGCGGCGATGCGGGGAATGGCTTGATAGCAAAGCTTTGCAACAATCATATTTTGGTTGGTGTTACCCATGAAAATACAGGTCGGCAGAGCAGAAAAAGTATCCCTAAAGCTGACAATAACTCACAGGGAATCAATCAAATCGCAATTGCGGAAGGAATGCTCCTGGGTACATCGCTCGGTCTTGCACCTGATCTCTTGGCTTCAATCATCAACAACTCGACAGGTGAGAATTGGCCCGTCAAATCTCTGCTTCATGCCGCATCATCTTCCACGCAAACCACAGGACGTTCGTGGCCATCCGAGGTGAATAATCCCGTCCCTGGAGCCCTAAGACCTGAAAAATCTCCCCCTTGTGAACGCGACTATGTAGGCGGCTTCGCAAGCAAACTCATGCTAAAGGCCAGACCATCTTCGGATCAACCATTATTCCCTTTTACTCACAGGCTTGGATCTACTTTATTAGGATATGCTCCTGGCTGCGCGTGCGGCGGAAGTTCTTGGTGTCCAGACGCCTGTTGGGCGAAGAAGTGTAAATCTTTATGCTGAGATGATAGATGCTGATAAGAGGATGTCTTCAATGCCATCTGAAGCCACACGGAGGACCCGAGGGGACCGCGATTTCTCGGTCGTGTATGACTATTTGAAAGAATTGAGTGAATCTCGGGGGGACAAACAATGAGTGGTTGAACTACCTGTACATATTTGTGAAGAGGAAGTGGTGGCTAACACCAGTTGATAGGTCAATGTGCAGCAGAATTTTGACTTCCATCCCAACATGATTCCCCTTGACTCCTGCCTCTCGCCCTCGCCACAATATCTCGGGATAATATGCCGGCCACACTCGCATTTCTTGGCAGCAGGAGTGTGGCATAGCCGCAGGCTCCAGGTGTTTGGGAGAAATAAGACGACATCGGTTCGCAACAGGCGGCCCTATGTATTTGTCCCCATTGATGGACCGCAACCTTGCTCAAAATTTGAATATTAATGGCAAGAGATAACGCCACCTATATGCTACACCCTCACAGCATTTCGGCAGTCGGCACCATCTGCATCTAGCGCCCGACTCGCGGCGAAGCGAGCTCGAACCCTTGGGCCCGAGACTTGATCAAATCGCAACCGCCCCATGCGAAACTTTGAACCAGAGCTAATAGGGGGTGCGATTAAAATATTCAGCCCGACGGTCGGTCTCGGAAAAGATGAGTTGAATGCTTTAGTTGAGGAACAACAGGACCGCGAATGCAATTTATACACCCCAAAAATCCAGACTTCACTCATAGCGTTCCGCAACACGATTCGAGAAACTGTTTAAACTGGAATCTCCGAATCCGAACTCAAGAGACTGGTAAACAAAAAGTCACTCGTGACCTAGGCCGACCTGCGCCCACAATGAATGGATATGATGACTACGTTCGGACCGATTGTATGGATACATAACGTGGAGATGTGAATGACGGGAACACCTCAACAAGAGCCCGATTCGCAAGTTCAGAGATGTTGCGTGCGCGAGCATCCCAGACTCTCAATTGATTGGCACGGCACCCCGCCCTCGAAGCATCTAATCGTTGATGGTGAATGGACGATGCCCACATGAATGGCCTTCGATGTTGGCGTACGCAACTGCGGTCATCTTGTAATCCGGGTGATGATCCATTGTCAAGTATGGAAGTGGCATTCGTTCGTCGTGCAGCCGAACGCCACGGGATTATCCTTGGCACGTTACAATATTTTTGACCTACCTGCCATGTCCCAGGAAATGCGCCATTTTCCGTCCTGTTTCGAGATCGAGTCCGAAGACGGAGTAGACTTCACTGCCGGCAGATATCACAACGCGGGATGGGCTCCAATTATAATGCTTGGCTTTGGCAACATCAGGAGCAATAGCTTGCCTGGGCGCCGGAGATGATCCTTTGGACATTCCTGCCTTGCATACGCCATCCGGAGACCGGCACCCATCCTCCGGGTAGGAGCGTTTGGAACGACGGCCACCGATGGGTCGACGGCCGTTATGATCGTGTGTTTCAATCAAGGTGGTCGACCGTCCAGAACGCGATGCCACGGTTTACCAGAGCCAGAGGGTCGTCAAATTGAGCGTGTGGGCCGCCAGCTGTGTAAACTCATCCTTGATGCTCTTGGTGCGGGAATCATCCGCAATCCGTGTGAGACTACGACCAGCATCAACGGCCGCCTCGAATCCAATATTTCGGCGACCGGAGCGTATCTCAGAACAATTGAAGTCTTCCCAACCCGTCTTTGATAATCCAAGTGGAGCAGCGTTCGGCTGTGGGCTCCGTTCTTTGTATCCTTCGAGCCCGACGACAGCAAGAATGTCTGTGCCAATAGCGAGACCAGCAGGACTCGGAATATCCATGGACTGAATCTCGCATCGCGCTTCTCAAATGGCGCGAAGGCCAGGCCCAGCCGTAGTAGATACAGCGGCCTGCGGGGACTGGGCAAGAGGGCTGGAATGTTGTCTACCTGGGTACGACCTCGAGTTGGTATACATCCTTCGCAAACATTCCTGTGCAAACGGCGTGCATGACGGGCCAATACAAGAACAGAAGTAGCGCTTACGGAATCGAAAAAGACGGTCCATTCAGTCGGATCACGTCGTTCGATTGTCACGCACATGGCCCGATCGGGGATGTGAAGACGGGAAACGCGCGACAAACGACGTTGTGCGGGTGCGGCGCCGTAGTCAAGTGTTCGCGCTGTCCACAGTCACGAGTCGGGAACGGAACCTAATTAGGTCGGTCACGCGTCACAGCGTAGTCAATAAAAATTTCTCGCTTTCTATGTGACCCTAACGTGATTTTGAATGTGAACGGTGTCACGCGTGATCTGTGTGGTCCTCTTAGTGCAGCATCGCCTCGTAAGGTACAATGGTTATAGGGCCAAAAGTGAAGAAGTGAGGATTTCCTGGAAGATGATGGGAATGAAGACTGGAAGGATATCGAGAGGATGACGAAGTGAGGCCAGGGAAGTGGAATTTGTCGAAATTTGCGGACAACGGTGTATATGAGGAGGCCGAGGGGCTCGCTTGGCTGAAAATAGCGTGGCATAACGAGGAATCCTTGGTGCCGGCGACCATCGTCTTAGTGAGCTTTCTTCTCGTTGATGTACACCTGGGACAAGTATCATTCAATCCGATATGTTTTCAAATAAAGTGCTGACCTGACAGTTACGGACGTGCCAAACCAACTCGCGACAGAGACATGTAGGCGTGTCGAGCGTGGCCACCCACCCAATCTTGCGCTGGAAGCTACATATCGTTGTTCTGCAAGCTCACAACGCGTGTGCACGTTTGGAGCTTGACTCATCTGCTTTGGGGAACAATTAATGTCAATTATCATAGGAGTCGGCAACAAGACGTGGGGCTGCTGACTGCTGAGCCTTCGAGTACGCTTCCCTGTTGGGAATAATACAGTACTTTTCGTTTTTTAAACGATAGATACTCTTCGACCATCGTGCCTGCCTATTGCGGGCAAAGTAAGATTTTGTTCCCTGGGTATCTGGCCAAACCAGCGACGTGGGATGCATCGGGTTGATATGGTCGTTTTTGATATCTCATTCGGCAAGCCCCAATTCCAGCTCCAAACGCCACATCTACCGCCTTCGGCAGCCACGCCCACCACGATGAGAAACTTTCGGGTGGAACTCCAGCAAGCCATGGACATATTCAGTCCAGCGACTGCCCTTACCGGCGACGAGTTGAAGGAGTTGGACGAACCCGAACATGATCTCGAGATTAGATCTTACACGGAAAAGACCAAGAAGTCATTGACCGCCGTGTGTGACACGATCGGACAAGCAGCCGAGGCCGATATACCTGAGTCTGAGCTCAAGGAACTGACGATCACCGCCACTGACCATGAAGAGTCGCTGGTAAACTGGGCGTATAATGATTTCAACGACCACGGACTAACTGACTGCCTGGAAATATACTCTGGCAATGTGGTAAACGACGGTAGCGCCGCAACAGGGGGTAAATTTGCAGGTGTAGGTCAGTCCCGGTCTTGCTACCCCCATTGCCTCATACCGTCTCTGCAACAAACTAATATGAAGACCTCAAAAGAAACAGTCCTCGAGTATCTGGCAATACTGTCCCCACTTGCAGCAAGCGCTATTCAGAGTAGTGAGTGAACGGATATAACGTGGAGATCGTTAACAACGAACTCTTTTCGCGGTCGTTCCATCACTTATGGCATCTCTGCAGAATTCCTTGCGAAGGAGGTCTACAAACCCGAACTTGTGCCCAGCAAAGAGCACACCACCCCACTTGCTCGGTTCCCGAAGCGAATCGTCGTGTCGGATGACGCTGAACCCGCGGTCTGCGCCATTCGGGAGGGTCTATGCGAGATTGAATCCACAGATACCTGCAATCCCACCAATCTCGCTCTCGACGGAGACATGCTCGCGATCGTTGCTGTAGGAGGGTACAAGGAGCGAGACCCGGTGTTGGAGCTTAACCCCCTTGGACTAACGAGAACGGGTTGGGTAAACTTCCTCGATTCCGAAGTCCCCACCGGCCACAAGAATATCGCATATGAGGTAGTCGTCGATAGTGCCCGTAGTCTCGTCTGGACTGCGGATGACACGCGTATCAAGAGTATCAAATACACACTCAACGCTGACAAGGACGACTTGGAGAAGACGCTACCGACCCACACCCTCGATTCAGCGGGCTACGGCGGTCCCATAGCACTCCTCAACGGCGGCGAGAGAATAATCAGGATAGGCACTGACGGTATCGCGTTCTGGGACGTTGATCAGCTTGAAACTCATGGCGCAAAGGGCCGTCGGTCCATCCGTGGACGTCATGACGCGGATACGTATTTCGACGACTCGTGGAGGGATCCGGATGATATTGACGATGTGGAAAGGTCTAGGGGATCCATTCCAACCATCAAGCGGGCTATCGCTCCCGATGTCGCCGCAGCCGAGATCAGACATTGGGACAGGAGTCCCTCTCGCCCCAACGAGGTCATGATCTCCGCCGGACGAGGAAAGTACACCGTATTCGGGCTCGACCTTGAGACCGGACAAAAAACATCTCGCTTCCTGGGACACGGTGGATTCATCCATAACATCGTAACATGTTGGGGTGATGATCGGAGCTCATTTGCCACTGTCTGCGGGGATGGCGGCGTTCGACTGTACGACGAAAGGGTGCCAGTTCCATATGTAACAATGGATCATTCTGCAGATCATGGGATTTCAGCAGTGGCATATGCCAACATAGGGGGACACCCCTGTAAGCCCTTACCCTTCCGTCCGTCTGAGTAGTAAACACATCGTGCTGATTCATTCTTTTAGATTTGTTCACTGGGGGCCACCGCTCTCATCAAGTACGAGTCTGGGATGTTCGTGCAGGTACAATGCTCTATGAATTGTCGACTGGCAATAACGTCGTTGAGACCTTGAGCTGGGACGCAGCAAATCAAACCCTCTATGCCGCGACATCCTGTGAAAGGCTAGACCGCCTTGGACGACTCGAGGGTTACAGAGCAGTGAAGGTGAAGTGTAAGACTGAACAATCGCGTGCACCAGTTTGCAATGCCAGCAATACTAGCGCGAAAGTAGACAGTGAGGAGGGAGACGACGAGGAAATGGGGGAAGGAAGCTCTGACAAAGCAAGCGATGACGAGGAAATAGGGGTAGGGTCTGGCGGGGGACCACAGGAGTGGGACTTCACGGGGTTCGGGGACAGCGGCACATATGAGGAGGACGACATGGGTCGAGCTTGGCCAAACATTGCGTGGCACAGCGAGGACTCATTCGGTGCACTCTTTGATGCTGGCAGTCATCGTCTAAGTAAGCTTCGTCCCCGAACGGCATTATTCTGGGCCACTAATGACCACGGCCATAGTCCGGTATGTCTTCAAAGAAAACGCTGATCCGGAGGTTATTCCGGTTTATGGAGACGCTTGTCCAGGGGATGAGGACCCTTACTATTGATACTGCTTCGAACACGCGAAAATGAATCTAGCCAGATACGTACCCATGTGATCTAGTTGATGCTCTTGGCCGACTCTTGCAATGAACGGCGCGCTTTACTCGACTCCGCGCTGCCTCCTGGGGCTCAGTACCAATGATAGTCCTGCAAAGGGTGAAAAACTCCGGGCTTACAATGGGCATCGCACTCCCTGTAAACAATGCAATGCCCGAGAATGGCAATGCAATGTCAGCACCGCAATCGGTGGGGTTTTCCGCCTAAGCCTCACCAGCAGATCCGAACGCCCTCTGCACGCAGAAGTCACTTAGAAGTGCCACGATTGCCGAGGCCCCTTTGACGATTGGAACATAAAGAGGTACAACATAAGACTGCCACACGGCTTTGAATACAAGACTGAAGCAAAGGAGACTGAGGATTATAGAAAGAATCGAGCCCCTGACGAGTTTTCCGGTAACATGTGACTCTAGAAGTCCCCCGCGCTCGTGGCGAGGCTAATAAACGACGCTGATATGGGTACCTCTACGGTAGGGCCAAGCAACATGGTGGTACTATATATTGTGTTCAGGCCGCGCCAAAATTCCAAACGGGCGAAGGGAGCCATATCACTGGCGAACGGCCTGATAGTCAGACATGATAGACCTGAAGAGATGTTTGTGACGAATGCTTCGGGGTGCCGTTGAGCCAACCAACACGCCCCGTCAACATTGAAACCACTGAGCCACCATTAGAAGGGTTGGCTGATTAGAACGGACCGACAGCCTTCAGCACAGTAAAAGAATGATATCGCGGCACCTAACCCGAAACCCGAACCCTGTGACGACTCGGATACAATCCAGGGCAAAAACTGCAGGATGCTGAAAGCCAAGCATGGGAACTCGGATTTGCTGAGTAAACAAGTTATGGCTTCCTCCTTTCCGTTTCTAATCGTCTCAAAGGAAATTTGGCATGTTCTGTCCGTGACTCAGACTCGGAAAGTTCGATGCTTTCATGTGAGCACCGTCTTGCACAATGAGGAAATCCGGTATTTCCTTTCGGATGAAGTCTCTTGCATTGGCGTCACACGCCCATGTTATGTGATCCGCATTGGTGATGTCAGTGACAATGAAATTGGACTTGAAAGTCACACATTTCGCCCTAGATCTTGTACTGTTTGCTCCTGTGGATCTTTTCGCTCGGTACCTGTGGGTAAGAGTGAATGCACGCAAGAGATCAGGCCCCGACGTTGCGGGTACTGTGTATTAGCTTTTGTGAACGGCAGGAGAACCCCAAACTCTGTGCAGCGAACGAGTCACAAGCTTCGATGACCAGGCCCATAAATAGATAACATCGTGTGTGTCATGACGGAGACAACTAAACAAGTGAACTGGGAGGCTGAGTTGGAAGCAGATCACAGACCAAGTTCGCTTTGCACGTGTTGGGTCGAATATAATTCGCCGGGGCGTGGGAGTTTTCAACTCGGCCTCTGAACAAGCCTCCTCAGACGACCCCTCCCACCAACGCCTTGTCAACACTCGTATGTCTACTTGGGTCACTTGGCCCTCACTTGGGGCGACATTTCACCTCATCCGACTTTCATCTGACAACTGGATGCTTTTAACCTAAGCCCAGAATATTATACGCTCTTACGAACCGTCCGTATGTTGAAACACCGGCGGGTTGGGTGACACACAACGCCCTAAATATCAGCTATGATACGCTTAAACCACGTCCCTTCGTGATCCAGCAGCCTGATGTCCGTATCACTTTGTGTGCCCCCCTGGAGAACTGGTGATTCACTCAACGCGATGGGTTTCTAAGTTGTTCAATCATGAGCGAAGTACCTTCCGTTTTGAGGATGACAGGTCGGGCGCCTCGGTCATCTCAAAGCACAGCGGCTACGTTGCGCCTGTGTTTGGGAAATCGCATAAAATGCTCCTCCTCGCGCTCTTCTGCTTCGCAGTGTGCGCACTGCTTACTTCCTTGAGCAATTCTTTATGAATTGTGTATATTGACTGACTTTCTACAGATTTCTGGACTCCTTTATTTCCAGCGCTCTCTTCTCTGCAATAGTCGCTCTTGAGAGAGTCATATCTGCTCCAGTACAGTTTTGTTCTCAAGTTTCGATATATACAACTTCAGGTGACCGTTGGTTTATTTTCGGGTAGAGTGAACTTTGCGGCCCCGTGCACGTCCACAACAATACAAATGTTCTCGCTCCTCTTGTCATTTCCATTGCGCTCGCCGTCGACGTTCGTGACAATGCTTAACCCCAAGTAGTCAATCCTAGGCGGCCTTGCGTTCGTCTTCATTGTCAGCATAGTTCTTCCGTTCGCAGACACATCTGCGAAGTGTTGGAGCCATGCCTTCCCCACATTCACTGTAGGCACCCTTGGCAATATGACAGCTTATACCAACGCCAATATTGCTATATTTATGCAGTGCGTAATGGAGTTTCAAGTCTCCGCCATGTTCTGATGATACTCATTTCATCTTGTGGGATTTCCAGCACACCTTGAAATTGCTGGAATAGTGGGCGCCATGTTCAACATGCTCTGCAACTTGGAATAGTCCTTGGATTTGCAAGAATCCGTGGACAACAAACGCGCCGCTAAGGGATATCCGCCCGGGTACTAGGGACGAGCGCCGCCTTCTGGCTTGGGTGGTCGTCACCATGACGGCGCACGTTGTATTCTACGAGATCGATAAACGGCTCGCGGTTGATGCCGAGGCTGCTGCAGCGTGACAACAGGTGGTGCAGTATCACCAGGTAACGTCCTTCTGGGCCTACACTCCAACTTCTTCTCTGACGATTGATTGCATTCTGTTTACCTTGACGTCTTATACGCTTGATATAAATAAATGGATCCAGACTTTGGCAGGATTCACCACCACGCGCCACTACGCGCCTTCTCGCATCTTCGGTTCTACCGTCCAGCCCGAAATTGAACCGCGTTAGAGCATCCAGCCAATTCATGATCACCAACATATTTTATGCTCCTCATGACCAATAATGTCGGCAGCGATTCTTGTAGTACTTTTCGCTTGATCCGAATTTTCAAGTCTCGTAGCCGGATGCCTGCATATGCCCCGGTGTGAAAATGATGTAACATCAGCATCGCCCCAAGCCTCATTGCAATTGCACAACCATGTGCAATATCACCCGCACGCGATCATACATGCCCTCTTCTTGAGGAAGTACTGATCTTCCAATGGGAAATCAGTCGTTGGGACAGATTCAATGGCCACTAACGAGTATTGCCACATAGAGTGCCGAGGGGGATGTGCCGAGTGGGATGTGTCGTGTCACCACAGAGTCGGTGTCGGGTTTACTTTACAAGTCACTGGCAAATGAATTGCCTCCATAGTTCCCAGCCCGGATGAATCTCTCGGGGGCCCGTCAGCTACTACAAACCAGAGACATGCCCTAAATCATGCAAGCATTCAAGCAAGTTGTTGAAAGACTCGACCGACACAATCGTCGAAGAAATGAAGTGAGTGATTTGCATCGCAAGGCAAGGCGTTCTCGGTACCAGTATGGTAAATCCCCCAGTTTTTTTGGCCTGCATTGATATTCCGTATCTCCCAGCCCGCAACGTGGATGTCGTGCAAATCGCCCGCATTCGTGCAGCTCTCACCACATTCTGATGGTCTCGAAACTTCCGAGGGTGGTGGCGTGTCTAATAAAACCGGCCATTGACGTACGAGCAGGTCAGCCTTCAATGTGTGAGAGTGTCAAGAGTAGTAATATTATTACCAAGATGAAGCTTGTACACTAGCTTGCGTAAAACCTTAATCCTTGATGACAAGCCCTAAACTTAGTCCTGCTATGCTCGTTCTGATGGCGCGTTCTTGGGCCTCGCTGAGCCTGTAACCTCCCGCTCTTAAGACGTCAGCCCCTATATCGCGTAACAAAGCATCTGTTCCAGGATCGCCATAGCCACCGCTTCCACCTGCTGAGGGCCCGAGGCCAGGGACGGGGACAGACGAAGAGAGAATGAAGCGATCAGAGTGGGAGTAATAATTATCGTCCAGTGCTTTGAAGGGCTCATTTGCATGCAATGATGATGCATCACCCCTAGAAGACGCCATAACACCTGGGAGCCTCGTCTTGCCTGGGGTTCCTGCCTGGGGTTGCTCGCGTTTGTGCTGTTGCTTCTGCGCTGCGCGCTTCTTCGCTACGATTTTTGCGGCGGGGCCTTCGGACGATTCCTTTGAGAAATATTCATCACTAAGTATCGGTATTTGGCGGACTTAGAGCCACTCACGAGCGAATCGATAATTTCCTTCTTTTCCCTCTCGCGCTCGAGCCTCTCCTCTTCCTCCTCCAACCTCGCCTCTTTAGCACGCTCTTGCTGCTCGCGCCAGATCCTTTCCTCTTCAGCCTGCACGGAGAGAGCATCACGGACGTCTCGCTGAGCATTCAACGCCGTGAACGCGGCGTTCTCCTGCCGCAAATTTGCAAGTCGTTTTTCGGTTTCGGGGAGATCGATATCATTTATGAGATTAAACGCTGCGGAAGTGCTGTGAGGGTCTGAAGGAACCGGAAAAAGAAAAAAGAAAGGTGGAAAGGGAAACTGAAGGGTCTGGTGCTGTGCCAGGAAACGGTCGACATTGTTGCTTGCAAGTGTCGGGGGCAAATGTCGGCGGTTGGCAAAGTTTAATTGTAATTAATCTGATCGGATGGAAATGCTGACAGAGCCCAGATCCAGATGCGGACAAGAAACTCCGCACATTGGGATGAATTGGCCAGGAGAAACGAGGGCGTATGAAATTTGAAAGCAGCACTTACCGATGTCTTCGACCTCTTCAAGGTAGTTATTATACGAACGTAGGTCTGGAAAGTCTTCGCGTCGTTTGTTGAATCTGCAGTTTAGACCGTTCGCAGCGTGACCACGAAGGACGAATGAAGAATGGGAATAGGGCCCGCCATAAAGCCACTGTGCTTGCAGGGGGAATAGGAACAATCTGATCACTGAAATATCACATACTCTTTAGTAATTCGTTTCCGCACAACAACTTCCTTTTCGACCACGAGATCTTCGAATGTTTGTATCATGAAATTGGCCTTGCGGACCTGAGCACCACAAATGGGACACGGCCCAGAGCCAAGAGAGTATAATCGGTCGATACATGAATCACACCTGCCGCGACAAACTCAGCCCAGGCTCGCGTAAACCTCCGAGGCCAGGTGTGGGTTCTGCCACAGCTCTGGTGGTGACTCACATGCGGTGGTAACATGGACTTATGAGCAGCCGAATGTTCGGATTCAAGTATCGATCACTCTTGCATACGGGGCATTCATCTTCCATCGACTGTGCGCAGCCGGTGAAAGCCGCCTCATATCAGTCCGCAGGGCTGGCAAAAATTTGTGGGTTTCATCCAACTTACAAAGTACTCGGTAGTCTTGCCCGTTGGATCTTTGACACCTGCAGTATATACGCTAGCATCTTTACGGCCAGATGCACTGATTCCAGCAGGAGCAGCTGCGCTGCGCGATGCAGAAGACGTTGACCACTGCTTCGGAGGCATGATGTCGACGAATGAATTAGATCGTGTTCAGATGTTAGCGCCTGCTTACATAAACACATTTGCACGCGTTGGTAACCACACGTGGCAATGGACCGCTCACCTTCGTGATCCACGACAAAACAAGACCAGGTTCTTCGAAGAACAATAATCTCCGGATTAGTTGCCTCACTAGGCAAATTTACTGCATGTTTGGATACAAGTGTGCGCTGGATGTATTTCACTTACTGGGCGGCAGTTGAAGGGATAGGCTCCGCCGATAAATCATGGTATGCCGAAACGGTTGATTTCAATCCACCCTGTACGACTCCCGCTCGTTGGGGGGAGGGATGTATACATCACTCTTGTACTTTCCTGGTAAAGAGGCCATGGGGGGAAGCATATAATAGACCAGCAGCTCTAACGTACGCGTGCGAATATCAGCTGATGGCAGTTCGTTCGCAAAGAATAATCTGGTGTTTTCACCAGAGCCAAGGACTAATTTACCAATTCCCGGCCTGTGGTCGTAGCGGTGAATAATTGGTGGTCGTCAGACACCGCTTGCAGGGTGAGGTGCGTGCCGTTGTTTCAGAATGTTGAGAATTATGGGAATGTTCTCTGCAAGTAGTGATGTTTTAATTCTGCGGTCCTTGCAACGTCTAGGGTCTGTTACTTGGGTCCAAAACGCTGCCAACTTTCATGAATTTATTCCGGAGAATATTTGCATCATAAGATGATGTGGATAACTTCATCTCATCAGGGGAACGGAGATTCACAGAGCATTTTGAGGCACGCCTTTGATCGGGCAGTCGAGCAACACTGACCATAATGCAATCGAGACTTTCGGTCACGGCTCGGAGATGAGGTAGTGTTTGTGCATTGTCATCATGCATGGTGATTTGTCCCAAGATCCTTGGATATCTCGAGGCAACGGTGGCCGCGATGCATCGACCGACGCCGCATCCAGCGTGCCCCTGTTTGTTTACATTACATCACATCGCGGATCCGGGGTCGCCTGATTAGGAATTTGAACAATGTCAAATAGCGACCTGTTCCAGATACCTGCCGAAACCACGCGCTGCCGCAAGTAATATCGCTTCTGGCTAGCCGGAAACAAATCATGGTGCAAGCAGCGTTGAGCGAATTGGAGGAAGGCGAGAAGGTAATCGATCACAAATTCTATCAGATATTGAAGAATTGGCGAAGAGAGCTGCATCGCATCCCTTTACCAGACGAAACTCAAATCTCGCCATCTAATTTTTGTGTCCTTTCGCGCCCAGAGACGGCGCAGTAAACGAGATGCAGGCTTCCGCAGAAGCTTGACAAATGCTAAGCGATCATCCGGGGACGCGCGCCGCTGTTTCACGGTGGCAGCAACTAGACGAAATTATTGTTCAATTACTTGTCATTATGTTTTCTTTTTCTTTTTTTTTTTTTGGGAAAGACAAATTCTTTGGCAAGACAAATGCACGCGAATACGAAACATTCGATTGCATACCGGCTTCAATTGTAGTCAGGGTCTTCCGTTGAATCTCCCGTGATCTGCCTACAAAAACCCACCCCCATCCTGCTTCGTGCGCTCAATCATCCTCCTCCTCCTCCTCCTCCTCCTCCCCCTTCCACGATGGCGGCCACAAAGCCTCGCGTCCTCCTTGTTGGTACGTTAGTTTAGCATATTCATCGTCCTTGAACTTGTCAATAACCGCCCACTTGCTGT
>Ga0307508_10002504_pt1 | contig 19358 bp, 26 predicted proteins | sample 9_EM_MG_FD_203089 | JGI IMG/M metagenome (GOLD analysis project Ga0307508, IMG submission 203089) | Populus trichocarpa ectomycorrhiza microbial communities from riparian zone in the Pacific Northwest, United States - 9_EM | ecosystem: Host-associated > Plants > Roots > Unclassified | place... | reverse complement strand
TCTTGCTTGCGCGGCCCCCCCCCGCAAAGGACTGGTTCTGACCTCTCGAGCGCAGCCTGGCCAATGGGGACCCCCACCACATCACCAGCAATCATATCCGAGCCCAAGCCAACAGCCAAGTATTATCCCCTCCGCTCGGCTCGGTCGTGTCATAGCTTCTGACTCGCGCGTGCCGCAGTGCCCACCTACCAAAATGCCTACCAGAACCACGTTCCCGGCGCCCCCCACCCGCCGTCCACCAGCCAGCACAGCTTCGGCGTTCCGGGTCTCAATTATTCGTTTGCGTACAGTAACTGCTCGGGGAAACGCAAAGCACTGCTTATCGGTATAAACTACATCGGTCAGCGGGGGCAGCTGCGAGGTTGCATCAACGATGTCAAGAACATGTCTCGGTTCTTGCAGGAGAGATTCGGCTACAACCAGAGCGATATGGTTACTCTGATGGACGACCAACAGCACCCCAAGAGTCAGCCCACCAAACAGAATATCTTGACCGCCATGCACTGGCTCGTGAAGGATGCTCAGCCAAACGATTCACTGTTCTTCCATTATTCCGGGCATGGTGGTCAAACCAAGGATCTGGATGGTGACGAGGGCGATGGCTATGATGAGACGATCTATCCGGTGGACTTCCGTCATGCTGGACATATCGTGGATGACGAGATGCACCGCATTATGTGAGACCCCACAGGTTCCGCTTGCTAAGTACATGTTCGCTGACGCCCCGATCAGGGTTGCTCCATTGAAACCAGGAGTGCGCTTGACCGCCATCTTCGACTCCTGCCATTCCGGGTCGGCGTTGGACCTTCCTTACCTCTACTCCACCTCCGGCAAGCAGAAGGAACCGAACTTGGCCAAGGAGGCTGGCCAGGGGCTTTTCAGTGCGTTGCAATCATACTCGAGGGGAGATCTTGGTGGTGTTGCTTCATCGGCTTTCGGGCTGGCCAAGCGCCTCACCACCGGTAGGAATGCGGAGGAGAAGGCGATGCGCACAAAAACATCTCCGGCCGATGTTATCCAGTGGTCTGGATCCAAAGATTGCCAAACTTCGTGAGTTTAACTTTCCTTCGCCATGCGGCTCGCAACAGCATTTCCTAAACAAAAGTGTAGTGCCGATGCTACGGAGAACGGCGAGGCCACGGGAGCCATGAGTTACGCTTTCATCCGAGCGCTCACCAAGAACCCGCAGCAATCGTACGCACAGCTTCTCAACAGTATTCGAGACGAACTGGCCGGCAAGTACTCGCAGAAGCCGCAGTTGAGCTGCAGTCACCCACTAGGTAATGATGGCCAGCCCCTTGATGAGTCCGAGATGGAGTTTCAATTTTGATTCCTTTTTTTTTCCCTGCTCTGTTTTCTTTTGTTTGATTCTGCCTTCTTATTCCCTTTTCATTATTCCGCCGCTCTTCCCTTTGCCTGGTGCTTTGGATTTGTATAAATAGTTTGCTACTTTGCTTGTTTCTTTTCTTTGCTATTCTTTTTTTTTTTTACCTTTTTTCTGGGTTTCATTTACAAAAGCTACGGTTGCAGCTTGGAGTAACATTTTTAACGTGCGTTGGGTCACCCCAGATACGAGCCTGCTCTACGTCATGTAGACGCTCACCGACGACGACACGAACGGAACGAACGGAACGAACGGAATACGGTCTCTATCGAAGTTGCGAAACATGGAAGCACACTCGTCGTGCCGGGGGGGGGATGCATGGGATGGACGGTGGATTTGACTTCATTGTCAAATTGTCATGTCACTCGCATGGTTGTTTTGGACGCATCATTTTTGGTGGGGTTTTATACGTTGCTGCTGTCCGGTACTGAGATGGGTAAGTAAACATTACGCTGCATGTACGAGAAGTAAGTATCCAATCCTCTGCAGTAGTTGCGTTTTGCATGTTCTTTCTGGTATCTGTATATGTACACGTACTTCTACGGACACAATTATTCAGTACATATGTACCAACTACGGTCATATGTGGCTTGTGCTGTTGACGCCGTCATTCTCCAAGGTCGGGAAGTACGGCTAATGGCCAAGTATACAAACGTACAGAATGTATAGAATATGTACTTATATTCGTCTGCTACACTGGAAGAATCCGTTGGTGATGGCGTCGGCGATTTGTCAGTCAAGGCTATCCAGGTCCAACATCGTATCCGAGCACAGGTTATTTAATACATACGTGTCTGACCGAGTCCGGTGTACCTACCCATCATTAGGAGAGCCAGGATTTCTGCCTGACGCAAACTTCACGTGAAGCTCAAAGTGGCCTGGCAACCCGGACCATTAGCGGAGGTTAGGGTTCCGAATAAACGGGTCCCCGAGCCTCTCACATGGAATGGAATGGGGTTTTAAGTGTAAAAATTAGCGAGCTCTTATTGGTCGCTGTTTCCATTTTCCATCCGACTCCAGACGGCGATAGGCTTGCCAGCGTGTAACTGGGTTTGGTTTGGTTTGGTCTTTTTCGGGTGTAACTATGTATCTAGCTGATCCAGAAAGGATCTGCATCGTGAGGCTGAGATCAGCTAGCAGTTAAAACCTTGGTATCTAGTTACAGAGAACGCACATCACCGCCGCAACGATGCCTCAAAAGTCGTAATCGAGTAACAGTGGTCCAGCATCTTCGACGGCAAAAGGTCATGGAAGACGTGTGCGAACCAGAAGCTTATACATAGTGTAGCTACTACGAATACACTTCAATAAAGCGAACTGGAGCTAGATGATGAGAGTGACGGCTTCGAGGATTTTGAACTCGTGCAACCCACTCCAATCGTACTGTGCTCGCAGTCAGCCTATGTAGTCTATTTGGAGGATTCTGAGAGTGATAAGTTGTGAAGAATTAGCGCCGGCCTTGCTCGCGTTGGTCCGTGCGTCTGACCGAGTTTCTTGGCTGGGTGGGCGCGTTCGAACTAGAGGTCCTTGTCTCGCCAACCAGCATCTCCCGCATCTCCCGTCCTCTGGCGCGTGCCTTTTTCGCACCCTACGACGAACAATACTACAAGGTACACGCACGGCTTTCACGCACGCACAACAGGCAATGGTGACAGTTCGCAACCCTGCTACTAGACTCGGGAGCGAGCTCTACGAAGCCATGCAGGAGGTGCTGGATGTACTGTTCAACACGAAGGACTCCGAGTAGGTTTCTTCCGGGTGCCTGGGGGGAGGACGGGTGGACAGGTTGCTGACGACGAAACCGGGGCGGACGGCGCAGAGGCGGCGATCTTTCCATCCCCTTTCACGACCTCCTCCCGAAGCGCGCCTACGCCGACTACTACAAACTGATCAAGTCGCCGCAAGCGCTAAACCCGGTGCAGGTTTCGGTGCGCCGGAAATCGTACACATCGTTCGCCGCCTTCGTCAAGGACTGCGCGCAGATCTTCTTCAATGCGAAGGTGTACAACCGCCACGACTCGGAGATATACCAGTACGCGGACACGCTGGAGAACGAACTGAAGAAGGCGCTGCAGGCCTGCGTGAAGAAGGGGGTGATCGGGAAGGAGGACGCGGTGTTGCCGTTTCTCGGAGAACTGCCGCCGCCGAGCCCAGCGTTGAGCGCCGTTGCGGCTCCTGCGCAGGTCCCCGCCGAAGAGGAGGAAGAAGAGGACGAGGATGACGACGATGAGGAGGAGGAGGAAGACAGCGATGACGAAGACGAGGAGGATGGAAAGAAGCGGAGAAATTCTTCCGGCCGCGCAAGGAGGATCACGAGAGGTGGTTCTGTGCAGCCGCGGGCTACGAGACGCCGAACGGGCACCGCTGGCGCCTCCGGGGAAGCCAAAGACGAGGACGGTGAGGAGGAGACCGGGGGGCGGAAAGCCAAGGAGGATCCGAGGCGGAAGAGGGGCCGGCCCCCGAGAGTCGACACTCCGATGGAGACCAGGATAAAGAATATCCTCAAGGCTCTAAGGAAGTTGAAGGACGAGGAGACCGGCCATCAGCGCATGTTGGCTTTCGAAAAGCTCCCGGAAAAGAAAGAATTTCCCGAGTACTTCACTGCAATCAAGAGCCCTATCGCTATGGATATCATCAAGGTTCGTGGATTTCCTCCTTCGCACACTCATCGCTTATCCGGAGTGGAGTGATTGACCTGTCTGCCGGGCGACAGAAAAACATCAAGCGCAGAGTGTACAAGACCATGAACCACTTCATTGGGGACATGGATTTGATGTTTGACAATGCGAGAACCTTTAACGAAGATGAAAGTCAGCTTCACCAGGACGCGGTGATGCTGCAGGACGAACTGCATCGCGCTGAACAGTCCGAGATGGCCAAATCGGATGAAGAACTAGCTGGCGGTGAGGAGGGATCTCTTGCGAAGAAGATTCCGCTTGACAAGATTGAGCACAACGGAGAGACATATCGCGTTGGTAAGATTGTCTGCCACGGCGTTTTTTCGAAAATTACATACCTGACCGGCCACAGGTGACTGGGTGCATATCGTCAATCCTAATGATCCCAACAAGCCCACTGTCGCTCAGCTTTTCCGTACGTGGAGGGAGCGCGACGGACAGATCTGGGTCAATGCCTGCTGGTACTTCCGTCCCGACCAGACGGTGCACTGGGTGGAGAAGAAGTTCTACTCCGAGGAAGTGGTCAAGACGGGGCAGTACCGTGATCATAAGATCGGCGAGGTAATAGGCAAGTGCTTCGTGATGTTCTTCACCCGCTACTCCCGTGGACGCCCCAAGGGGATAGACGAGAGCAAGTGCCCCATCTATGTCTGTGAGAGCAGATATAACGAGAGGACAAAGCACTTCAACAAGATCAAGACCTGGAAGAGCTGCATTCCCGACGAGGTGCGTGGTGGGGACTACGAGCTGGACATGTTCGAGAAGCAGCGTACGCTCAAGAAGGTGACCAGTCCGATTGTACATACGTTGCCGCCAGGCGCGAAAGAAGGCGATCCACTGCCCGAGGCCACACTAGGGGTTGCGAACGCTCCACCGGTCATTGGAGCGGTGTTCAAACGAGCTCGCCGAGAAACGGTACGTTGCGTCTGCCCGCTCGCTTGCCCGCATACCATTCATAACACCACAATGGTCCCCAAAAACCTATCACACCGCAACAACTCCCTCTGCCGCAACTACTGACAAAATTGACCTGCAGGACTCTCCTCCTCCGGAGCCGACTCCGCCTCCACCCCCGCCTCAGCCTGTCATCGAAGCGCCTCCCCCCCGCCCTGCCCGCCGTCAGAGTACTGCTAGCACTGTCGCCACCGATTCCTACCACGAGACCATGTCCATGACGCAGATGTACAAACAAGCCGCATCTGTCGCCGCGCCCACGCCCGGTCACGGCCACGGTCACGGTCACGGCCACGGCCACGGTCCTCAGACACCGATGCCCACCATGCATCACGGTCACCAGCACCGCGCTCCGGCACCTCAGCACTTCGCTCATCCACCCGTTTACCACAACCCACCGCCGCCGATGCAGCGCATGCCATCCGGCCCGCCCCTGAACGCCCCCAGCTACGGCGCAACCTCTACCGCCCAAGCCGCTCAGCTCCAGATCGGCCGTCACCAAACCGAGCTCAAGGAAATGCAGCCGTCTTACGTCCCTCCGGCCCCCCCGGTAGCATTCACCCTCCCCGGCCACATCTCCCAGCAAATCCCAGAGGCCACGGCCGAGCGTTTCCTCCGCAACGAGAATCGCGAGATCATCTGGTTCAGTGTTCCCCCGGTCGACAACCGCTCCGTCGAGCGGCCCTTCGGCGGTCTCGGACACTCCGCCCAGTACCTCGCTCACCGTCGCGAGCGCGAGGAGAGACGCGCAACTAGGGCCAAGGAGATCGAGGCGCAAGTGCGAGAGCTCAAGCGCAAGGCGCAGGAGGAGATTCGGGAGGATCAGAAACAGATCAAGAGGCTTCTCGCCGAGTCGCTTAATCTGATGACTGAGCAGATTCGGGAGTCGATCATGGACTAAACCAAACCCCCATGCAAGATTGAACGATCGATTTGATTGATTGATTGGTTGGTTGGTTGGTTGATTTGATTCATCGGACAACTGGAGTTAATGGGGTTTCCTGTTTCGCTCTTCTACTTCTGCTACTGCTTGCTTCAATATGACCACCACTTTTAACTTTTTCTCTTTATTTTCTCTGCTGTCCCCCCTCCTCCCCTCTTCGTGATATCAGGTGGTTAACGTTTTTTTTCCCTTTCGTTTCTGTTTGTTCCCACTACGTTCCGGTTCGTTCTGTTAGTAAGGTATTCGACCGATTGGGTGGAAGTGAGTGTATTATTGTGGAGTACTTGAGTTCACTGGGATGCCTAGTAATTGGATTTTTGAGTGCACCGGTACTGTTTGCTTTTTTGCCTCAAGGGAGGGGGGACCATTTTACGTTATATTTCACGCATCTTCAAGATGGATGGACAGATGGATGTTGTGTTAATACATAGATCTTCCAACAGACCCCCCCCCCCCCCGAGAAGCCCCTCAACATAAGCCAAAAAAAATGAAAATGAAAAAGAGATGTGCACGCTCGACATGAAAGAAACTCTCCATTTCTGTTTTTTTTTGCAGAATGTTTCCGCCAAAAAAAGGGGGGGAAGAGATCTCAAACCGGTCTGGTACTGTGTGGATATCAATCTTCGGACGGAATGAGAGCCAAATGATACAGCAGTACCCAAGGTACAATCAAGAAGCACAATTTATGTCCGGAATCGCTCTGCAAGAGCAGATCCTTTTGGGGAGAGGGTGAAGAAACTTGGAGCCAAAGATGGAAGAAAAAAAACAAAAACAAAAAACAAAGGACAAACAAGAAGAGAGGTAGATGTTATTGCGTGCAAGGTAGAGTACTGTACGCCGCCGCCCCCACCACCACCACTTCTTGTGCAGCACAGCATCATCGTTCACCCATCAATTTTTCCTCCGGAATTCATTTTTCAGTTCGTCGACATAGATCTTCAGGAACGTCGACACCTTCTTCTGCACTGGTATCTTCGCGTCCGTGTCGATTTCGGAGTTACCTATATATATATAAGGGATAACGGAACGTCCCTTCGTAAGCGCTGTTTTTTTTTTTCACTCTTCCTCCCTCCTCCTTTTGGGGGGATGTCCTCCTCTTTCCTTCTTTTCCTTCCTTCCCCTCTCCTCCCCTCACGCACCCCCGCGAGGTGTAGAAGAAAAAGAAGAAAGAAAAGAAAAGAAAAGAAAAGAAAAAAAAAATAGTCGGAAGGAGTGGGAGTGGTGGTGGGTAAGTAGGAACCTTCGTGTCCAGTGTGCAGATTCGACACCTCGTCCTCGTCCTGCAGATGGCGCGTGCCCGTGAGGCGTCCGTGGATCCGTCGTACGGCTCGATGGAACGCAGGGCTTGCCAGTAGCTACTACCTCCCCTCGCCCCCCCCCCCCCCCCGAGGTCCGTCGTCAGCTGTTCATCGTTGGAGTCACGTCGTCGTGGTGGTGGTGGTGGTGGTGGCGGTGGCGGGGAGACGTACGCGGGTTACGAGCCATGCCTGTTCGGTTCGTCAGATGGATGGATGGAAGGGAGGCAGGGAGACGTCGGTACCTCCACGACGCGTATCCACATTGTTTTTGTCCCTGTTGTTTCTTCTCTGGTGTTGTGGAGTGGGGAAGATGGGAAAGACGGCGTTGGTTGGGGTTGGGTGGTGGTTGTGGGTGGCATGATGGGTTGGGGGGATTTGATCACAAAGCCGTGCGCTAGTATCCAACTAACCTGGTCCGACGTTGCGTAACCGCGCGGATGTGTGGACTAGTACTACTCAACAAGAGCGACGAAGCGTGCCGCACTCTGCATCTTCCCTTTTGTGGAATCCTCTCATCCCCGTGATAAAGAAGGCATCCATCATTCCTGTTGTGACTATAGTGCAGAACACCATGTCTACAGCCTGCACGTAGCAGTTTCTCAACTGAAGGCAATATTCATTCACGAATGATTGTCTCGGGTTCCCCAAAGCTCGGGCTAGTACTTATGGACACTGTTACTGGTACGAACAAAAACACGAAACCCGCTCCCATCTACAGAAGAAAATAAAAAGCCACACGCCCAGCAGTGTCAAGATGCAGAGGAAGTAACTTTTTGCTAGAAGTTAAGTGAGAGGTCCTGAATACCCCAGTGCTGCAAAAAAAGTCAGTGTCTGAACGAAGGAGCTACAATGTAGGGCGAAAACATACCTTCTCGGTGGAAAACGTCAAAGGGGTGTCCTCCTTCCAGCCGTCGTCGAAAGCGGTGAACAGAATCACGTCTTTGCCCTGGGTGTCAAGAATCGACTTGATGGCGATAGCCTGGTTCTCCTTGCTGGGGATAGCCTTGGAGTTGCGCGAACCTTGAGTCGGCCAGCCGGTCTCTGCAGAGGTACATCAGCATCTTATATCGCACGGTTTGCATCGTGGAGAAGAGTGGGTAGACTTACCAGTGATGACGATTGCCTTGTCGCCGCACACTTTGGCAATCTCCTTCTTCATGTTGTTCAAAAACTCTCCGGTTCCCTCGGCCGCAACGTTTCCATCAAAGAACGAGTGGCAGTTGGCCGCAACGTAGTCGGAGGCTTCGCAGATGGCGGGGTTACCCATTATGGCAACAAAGGTGTCGATACCGACGACGGGGCCGGTGTATCCGACATCCGCGCGGCGGAGACGCTTACGGCTGGCATTGATGATGCCGGCAAAGTCGCTCGCACTCTTCCTTCCAAAGTTGACAACCTCATTGCCGATCGCAACGGTGTGAACGGTGTCCCAGTTTCCGTCGACGTACTTGATAAGGGTCTCCAGCTCTTCGAGAGGCCTGTCCATGTTCCAGACACCGGGCATGATCTTGATTCCGTGGGGCTTCGCAGCGGCGATAACGTTCTGGATCTGGCTGCAGTCCACACCGTAGAGACGGATGGGGCTGTAATCCTTGAGCAAGGCAATGTCGGCGGCCACCTCTTTCGTGGACTTGCAGCTGTGGTCGGTGTGGTAGGGCGAGTAGACGATTCCAGGCTTGCTGCCACCTCCGGCCGGGTAGGTTCCCGGCACGTATGGGGTGCCGGTAGCAATCGGCTTGGACGAGGTGGAAGACGACACGACAGAGACTAAAGTCGTAGCAGGCTTAGGGGCCTTCGAAGTGGTAGCGGGCTTAGGAGACTTTGACAAGGTTGCCGGCTCGGGTTTGTATACCGATGAAGCAGGGCTAGTGGTGACGGCCGAACGGGTAGTTTCAGCTGGCGGCTGATACACTGCGGTTGAAGTTGGTGGGATCACAGTCTCCGCTTTGGGGCTCTTCACGGCGCGAGTTTTCGTCACCACCTCGGTTGCAGTGACCGGTGGTCGAGTGCCATAGACCGTAACGGTCAGGGTATGCGGAGCGTTCGGGTCAACAGTGTTTCCACGCTGATCGACCCAGACAGTCACTGTAGAGTAGCAAGTAGTAACCTTGGGAGCTTCGGCAACCCGCTTGTGAAGGGCAGCATGTTTCCGCCCTGGTAACGCAAGGGTGAGATACACGTGCAAAAACCACACTGGGAGGAATGGGTACGTACTGTGGGACGAAGCAGAGACCACCGAAGCAGCAGCCAAGGCCGCAACCGAGAGATTGATCAAGGACTTTCCAAACATTGTAGATCTGGGTCGGGAGATCGGTCAAGATGGTATATAGGATGTAGCTTGTTGAGGATATATGGCTAGTATCTCGTTGCTTCCGTAGATTCGACCTGATTTTGTGTTGTTCGTGCGTGCGGTTCGCAAGCTGTGTGTCCCGTGTGCCGCTGTTCTGGACTTCTGCTCTCAAAGCAAAGGAAGGTCGGTGTTTTTCAAAAACAGAAAGAGTGTGTTGGGATTGAATGAAGGAGAGTGGGTTTTCGGTGGTGAACTAGCCACACACAAAAGAACGAAGGGAAAGTGGAGTGAGAGGGAAGAACGAACAACGACCTCGCAGAGACGATGTTGGGAAGATGGGGTGGGAGAGGAAGGGGGAAGGAAGGAAGAAGAGCGGGAAGGGAACGTAGGGTAATATAGATTGCTCTGCTCCGCATGGCACTCAATATGTGTGGGGCATAGGATTCTGGCTGGGCGGGTCTTTTTCCGGGTCCATGATCGGACGAAGGATGGTTTGCCCGCTAACGCAGGGGTTCAAGGGGTTTCGCAGACTGCCATGTTACAGATTTTTGGGCGCTCTGTCCCGAGGGGAGTTGCGAGCGAGCACACATACATATGTATGTATCTGGCCGTCTTCCGCCCCTGGCGCAACGCCATCCGTGCCGGGAATCATCGATGTGCGTCCAACTGCGCCGAAGCACACACCACTGGTAGACCGTGCCTTGAGATCCCATTCTCGAATCGTACCTGCATATACTCTACAAGCGTCCAAGCCGCAGCGGCGCCTCGCCGTATGTGTGGCACTATGCGCCGCGCTCTTATCACGGGCACTACGTACTCCGCCCCACAGTGGCGCACGCAGAGCACTCTGCTACGGCGAATCCTCCCCTCTGTTCCGTGCGGTGCCTGCCTTTCGCGCACGCATGCCCGCATGAACCGAGTTTGTCGTGCCGCACCGTATCGTTCCGTGTTGTTTGCCCCGCGGTTGTGTGTCTGTGCTTCCTGCCGTTCCCCTCCCTTTTAATATCCCATCCAATCGGTAAGCGCGCACCAGTCGGACTAGGTTAGGTGAGACCCCGACCGAGAGTCCCCGGTTTTCCGAATAAGAAAAGGTCTACAATGCCAGAACATTCGCTAAAAAAGCCCACAATGCCACAAGGGCTCCTCCATGCCGGGTTTTAGTAAGGATTTTCTCGGCTCGGAATATTGTGGGAAGGAGCTGAAGAGCAGTTAACCGTCGCCTGTCAGCTCGCCGCTCGCCGCTCACGACGTCGTCAGTTCGTCCGCCACCTGCAGCCCCGCCTGTCCCGTCTCAATGGTGCTGCAGGAGGGTGTCCGATTCCCCCGTGACGTTCCGTGCGGCCATGCGATTGCCGTCATCCAAGGATTCCGCGTTGCTGCGAACGAAGGCCGTCGGCGCTCAGCTCGCCCGATGAAAATTGGTGGAGTTGTTTGTTGAGTTGTAGAACTGGTGATGTTGGTCACGGCGTTGGCGGGGGGTGAATCCTCAGCCCCGCCTGCCATACACTCTTCCCGTATCTCCCCACAATATTCCGAGCCGAGAAAATCCCCAGATACCCAAATCTGGCATGGACCTTTTCAGCGTATATTCCGGCACCGCAGACCTCTTCTCCCTTCCGAAAGTAATTAGACTATCCAAAGTGTAGAATCGAGACTCCTCGGGCCGCATAGACACTCAACACACTTCGGCACTGCCCCGTGCGTGCCTCGACCACGCCCTCGACCTCGTCCTCGGCCCAGATAGCTGGGACTCGCGCTCTCATCGTCCAGCCAACGAGCACACATGTGCCTGATTACAAACGAAGCCAAGCATTGGCTCCAGCTCCAGTTGTTTCTGCTCCTGGATATTCCGCATCGCCAAGAAAGAAGGGCATGCAGCGCAAATGAAAGGAGGAGAGCTCTTGGGCCTTCAGGCATGCGAATGGCGGGCTTCGGCTTCGGCTTCGGCAGGATGTTCCACATGGCGCAGCTCTGCGGTCTTGGGGTCAGTATATACTGCTATATAGACCAGTATGTAGTTGGCGAAGTGTGTACTACCTACCATCCACGAACTCGCCATTCATAAAAAAAAATATTGATTTGCTCGCATCGCAAGCGGTGGCGAAACCCGTACGTGGAATTACCGTCGGTTGTAGTACATGCGTGTTTCGAGTACATAGAGATGTTGCCTCAGCGCCGCGCGGCGGTGTTGCCAACATTCAGACGAGGGATTAGTACTATGAGTACAGCGCCTTGTCCTGTGTTGCCCAATGTTCGCATAGCCGTCTTTCACCTCCCCCCCTCACCACCACTACGGTCGCGATTTTCGGCCGAAACTGAAAAGAGACATAACAGCAAGACAAAAAAAAAGTATTTGCTACCAGCAGGGTTCGAACCTGCGCGGGTTTCCCCAATGGGTTTCAAGTCTCAATAGATAAACTTAAGTCCACCGCCTTGGACCACTCGGCCATAGTAGCATGTTGTTTCCAAAGCATAAACAGCACCCTTGACCAGAAATTTCTTAGTTCGTGGAACCCGTTTGCACCGCCACCTCGTATTTTGCGCCAAACTGGCGTACCCCTCCCCCGCCTGACTGACAGACCTATGTAGGTATGTATCTACCTAGATATGTGCGTGTGTATGTATGCCGGAGCAGGAGCCCACGCCTGCAGGAACCCGAACCTCCCACTTACATAGTTACACAAGTACTCTAAATATTTTCCTACCGCATCCCGGCCAACATCCCAGACCGCGCAGGTACCGTAGCACTCCAGGTTGGATCCACAGACCGAGTCGCTGCAGTATTTCGAAGACGCACGCGGTCCGCCCGAGTACCGCATATGTTACTTCTTCAATGCCGGCGCGAATCAGCTTTGCGGACATGTGCGGGGACTTTCCCTATCCCCGTCCGCGTGATCGAAACGCGGGGCGGCGGGGGAGCTTACATAGGCAGTGGCCGTCGTCTCGAAATTACTGCCGACCAGCATTAGGATACATATCCTTCAGGCACGGCGCCCACGGAGTATGTCGACATATGCTCAAGGATAGGAGTGTCCTGCAGTAACGGCTCCCTGGTTGATTACCTATGCTATCGACGGAGCGATTGTCGGCTTGCCGAGCTCGGCACAGGTTTCTATCCGTATATACGCCCCTCCAACCGCTAGCCACCGCCGAGTGGAGAAGACTTTGGTGCGTTACCTGGATCCCGACTTGACGAGCTGGTCAGCTTTCTGAGATCGCCATCAGCCGCGTCTCCTGGTATCGAAGGGTGCTGCTCTACTACGATCAGATACCCCGCTGACGGCAAAGTAGTGGGACAGACAAACAACACTGCGAGTGCTCGAAGAATATGGTCAGGCGTTTTCCGTTGATCTCTTCACTTCTTCATGGGCAAACCTCCCGCCCGCTTTGGCTGCAGTACAACAAATGGAAGAATCACCCGGTGCATCGACTCGCCTCTCTCGAGTGGAAGCCGACCGTTCATTCGTACGACCAAGAACAGACATCATCGATTAGGTGTAGTAGAGTATCGATCTATTGGATCCAAGCGCAAATCCCCCTTACAAGACCAGAGCACCAGCAGCGCCAACAACAGCCATGACACCAAAGTTGACAGCGTTCATTCCCGCCGCGCCAGTGGCAACAGCAGCAGCGGAGCTGGCGACGCCCGAAGCCGACCCGCGAGGGCCATCACAGTGCCAGTGGCTTCCGTGGGCGACACAGCCGACGGACTCGGTGGGGCTGGGAGTAGCACTGTGGCTTCCACTCGCGTGGTCGTCGTCGTCGTCGTGGTCATCGCCGTGGTCGTCCGCGTGGGCAGTCGCAGATGCGAGAGCGGCAGAGCCAGAACCAGTGGGGCTGTTTCCGTCAGCGGGAAGTGGCGGCAACGGAGGAGGACGGGGAAGCGTGCCAGTCCCAGTGGTCGCCGTGGGCAACGCAGCCGGCGGATTCGGTGGGGGAGGCTACTTTATGTTAGCCAGAAAAGGTATGCAGTGGGGATGTGAGGGAAACAAACGCTGCTGGGCGCTGACAGCTATGGCGAGAGCAACGATCGAAAGGAGGGTGGTGGAGAACTTCATTTTTGTTTTGTTTTTTTTTGTTTTCGAAGGATGTAGTCGTCGGTGTGGTACTTGAACGAAGAGAGGGAGAGGATGGATTGGAGTTCGCCGTATATATGTATGTAGCCAACCAGAGGCGGATGCTATCTGCAAGATGCAAGCAGGTAAGTACATGATATTCTACCCCAACCTCCCCACAGTCCGGCTGTAAATGAATTGCCGTGGAATAACAGAAGATTCTTGGCACACCTTGGTGGCTGCGGGTCGAAGGTATCTAGATACGGGAGGGCTTCTGCGGTGTGGTATGTATATAATGAGGGACGCACGCTGGCTATCCCCATGTATTCCTGTGATCCACCAAATATACAGTTGCTAGCAGCAGTGTTCGCCTGTGACTTCGACCCCGGATATGGAGATTTCACTCACGTTCACGATGAGTTTAAAAAACAGCACCAACGAGAACAGTGGACAGATGGTGGTGGTGGGAGTAGAATTCCTTCCTTCCTTCCAGCAGCGGCTGAGTATGTATCTGACTCTAGTTACATAACTCTAGTTACATAACTCTATGGGAACCCTGGTAACTGGTAGTGCATTAGTTACCAAACAGCACATCCACCAAGGCTCAACCAACAACAAAAAACCCCCACTTCAGCTCGCGTCATGGTGTGCATAGAAAAAGAACCTGACTTCACAGTGACTCACTCGCGCTTGCATCATGGGCGCAAAGGGGCAGGTAGATAGGAAGATCTTGGTGCACGTCATTATTTGATCTAGATACATATGTATATGCAACCCACCACGTTCGCGTATATGCACGTAGAGTGGTTCGAAGTCTGGTCGGAATGACAAGCCAACTACATATGTACTAGGTAACTATCATGAGGGGGGGCTCTGTGAACACATATCTACATAGGTACATCATATCTCGGTACCACTGCAGCCCAGGCGCAGGCTTTTTGTTTATTCATTACTCGCCTGCGATCTACGCAGATGGAAAACCCAGGCGCAGGCACTATTACTACATACTCTCATTTGCGCAGACGCCGTTCCCACCCCCCCCCCCCAGCAGTGAGGATCATCCTTGTTGAGCACGTGAGGGATCTGGCCACGGCCGGGCGATTCGGTATTTCGGGGGAAAGGTGTTTGGAGGGGAGGGTCGGCTGCTGTTCAAGTGCGTAAGCACTTGGAGCATATGTATGTAGCCGGAACGCGAGCGCACGCCTGCCGAGGGAAATCCATGCGCGAGTGAGCAAGCCGCCGAGAGGACTTCGATTCCGAAAACCGTACTCTGTCTTCCGCAATGAATCCACTCGGCGACGTTTGGCTGTGGCTCGCGTGGCCCGGTAGTTTGCGGCGGTTGTCTCTAGCAGTGATGGCGGATTCTCCGCCGGTTGACTGCTGTATCTCCTATCATGAAATCTCACCACCACCGCGGCGACAACGGTAGCCACCGATGCCGCCACACAGTGTAACACCCACACCCCCCGCGGAGCACCGGCGCCTCGCCCACAGCTCCGACAAGAATGCTGTGTTCCTGAAGCCCGACATCACTCGGCAGATACCGAACGTGTACACCGGGTGGCGGCCAGGCCTTCGAACGCGCATGCCACTGATGCCTACGTACCAGATACATACTCTACACCGACAACTTCCGGGGAACCGTGGAGCGATGGGGATAGATGTGTTTGGCTCCAGCTACTAAGCTCTGATGGGCCCCCTCCACTCCGCTGGCCCACGAATAACCTCTCAACCTTCCAGCAAAAAAGTCCCACATACCCCATCCCACAAGGAGAAGAGTGTGTAGAGTAGTTCTGACCCTGATTTGAACAGGGGACCTGTCGATCTGCAATCGACCGCTCTAACCCCTGAGCTACCAGAACATGTTGATGGACAGAGGATATTCGTGACGGATATCACTCGACGTCTGTGCGTAGGCTACGTGTGGTGCATCTCTTCTCCGCAAGAACAGTGAATGGAACCGGACTTGTGCACATCGCCAGATAGGTCGCATGCGATTAATGAATAAACAAAAAAAAGACCTGTTCTCTTCTCTTTCCCCGTCCACCGCTCACTGAGGATGGAGATGAATCAAGCTAAATCTTGGGTGTGTGAAGATGTCGCCTGAAGCCGATATCACGTGCGTATGCATCATCTACCATACTGAATTCATGCTATTGTATTCGAAACAACTTTCCATCTACCTGCGTGTCTGCCCACACCCAGTGACACTCATACACTCGTACACTCATTATTCTAAACACGATCGGAGTATGGGCGTCTAGACTCGAATGCAATTCTCGGTAAAATCGAGACGGAAACCCTCCACAATAAGGAAAAAAATGAAAATAAAGGGGGAAAAAAGGTACCCAGGAACGAAAAGCACCCTCGGGAGGGCCCACAAGTAAACCACACATAAACCCCTTTTCCACCGCTCCAGGAAGTCAAATCTGGTCGCCATTGTAAGCGCATGTCCGAGAAAATGGTGGGAACGCGTCCGTACTACCTTCAAACAATCCATCATGCTTGTCAGCGGGTACTTCTTGGGTGCGGAAACAGAACTCGACCACTCTCCTCCAGAGGCAGCGAGCTCCCCCCCAGCGGTGCTAGATAGCATGCCTCCGTCTTTGTGGGCTTTCCACTCCTGGCCCAGGAGCGTCATAGCCTCTTTCATGGGCAATTCGGGGTTCTCGCGCTTGATCCTCGACAGGTGCTCCTTGGTGAAGACATTGTAGTCTGTTAGCTTTGAGCTGCGGGGCGTAGGCTTCGTTTGGAGTAAGACGCCCAGTCGACACCGGGGGCACCTCAAATATTCGGTGCGCTTGGGTTTGGTCTGCTGCTTCCAAACGTACGTACAATTCTCCGTCTGGCAGCTAAGGTGGTATTTATACTCGATCTCGTAGTCATGCACTCGAGTAACCGTGATACCGAGATGACTGAACTTTCTGCTAGCCAACGCACCCCATTTCTTGAACAGAGGACCATGCATATCGGTTTTGCTGTGGTCCACGGCATAGACCGCCAGATGGCAGAATTCGTGAGCAGCGGTGTTGTACAACCTCTCTATGCCCCAGTTAGTTACGGCTGGCATCCCGTTCGCAGTGAGAGGAGTACTTACCCTCATTGGTGATGACTTTTGTCGATAGTTCGATGATCCCTTTACTCATCCTCGCCCGTCCGGCGGTGGTCCGAAGGGACTTGTTCCACTCCACCCTAATGCCTCCGCGATCCTCGTGAAATATGCCAACCGCGCCGAAACACAATTTCTCATCGAGCTCCTGAACGAACGACTTGGCCAACGACACCTTTCTATCCTCGAAGTCTCTCTTTTTCGCAAGATTAGACTTCCCTAACTTAGACTTAGTCACAGTCCTCGGCGTTCCGAGTATTTTATGACTGTCGGAGCTCCTGTAACATCGGCCGCTACCGCTGCCCCCGTTGCCGTCGGCGATGTCACTATCACCGGTAGCGGCGGCGCTGGCAGTTCCGGAGTGAGTGGCTTCGTCAGCTTCGTCTTGGAAATATTGCTGGCCCTCGTGCCACCTGACTCCTCTGTCACGATCTTGAAGGCTGTCCGTAGCCGTCGTCATCACGCCTGCCCGAATCTTGTGTCTTTTGTATCCTCCATACTTGCCGCCATCTTCCACAATCCAGGCATCTTCGGACTCGTACATGTCATCGTCGTCCTCGTGCGAGTCCTCGGCCCCCGATTCAGAATCCGAGCTGATCTCGATAACCTCAGGATGCGACTTTTTGGCAGCAGTTTTATACTCGTCTTGGAAGTCCCTCTTGTGTTCTCCATCATACTCCAAAACAAACGTTGAGACAGGCTTTGAGGTCTTGTGCTTCGGCAAACTTGGGCTATTGCTCAACTGTTAGTTACGACGGGGCAGTATTCCAGGTGGATATCACATACTAGACAATAGCATCCGCAGGATCATCAGATCGTTCGTTGTCCGAGGCTGAAGAGGAAGATGTATCCTTCCATATGAAGGGGACATTCGCATTCCTTTCGGTAGCTGTGATCTTGGGCCACAGCTTCGGCCTGGATGGTTCCCGGAGTGTTTCACTGTCACCCGTAGAGGAGGATGACAACTCATCGAGGTGCTTCTTCTGTACCAACCTCCTCCTCGGTGTAGGCTTCGAGATTGACGCCTTGGAAAACATATCCTCCAAGCCGGAATCCCGACTGGCCCGCTGCGCCGCCTTCTTCTTCACCACTAGCACCTGCCGAGTTGACTCTTGCTCGGAGGAGGACTGCGCGTCGTGGCACCTGGTCGAAACAGCCGATACGAATGTTTTGGAGTCCGAGTCGGAAAAGACGATGTCACCCCCACTCCAATCCTGGAATCGGCCCGCCTCCTCCTCGGAGGTGAGGAATTTTGGTTTCCTCTCGGCCTCCGACGGGGCCTTCTTCGGTAAATCCTTCTCCGGACGCGTTTTCATTGTCAAAGGCCCCTTCCTAGGTAGGGACGGCTTTCGTTCCTTCTCAGAGCCAGAGTCGGTGTCGATCGTGGTGACAGCCCAGTTTGGCACATGTGCGGTCGGACGTCTCGTCTCGGCAGTCTTCGTCACCGTTTTTTTCTTCGGCGTGGCAGGCTTAGGAACGGCAGATTTCCTCTTCGGCTCCCGGTCGTCGGTCAGCATTGTCCGGGTCGATAAGTCCGCATGCCGTCTAACACTGGCTATAACTTTGCTCGCTGGCGACGGATGAACGGTTCTGGTCGGCACTGGTGTCGCCGATACGCTGCGGACGTTGATGATCGGACCCTTCGGCTTCACGGGCGCAGAAGCGCCACGTAACAGCTCTTCCAAAGTGGGGAGCTCGTCAGCGGAGTCGGAGCTGGAGTTACTTGCATCTTCGTCCTCGTCGGTATCGTGCGCAACAGAACGAGGAGGAGTGCGGGCCATGGCGGTGCAGCCCAAATTGTGAGATATGCTTTATGATAGATGTATCGTTATTGTGTGGGGTTGATGCGTAGGATAGATTTATTGTACTCGTACTAGTAGGTGGCGGTGTTGTCGGGAATTGAGCTGTGGAGCTGCGTTTGTAAATACTTGTTAGTTGTCGGGACAACGACGGAACCTGCCGAAATATCCGCACAGTGAGATCCTGTGAAGATAAATGCAAGGGGGGGGAAATTTCACTTTTATTCGATGGTGCAAGTCGTTAAAGCTTCTTAAAAAGTTGGAATGAAGGACGGTTCGAGTTGGACACTGCAGGGATCTCAAGTGGAGAGTGCCATCCCAAGATAGTTCGAATAGCGAGTATTCAAATGCGTCCAAGATGTCCCAAGAGGACGTATGATACGAGTTTGGCGACACCAAATGTAGCGTGTTTGGCCATGGTACGATGTCGTTGGATAAGTCCGAGAAATCAGCAGAAGGTCGATGACTATTCGGATAAGAGGGACCAAGTTTTTAAAGCTCCCATCATTTATCCTAGACTCGTTCGTGCGGTGAGGCCGGTTGACAAGCGACTCCCAACCAAAACACACCAACAGAAGATCCCGTGGGCAGAAGTACGAAAGGAAACAGGAAGGGGGAGAGACCGCTTCACGATACGGGACCTGTTCGCAGACGAGCGGTGCACCAGCGCGATCCTAGACTTCTTGCGCACCACGAAGGTGGGGAGTAGGTGGGACCGCGCGTGGTACCACCGAAGCCGGGCGAGACCGAAGATGCAGAGGAGAAAGGAGCGGGGGGGGGGGGGGGGGGGGGGGGGCGGGGGGGGGGGGGCGGGGGGGGGGGGGGGCGGGGAAGGGGAACGGAGGTGG
>Ga0307508_10002503_pt1 | contig 19358 bp, 23 predicted proteins | sample 9_EM_MG_FD_203089 | JGI IMG/M metagenome (GOLD analysis project Ga0307508, IMG submission 203089) | Populus trichocarpa ectomycorrhiza microbial communities from riparian zone in the Pacific Northwest, United States - 9_EM | ecosystem: Host-associated > Plants > Roots > Unclassified | place... | reverse complement strand
TATTCATGATGTATGCCAACTACTGAGACTTTCTAAATTGTGGTTGTGGGGATCGAGAAGGTTGAGTGAGGGCATCATGGGCAGTTGTACCTGGGTGTACGGAAACTTTTGGCCTAGTACTTTACCTACCTACCTAATGCTAATTCACGATACGACGAGGGTGCTTGCGTGCGGCGGAGGCATCTACATAATTACACCCTTTTTCGCCCAGTTCCGACCGAAACCTTGTATGGCAATGGGTAACCACAGTTTGTAGCCTGCAGTATCTGAATTCCCGTTCTGCTGCGAGGCCAGCTATGTAACTTCCTGCTGGGAATGTAGATCACGGGAAAATGGCTCTCCGGGTCGCAGAATCAAAGGTTGCGGCGGCAAACAGCAAACTCCGTTTCGCGCTGGGGCTACCGTGACTGGTTAGCGTTGCATCTCGGCGTTCGGGATCAGTCTGCGCCTCTCGAAGTCGACTGACAGAACACAAAGCAGTTGCGCACCGCTCCGTCTCCTTCTCCCCCTGCACGGCGCGAGCGAACAAACAAACACTCCCCTTTTCAAAACTTTGAACCGAAGCCATAGGTCATAGGCCGTCCAATCACTCCTCACTCAGCCCGCCGACAGACAGCCGTGCGACTGCGGCCGCGTCCTAACACCTGGGCTCGTTCCACCTTCCCAACGACTCCGTCTCGAACCTCTGGCTGCCGGACTAGCCTCTGGATAGAGCCCATCCACCCGATAACTTTGGATAGCACGGTCGCCCTGGTCGAGACAAAGCTACCGTCCACTCAGAGTTTCCTGAGCCGAGCGCTTACATTCCCGTCAACACCTGCACCCAGCCCTCTATCCTGCTCCCTCCGCGCAACACTCAACACTCGTTCGGGATTCCGCCACAACCCGGCTATTCGTCGCTCTCTCGCAGTCATGGTACAGCCTTTGCCTTTTGAAAAAACATCCGTACTTTGAGCTGATCTGACAACAGAGTAACCTACAGCCACCGTCGCCACTCGGACCCACCAGCCGTCGACTGTCCGATGCTCGCGCCGCTGCTCGATCAGCTCCCTCCGTGTCGGCTGAAGTCGTCGTGTCCGCTGCCCTCCGTCGCCGCAACGCTATCCTCCAGAGCCATCGCAACGAAGCCCGCCGCGCCTGGGAGCGGGCCCACAACAGTGCCAGCAATGGTGACGGCAACGCTGGCCGTGGCAGTGGTAACGGCCCATGGTATAGCGGCCCGCGGTACAGGCGTCCACTGCCCAGCCTCGCTCGCCACAGCGCATCCAGCAATCTTTCGGGTTCTACTCCCGCAGTAGAATTACCGGATGAACCTCCCAGCAAACGCCGTCGCCCTGAGCGGACCGGCCAGGTTGAGATGGAGCAGTTGCCTATGGAATTGAGGTATTGCGATGGCGGTAGATACGATGGGCATTCACACGCTGGAGACTACAGCCCGGAATGTGCGCTTCGTGATGATGCGAGTGGTATGCAGACTGTATCTTCTCGATACGAATATGGGCTTGACTGACAATGGCGCGTGTTTCAAGTTTATTGCACAAAGAACTCGCGCTGCAACATGATCCTGCGCCATGTCAACGGCGAGTGCTTTTCTCTGCAGAAGCTCGTCATCCGTGCACCTTCAACCGGTTACACTTCCCCGTACGTGTTTGCTGTCTGCTCCGCTTCGCCGGGATATGTGTTTAACCCGAGCCGAACAGTGTCCGTGCAGGAATGATCTTCGTGACCATGGAGGACGCCGACCTCTTGCACCGCACGAGCTACACGGTGCACTACGAGTCCGACGATGATGAGGGCGATGCAAGCAGCGACGACGAGTTTTTTCTGGGCCGTGGTCCGTGGGATCCGACCATTGAACCGGACTCGGAGCCGTATAGCCCGGTTAACTCGGTTACCTGGGGCTCCCAGTATTTCCGTGGGGCTCACCTGCCACCGAGAGACACTGGCACGCTCACTAGCCCGCCTTCAGCGTCGCCTCTTTGGGAGAATCTGGATGAGCAGATTAATCAGTCCCGCCCACCCCCGGCGCAGCTGCTTGAGCCGAATGCTATCTTCAACCACAAGGTTAGGAAGTCGAAATGCGTAATCAACTTTGAACCAGCGATGTACGTAAACACCCCCACTATCCGATATATGTTAACATGTGGACAGCTCCGGAAGGTACATCCTTGCCAAATTTTTTGCCACGCCAGATCAGAAGAACATCGATATAGGTTTGTCCTGCGGCATCATCCGGGTGCCCGGTGACAGTAGCTGACATCTGCCGCAGAGTTCATCGGTGCTTATGGCTGGGCTGGAAGACGCTTTTTCCCAGCCATCTCCATAAGATAAATGACCATCAAACTCAATATGGTTCCTTTCTTTCTGTGTTGGGAGTTCTGGCGCTTGGTTGGACTTCATGATCGCTTCGTTCTCAATGCGGGGGTTTGAGGCGGTTCATACTTGATAACTGTGCCTGGTTCTACGTTTCGTCTGATAGGGGGTTTACTTGACAAATGGATTTGATGATGTTTGTTATGAGAGCTCAAGTGATAAAACGGCAATTGACCCTACACCTCTTTGAAAAATCGCATTTTTTATTTTAATTCATTAATTATGTGCGACCAGGTATGTAGGTCATGGCGATAAACTAATTGTCCGATCCCCGACTTCGATCAGCCTGCAGGTGGCGAGTTGTCGCTCTCTCAAGAACTTGCTCTTTTTTGTTTTGTTTTATTTCCGATACTCGCATCTGGAGTCCTGTTTAGGACACGGCGTGCTAAAGAGAAAGGTGAAATTAATATTCACCTGAGGCCTGAGAAGCCCCAAAAGCTCACATTCTTTGGCACAGCTCTTCTTCCAGGACTTCTCAAGAGGGCCGGCAAGTTTTCTTCTGTCTTCCCAGGGTAGTAGGAAATTTCCTCCGAAGTCCTAGACGGGGGGTTAGACCTCTCCAGGTGCATGAATTTCATCAGACTCAAAGGCGTCTGAAGGCACAGCTGGATCAACACTCCGAGCCGCGCAATATCAGTGTCGCATCTCCTCTTCAGATACTTTCCCATAAAGAGAGGTTTTAGGGCTTGTTGGGCCCTCGAAAAAAATCGCTTAAGATTCAAGGAGGCTTCCGGTACCTTTTTGCGAGTGATAAAGAGTGTAGTCGTCACGACGCAGATCAAGGGACAGTAAAATAATCGTCGCCCCACCCCGCCTCTCTCCCCTCTACACCCCATCAACAAAAACAAGCGTCGACTACACCTCCTATCACGAACGCTGCCACCAAACTCTCCGACTGCTAATGGTAGCAAAGATGTGCTGGGCGACTCCGGTGGGCTCTATAAGTCTAGGAGCCACAATCCGATACTCCTGATCAGAGAATAGACGTGCCAAGTCTCCGCTTACTGCCATGCCTCGAGACCGTACTTACGGGACGTGCAAGGTGGTATCGTCACGATACAAGCTTCTCAAATCACTTGCACTACTGGTAACTCCGTGCAGCTGCTCGACATGCAAACAGCCTGGCCACTGCACACCTAGGCGCATGCGGCCGCATACCTAGAGTGAAATCCATAATACCAATACAGTCGACGCTGTATATAAGAAATTCAATATAAGAAAATTCACTTTATGATAGGAAAAGTCTGGGCCCTAACGCTTGCTGTATGGAGAATAAGAGAATACTACAAGAGATCCCTTAGCATTCAGAAAAAGTCCTCTATAGACAGCGAGGGCTAGGGGCGGGGCACCTGGTCTCCAGACCTTTCACCCCCCACCACCGATAGTCCATCATGTCCTTTGACATAAGCCAAAGTTCCAACAAAAGAAGTCACGGTAGAACTAGGGTGCTGAACAAGGGAGATATATGACTAGGCATGCAGCAGTGTACGAAAAACTCTACGACGCAAGACTATGTATAGCCTAAGGTTTTGTATTAGGTCACGCGTATCACTCGATGCCAAGCCATTCTACTCAAAAAGAACTTTCTTTCATATAAATTTTCCTCAGGCACGGGCGTTCTCTTATATAGGGCGTCGGTGTGATTGTTACATACCTGTCGAGTGCACAGTTTTAAGTGTATAGCAAGCCCGCCCGAATGCGACGCACCACCAAACGCCTGTGTGACGCCTTCAGATGAAGATAATAACCTGAGAAATCTTCCGACTAGTGAGATTAACACTTAAACGTGGGGATCTGTTTCCAAACACCTGTGACATGGACTATCAAAAAACTTTCTAGGGCTTTGTATTTATCCTCAAAATCCTATGGTACACCTGCCCTGGTCAAGGCAGGGATACTAGAACGACTTGGGTGGGGGGGCGGGTTTGAGCCATCTGCTCTCAACGGGTTGGTGCCAGGGGCAAGTAGACTATGTAATTACATAGAATGAGCTGGTTGTAAGGGCATAGGCTTCAACCCGACTCATTGCTTCGGGAGTTAGCTTCTCGGGCCCTTTAAGAGTGTAAACTCCTTTTCCGTTCCTCAATCCTGGAGGCAAACTTAGGCTCCGCGTTCTTTACAGGACTCCAGAGGCGAGTAATGAAACAACAATATAACAAATAAATAAATTCGGGCAATTTCTCAAAAGTGGTCGATATCATCGATAAAATCGGCTGTCTGGATGAAGTAACACCCCATTTTTCCTCTTTAATCTCGCCACTAACCGCGCACGACCTATCTGGATTATGGAGCAGATGGAGTGTGGAGTTGAAGCATGAAGATAAGCGTAGCGTCACAGGTAAGGTTGCCTTGCATGGCCGAGTTTGTCGATGGGTCCACAGAATACCTGTGATAGGCGTAAAAAGTTGTGTAGGTAGAGATTCACGAGGCATCTGGTCCCGTGCCTCCGCTAACCTGAACGTTTGCCGCCTCAACTTATGCCTATCTAACCCCACCATTTACCTTAACCTTGATTAACCACCGTCAAATTCTTCAGCAACATCTCCAACAAACACACCATTACCGATAGAGCAACCATGTCGGCCGCTATAGATGCGCTGGCGATGAAGAACAAAGGCAATGCTGCCATCGCGAAGAAGGAATGGCGGGTATGTCTCATAACTTTCCAGCGAAACGCGGGGGGGGCGAACTTAACAAACTCGGACAGGAAGCAATTAAATGCTACGACAAAGCCATCGAGCTGGACCCGACGGTGGCTGTATTCTACTCTAACCGCTCCCATGTATTTTGATCCCTCATTCCCTGGGCTCTGGTCGGACGAGTACTGACGAGTAGCAGAGTCATATCAAGTTAGAAGAATTCGGCCTCGCGATCGCCGATGCATCTAAGGCTGTTGCGCTCGACCCTACCTACATCAAGGCTTACTACCGCCGCGCCGTGTCCTTCTTAGCCACCATGAGATATGCCGACGCCTTGAAAGACTTTCGAGCGGTTTGTAGACAAGGTGAGTCTTCTGTTGTGAAATCGGAGTGAGATGGGTGCTGACGATGGAAAGTGCCGTACGATAAGGATGCTAGACTCAAGATGCAGGAATGTGAAAAGATTGTCCGTAGGATATCCTTCATGAAAGCGATCGAAGTGGGCGATCCACCCTCCGCGGCAGAGGGACTGGACTTGAACGCCATGGGTTCGTACTCTTTCTGTGGTCGAGGGGAAGTGTGTTGCTGACTGGGTCAGTGGTGGAACCGGACTACGACGGTGTCCGCCTGGATGATGAGATGACCAAGGAGTTTGTTGAGAACATGATCGAGCGCTTTAAAAACGGCAAAAAGATCCACAAGAAATACGTCTACCAAATCATCATCAAGGCGAAGGAGACCTTCTACAATGAGCCGACTATGCCCGAGGTTACGATTGAGCAGGGGAAAAGGATGACCGTTTGCGGAGATACTCACGGTATTGTCACTCGAGTCGGGTTTTATGTGTGTAAGTGTGGCAGGTATGAGCTGACACAGGCGTGAAGGACAATACTTCGATCTCCTCGAAATCTTCAACCGCAACGGCTACCCTTCGGAATCACACGCCTACCTTTTCAATGGCGATTTCGTGGACCGCGGCTCATGGTCGACTGAGATTGCGCTGCTCCTCTTCAGTTACAAGCTCCTCTACCCTCAGAACTTTTTCCTGAACCGCGGAAACCACGAGACGGACGACATGAACCGTGTGTACGGTTTTGAAGGTGAATGCAAAGCCAAATACAACGAGCGCACCTTCAAACTCTTCTCCGAATCCTTCAGCGCACTCCCACTCGCCACCCTCATCGGCGCGAAGTATCTTGTCCTGCACGGAGGCCTCTTCTCGGACGATAAGGTTACCCTGGACGATGTGAGGAATTTGGATAGGCACAAGCAGAGGCAGCCGGGACAGGAAGGATTGATGATGGAGATGCTCTGGACTGATCCTCAAACCACGCCTGGTAGGGGGCCGAGTAAACGCGGAGTCGGACTCCAGTTTGGCCCGGATGTTACCAAGAGGTTCTGTGAGCGCAATGGCTTGGAGGCTATCATCCGATCTCATGAGGTTCGCATGCAAGGGTATGAGGTCGAACACGATGGACGGTGTATCACTGGTAAGACCACACAACAATTCACCCCCATCCTTCCCGACGGCAGCTAACATGGATACAGTCTTCTCCGCCCCCAACTATGTAGACACCTCGGGCAACAAGGGTGCGTACATTAACATCGGCCCCGACTACAAGCTGGAGCACAACGTGTTCGACGCCGTCCCGCATCCCGACATCAAACCCATGGCGTACGCGCAAAACTCTCTAATGTCTAGCATGATGATGTGAAAACAATCCTGATTTGCGATGGGAGTCTTGTGTCTGCGATCCGGTGGGTAGCTTTCTCAAATCCCATTTCCTTTTTTTTGTTCTACATACTGTACAGTCAAGGGGGAGGGTAAAAAAAAAAACGCAGTTTCCCGCTGTACGCGTATCGGAACGGTCAAGACACGTATTTTTCGATTCGTGATGCACAGCAGTGTGCGTTTGGCAGGAAAACTACGTTTTCTTTTACCCCCCCTTGACTATAGTACGTGCTTATGTATGTCACGGCGGGGGTTTGCAGACCATTTTTTTTCCTTTTTTTCCACCATTTTTTTCTTTGTCACGTGCTTGTTTTTCTGTCTTTGTTGGCTGGCGAGAGGCGTTACCTTGAAGCACTTACCGTGTTACTTTTGCTACATATTCCCCTGAAACGAAATTGTGGCGGCGGACGGTGATTGTTTATATAGTTTAACCATACTCGCATACAGCCTATCTAGACTATGGCGGCGTACATTTGGTCCGGTTTTCCCGTCTGCTGTCCGCGCGGTGGCGGCACGTTGCAAGCTCCCGGCGGGGACGGTGATGGTACTGCAGATACAGAGCAGTGGACGAGTGACCCGTGTGCAACTGCCTCCCGCGAGCCAGCCCGAGCGGCAGCTTAGCCATTTAGTAAACAAATAAAAGTAGATAATATCTAGCCAGCCGATTGGTGCTATTGTACATACAAGTAGCATATACATACTCCTACTACCTCCGTGTCGTTGCTGCTTCTCGGATGGTGGACTTGAACAAACTTCGACCTAGGGCAAGGATAACAAAACGTGACCCGGGCTACGCCTCACGATCCGTCGACTTACACGACGCGGCTAGAAACTGTGGCTAAAGTCCGAACCTGCAGGCCGCCTCCTATGTATATAGATATGTACATGGTATATATATATACCATTTTATATACAGGGCATTACATAACATCACCAGCACTTTTGAAGTAACTAGCCCCCCACCTGCCACAGCTACGACATGTAGAACCGCTATTACTAATTTTGTTAGCCGACTCCGAAAGCATACTTATCTATATACACCCGTGCTCCGCAACAGCGCATCCCGAGCTTGGCGATTCACGCTAATTGTCTACATAAGCTTAGCTGTGACGAGCAGACCGTTGAATTCCTCAACCACCGGAAGCATCTCCTAACAATGCGATCCTCCCCCCTTCCAGACGACCAAGATACGCTCCGCAATTACAAATCCGGCAGTGAACTAGAAGAGGCCGCGCAAATGGAAGACGAGGAGGACGAGCGGGACGAGGAGGACGAGCGGGGCGAGGAGGAGGACGACGAGGAACCACGCTTGAAGTACACGCGGCTCACGAAATTACTCGGGGGCGTCTACCGCAACGGAGACGCCGTGTCCACCAGTGTCGTGTTTGGAGATCGTATGGTCCGGGTCTATTTTCATTGTCTGTGCGCGGAGAAGGGTGGAAGAAGGGGGAGATCATTGGATTGAATTGGATTGGAAGCTGATGCGTCTAGCGGGACCTCATAGGTGATTGGCACACACAATGGAAACATCGTCGGTTTCTACCACCCTGTGAATTCAGCCTTCGCACCTGAGCTGACGTATTGTTCTGCAGCATATACTCGGACTGCCGTCTCTCGCCCCGCTACGAACCTACCATGCACACTCCGCCTCGGTCACGGCCATCTCCATTTCCCCTCCGCCGCCGCCGCCTGTAGCGATTCCGACGAAACGGCATAAAGAAGCGTACCACGATCGCCACATCAGTATTGCCAGTTCGTCGATCGACGGCCTGGTATGCGCCGTGCCGCTGCTCCCCTCCACGCCCCCGGGACAAGGTCAATCACTCTCCACGGTACCTTACGCGAAGTCCGAAATCACGTTGAAGAACTTCAAGCGGCCGATTTTGGCGGTGGCACTCTCGCCCAACTTCCGCGTGGATCGCACGTTCCTGTCTGGCGGGCTCGCGGGAAACCTCATCTTGTCTGTTGCACCTGCCGGCGCAGGAACAGGCGGCGGATGGATTCCGTCGTTGGGACTGAGTGGTGCTAAAGACATCATCCTGCACTCCGGCGAGGGCGCGATCTCGGCGATTGCCTGGTCGAAGGAGTCTCCGCGGTACGTAGCGTGGACTAACGAGCAAGGAATTAAGATCATGAGGTCGCACATTATCCCCCCGACGTTGCAGAAATCGGGACAGGAGGAGTTGGCGGGGAATCCAGGGATCACCGGCTGGATACCGGGGCTGGGTAGTGGTGGTGGTGGAAAATCGGCGCACGAGTTCGCTTGGAAACGCATTTCTGCAATCGAAAGGCCCGAGGGGATTCCGGACGAGCTTGCTGCCCTACATAAACCGAGACTTGAGTGGATCGACAGGCGGGCATTGCTCACCAGTGAGCCGCGGGAGGCAGCTACCGGCACTACTCTGAACGTCGAAGACGTCGATTGGGGCGATAAAGAGAAGCTGCTTGTAGGCTGGGGCGGGACGGTATGGGTGATCGATGTGTATCCTGGCTCCGTGGGTGCCGGAGATGAGAGAGTTAACGGGTGGGCTGAGATAACGCATATGCTCCAAACCGACTGCATCATCTCAGGTATCCAAATGTACACGCCATCGTTATTGTTGCTCCTTGCGTACCTCTCCAGTCCTAACAGTACGTCGGAAGATGGATCGGGAACTTCATCACCTTCGCCAGCCCAAAGCACTCCGAGCTCTCCACGGAGTCCTGTGGCATCCCCAAAGTTCCGTCGAGGTCGGACTAGTGCTCTGATACCGGAATTGCGATTCATCGACTTGAGTACGTCGGAAGAAGTCAGTGCGGACGAGCTTATGATGAGTCGCTTCGAAAGTCTGGCTGTTGGTGATTACCACCTTGGAGTGCTACCTGCAACACCGACAGCAGTGCAACCGCCTCCCGCCGACAATGACAGTACGACTGGTCTCGGTGCTGGGCTTTGGGCTGCTGCTCTTGCGCCCACGCATCTGTTCTCGGGAACGCAAAGCATCAGAAGTTTCAGCAGCGGCTCGCGCAGAAACAGCATCGCCGCGGGCAGTCAGACGGGGACACTAGGTACTCTGCGTGCGAACAAGGGGAAGCCAGAGAAGGACACTAAGTGGGGCGAGGACGAGAAGGGAACAAAGATATACATCACCAGTCCGTATGACGTCGTCTTCGCTACCGAACGGAGCCCGAGCGATCATTTGACTTGGATGTTGGATCGTAAGAAGTACGCCGACGCCTGGCATCTGATCGATCGCCACCCCGATGTGGTGGATCCGGATACAACATCGCTGACCATGTACGATGAGGAGGAGCGGAAGGTTGTACGTCCTGATGAAGAGTACGACTCTGACTCCACTGCGGATGCGCGGCAGCAGCAGACTGCCAGAAGATACTCGACCGCCGAGAAGGAGAAGCGCAGGATCGGTGAGCTCTGGCTGCGTGATCTGATTGACAGCGGAGACTGGAAGAAGGCAGGGGAAGTTTGCGGGAAAGTTCTGGGAACCTCCTCGAGGTGGGAATATTGGGTCTGGGTGTTCGAGGCCGTCGGGAGGATTAAGGAAATCACGGCGTATATCCCTACCACCCAACTCTCGCCACCGCTCCCTAGCGTCATCTACGAGATTGTCCTGGCGCATTATCTCCATCACGATCGAAAGAAGTTCCGTGAGCTCCTCCTGGATACCTGGAAGCCGGAAGGAACGCGGACTCTTTACGATGCTCCCACGCTTGTCGATACGATAATACTCAAGATCAACAACCGCGAAGACGAAATTCACACGGGAGATACGGATTGGAAGCTTCTACAGCAGTGCCTGGCAAAACTATATATGGTCTTGCAGGAGCCTAGAAACGCCCTCAAACGATATATGGTATTGAGAGATGCCGACGAGGCATTTCGTCTCATTCGCGAATTTAGGCTCGTGGACGCAATACGGGATGACATCGCCTCGCTCATTCTTCTCCGCGTCTCGGATGAACAGCTCGAAACCGCGCCCATCCCAGAGCTCGAAGTGGCAACCAGGGAAGCGATCACCCTTCTTATCCACGAAGCAGACCGCGGCATTCTCTCGCCTCACATCGTCGTCGAGCAGCTCGAGTCCGATGATGTTCCTACGGGCAGACTCTTCCTGTACTTTTACCTGTCCAGACTCTGGCGAAGCCAGCAAACCGAAAACCTGATCCACTCGTCTTCCGGAGGGTTCCTGGCCGAGTTTGAGGACTTGATGGTGGAGCTGTTCGCCGAGTACGACAGACCCCTTCTTATGGACTTCCTCAAAGACTCGCACAACTATTCCCTCGAGAAAGCCTCCACCGTATGCGAGCGCCGCAACTACATACCAGAACTAGTCCACCTCCTCAGCAAGACCGGCCAGACCAAGCGCGCTCTATTCCTTATCATCGATAAACTCGCAGACGTAGCGCAGGCAATCGCCTTCGCCAAGCAGCAGGACGATCCGGATCTATGGGACGACCTCCTAGATTACTCCATGGACAAGCCGGCGTTCATACGCGGGCTTCTGGAGAACGTCGGCACGGCGATCGATCCCATCACACTTGTCCGCCGCATTCCCGCGGGACTGGAGATCGAGGGCCTCAAAGAGGCGCTGGGGAAGATCCTGAAGGAGTACGGGGTGCAGTGGAGCATCTGCGATGGCGTGGCAACAGCGCTTACCAGCGAGGTCGCGAGGGGTATGGATATGTTGCGTCATGGGCGGCGACGCGGTGTCAAATTCCAAGTTGGAGGAACCACCGCCCTCGAGGACGAACAGGCCGGTGACAGCGAGGTCTGCGGGGTGTGTAAGAGGCGGTTTGGCGGCGGTATGTATTATCCGTTTCCCGCCAACTTTTCAACATGGGGGACTGGGCAGCTGATGCGCAGTGGGTTCAAAAAAAAGGAGTGCAAAAGAAACTTGTCGCCTTCGCGTGCGGGCATGTTTTCCACCTTCGATGCATCACCCGCCCGCTTACCGCCGCCAGCGAGGAGGACGAGGACGACGACGAGGAGGAGCAGGAGGTGGTGCAAGGCTATGGCCGAAGCGTGGGGGCGAAAGTTACGCGGGCCGCGCTGGTCAGCGAGAAGGTTCGACGTGGATGTGGCGTTTGTGCTAAGAGGAAGCGGGAGGAGATTATGGTGTAGTTGGCCGGTTTGGGCAGTAATTTGCATGATGCCGGAGTTTTCCATTTGTTTTTGTTTTTTTTCCCTCTGTCTCTAATCACGGTCTGCTCGATGCTTACGAATGATGATTCCTGTGATATTGTCTGTTTATTTCATGTATTCATGAATCTGGGATGTCTCTTTTTTCTAACCGCGGAGTAGAATTTGAAGCTCGGAATCATCATAGATACTCGTGATCAAAGATAAACACTCGCCCAAAGTTGCCCATGAGCGACCCCACCTCTACGACGACCACCACCACCACCACCACCGCCCAAGATGACGGCGACGAAGAATTCACTTTCACCGTCGCGGCCGCGTCGATCCCGGCACCGGCAACGCTCTCGCAGCTGACGAACGCGGTCCGGCTCAACACGCGCACACTGCGCAACCGGCTGCACTCGATCGCGCTCGACAGCGCGTTCGTCGGCACGGTGGCAGACGCATACGGGCTGCCGCTGCTGGCGAACCTGCGGGCGGGGGACTGGTACGTTCCGCGGGGGTGGCGCGGGCAGCCGACGGTGTACTTCAAGTCAACGGACGGGCACGCGGGCGCGTGGGCGTTCTCGCAGCGGCGGCTGAACCTGCAGCTGCTAGACGTGGTCGCGGCGCGGGGGGGCGCGGTCGTCGTCGACGCGACGCGGCGGGGGAAGCGGTTTCCCGACGCGCTGGCGAAGACGGTGCCGATATGGATCGCCGTCATCAACCGGCTGCTGTTTCCCGGTGGCGGCGACACCACCACGGCGGCGGCGGCGGAGGAGCTGCACACGACGCCGCTGGCCGTGGCGCCGTCCGAGCGCGCCGCCATCGAGCGCAGGCTGGACGCGTGGGTCGCGGACGCGCGCACGACGCTCGCTGGCCGCCGGCCGCCGCTGCCGCCGCTACGCTGGCCGCTGCGCCCCATCTTCGTGTCGCCGCTGTCGCCGCTGCCGGAGGCGCCGCCGGCGTTCGACGGCTTCCACCCGCTGGTGCTGGTGACGGCCAGCCGCGTCGTGGCCGGCGCCGGCGTCGAGGGCGAGTACATCCAGGGCGCCGGCGACGACCACGAGGGCTGGGCCGGCTCCTCGGGGCTCACGCCGGACGTGTTCTGGGGCGCGTGGCACGACCGCATCCTGGCCGCCGCGGAGGACTCCATCGACGACGTCGTCGCCGCCGCCGTCGCCGCCGCCGTGCCCGTCGAAGCCGCCGTCGAAGCCGCGCTGATCGCGCCCACGACCTGCGTCTACATCGCCCCAAGCTCTGCGAAGCTGCCGATGCCGCCCGGCGGCGGCGGCGGCGGCGGCGGCGGTCTGCTGGTGGACTGCCGCGAGACGCTGTCGCCGCCGATAGCCGTCGCCGTCACTGATGCCGTCCACGTCCCAATCCCCGCGGGCAAGCGCGGCAACAAGGCGCTGCGCACGCTGGTGCCGCCTCTGCTGCCGCTCTTCCGTCGCACGCTCGCCGCCGGCCGCTGCCTCACGTTCGTCTGCGACAGCGGCGACGACGTCGCCGCGGCCGTGGCGGCCGTGTGTCTGTGCACCTTCTTCGACGGCGCCGGCACGTACCCCCTCCCCTCAAACGAGCGAACGAAGGGACTGACGACGGCTGGCAGGAAACTTCACGGATGCCGAACGCCCGAAGGACGGCGTCGACAAGGCGCTGGTCAAACAGCGGCTGGCATGGATCTCTGCGGCGCGGCCGACGGCGAATCCTGCGCGGGGCCTGCTGAGCGCGGTGAACTCGGTGTTGATGGGGTGGGAGCCGAAGTAAGAGTGTGCACGACAAACTTGATGTCACTCGTCTGAATACATACCTTATATATGTACTTCATACATAGACTGGTCGCACACCATTAATAAATGGTTCTTTTTTTTTAAAAAAAAAAGATTCTTGCATCGTAATCACGGTTATACAGTAGAGATTCCCTCGTGAGATCCGCGTTGGCTCGCAGCGAAATAAATAAATAAAAATAAATAAAAAAGGGCTGTGATTCCCCCCAATATCCATCTCATTGCGTGGTCACCGAAGTTCCCCCCAATATTTATTCACACTGCCACGAGTTTCGTCCCCTCTCCTTGCACATAGATACTCCGCTCGAATACATCCTTAAAAAAAAAACCTCCGATACAGACTGACCTCCTAGCCCCCCCCGCACGATAAATAAGTGGGTAACAGGCGAAAATAAACTGCAGCGCGCGTATCGGCAGTGTACATAAACAGGCGAACATTCAAGTGGAGATAGGTACTAGGAAATAGTAATAGACACAATGAACGAGCGAGGTAAAAGAACTAGAGAAGGATAAACGCCTAAGACCCACCTCCTTACTTCCAAAACCAATCATCGACGAGAAATTACACAGATCAACCAAAACTTACTGCACACTGCTCCCCGTGGTATAGGAAAAGAAAACGGATCGAGAAAAAAAAAACTGACGATACTGTAGGATAAAACTGGCCGTGGGGTATGAAAAAAAAAATGGAATGAACGGGTAGCGGTGATATAAAAGAAAACAACTCCAATCCTATACGCCTTCTGAAATCCCGACTTCGGGCCCTCATCCGTCTCCAACCTTATCGTCACCTGCACACCTACTCCATTTTCACCGGTCTCCCGTTTCCATCCTCATGTGAGAGTTCACTCCTCAGAAAATCCGTATATCCCAGGGCACCGGCATGGCCCCCGCCCATCTGTGCGTTCAAGCTCACAGAGGCGTCGTATTGCTGATGGCCGCCGGAGCCTCCGCCGGAGCCATCACCGCCAAGGTTGTGGTGCGATGGACGGTGTCCTAGTTGCGGCTGCTGGTGGTTTGGGTTTGGGGGAGGTGGGGGGAGCTGCAGCGATTGGAAGGCTCCGCCCGTGACAGATGTGGTCGGACTGCCTCCTGATTGGCGCGGGGGCCCGTACGGCGTGTGGCTCGGAGTCGACCCAGGGGAGTATTGAGAATAGACCCATCCGTGGTGCACCGATGCCCCCGAAGATTGCGGGACAGATGGCATAGTGTTGCCGCGTCGCAGGACGGGACCCTGGCTCGGTGTGTTCACCACGTAATAGCCAGATAAGTCATTTCGTATGCCGAGTTCCGGCATGTACTGCGTTTGGTCCTGCGGCGACGTCTGCTGTAATTCTGGCTGGGATACAAAGCTTGTCGCGTATCCTATGCTCGAACTTGGGTTAGATGTCGGCACATTGGAAGCAGAAAACGGGTCGTGTCGTGGTTGTTGCATACCACCACCACCATTGTCATCCCGACCCTCTATCCGGGATTGCCCAACCCGCATGTCCCCCAGGTTACCTTCGTTTGTCATGTCTACCATGTCACACTCTGGGGTGTGAACGCCCGGGATAGCTGATATCCTACGGTCCGCAAGGGATCGGTTGTTGTCGGAGCCCGAATCTCTACGGATCGGAGAGGCGATGCTTTTCCGGCGGAGTTGCGGAGAGGACTTCCGCGCCGGACTCTTGATTATCTTTTCGGATGCCGCAACAACGACAAACGTGTTGGGCGCTGCAAAATGTCGGTCATTAGCAAAGGTAAAGTCTTGGGGAACCTCATTCCGTCCACATACGCAGTTCACCATTTACGTAACGCTCCTCCTGTCTCGCGACGCGGTATATATCTTCCAGCAATGGTATGCGTTCGTCCGGAATCTGGACCATGACTTCTGACGTCGCACCCTCAAGCTTCGAAATAGTAACCCTGCGGCTTCGCAGCATTGTCAAGAGCAGAGTCAATCGTTCTTGAAGGCACGGCAATCAAAATCAGTTACAGTTACCCTCCAAATCGGAACCGGACCCTAGGAAGAGAAAAAAGAGAAAAAAAAACTCACCAGGCTTCATTAGGTGATCAGGCTCCTTGTGGCGAACCTCTGAAGGCCACCAACTTGGCTTGCTTTCATCCCCGCGGTTGTACGGGAAGTTCGACTGCTTTTTCGGTTCGATCACCTTGATCCAAGCCTTAGCCACAACCTTACACATGAGTTGCTGCATCTGACGCAGCCGTGTCATGTAGAAGGTGGTAACGGCATCCTGGTCAGCGATGGCGAGCTGCTGAAAGTCTTCCTGGCTAACAGTCTCTTCGATGTCGGAGCCTGACGAGCCTCGTCTATCCCTTGGGTTTGGCTTCCTTTTCTTCGAGGCGGCCGGATCATCTGGAGACAGTCGGTTATCAATCCGCATATCGATCGTGTCATGTGAAACGAGGGAGAGATGTATACTTGTAATGCGATCCTGCGACATGGTCTTCCCATGCTCCCCGTCACCCCACTCCTCTTCCTCATCCTCATCCTCGTGCTGGATGATTTGTTCCTGCTCCTGCTGGGCGGTGGCCTTCTTGTCGATGCCGCTGTCTCTTCTCCGTCGCACCTTCTTCTCGTTGGCTGCACTGATTGCGATCTGTCGTGCCTCTTGCCTGACACCCTCCGTGATCCACTTGTCTCGATACCCATGGAAGGCACTTGTGGCTGTCATTTCCAGGTTTCCATTGGCATCGCAGATGAGTAGCAGATACTGACTCGACGTCGAATGTGCATGTTTTGTCAACTGCTTCGTCACCTGCTTCAGATAGTCGCCAGGCTCCGACTAATGACCCAGATTCAGTCACCGTATTGGTCACAGGAAAAGAAAATGAGGGGGGGAAAAACTAGACATGTATTGGTGTCGTTTGTGGGCAGAAACTGAAATATCTGCGAATATGATTGTTCACAGGCGAAAGAGGAACAACTACATGCTCGGACCGATCTGGCTGGGGAGAGAGGGAAGGGAGAGATGCAGGGCGTTTTTAGGAGGGGGCAAGGAGTGCACCCGAGTGAATGAAGGAAGAATATGAGACGGAAAGGGAAAAAAAAAACGGCAGGCAACTTACCAGTGATTTCGCACGGATGTGCTTCTGAGATTTGTTTCCACTACCGGTTGATGGCCCCGTCCCCATTTGCATCTTCGCCGCCTTGTCCATGACGCCCTCAGGTTGTCCCAGTCAGATGTGTGAATGTGAGGTGTGTGTGTACGTTGTCTGTGTGTGCGTGCGTGTGTCTTTCCACAGCGGACGATTGATTTCACACAACAAAAACAGTAAGCAACGGTTGGCTCAACGATTAGGCTCTGCGGAATTCCGCTCCGCGGGGAAGAAAAAAAAAAAGCGATCCTAATCTAACGTTAATCGTAATTTTTCCCTTTTTTTCTCGATCGTTGAAAGTGGGGCCCCGTTGGGCAAGGGAGAGGTACCCCCCCCAATCCACCGACACCCTTGCTAAGATCTCAGAAATCACAAACTCACGCTTCGGAGGATACGGGAGAGTGCCGACGCGCAGCAAGCTGTCTCGTAATCAAGACCGAGACCGGATAGTGCGAGGATGGTTGATGGTGTGACGTCGGTTTTGTGATCAAGCGCGCTGCTACCGCGTCTCTTCTTCCTCGCCCTTCTTGGACGGATCCGCCAACGGGCGGCGGTGGCGGGCGGTGAGAGAAGCGACGGTAATCACCACCCTAGCTAAAATCGACTGACGCAGTTCGTTCGTTAGTGAAGGTCTTGAGTCGAACAGCACTTAGCGGCAGCGGGAATCGGAATCTCTATCCGCAAGGCTTCCGATGGATATCTGGGGATCTCTGCGGCGGCAACGAGTGGGGGAGGGTTGTGTTGGATTCTGCAGAGGTGACAAAAGATGCATGATATGGGAAGATCGGAGAACTGACGTGTTGGGAGTTCGACCGAACCAAAATACTGGTCGGTAGGGAAGGACAGGTAAGGGTAGGGGTGGAGGGACGGACGATGCCTGTCAGTGGCAGGAGCAGGAGCAGCAGCAGGAGCAGGAGCAGCAGCTCGGAGTCTCTCGCCTCGACTGCAAGAGGGGTGGGCTGCTCCCCTGGACGATCCTCGCAACGGAGCCAGCGGGACAAGTCCGGTTGCGCCGGGCTCTGCGATCTAGCCAGACGGAACACTTGCGCGACCGTTGGGAAAAAGCCGAAGAACGAAAACTGACGAGATATCAGATTGAAATCCGGGGGGTGGGGAAGAGACGATCAAGGGTGGGTGGAAATGGGCATTCCGCGCAGCGGACAGAGATGGGACATAAGGGACACACGGACAAGATGGGCAGACAGGGAAGGCAAAGAAAAGAACGATCGGATGACCTCTATGCAGGATAAGCGGGTCTGCTCGGCTCGAGGAGAAGACGGTTGATATGTATATAGCAAAGCAAGCCCTCCAAGTCGCTCTACTGTCAAGAGCCAGTGCCGTCGGGGGTTTTGGGGCGGGGGGGTTTTTTTTTTCGAGCGCGAAGGGCGACAATACTCCACTCTGGGCAGCACCAGCTGAAGCGGGCAGCAGGCTGCACAGGCTGCGAAACACTGCGAAACACCCTCCCCTCCAAAAGAGTCTCCGCAGAAAGGAAAGTGATGCCGGAAAAACAATCCAAGTTTACTGAGGCGGACAGACAAATGGTAATAATATCAACAGCAACGATGCAACAAGAGAAGAAGAAAAAAAGAAGAAGAAGAAAGCGGAAGAAGAATAAACAATGCTGGTAATGAAAGTATGTGTGTATGGGTGGAGAATGGCTGGGGAGGGGTGAATAGTGGTGGGGATTGGGGAATTTACAAGAAAGAACCTTGGATGGCAGCTCTGTCTGGAGAATCCCGGTTATTGATTGACAGGCCCCCCCCCCTCAAAAAAAACAGTTATCTGAAATGATCCTGTTCGTGCTTCTGCTTCCTGTGGTGATGCTGTATCGTACTTTTTTATTTTATTTTCCTGCTGTTCGGATCGGTGGGTCCTTGGTTAATCACTGCAGGATGGTGTGTAATTCCTTTCCCTTTCCCTCCCTTTCTCCTTGCGGTTACTTTCTCTCCCTGCGGTTCTTTTCTCTCCCTTTCGATACCAGAGCGAAAAGAAGTTAGGTCCACGGGCACACACACACGGAGGATGAGAGGGCGTTATATGCTGTTTGAAGGAGGGGAGCGAGAGGTGTAGGAGAGGATCCTCCTATAGCCGCGGAAGAGGGAGAGGCAGAAGAGGGATATAGATCCTGGATCGGCTGGTTGCAAGTGTGTACATTCGTCTGTGGGTGTTGTTTGGCAAGTAGATAGTGAAGTGAGTACTCGATGCGCTATCGGCGACGCCTCACTTGGGGATTTCCCCTTCCGTTCCTCACAGACGCGATACGGGGGCGTTTCCGTGGGGTGGCGCTTATTGTAGCTGCTGATGCCGCCGGTGATATCGTTGTTGACGATGATGCGCGATGCTGCTTGTCGGAGATCTGATTGGAAGTAAGTACGAGCGAGTACCGAAGCCCGGTGGGCTGAAGAGGAGGTGCAGGCGGTAGCAGGTTGGGCAAGCTGGTAAGGTATCCCACCGCGAACTCGCCGACGACGGCGACGACGAAGACGAAGACGAAGACGAAGACGAAGACGAAAAGATGACGGGTAGCGTGAGGAGGGAGAGTCCGAAAGTGATATGTGAGGAAGTTGGATGGATGGGATGGCGGGAGGAGGGGGAAGGGGGGG
>Ga0307508_10002501_pt1 | contig 19362 bp, 20 predicted proteins | sample 9_EM_MG_FD_203089 | JGI IMG/M metagenome (GOLD analysis project Ga0307508, IMG submission 203089) | Populus trichocarpa ectomycorrhiza microbial communities from riparian zone in the Pacific Northwest, United States - 9_EM | ecosystem: Host-associated > Plants > Roots > Unclassified | place... | reverse complement strand
AACGCTCGGCCTGCGTCCGTCCACCTGGCGCGGGTCGTACGACCCGCGCGCGCCGTGCTTGGTGCGGCGCCGCCGCTGTTTCGTCGTCGAGCGAGCGTTTCGGCCGCGGCTGTGAGGCCGCGCGGCGCGCCGTTGGACGCGCGGGCCGCAGCCGTCCGGCCGAGCTCGAGATGGCCCGGTGGCGCGTGCTCGGCCGGTGGCTGCCGGCGCGCGGCCGGACGTCTTTGCCCGCGCGTCCAACGGCGCGCCGCGCGGTGGCGAGAGCCTGCGCGGTCGGGTCGGTCAAGCGCACGGGCGGGTCCGCCGCCATTATCGCAGCTTATAAACGCCATTTGACATAACCAATATTCTGCGACGTAGCTATCTGTCACAAAAATAGGGCAGAGAGCACAATAATCCTTGGTGCGAGTCTTCGCAAGTCGATTCACCGGCCGTGCTTGCGCTTTCCCGTACCGTTGGCCCACCCAGGTCCGTACGGAGGAAGTTTTGGATTGCCCTCCATCGCCTCCATCGCCACCGCCATGGACGCGGATCGCGACGCAGTGCGCGAGTGATGCGCTTGCCGCGGCGGACGCGCAGGGCCGCTGCATCCCGCGTTGACCTTCCACTCGCCTGGGACGATGCCTCGCAGCGTCTGGCGATGCAAGTGCCCGAGTAAGATCGGCGGCTCACCACCAGCGCGATTCGCCGAGTTCGACTCGACAGCGCCCACGAGGGCGCCGCGACCGACCGACAGCCCGCTGCGCGCCGAACTCGACGAACCCCGCTCGATCGCCTGTTCTTCGGGAACCAGGGGCGACTTCCGGACCGGCGACCGCGAGGAGATGATGAACAAGGTCAGCGCGCTGTCGCTGCTGTCGAACGCGGTGCTGGTCCGGATCGCCGAGATCGTCGGCGGCCTAGAGCGCTCGGTCGCTCGCCCGGTGCGACCGGAGATCCTGGCGCGCGTGTCGCCGCCGTGGGCACGGGCACGTAATCGCCAATGGTAGCTACCACTTCGGCGCACGCCGCACCCGCGCCCAAGCCTAACCGTAAAACCGCACCGCTGGAGCCAGTACCGTATTTTATTTTAGTGTCAATCGCGCGGGCACTCGCCGTCGGGGGCTACATAGATCGCGGCCACCTCGGTATCGGTGAGCGCGGTCGAGTAGTAGGCGGCATCGTCGACGGCGCCGCCAAAGAACGCTTCGAAAGTGACGCGGCCCATGCTCTGTTGGCTTCCGATCGTCACCGGATCGGGCGAGCCGTCGACGTTGCCCATCGCGCCAAGGTCAGCTCCCGAGATCGCTAGCATCACGCCGAGCTTGCCATCGACGTAGAGACGAGCCCGACCGGCGGTAGTGTCGCGCACGCCGACCAGGTGGTGCCAGCCGCCGTCGATCGCAACGTCGGCTGTGTCGGTCAACTTAATAACGCCGCTCGGGCTGCCGTTGACACGGAAGGCGAAGAGCGGATGGCCGCTCGCGTCGATGTTGAGCTGCCAGAGGTTGCCGTCGCACGTCCCGCCGCCGCAGCCGTACTTGCAGAATACAACCGCCTCCATGCTGATGGTTGGCGCCTTGACCCACGCCTCTATCGAGAACGAGGCGGTCGGCCACAGCGTATCACCTTCGTCGGCGGTGACGTAGGCGGTCGTCCCATCGAGGAGGAACGCCGTCCCGTGGCGACCGGGTGCATAGGCGAGGGCGCCGTGCGCGGTGCCCTCGAACAGCCCCGTGTCGTCGTTAGTATTGGCCTCGCCGCGCCAGCGCGCCGCGAGGCCAACGGGGGGCCGCGCGCAGGTCGCAGCATCGAGGCCGGCGTCTGTAGGTCCATCGACGATCTCACTCGATGGACTCACGTTCCCGCAACCGATCGACAACGCGAGCAAACACATCCAAGACCCCATCCATGCCTGCTTCATCAGGCCTCCGTTCTCGTTTGGAGCACATTACCACCGCCATGGGATCGGCGTCGTAAGGCTGATTCTGCAAGGAAGTCAAAATATTGGAACCGCCTCGACGTCGTCGCCCAGGTGATCCACGCCGACGCCGAGCTGGTGAACCCACCGCTTCGGCGGGCGCCGCACCCGCGCCCGAGCCTAACCGTAAAAAACCGCACCGCTGGGGCCAGTACCTGAACTCGCGGGCGCCGCAGCAGCTCGCCGACGATCGCCGAGCCGGCGATGTTTCACCCGCAGCCGACATCACCGCCGCGCCGACCGCCGAGCTCGAGGTCCGCGCCGACTTGGTCGACGGCTGCCGGGCGTCCTCGGCCGGCCGCCGAACTCGCGCTCGACCGGGAGCACGACCGCCGAACTCGGCCGCGGCGGCGGCCGAGCGCCGAGCGAGCACGGCGCCGCGGCGAATCGCGTGGCGCTGGTCGCCGAGCTCGCGCTCGACCAGGAGCACACGACGCCGACGAGCTCGGCCGCGGTGGCGATCGCGCGGAGCTCGAGGTCCTCGTCCTGGTCGAACGCCGGCGAGCTTGGCCGCGGCGGCGATGTCGAACGCCGGCGAGCTCGGCCGCGGCGGCGATCGCGCGGAGCTCGAGGTCCGCGTCCGGGGTCGAACGCCGGGAAGCTCGGGGGCGATCGTGCCGAGCTGGTCGCCGAGTTCGACCAGGAGAACGGACGCCGGCGAGCTTGGCTGTGGCGCCGAGCTGGTCGCCAAGCTCGAGGTCCTCGTCCTGGTCGAACGCCGGCGAGCTGGACCGCGCCTCCGGAGCTCGTTGACCATCGAGGCCCGACATCGCCCGACATCGCGCCGGGCCGGAGGTCGGCGCTTTTCGCAGTGGGCCGCGGCGACGCGCTTGAGGATCGGGCTGCTGCGAGGGCCGCGAGCAGCTCGCCACTTGCCATCGCTACTCCTGCGACCCATGGTGATCGAAGCGCGGAACGCGGGACGTGGCGACGAATCATGAGGCTGTTCTTCGACGAGTCTGGTAACAGCGGGGCCGACATCTACAACGCGCAGCAACCCGTGTTTGCGTACGCGGGCGTCTGGCTCGATCCGGCGAACGAGGCGTACTTCCGTTCGTATCTCGAGACACTGCGCGATCGTCATCGACTTCAAGGTACCGGCGAGCTCAAGGGTCGTACGCTCGTCGGCAGCGTTAGCGGGCGCAGAGCGGTCGGAGACGTGCTTCGCGAGCTGCATGCGCGCGAGGTTCCGGTCTCGCTGGTCGTGGTCCACAAGCCGTATTTCGCTGCGGGTGTGTTGCTCGAGGACTGCGCTGACGACGTGTACAATCCGCTGTTCGTCGAAGGTGCGATCAGCGACCCGCGCTTCATCGTGCCGCTCACGCAGCAGATTCTCGACGTCGCCGACCGCAATCTACTCGTCGCCGCGTGGCGAGCTCGCTGCGGTGACGATCTCGAAGCGTTGAAGCTCGCATATGGCACGCTTCTGGGGTCGCTCGCGGCTCACGACGAGCTCGGTCCGGTTGCTCGCGCCATGCAGCATGTGGATCTCGACGCATTGTGGGACGCTTCCGAGGAGTCGCGGAAGACGGGGAACGGCTACAGCCCGAATCTCAGCGCCTTCAACGCGATGATGCTGAAGTGTGAGGAGCAAGGGGGGCAACTCGGTTGCAGCGACGTCGAGCTCCGCCACGACGATCAGAGCGAGTTCCGCGCGTCGTTCACGAAGTGGTTCGGCCTGCTTCGCGCGATGTCGCCACTGCATATCGACTACGGCAACGGCAACGAGGCTCGATACCCGCTTGTCCGGCTATCAAGTCTGACGTTCGTCGACTCAGGCGCAGAGAGCGGGATCCAGCTTGCCGACATAGTCGCGTCTGTTGCGCGCGTCGCGACGCACGAAGCTACGGCCGCTGCCACGTCCATCTCGGGCGAGCTCCTTGGCGACCTCCACACGCTATGCGCTGCACGCGAACGGATGGCGAGTTTTCCGTTCGTGATGGGTCCGCTGCGCTGGCAGCGTGACATGATGGCGGTGTTCGGGCTTGAGCCGAGCGCGTAGGCGCCGCCGCCGTGGTGCGGCGCACGTGTCCATGCCGCTGCCGACGTCGCGCCGCCAGCGCCGCGTGCTGCTCGGCGACGTGCCGTTTGCGCGCCGATCGCCGAGCTCGAGGGCGTCGCCGACCTCGTCGACGTCGGCGAGGTCGCCGCCCACCAGCTCAGCCGCGACCGCCAGCGCCGCACGCGGTCGAGCGTGGGTCGCCCTACCCGGCCGGCCTGGTGGCGGCAACGTCGTTGCGCCCGGCCGAGCTGGCTGGTCGGTGCTCGAGCTCGGCCGCGGTGGCGATCGAGCCGAGCTGATCGCCGAGCTCGGGCTGGGGTAGCAGCGGCAGCGGTGTGAAATTTACGGTAGCGACCCCTCAGCGACGGGGCTTAGCGTAATTTTCGCGCCGTTGCCGGCCGGTCGGGTAAGTGGCTTCCGCCCCGGCCGCGGCGATGACTTGGGCCACGTTGCCGCCGTCGCGCTCGCGAGCTCGCCGATCATCATCCGCGGGCACCGCGATCGCGGCGCCGAGCTCGGTCGGGGCGGCGGCCCGGCCGGCAACGGCCCGGCCCGCGGCGGCAAGTTGCTCGCGGTGGCGTGCGCGTCGTCGACCTGGTCGAAGTCGGCGATCGCGACGATCGCGACGGTGGCCCGGCCGCGCGGCGGCAAGTTGCTCGCGGTGGCGTGCGCGTCGCCAGCGTCGACCAGCGGCAAAGACCTCGAGCTCGGCGAGCCGGTAGGCGCGGCGGCTGGCGACCGCAAATCGGCGAGCACGTCGCTGGCGAGCTGCTTGCGTCGCCGACGTCGTCAAGGTCGAGCACGCATGCATCGCCGGTGGCGGCCGGGTGGCGGCGGGGAGCGAGGGCCTGAGCTCGGCGATCGCTCCGTTTGGGGATTCATCGCCGAAATACTAAGATCTCAGCGATGACGCAGATGACGCATTCCCAACTTGTCCTCGATGCATTCGTTCAGCGTGGCTCGGTCTTCGTGCACTGTCAGACGCTGCACCGCGCCTCGGCGCTCGACGCCGCGCGCTTCGACGCTGCCCTCGAGCAGCTACTCGGCGAGCAACTGCTCGCCCGCGCTGGTGGTGGGTTCTACGTGGCCACACCGTGGATGCATGGCGCACATGCACGCATGCTCGGCGCCGCCGGTTCCGAAAACCCCATGACCGATCCGCGTCCCGAGCTACCATCGGTGATGCCTGACGGTGGTGCATTAGCCCCAGACGTTGCCGCGCTCGTGGATGAGTTCCTTCCCCGCGTGAAGGCAACGCCGCCGAATCAGCGAGGCCGGGTGATGCAAGAGTTCCAGGCTCGCGCGCAGCGCCTTCCCGGTGATGGAGCGAAGCTTGCGACGCAAGAGCTGCTGAAGCGCCTGCAGGCGCGGGGCCCGGTCGGAAGTGGCGCGGGTCGACGCATTCGGTAGCGCCGGATCGCGCAGGGCGCAGGACCCTCGGGTATGCCGGTGATCGCGGCCGGCGCCGAGCTCGAGCACGCCGCTGGCGTGCGCTCGAACCACCTTGCGATCGACCGCAGGTTGGCGTACGGTCGCTCAAGTATTCACGAACGATAACAAATAGTTGAATCGCAGAACGTCGCTATGTGTCAACTCCGAGGCGTGCGTTGCCCTTGTCTGGCGGGGCGGCGGCATCGACGATCGTCGTCCCATGAACCTCAACCAGAAACCTTCCGTGGAGCAACTGTCCGCGCTACTCGGTGCGTGCGACGACGAGGCATCGCATCACGTGCTGTGGGTCGACAAGGCCGCTGCGGTCCGAGTGAGTCCGAGCCCGGCGGTGTTCGGCGAACAGCCCGGCCGACAGTTCTGCTACGAGAGCTACGCCGCCGGCAACGGATACGTCGGGCCGATCGCTGCTGCCGACACGGCGTATGTGGCGAAGCTGCTCGATAGGCTCGTGCGCCATTGGCGCGACAGGCGTACCGGCCTCGTCGACGATTGACCGCCGGTCGATTGGAGCGTGACGCCGGTGCGCGACTGGACCGAAGTAGTTCCGACGACCGAGCTCGCCGATGTCGATCATGGCGAGGACCTCGAGTTCGGCGCGATCGCCGCCGCGGCTGAGCTCGCCGACGTCGACCACGGCGAGGGCTTCGAGCTCGGCGCGATCCGCCATGCCTCGTCGACCTCGCCGAGCTCGAGGTTCTCGCCCGACCAAGGCGACGCCAACGCCGCACGGGGCGGCCGAGCTCGCGCCGAGCTCGCCGACCTCGTCGAGCTCAATCGCGGCGGCCGAGCTCGGACGAAGCAGAGGCATGACGACGGGTGACTATGCCCACGGGCTCGCGTCAGGTTCCAGCTCCGTGATTCGGGCAAGGATGCGTTGCCGCAAGGACCGGAGTCGCTTCGCCACTTGGAACTCGGCATCGGCGCGCTCGCGCAACGCGTCCGGCGTTGACTCGCGGCCTGGAGTCCAGGCGCGCAGCTGCTCTTGATATTCGAGCGCGAGGCCCTGAACCTCGTCGAAGGCACGCTCGACTCGAGCTTGCACTTCACGCCAGTGGACCGGCTGGCCGCCCTGGCGGAGCGTATCCGCGTACTGCTGCTCGAGGATGTTGAGAAGCTTCGTCGAGGTCATGGTCTACTGTAGCAGGCAGGCAGCCGGTGCAACTTACGCGCGCCCCCGGGTGCCCCTGGATCGCCGCGGCGACGCCGACGCCGGGCCACGCTCCGACCGGCGGCGACCAGGTCGGCAAGGCCACGAGCTCGGCGATCGCCGCCGGCGGCTACCGTCCGCCGCGCGGTCCTGATCCAGCTCGAGCTCCAAATCTTCGCGAATCGGCATCCGCCATCGATATTTAGCTGCGATTCGAGCACCATCGTCAGCGGCACATCGTAGGATCTTGGCGGTGAGCACGCTCTCCATCGTCGAGCAGGTGTTGCGCACCGCACGCGTTCCTCTGACCGTGCAGCAGATCGTAAAGCGCGCCGGCCCGAGCCTACCCTCCGCGGCCAAGCGCCCCGACACCGTGATCGCACGTGACCTCTCGTTGAACATTCGCCGGCTGGGCAAGGAGTCGCGATTCACGCGCACCGCGCGCGGGATGTTCACGCTGCGTGAGTTCGTCGGCCGGAACGTCTACGAGCCTGAGCCACAACAACGCTGCGGATGGAAGTGGACCGCGGAGCAGCTCCGCGCGCGGGTGATCCGTCAGCGCGCATCACGCTGACGAGACCTCGACCGCGGATGCTGGCGATCGCGACGGCCGTGCCAGCGCGCTCGAACTCGATCAGGGACGAGGCCGCGGTCAGCGAGCGCGCGCGGCGCGTGCGATCGCACCGCCAACTCGTCGCCGACCCGCCCTGCCCGCCTCTCGCTGGGGCGAGCTCTTGGGGAGCGCGCCCTCTGGCGACGGACTCGGAGGTCTGCTACGGCTACGGCGGCGCCATGGGTCAGCTGGAGCTGTTCGCCCAACGAACGTTTGCCGATGAGACGGAGCGCATGACGGGCGGCGCGGCCGGGTGGCAGGATCCGCCCGAGATCCGGCTCGGGAAGGTGACGAGCGACGGGCTCCTCGTGGTCCGCCGGCCGCTCCTCTTGGCGCCCTTGCCGGCGCCGTGGCCCGAGGCGCAGCCTCATGACGAGGTGATGATCGAGCTCAAGCTGGCCGGCAACCACCTCGATCGGAAGGCGGTCGAGCGCGCCCTGCTCCGGCGGCAGGCCCGGCAGGTGCAGCGGCTCGAGGAGCAAGATGCGTCGTGGCGGGGCGAGGAGCCGCTCTGGCTCGTGGCCCCACACCTGCCCCTGTGGCTGGAAGAGATGCGCCGGCCTGTGCGCTTCGCGCCGGGCTGCTACTGGATCGACCCGCACGGGCAGAGCTTCCTGTGGATCGCGGCGAACGAGCTTCCGCTCCTCGACGAGCTGATTCCGTTCCTGCTCGCCCGGTCTGGTCAGGCGCTGGATGATTTCTGCCGCTGGGTGGCACCGCGTCGGCCGCTCGACTGGGTGCTGAACATGGTAGAATACCTGCCGATGTCGATGCCGACGCAAGAGGAGCTGCTCTGGAGATTCGGCCCGGTCGATGATCCCGAGATCGAGGCCCGGCGGCAGCGCATCCTCGACTTTCTTCTGGAAACCAGCCCCCAGAAGAAGCAGCAGCTCCAGCAGGAAGCTCGGCTGACCGCGACACGTGCCGCCTTGCGCCGGGTGCTCGCGGGCCGACAGCTCACGCCGAGCAAGGAAGACGATGCGCGCATCGATGCGTGCGCCGAACTCGCGACCTTAGAGCGATGGTTCGACCGAGCCATCAACGCGGCCAGCGTCTCGGACGTGCTGCGGTAGCCGGGACGTTGCGGTAGCCGACCCAACCAAGCATGCGCGACGTGCGCAGGAACGCTTCGGGTCGCCGATCTCGATCAGGTCGACAGCCGGCGACCCAAAGCGCCAACTCGCGGCCTGGGGCCCGGCCGCCGCCGAGCGCGACGCTGACTCGACTCGGTGACGGGGCTCGACATCGCCGCCGGCGCCCGATCGCCGAACTCGAGGACATCGCCGCCGCCGGCGCCCGGCCGCCGCTGCGATCACGCACGTGATCGCAACCCATTGCCACCGCGACCACGCTGGCGCTCTCAGCACGCTCGTGGTGCGCGGTGCGCCCGTGATGCTGGGGCGGCATCGCGCGTGTTCTTCGATGCGAGCTTCCGCGCCCCCGAAGACGGTCGAGCCCGCGGGGCTGGCGCGGAACGCGCGACATCCGGTGATTCTCGCGGAGCTGGTGGCGAGAGCGAGGGCGGTCGAGCTGGGGCGTACGACCTAGGGAGCTGGCGAGCTCGGCAGCCGAACTTGCAGACGCCCGCGGCGCCATTGATGGCGCGTCGCTTGAGGCTAGGTATGGATTGTCGCACGGCATAAATGCCCGTTTACAGTATCCTAATTCTGCGACGTAACTATCTATCACGATAACAGGGCAGGGAGCATCATAAGCTATGGTGCGAGTGCTCGCAAGTTCGCCGCGACCTTGACCAGAGCGACGCCGGCGACGCGAGCGGCTCGCCGCTGCTCGGCCAGGCCGCCGCCGCGATGCACATCAGCGGTGCGATGCCTGCGAGCGACCTCGACCAGGTCGACGCCGGCGACCCGCCGCCAGCGGGCAGTGGGAGCAGTTGGCCGCCGCCGGCTCGGCCGCCGCGGCGATCAGCAACGTGCGTATGAACCGACCGGTCGGGGCGGATCGCCGGCGTCGAGCTCGACGGCGGTGCGGTCGCGCTGCTGGTCGAGTCGCCGGTGTCGAGCTCGCCGTCGCGCTGCTGGTCGAGGACCTGGTGTCGAGCTCGCCGGCGACACCGCGAGCTCGCGGGCGACAACCTGGTGCACCGACCTCGCCACGGTGCGCGCCGGCGACGCCGGCGCGCGCGCGGAGCTCGAAGGCCGCGGCGTTTGCAGTAGGCGTCCGACCTCCTGAGCCGCTCGATCAACGCGTCCGCGCGCGCCGGGCCCCGCCAGGGTCAGTACCTCCGGTCCGTTGACCACCGCCGGCGACTCCGCCTCTCATCGCGGCAATGGTCCCGCTACGCCGTGGCGCCGCCGAGCAACGCGCCCAGCTCCGCCACGTCGTCGAACATCCGATCGAAGATGCAGTACAGCGTCTCGGTCTTGTCGACCGGCCCGACAGCGTAGCCGCGCTGGCCCAGGCCGTACGCGACGCCGGCCTCAATGTGACCGGCGTGACCGGCGGGCAGCACCAGCAGCAGGGCGTCGCGGCCATATCGCGCGCGAAGATGCCGCGGATCCGCATGTCGGGATCCAGGGCGAACCTGAAACGCCTACGAGTGGTAGCTAATTTGACCCGATCGGTGGCGCGATCGTCAGCGGGCCTTCGTAGGAGAAGGCCTGGCGGAAGTGAGACGGCTTGCCGCCACAGACGCCTTCAAAGCGGAGTAGCGATGGCCGCCCGGCGGCGTCGATACGCAGCAGCAATCTACCCTTGCATGATGTCCCGTTGGTCCACGCGATCGCGCCCTCCACGCTGCGGCCGCCGTTGGGGCCGGGTCCCTCGAGGGCATCGGTGAGCCCATTGCGGAACAGGCCGGCCATGGACAGGACGACGCCCGCGGTCGCCGGGGCCGGGGACTTGTGCCAGCCGGTAGCGGTGCGCACCCACTGCATTCCGTCGACGACCACGAGCTCGAGCCCACCCTGGCGGGGGTTCTTGACCAGATGGAACCGACCTGGATGAACTCGGTCGATGTAGTAGACGTCCGCCGTACCACCGCGATCGATGAATAGCCGCACGCGCTCGATCGGAGCGAGCTCCTCCGCGGCGAAGGCAGCGAGCACAGTGTCCATCGGCGCCGCATGGGCGACGAGCGGTAGCAAGGCCACCATCGCAGCTGCCACCGCAACAACCACCCGCCGCCGGTGCGCGAGGACGGGCATGCGCAGTGGCCAGTGCCATTCGAATCTGGTCACAACGTCTTGCCCTTCAGAGAGCCTTCTCGCCTCCTGGCTCTCCAGACCAGGAGTAGAATCACAAACACGCCGATGACGACGACTATCGTGTATTTTTGATACGCTGCGGCTGGTGAGTGTGCCGGTGGTCCGGGCGCCGGTCGGTATCCTTCGTCATCGGTGAAGTCGTCGCGCTTGTCGGCGTGTGGCTCGCGCCGATCGGTCGTGAACGAAAACTTGCGCAACGGCGCGCGCTCGAAGGCGCCGAGCGCGCATCCGTCCCGACCCGGCCGACCTTGAAACGGCAGATCGACACCACCGACCATGGAGCCGCGGCAGATGGCGGGGTCGCCGGCACGCAGCGCAGGGCTGCCCGCGGCCGGGACGTAGAACGCGTCGAGGAACGCGTCTCCGACCGCCACGCCGGGGCAACTGCCGTCCGACTGAAGACCGCCGCCCCGAAACACGCCGGCAGGGACCTGCGCGCAATCGGCCGGACGGTTGTGGGCAAGGAGAACGTTTGCGGCGCGCGCAGCCGACGCGTCCAGCCGCAATCCGGCCGCCTCGTTGTCGGCAATGGTGACATTCGTGACGGTCACCGCGCTTCCCTCGATCGTGCCGCTCGGCCCGGCATTGCCGACGACCAGCGCGTTGGCGATCGTGGCGCTGGCGTTGCTCGATACCGCCAGCGCCGCACCGCGTGCCCCGGCGCGATTGGCCTTGAACAGCGCGTGACTGACGTGCAGTGCGCCACCCGAGACGACGATGGCTCCGCCATCTCCGCCCGCGGTGTTGCCCACGAACAGGTCGCCGGTCGAGATCATGCCGCCGGTGTGCGCGAGGTCGGCCGCGATCGCCCCACCGCGGCCGCCGCGATTGCCGGTGAAGCGATTGTAGCCGAGCACGAAGCTGGCCGGAGGCAGCGCGGCGAGCACGCCGATCACCGAGGCGGACTGGCCCCGGTCGCGCGCGTCCTGCGCCACGTCGAACAAGGAGATCGCTCCCGCAGCCGTCCCGCCGTCATTGTCTCGGAAGACATTCGCGCGAACGGTGATCGTCTGCGGGCCGCGGAGGCCCGCTTGTTGCGATAGCGCCAGCGCTGGACGGCCGCGCGTGCCGGCGAACGTCGAGTGGCGGATCTCGACCGGAGCACTCGCCTCCCGGATGCTCACCGCACCCGTGGTCAGGTCGGTGAAGGTGCATTCTCGCACCCAGCCGCCGCTGATCGAAAGCGTCTGGCTCCCGCCCGTGACGCGGCTGCGATCCACGTGCGCCGTGCCGCGGACCGCGACGGCCAGGCCACCGCGGTTCCCGACGAACGCCGAGTCCTTTACGGTCGCGGTGCCGCCCACGTCAATCGGGAAGTCACTCGCCTCGATCGTGACGCGATCGAGCTCCGCGTCGCCGGATGCAGCGAGCACCGAGCCCGTGATCCTGCCGAGGCTCTTGCCGGGGGTCGGGACGATCGGCTTCTGGGCGAAGCCTCGCACGGTGAGGCGCCGAAGGATCACGTTCTCGGAGGCGCTCAGCATCGGCCCGACGCCGCCATGGCCGTCGAGCGTCACCGCATCGCCACCATCGATCAGGGTGCTACCGTGCAGGGTATAGTGGCCGGTGACCCGGATCGTGCTGCCGGGCTGGCAGGCGAATCGGATGACTCCGCCGGCTGCTAGCGCCTGTGCGAGATTGAGTCCTGCGCCGATCTGCGTGTCGGAGGCGCATGCGGTGACCGGCCCAGGCGGGTCCGCCGCCGCAGTACCAGCCGCGAGGGACATCGCGATGCTCGCGAGCAACCTCCGGTGGATCATCGCCATGTCACGGCGTCCGTTTCGGGTTGGACCAGTCCGAGAAATCGATGATGACCGGCCCGCCGGGGCCGTTGAGCGTGGCCCGACCCCGGCCATCGGCGTCGATCGCGTCCTTCCAGGTCTTCGGCGGTGCGCCGTCGATCTTGAGGACGGTGGGTTGTTTTTCGGCCACGGTAAAGTCGATCCGGAGTCCCGCTGCCGTCACATAGGTCCCGTTGCCGTTGGTATCCACGGTCGCGCTGGCCAGCGCAGCGCGACGCTCGACCTGAAATCGGTCGAACGCAGGATCGGGTGCCGCATGGTGGGGATCGGTGGCGGGCGGCGGCGCTGCCTCCACGATATCCATCACGCCCCACTGCCGTCCGAGTCCACAGAAGGTCGTGGCACAGAGCGAGACGCGTGCAGCAAAGTAGAAGTGCGGGCCCGAGCTGGCGGGAAAGCACGCCGCGGAGCTGGCGAAGAACAGCAGATCCTGCCCCGTCATCGCTTCCGGCGTGGGGGTGCAGTTGCTGAACACCGTCGAGAATCGTGGCGTGATGCCGCAGGCGAAGCCCGGAGCGACGCAGGTGTTATCGGTGCGCTCGTGATGCTTGCCGACACCGTCGAAGCGAAACAGGTCTCTCATGTAGCCACCGGCGATGGTCGGGATGATCACCGTGGGCATAGCGTCGCCGCGGTCCGTATCGAATGCGAGCTTCAACACGCTGACGCTGGCCGTTGGCTCGGTGCGGATGCCACCTGCGCTGATGGTGAAGGCCGGCGACTGCAATACGATCTCGATCCCGGTGTGCCGCACCGTCTGCCCGAACGCGTGGCGCTCGATCGCGGTGGCCAGCACGGGTGGTGGCAGGCGGTACTCGCTGGTCGCGGAATTGACCATTTCCGAGAGCGCGCCCATGGCGATATCATGGGGAAGACTTTGATCGAGCAACTGCGTCTGACCGGAGAGCAGCATCGCGCGCGACACCTCATGGTCGGCGCCCTGGATGGACTCATATAGATATCGCGTTTCGTCGCCGTCCTCGTTGCTCCTGCGGCGAAACGGGACGATGCGCCGGCCGCGGTTGGATGTGGCGGCGAATTTCGCTTCGGAGAGGTCGAGCACGATTCGCGCAGCCTTCGCCAGCACGGTGTCACCGTGCACGGCCGCGAAGTCGTGCAAGTTGAGGATCGCGTTCAGGCTGTAGCGGGTGTACGGGCGCGCGTTGTATTCCTGAAAATCACGCGCCGCGATGTCCTGAAGGCGTTGCAACAGCCATGTCCGCACGCCAGTCTGCGCCTTGCGCACCTCGTCGACCCCGTTGTAGCCTTCGTCGTCCAGCCGGGCGATGATGTCGGCGTTGATCAGGTAGCGCGATGTCTCGATGTTGAGCCGATGGTTCTCGGTCTCCGGAAAGCGGACGTCGCCCGGGAGCGAATCCGCAGCGTCGGTGATCAGCAAGAACGGCATGACAGCTAGGCCGCCGACCCCGGTGAGCAGGCTGTATTCCACGTAGGTCTTGACCAGCCACGAGAATGTGTCGCCGAGGAACTTCGCGAGCTCGCGATACCAGGCATGGCGGTCCGCGGTATCCTCCGGGCTGCCCAGCTCGTCGCCGGCGGGCTCCTTGCAACCGGTGATCATCGAGTAGGTATCGTCGGACAGCGCGTCGCGCGCGGCCAGCAACTCGTTGTACATGTAGTCGATGGTCGACGGCGCGAGAATGCTGCCTTCTCGGCGTCCGGTATTCGCTCCACCGAGATACAGGATGCGGACCCACTCTCGAACGTTCACATCGAACTCGCCGTCACTCGAGACGGACGCGGTCGCGACGCAGGGCAAGCCACTACTGCCCAGCTGCGTGGTCTTGCGCATCGCCACGATCGCCTCGTTGACCTGGCGCGCCATACATGCAGTGGAGACGCGGAGAAACACGACGGTGCCTTCGGGCTCCGCTTGCTTCACCTGAGCCGCCTCCTCCGCGCAGGCGGTGGGACCGGCGCTGCGCAGGAGGCGATCGGCTTTCTCGAAGTCGTCGTAGGTGGCGTGGACGGGTGTTCCGTCGGCGTTCTTGGCGCGCGGGCGGAAGATCTGCCCGCCGCAGGGAACGTTACTCATCTCGCGCTGTTGCTTGCGAATATAGGCCAGCTTGGCGAGAAGGATATGAGAAAGGTTTTCGCCTTCGTGATCGAAGTTGCCAGCTGCCATTTCGTTGCGGAGCGTGAGATAGTCGTCCTCTCGGCCGCACGCGTTCGTCTCGATCACGGCCCGGGCTCGCGCGTCGAAACCCGCCTCGGCCTCGGCCGCGGTCGTCGGAGCGCCAGGAAACGGCGATGGCAGCGACTGCGCGACGCTGGGACCGGCCGACTCGCATACCAACGAGGCGGCGAGCGCTAAACAAAGCAGGTCACGATAGCTCATCGGATACGTTCTAGTGACCGTACCATGCATGCGCTTGTCTGCTCGTCGCGCAGTCAGATCATCGTTGATTCGAGACAGTGTGTCAGGGGCGCACACGAGTTCACGACGACGAGGCGCGCATTGCCTCGTCAAACAGATCTCAAAATCTGCCACCGAGGATTTTTTCGTCTGGCCTTCACAAGTAAGCTCGCGGGTGCGCGCCGGGCGGCCGTCAGGACCGCCGAAGACGGCGTCGCCGGTCTGGTTGGCTATCGATCTTCGTCCTCTTCGATATCGATGCGCTCCAGCAGGAAGTTGCTGCCAACGGACGAGAAACCCATCATGTTGCCGTCGGGCGGCTTGCCGTTGCCGCGGACCGTCTCGCCCCACGCCAGCACGCGCGCCGGCGCGCTGGGCGAGATCTTTTCATCGTGTTATCGTCACTCGTTCATGGACGCGGTTGCGGCAACGCTGCTCTAAGCTTGCGGAGCGCCTCGACGATCGCCGTCAGCTTGTCGAGGTCTCGGAAGTCGAGCGCTGCGACGACGGCAGCAGGAGCACGTGGAACGTCCGCATCAAGTTCGTTGAGCAACAGATCGGCTTGGTCGACGTCGACCTTAGCCGCGGCGGGGGGCGCGCCGAGCTCGACCAGGAGCGCGACGCCGGCGAGCTCGGCCGTGGCGGCGATCGCGCCGAGCTCGAGGTCCTCGGCCTGGTCGACGCTGGCGAGCCAGCGTCGACCAGGTACGACCCAGCCTTGTGATCCCCGCCCTCCCCGGTTCCCGGCGGCCGCCGCCCGCGGACCGACCGCGAGCCGCACATCGCGGTGTCGGAATCCGCGGCTCGATTGGGAAGGCGTCCGGCATGTCGCTCAAATCGCCCCGAGAGAATGCGCCGTCTGACGCTGGTCGCATGCACACCCCGCCTCCCGGCATGTCGCTCAAATCGCCCCGAGAGAATGCGCCGTCTGACGCTGGTCGCATGCACACCCCGCCACCTCATCTCTCGCTCCGCGCCCGGAGGCGCAGCCCCGACGGCGCCGAGCTCGCGGTCGACGTCGCCGCGCGCGGCTGGCCGGCGATCGCCGGCGTCGCCTTGCTCGCCCTGTTCGTCGCCTACGTGCTGCTGCGGTGACTCTGATGATCGCGCCGAGCTCGGCTTGGTCGACGTCGACCTCAGCCGCGGCGGGGGGCCGTGGCGGCGATCCCCGCCGCGGCCGAGCTCGCCAGCGTCGACCAGGCCGAGGACCTCGAGCTCGGCGCGATCACAAGGCTGGGTCGTACCTGGTCGACGCTGGCCCTCCCCGGTTCCCGGCGGCCACCGCCCGAGGACCGACCGCGAGCCGCACATCGCGGTCAGGGGCTTGCCGGTGCGTGCGTCGAGGTCCTGGACGAGCTGGTCGACGCCGGCGAGCTGGCCCCGAGCTCCGGCCGCGGCGCGGCCGACATCAGCGCGGCGCTCGCCGAGCTCGAGGTTCTGGCCGAGCTGGTCGGCGGCGGGGTCGACATCAGCGCGGCGCTCGCCGAGCTCGAGGTCCTGGACGAGCTGGTCGGCGGCGCGGCCGACATCAGCGCGGCGTTCACCGAGCTGGTCGGCGGCGCGGGCCAGTCCACCATCGGATCCTGAAGCGCAGGACAAACTAGACCTCGTAGAGAGGCGTTGCCGAACACCACCGCGGGTCGCGCGAGCTCGAGCCCAGCACGGACGTTGCCGCTCGGCGCCCAGCCGGGTCGTACGAACCACCTTGCGCTCGGGCGCTGGTTGGCGTACGGTCGTCCAAGTATTCGTGAATTATAACAAATAGTTGCGTTCGCAGAGCCTCGCCTATGTCAACCGCGACGTGATCGGATTTCGGACCGGCCGGGCTGCGCAACGCCGGCGCGGCGATCCCCCCACGACGAAGGTCGTGAGGAAGCAGCCGGGCCTTGTTACCCCTCGGCAGGGGCCGGGCCCGCTGCCGACGAAGTGACCGCGCCGAACACGCCGGAGGCCACGCGTGGGGGCGCCGTCGCGCACGCGTGCCGCGTGCGGAGCGGCTGCCAACACCAAGGACACGACTCGGCGGCCGGTGCGGGTCGGGCGCCAGGTCGGCACGCGGATCGCGCGACCGAGCTCGCGCACCAGGTCACCGATGATCGCGCGGCCGAGTTCGCGCACCAGGTTCACCGCGGACGCCGGCGGACCAGGATTGCGGGCGGACGCCCACGACGGCCGCGCCAGCGAGCTCGAGCTGGACCAGGACCGCCGGGCGGACCAGGACTAGGGGGCGGACCAGGCCGGGGAGGGCGGACCAGGACCGCCGGGCGGACGCCGGCGATCGCGACGGCCGCGCCAGCGAGCTCGATACGCTGCTGCGATACGCGGCACTCGAGCGTGCCGTCCCGCCGCGCTCGAAGTCGTCTGCGATCCTCGCCGCGCTGCTCGTCGTCGCCCTGCCCGCCCGCCCGTCGTCTGGCACGCCGCGGTGCTTGCCGAGCTTGAGGTCTCGCCGATCAGGGTGACGTCGGCGAGTCGCCGCCGCGGCGATCCGGCCCAGCAGGACGAGCCGAGCTAGTCTTGCGGGATGACGCGTGGACCCAACCTTAGCCGTGCCGAGCGCGCGATTCACTTCGCGTGCTGTCTCGGTGGTATGCCTCTCGAAGAGATCAACGAGATCCTCGCCGAACACGGCATGAGAGAGCTGCGCAACTACGACGAGCTAAAACCCGGCAGTCTGTACTATCGGTACTTCGTGCAGGACATCGCGCGGCTTGGAGAGGCGATCTTCACCTCCCCTACACATGTCGGGGGACGCTTTAGCGTCAGGTCTTGACCGCCACCTGTTGCTCGCGAAAAGCGGTACCCTTGCGCAAACGCCGTCCCGCCGCGCGGTTGTTGCAGTAATAGAAAACTGGAAAGTGCGCGAGTACTGACGCGGCCAGCACTCCGATGACGGCGGCAACGGAGGTGCGTGTTTGGAGTACCACGACCAGCCCGAGCGTCACTGTGACGGCGTTCGCCAAACACAAGACGTGCAGCAGCCCGGCATGCAGCAGCACTGGACGGCGTGGCCTCGTAAGAGAGATGTCATCGTTCCACGGCATCGCACTCGGGATGATCCACTTCGCCTCCGGGCTCAGCAGCTGCCGGATGCGAGAGAGAGAATCGATCAGTTCGTCGGTGTGAAAGTTCCGTTTGACGACACGGCTCGTGGTCACGACGCCGAGAAGCAGGACCACGCTCAAGCCGGCCAGGACGACGGATGATACGAACGCCTCCGGCGGCGAAGTCGCGGTGGCCATGGCAGCGACGCTCGCCAACGCGACCGACCAGACACCGAGGTAGAGGGCCACGCGGCCCTCCCCCATCGATTCGTTCTCGACGAGTTCGGCACCGATGCGCTCGTACTCGCGGGCATAGAACTCGCGAACGTTTTCGGGAATCATGCCAAACTGTACTGCGTACTCGAGCACCGCCTCAAGTTCAGCACGTCGCGAGCCGCGGTCACTGTCGCGCTGGTGGTCGAGTTCGGCCGCGGTGGGCGAGCCTGGTGGGCGAGTCAATCGCGCTGGTCGAGCAGCTGCGGCGCGATCGCGTTCTCGCCATCGCGCGGCAGCTCCCGTTTGAACGCGCAGGCCGCGTGTCGGCACCCACCTCGAAAACGCGCCCTGCCCGGGCGCTGGTCGCGATGGGCCGGTCCACCGCCCGGCGGCCCTTTCGCGCCGGGCGGTCGATGCAGCACCCCTCGCCTTCGTTGCCGCTGGCGGCCGAGCTCGCTGCCGCGTACGCGGATGCCGCCCGGTCGAACGCAGGCTCGCCGCCTTGCGCGGCGACGCGCGACGCCGGCGACGACCTAGTGATCGTCGACAGGGTCGCGCATGCGCCAAGCGCATCGCGCCCGACCACGACGCTCGAGTTGCGGCTGATGGCACTCGTTGTGCGCCCCGTTGCGATGGCGGCGTGCTCGACCGTAAGCGGCCCGGGTAGGTCTCCCTCCCCTTGCTCCACGCCTTCCGTCCCCTCCAGCCCCGGCGCCTCCCCGCATCCCGCTCTCCACCCCACACGACAGACAAATCACGGCCCCGACTTGCATTGTGGGCGCCATGAAACGCCAACCGCGAGATCTCGGATTCTCAGTGGAAGTCCGTCCCGCGACTGCTGGAGTTTCAATCTAGGCTCGGATCGAGCCGCCGGCTTCGGGACCCGGCATCTCGAACGGGTCTTCGTCCATGAGCCGCAGAAGAACCTCGGCGAGACGGGCGCGAGCACTGGGCTTGTGTCCGTTCTGGCGGGGCCTGGAGGGAGCAGGCGCAGGAGCCGGCCTCGGCATCGGGGCCGCCACCAGATCGCGGTCGGGGAGCAACTGGCCGTCTCGGATGCGGACGTTCCATTCCCTGCGTGCACGATCGACATTCGTGGGCGCGTCGAAGCCGGTGCCGCCGACGTCGTGGGCGTTGCCGACGAACTCGTCGTTCACGAAGATGCTGCAGTTGCTCTCGTACCGCCAGCCGCCTTGATTGCCGAGCTCGAAGCGAATGTTGTAGTCGCCATCCGGCAGCTCGCGAATGCGCACGACTCGCTGCTCACCGTAGCACTCGGCCATCGACTCTCCGTTGACGTAGACCCGCCCTTGGTCGTCGCACGGGCCGAGCTCGACGCGCAGGAGCGCCGGGCCGTGCGCATCCCGCGAACGCCAAGCGCTCGGAGCGGCCGGGCTGGGCTTGTGTCCGTTCTGGCGGGGCCTGGAGGGAGCAGGCGCAGGAGCCGGCCTCGGCATCGGGGCCGCCACCAGATCGCGGTCGGGGAGCAACTGGCCGTCTCGGATGCGGACGTTCCATTCCC
>Ga0307508_10002500_pt1 | contig 19364 bp, 30 predicted proteins | sample 9_EM_MG_FD_203089 | JGI IMG/M metagenome (GOLD analysis project Ga0307508, IMG submission 203089) | Populus trichocarpa ectomycorrhiza microbial communities from riparian zone in the Pacific Northwest, United States - 9_EM | ecosystem: Host-associated > Plants > Roots > Unclassified | place... | reverse complement strand
TAAACCCCCCCCCCCCCCCCCCCCCGCCACCACGCGCGCTCCTCGCCGATACACTGACAGTTACTACATAGATATCCTCCGCGCGATCCCCTCTCGACTCGAGTCGCCCTTCGCAAGACGCTTGCTCGCGGCGATACCCTCCCCGCCACCGTCCGCCGCCTCGCCGTCCGGAATCTCCACCTCCACCACCACCTCTACCACCACCACCACCACCACCACCACCACCGCCACCATGAGCTGCTTCCCGTTCCGCAGCCTCTGGTCGTGCTGCTGCGACCGCCGCACGATCCTCGAAGAACCCGAGTCGCCGCCCCACACGCACTCGCGCTCGCGCAAGCCCAAGTCGCTCAAGCACCACCGCAACACGCGCGTCCGGATCGCGCGCGACACAGGAGCGTCGTCCGTGTCGGCGCGGCGCAGCGCCACGAGCACGCACCGGCGCCACTCCTACAACCCCGAGAAGCACAGCCGCTCGCACTCCGTCGGCGGCACCGACGCCGACGGCCGCGTCCGCAGCAGCCATTCGCACTCGCACCGCCGGCCGCGCTCGGGCACCGACGCGAGTGTCAGCGAGACCCGTGCCCGCCGGCGGCGCAGCGGAAGCGGCGTCGACGGCCGTGCGGCGGCCGAGCGTGCGCTCAGCGGCGACCGCAGCGGCATGTCAAGGGCCGACTCGGGACACCGGCGCGCGAAGGTGAGCGCGGCGAACTCGAGCCTGGGCTACGGAGAGGGCCACTTCGGCGGCGGCGGCGGCGAGAAGCGGCACTCGGGGCGCAGGGGTAGCCACGACGACAGCGGGTACCGCACCGAGGAGCGCCGGTCGTCGTCGCGACGCGCGGCTTTGGCGAACAGGCCGGACGCCGACGCCGCGCGCGCCGCCACCGACGGACAATACCACCCCCGCCCCGCGAACGGCACCCTCGCCACCGGCGAACAGGACACGCGCGCGGGGATACTCAAGTCCGGGTCGACCGGCGTCCACGACGGCATCGTCGACATGCTCCGCGACCGCAACGCCACGCGCGCGGAGGCGGAGCGGCCGAAGTCGTCACGCTACAGGGCGAAGGCCGGCGATGCCGCGGCGGCGGGGTACGGGATGGCTGGGCGAGGCGGAAACGCGAACGGGAGCGGCGACAACCCGCGCGCGGGCATCGTCAACATGTTGGACCACAGCGCAGCAGACAGCGGCGAGCCGGCCCCGCGGAAGCGCGTATCCAAGAAGGACGCAGCGTACCACCGGAGCAAGGACGACAACGCGTCCGGGATTCGGAAGAACATCGTCAACATGCTCAGCCAAGACAGCCACGGCGTCGAGAGGAAGCCCGAAACGAGCCACGCCGCCGGCACGAGCGCGCACACCCGCCGCCACCGGAGCAGGAGCGACGCGTCGGGCGCGCGCAGGGGCATCGTCAACATGCACGCGCACGACGACAGCGACGGCGACGCCAGGGCCAGCAAGCTCTCGCGCTCAAAGTCCGCCGGCCACCGGTCCTCGAGCCACCGCACGGCCGCCACGATCGCGGCCGAGGCCACGCAGACCGGCACCAACGGCGACGTCCTCCGGCGCAAGTCTACTCGCGGGAAGCGCATCCGCGAAGAAGACGGTACGTAGGTCCGCCTTCCTTCCTCCGTCGCGTCGTTTGGGGTCGCGCCCAGCGCTGAACTGCAGACGTCCACAGTCGATCCGAACTGGCGCAACCCGGACGACAGCGACTCTGAGGAGGAGGCGGCGGCCGCGAGGGCGGCGGGCGGTGGCCACGCCAACGGCACGCAGAAGCGGCGCACGGAGAAGAAGGCGAAGGAGAGCCGGTCGGGGTCGGGCTCCAACTCGCGGTCGAACAGGGACGCGTCGCAGCCAGAGGGATCAGCCGAGGCGCAGAAGCGGCGATCGGGGTCGTCGAAAACAAGTACCAACAAGGCGTCCACGGCAGTCGAAGCCTCCGGCCCAATAGCTGCGCGCACCACCACCACCGCCATCGTCGCCGATTACGGTCCCAGCCGGGAAGCAGCACCGGCCGTCGACCCGCAGGTCCGGACGACGGCGTACATGCCGGACGACATCGCGCGAATCGGGAGGGAGGCTCTCCGCCGTTCGCCGCTGCAAAGTCGCGGCACGTACGCCGCGGGAGCCCATGCCACCACCACCACCGCCAACGCCACCGCCACTTCCTCCGCCGCGCCACCGGCATACACGTACCGCGAAGACGGCCCGCTCCTGCAGACAGAAGCAGAGCACTACGAGGTGCTGACGTCGCACATCACGTCGCAGCAGCTGGAGCCGCTCTTCCCGCCAGAGAACCCGCGCCCGAAAACGATCGCGAGGCGAGCGGCCAACGAGTCGCGCCGCGTGTACGGCGTCTGCGAGAATCTCCAGCTGTCCAAGTGGGCGAACGCGGACCTAGCGCAGATTGGGCTGTACGACGTGATAGTGTTCTGCGACGACTCGGGGTCGATGATGCAGCAGCAGCGGTACGAGACGCTCAAGGCGGTGGTGCGGCGGATCACGCTCATCGCTGCCGCCTACAACACCGACGGCGTCCAGATCCGCTTCATCAACTCCACCCTCGACTCCGGCTTCAACGGGATCGTGACTGAGGAGCAGGTCAACACCTGCCTCGACCTCGTCGTGCCCAACAACGGCACCGCCCTCGGCACGAATCTGATCACCAAGGTCGTGGAGCCGCTGATCCTCAAACGCGCGCGCGATGGCGAGCTGCGTCGACCCGTCATCGTCAGCATCGTCACGGACGGCCAGGTATTCCCTCCCTCCCTCCCTCCCTCTCCTCCCTTTCCTTCCTTGCTAATGCGCCACGACAGCCCGCGGGCGAGAGCGAGGACATGCTCAAGCACGCGATCGTGGCGACCAAGACGGAGTTGAAGAAGTACTCGCCGCCGGGCGGGGGGCGCTACGGTCCCTCCGGTAACCTTTCCCCGAACCTTCACTACCCCTCCCCCGCGCTGACAGAATAAGCGGTCGTGTTCCAGGTCGCGCAGGTGGGCGACAGCCCGGCGGCGAGGCGGTACGTCCGGGCGCTCAAGGAGGACCCGCAGATTGCCGGAATGGTCTACTGCACCCACGAGTCGCTTGACGACGCCATGGGCAACTCGCAGACCAGGGGGCAGCTCAATACTTGGGTGAGTGTCCGCTGCCCGGGGGGGGAGGAAGAGCTAACGCGTTGTGGGTGCGGTAGTTGACGCAGCTGCTGGCGGGGACTACTAGACTGTAGTGTTTCGATTATTTATTTCCCCTCCCTTTTTCTCTATGTATCTGCTTTGGATATCAAGTTTGGGGGGCGCGCGCGTTGTTGGAGGCGGACAGGTTTCGAGGGGGTACTGTGGATATCGACGACGGATGTGATCACGACACGACGAGATATGATTTCACGAAGTCAAATTTTTGGGGAGTGGGAGTTTTTGGGGTTTTTTTTTTTTGGTTTCGATTACCGCGGGTTGGATTTGGCGGCGACGATTTCACGGCATTACCGGAGCACCGCAGGGGGGGGCATTGTCGATTTACTGGCGGCTTGGATTGAATAATACAATAACGAGTTTGTACACATGATATCGCTGAAACATCGACGTAATCTCGTTTACCCGGGATTAAACCTGAAACCGACCACGGTTCGCGGTCGGACACGGCGAGTCGACGCGCAGGGAACGCAGCCAGTAAGCTTCGCCGCCACGGGAGCGGAATTGACGTCTGCCAGTCGGGACCGCGCGGCGAAGCGGTTGGGCATCCGCTGTGCGCCCTACCGTCCGTCCAGCCACTGCGCGCTCGGCAGGCACTTGCCTCCCTCACGGACATAGCGCCACCAGCTGGTGGGGCTGTCGAGTGTTTCTCCCAGCTGGGACATCGGATGCCGCTGTGGCGCGCCCCAGTCGCCCACCGCCACGTTTCCCACACCGAGGGCGGCGGGGGGCGGAGGACGCGGCGGGGCGGCGGCGGCGATTGGACGGGTGTCGGCAGGGGCGTGGTCACTACGTGGCACTCGCTGCACCCGCATGCAGGCTCCGGCGGGTGACGGTGCGTGAACGTCACAGGATGCATCGGAGGACAAGCATTGCCCTGGCCAGAGAACTTATTGACTCGCTTCAGCTACAGAAGAGCGGAGAAAGGAAAAGAAAAAAAGGAAAGAACGACGACGACGACGACGACGACGACGACGACGACGACGACGACTTCCAGCTAGTCCACGCCACGGGCCACCGACGCGCGTCTCAGTGCAGCCTGTTCAGTCTGCGGCGGGCGATGGGCGCGTGCGCCGTCTTTTTGGCGCGGAGAAGTCAGCACGCAGCACGGACGAGGAGAGGGAGGGAGGGGAAGCGCGGGGGAGGACGGGACGCACCTCGTTCCTGGCGTAGACGAGGATGCGGTCGGCGCCGCCGCAGAACGTCTTGCGGTCGCCGGCGCACGCGAAGCGGCAGTCGTCGAGCGGGGCGGCGACGGTCTGGTTGCTGAGCGCGTCGGCGCAGTAGCACTCGGAGCGGAACTCGAGGCCGGCGAGCGCGTAGTCGCGTGCGGCGCAGGCGGCGACGCAGGCGGCGACGGTCATGTTTGCGCTCGCGAACGAGAACGCGGCGAGCGCGCGCTCGGTGCGGCCTTCGGCGAAACAGCCGGCGGCGGCGAAGCCGGCGACCGCCGGCACGAACGCGGGCGCCACGAACGCGCTGCTGCGGTACACGCTCAGCCGGTTCGCGCCGCCGCACACCTGCGACGAGTCGCCGCTGCACGCGTGGTCGCAGCCGGTCTGGCCGAGCGTCGCGTTGGACTGCAGCGCGTTGCCGCAGAAACATCTGTCCGTCTTGTCAGCGGGAGCACGGCTGGGTGCAGGGTGTGGGTGGGAGGGACGCACTCGCGGCCGTACTCGAGGCCGGCGAGACCGAAGTCCGCGGCCGCGCAGAAGTCGAGACAGAGCTCGGCCGTCATGTTGGCGCTCGACGTCGAGGCGCCGTCCAGTGCGCGGCCGATGCCGGGCTCGTTGGCGCAGCCGGTGTAGTTCCACGGCGGAAAGGCGGGGATCGGCGACGGGTCCTGCGCCGCGGCGAGGCCGAGCAGCGTGATAGCCGCGGCGAGGAGAGCGGACAGCGGCGACATGGCTGGGAATGGGACGGTTGGGGGGGGGGGGGGGCGATTTTGGGGATATGAAGTGGGGGGTGGTGGCGATGGTGAGTGGGCAGAGTGATGGGATCGAAACACGCGGAGGACGAGCGGCCTTAAATAGGGAGGACAGTCCTTCGTTCCGTGAAGCTCCACACGACGACGGCGGGGACGGGGTGGAAGCCACGCTGCATCGCATCCGCAGCGGCGGGGGCTCCGCGTCGACGACCGGAAGCGTAGGGCGATCGTCGTCGTCGACGGGGGTTACACCCGCGCTGTGTGCGTCGCCGACAGGAGCGCGGAAAGAAGCGGGCAGCGAGGACGACGGATGCGGATAGGACAGGCCGGCAGTCGAGCGACATGTGGGGCGGCAATTGGCAGTCAGAACGCGGCCGTATCGTTTCGTCAGCAAGCTGCCTCCCCGCTCCCCGTTCCTCCGCAGCCACTGGGGCACGCAGGTACGCAGCGAGTTGATTAGTAATCACCTGTCCTGGCACCGGTCTCCGCGTCGGTGGCACGCAACCGGTACGAGTGCGGAAGCTGAGACCACGGAGCGGGAGACGACGGGCACCTGCAGGCACGATATGCAGCGCCGTTGCCCAACGGCCGCAGGGACTGCCATGGGTGGCTCACCACTCTTCGGACGGGAAGGGCGGGGACGTGCATGGTGGCCGGTTTCACCTTCCCCGGGCGTGTGCGAGGGAGGGGGATCGGCTGGCCGCGGTAGCACTAGCGGAGAGGGACCGTTCAGCGAGGGAACGGATCGGCGCTTCGTCTTCCGGGGGCCGCAGGTGGGCCGAGTGAGAGACCATGCCGGGCTGGGGATTTTGCGTCCCTCCAACTAGTGGCCATCAAGCGTCCGAAAGTACGTGGGAGCCAGCAGTGCCATGCCGCCGCTCTCGAGCAGAGCGCTGAGAGCCCCCGTCCAAGACGCAAGAAAGAAGGCGCTTATCCGTCGGAAGCGTGGCAGTGCTACAGGCCAGCGGCAAGGCGCGAGCCATATCGGGCGGCAACCCCAACGTCGAGACAGTCGCCGGATGCGTCTAGCTTTTCGTATATCTGCTGCCCCGGCATATGCGGACGCAGCTGGCTCCCGCGTGAGGCGGAGAGCTGAAACAGCACTGCGCGCCGGGACGTTGCTTGGGACGGGTGGCTTCGAACCAAGGATCTCACTGCCCGGACCGCGGCCCGGCTCGCGAGCTGTCCGCAGTGCGCCCGTGAAACCCGGGGCGCCGACGAGCAAAGGCCGCCGCTTCCGGCGCTCTGCGCGGCGCCATCTCGCGGCGAAACGGAAACGGAAGGGGGAATAAGTGATCCCGGTCGGCCGGGGATCGTGGGAGGGGATGGCGCGGGAATTCTCCACACGGATCTCGGGAGAGTGCCGCCGCAGGGACGCCCCGGGTCGGCGCATTGCACGGTGCGGCGGGCTTCGGACAACAGGCCTCTTTTCGGCGGTGGAGTCATCGCTGTTTCCCCCCGCGGCCCAGCGCAGACGAGACGACCGTAGCTCAGCGCGAGAAAAGGTGAAGTTCGATCGTTCCAAGTCTAATTTATACAACCCACATACATACGGATAACATACATACAAACATAGACACACGCACAGGAAACAGACGCTATGAGCAGACCCTGGGAACCGCTTTGCCGGCGCTCGTCAGCTGCGACGCGAGCGGGTGGCCGATGCACTTGAGGCCGTTGACGAAGGCCTTGGCCACGACGTTCGCGCCGGCCGGGTTGGTGTGCGTGTGGTCCTGGGGGAAGAAGGTGGGGTAGACGGCGCTGTAGCCGAGGTCCTCGTAGGCGATGGCGGTCCACTGCGGTGGTCAGCGCACTCACCTCGGGGCGGGGGCGGGGGCGGGGGCGGGGGCGCACCTTCCAGTGGTCCATGTAGACGGCGCCGGACTGGTCGGCGGCGGCCTCGGCGTACCCGACGAAGCGCGGCGGCGTGCCGATGGCGGTCCGCGCCGCGTTCCAGGAGTCGCCGTTGGGCGTCTGGCTCGAGACGATGGGGATGCCGCCCTTGGCGAGCACGGCGGCGACCATGTTGCGCTCGTACGTGACGAACGTCTGCACGGTCTCGACGGTGCCGTCGGCGAGGGTGACGACCTGGGTGGCGGTGCCGGTGCCGCCGACGGGCGCACGGTCCGAGGTCGCCGGAGAGCCGCTGGCGCGGGGGTGTCAGCGGGCGTGCGCGAGGGGAGAGGGAGGGGGGGGGGCGACGGACCCGTCGTTGTGGCCGAACTCGATCACGACGTAGTCGCCGGCGTCGATCTGCTGCACCAGCGCGTCAAACAGGCCCTCGCGCGTGTACGAGCGCGCCGAGCGCCCGCCGCGCGCGAGGTTGACGACCTTGAGGCTCACGTACTGCGCGAACGGGGAGCCCCACCTGCGAGCGTTGTCAGCCGGTCGGAAGTCTCAGCGCGGCACGGGCGACAGGGCGGGAGTCACTGACCCCTGCCGCGAGGCGGACGAAGAGTAGGCCATGGTCGAGTCGCCGGCGAGCAGGATCTTGGCGCCGGACGCGAAGGGCAGCACGGCGGCGGACAGGGCGGCGGACAGGACGGCGGAGAGTCGGACCATTGCGGCGGTTGGAAGGCGAGACGGGTGCTGGCCCTGCAGGAGGATGTCGAAGTCGGGACGGCGTTGGCGGGGGGGGGGAGACTTTATAGGATCCAATCGCCTGTCTCCTCCAGGTGGAGACACGCTGCGTGCTCGCTCGGCCGAAATAGCGGAGCCGCGGACGCCGGTTCCAGAGCGTGCGGTGGGCAATGTCGCTGCGTCGTGCGTGGGGGAAGGACGACGGGCCTCGCGCACTATAGACAAAGGGCGCCGTCGACATTGGCGCTGCAGGCTGCACCCTGCGCTTCCGTTCGCCGTGCCGTACAGAGTAGCGCGGGCGGCGGGCGTTGGTGCGACTTTCCACTGAAGGGCCGTCCGGCCGTGCGGTCGGGGCAGCAGCGCCCTTGGGGAACGACATCCGTGGGCGCCCCGGACAGAAGCCAATTACTATAGACGACACACGGCGAGATTTCGCTCTCGGCTGCGAGTGTTTGCGTGCCTGTCAGCGCAGCACGACCGGGATGCGCGCGGGAAAAAGCAAACAGGTAACGATAGATAGTTATCTAAGCTTGAAACCCGTTGCGGGCACGGACGGACCGGGACTGCGGCACGGCGGCTTCACGGCAACGCACTCGGCGCAGGGTTCGGATGATCGCGCAGCGACCGGTTGCGCCAAGCTGCAGGGGGCATCGGTCCGTACCGAATCTCGGCGTTGGCCGAGAGCGCCGATCGTGCGACGTGGCGCAATTGCCAATGCATATCTAATCGCCCCTTTCCGCACCGACACTACTACTTGAGTAAGTGGGACATACCCCGCGCAGGGAATTAAATTGGAACGAGAAGTCCTGAAATAAAATAAAATAAAAAAGCCTCCGACGCTGGCGTTCGAGATGTGTCGTGATCCCAGGCTGTCCGGAACGATATCCAGACCCGCCGTTCGGGCGGGGACCGCGACGACGGGAGCTGGCCGTCACGTTGGACCATCTGCGGATCGCGGATTACGTGCTTCTCTCCGTTGGAAAAACCGGAGGTACATACTACATACAGCCCAGCGTGCAATGGCGCTATGTATCCAGTGCATCTATGTTTCTGGTTCCGGCTGACGACTGGTGGAGTTTCCGAGTGAGCTAGCCATACTTCCAATTGTATAGCTACTTTTAGCTTTTATTTTTTTTGTCCGTCGATACGTGTGCCAGCGACGAGCGGGGGCGACAGATAGCGGAGCGACGTCCCCAGCCACTCGGGATCACTCGCGGCCAGTCGGTCGATCGATTGATGCTTCGCACAGCAGGAAGCAATCTCCAGCTCTCCAGCAGAGGAAGCCGCCAGCTACATATGTACATACGATCGATCTTCGCTGGTGCTCTGCTCGCAAAGGGGCAGCTGGGAATGAGAAGACGGATGAGTGCTGCAGACGAGCCAGGTGCCCGGGGTGTGAAACAGCTTCGGTTCGGCCGGTATGGTGACCGGCCTGGCGTAAGACACTTGCCACCTCGGTCGCTCGCGCATCTGACGCGGCCAATCAGCGAGGCGAAGTGGGTGGAGGCTAGGGGCCTGGGCGGAGGCTAAGGCCGCTGGGAAGAAGCACCGGTACAGCTGGCATCGCAAGCCGCGACAGAAGTCAGACACCAGCAGATAATCCTGCGGGCGGAGGGAGACAGGGAGGCAGGGAGAGAGCTAAGGACCGGACTCGTGATCCGAGACCTCTTCGCCGACGAGCGATGCAGCCAGGCGGTCTTGGACTACGGATGTGTGGGCTGGCCCCGAAGCTGGCTGAGGAAGACGTCCACAGTGAGACATCGGAGCGAGAGCGGAATGAAACGGAAGAGGAGGAAGAAGTCGACTTTTAGTTGGGCTCTCCTAATTGCCTTCCCTTTGTGATTTCTTGGGTGCGCTCTATCTCGCTCGGGACAGGCGGAGGGCAAAGGGACAGCCACCACGAGCCGAAATGACAGGGGACGGGGGCGGACTGTGTATCTCGCCATGATCTAGAAAGGTCGCGCACCACTAACGACAGCAGGACGAGAAGGCCCGGGGGCCGTGGGTTGGGGTGGAGACTCCGGGAGCGATAGGATAGGGAAGAGAAGTGGAGGTTGGAGGCCGAGGGAGCGGGGTGCTGTGGTTGAGGAACGACTATAGTTCTTTCCGACGCCCTCCATCTGGGCCTCGGCAGAAGCGGAGCAAGTAGGTGTTTCTTTCGTCATTTCCGTTGTTTCTTTCGTTTGTTACTTCTTTGGTGCGCTATATCACGCCACAGGGAGGGGCAGTGGAAGCCGCAGCGGGCCGCCAGGACAGCGGACAGGATCCGGTGTGACATGCTCTAGATAGGCCGTATGCGATTAATGAGGCCCGAGGTCCATAGACAAGCTACAGTGTATCTTTAATACAGCCCCGGCAAAGAAAACAGGGAAACCACGGACCACTCACCAGAAGACCAAACAGAAATGACTGTCCCCAATCCTCGCCGCCCTGTATCCGATTGTGAGCCTTCGAGGGGCGCACGTCGGCACAGTTTGCATCGGCTATCGCCCGGCCGTGTTCCCACTCCTCTCTCCCCGTTCCCATCCCCACTCGTTACTATCCTCAACACGTCCAGTCTAGCGTACGCGGCACGGTATCTACATCCTCGAAAGGGCGTCGGATCAAAGTTGGCGTAGCTGTCAACGCGCGGCGCCGGATTAAATGCGACGGGGAAATGTTTGGTCCGAAGATTGGCGCGGCACGATCGATGCCAATCGTCGCGGGTAGCCGTGGTCCTGGCGCCTTGCCGGAGCTCTTCTCCGGGAGAGCTCCCTCGCCGCCATCACCTGCTGATGGCCCTCCTGATCGCACTGTGAGGAGCGAAAGAGAGAGTCTCTAGGCTTCAAACGTAGTCGCCCGCCGTGGTGCGGTGCTCCCGTCAGAGACCGTTGCCCGATAACGTCCCTCGAAGCTCGACGTGCCCGTCGTCACCGACTTCGCCGGTTCTATAGCAAGCCAGCGGTCCTCAGATGCCGTCCATTCTCTGCCTTCCGAGATTGGAATTCCCGCACAGCAGTCACCTGCGCCTGTGTCATACTCTCCTCTTTGGGCGCTGGTCTTGGTCTCCCTGGAGCCTGGTCTTTTCCACCCATCTGCTATCCCAATTTCGTGCAGATCCATTATTCTTGAGGGGGGGGTGACGCGTCGCTTGTTGACGGCGGGGGTGGTGGGCGCTTGCGACCGGTGTTCGGGGATCACTCCTATATCAGAATCTGTCAGTCTCCATTCAAAAAAAAGGGGCCGGATCATTCCTACTATATATGGCTGGATACTCGGATTTCTGCTGTTGTGGTAACTAGGTAACTAGTTGAGAAAGTAACACGGTCGCAGTGCGATAGACCTACCATGTATGTACATGCTCGCGCTGCCAGGGAATCGCCAGGATGACATCACATTTTCAGCCTCTATCTTCTACCCCTGGAGGGCGCTTTTCGTTCGGGGCGGTTATTGCCGGAGATATGGCGGGAAGTCACGTGTTGCTGGATCTGAAGATCTGAGGATCGGGGTACTAGCGCGGATCTCTAGGAGGATCTATTTATATCGAGGCTCTATCTACGTACTTCTTCCCACCCCTCACCGGCAGACAACAACCCCGAAATTTTCTTTGCACCCCACTTTTGGACCCTTCAGTTTCTTGCTAGCGCTGCCGAACTCCTCCCCGCGGACACCATCAGCACTTACCTAACACTCTCCCCCCTCTCCCCCCCAACACCATCGGCATTACCAAAGTCCGCATTTCAGAAGCACCGGCGAGTCGGATCGACATACTCATCCTTTTGCTGTTCTGCATCGGCAGTGCTGATCAGAGTTTATTCTGTCGAGCACCGGTGACGGTCCTTTCCTGGTCGGCATAGGCTTTCTTGCGTCGACTTCCCGTTCGATGCTTTTCGTCCCACCTACGACACCTGCCCCGTCTCCAACGGTGCCTACCCCCTCTCGTCGATACTTTTCGTCTCACCGCCAGATCCATGAAGCGCGCTAATCCTTCGGAAGGCCCTGTATGGATTAAAACATGCGCCAAGGCTATGGTACGAAGACATCGACGGATACCTGCAGTCCATAGGACTCAGACAATCGGCCGTGGATCCAAACCTGCATCTCCAGCCGGGGGTCCTATTGCTACTAAATGTGGACGACCTGCTCATCGCGCATAACGGAATCGAAGGAACCGAAGTGACGCGGATGCCAACAGTAAGTGCCCCAGCCGCTTTGGCTGTTCCATTTCTTACCGACACTGACTCAGGGATGTTGGTGTGCAGCTGTGCCATCTTCTATGAGGCCCAAACTCGAAGCCCTGGAGCGAGCTCTGTTGGATTGCAAGCTCACCATGGAAGTATCGAGAGACGTCCCACTGCCTCGGTGTACGCTTTCGTTGGTGCGGCCTGAGATTGCAAACACTGCCATACTACATCCGGATCGAGAGGATGGGCTGGCCTGGTGCAGGGATTTTTCTCGCAATCGTACCCCGGTGGCAGGTAACAATATCCGTTTGCTCCCGCAAATCCTTGGTATGAAATTCGCTGACACCAGGCTTGATATCAGAGAAAGCGCCCCGGCGAGGAGCGATGCTGTGCAGCTTCGCACCGGCATTACTTGGAATCTGGATACAGGCTGTGCACAGTCGCCCAGATGGTGACCGCATATTTCAGCCGAACAAGGAGGCTGCCTGCTGGACAGCAAGGTCCAGATATCAGACCTGGGTGGCCCCCCTTTACGTCTCACCGACAGGAGGCCCACCAGTGATGATTCCCATGCGGGAGGCTCCCGTTCACTTCACGGAAACACCGAACGACGTCTGGTGCCCTTCGGGGCGGTTGGGGTATGGATTTTGCACGGTACCTGGGCATATCCACTTCTGTTACGCCACCTCCGTTTTCCCCAAATGCTTTCCACCAACCAGGAAGCCCGCAATCACGCCGATGGTGGCGCCCCTCCAGATGGAACCAGCCACAGCGTAGCTGGAGTCCTACCTTTCGCCGTCAAGGAAGTAAGCTAGGGCTAAACGCTTGCTAAGTCGTTTCGGATGGATCTGGCGGTGAGACGAAAAGTATCGACGAAAGCGGATAGGCATGATTGGAGACGGCGTAGGTGTTGTCGGAGATGGGGTAGCTATACCGACCTGGGAAGGGCCGTCATCGGTGCTCGACAGAATATACTCTGATCAGCACTGCCGATGCAGAACTGCAGAAGGATGAGTATGTCGATCCGACTCGCCGGTGCTTCTGTAATGCGGGCTTTGGTAATGCTGAAGGTGTTGGGAGGGAAGAGTTTTTTTTTTATTTTTATGTTTAATCATACTCGCATTCAGCCTTTCTTGACTATGGCGGCGTACATTTTATCCATAAGAGGGGAGAGTGTTGAGACTGGGACTTTGGTGAATGCTGAGGGTATCTGGGGGAGGAGGTTTTTTTTGTTTATCTATTACTTGCATGAGACCTAGATAGATCATGGCAAAGTCCACAAAGTCCACTACCCGTCCGCAGTCCGCGCGAAGACGGCACTTTGCAAGCTCCCCTTCGCCCTCCGCCCAGGCCTGTCCCAAGAAGATATGATGCGTACTAGAGAAATCACAAAGGAAAGACAAAGGAAAGAAGTAAACTTGTGCCCCGCCCCCTATTCCTCTTCTGCGGACGCCATGAAGGAGGGCGCGGGGACAAACAGCGGTTGATCCTCACCCCCGTCAGCTCCCCAGCCTCCACCCTCCGTCCCTCTGCTCCCACTCTGACACCTCACTCCATGCGTCTTCCTCAACCGTTGGGGGAAGAGTGTAGAGACCTCTTTCGTAAATACGGATGGTGTCGGCTGGAGGAAGAGTATTTGAGACTGGGTTCGGTCAAAGCCGGGTCCGGTAATATCAAATAAGTCAGGTCTTTCGATAATCCACTACGAGTGTGACACGCTGTGGAGTGGTCTACGGCGCTCACGGCGCGTGTTCAACGCCGGAGTCCGAGTGATGGAATAAAGAATAAAAGTGGGACGGCACGGAAAGAATATAGTCTGGGCCTTGATCTTAAGGAGTTCGTTCGATGATCGTTTCGATATGCGGGAACTCAATATTATGCTGATGGCGCTGTCGAGTCCTGTAAGATGTAGGTACATACCCGGTAATGTAAACAACTCTCTCATCATGGCAACCCCATTGATGTCAGCCTTTCCCCACCGGACCTCATCGATACTTTCTCCACAGGCAGTGAAGAGGAAGTCTATTTGTTCATGTGCAACGTCCAGATATTGAGCTTGGCTGCCGCTGCCGCTGTAGCTGCCGCCGTTGATCTTGGGTAGCTGTAGCTATAGCCATCGCTGTCCCTACGACTCCTTCAGGCACCTGATTTATCAAAATCTTCATTCGATATCCTATCCAGGAGTTCAGTTCATATCAATCTTTCCGATCCTACCCTAGCGTGCTACAGATCTGGCCCCCATGACAAGGTCAGGTAACTTTTAGGTCAGGCAAATCGGAAACGAGTTGCGCAACGCCCCAGTTACGGAGCAATGTACGCCACCATAGTCTAGATAGGCCGTATGCGAGTATGATCAACCAAAAAAAAAGTCCTCAGTCTTCACGTAAGCAGTCGGCGGCCTGCCCGAACATAGCAATTGGCTCACACTGCCGGTGTCGGTGAGGATGACACGCCTGTCGCGCATACGACCGCGACGAGGAAGCGCGGCAGGGCATCCTGGGTGTGGGGCCATTCGAACCTCGTACCAATCGACACCACATAGAGCACGGGAGGTGGAATCTCAGCCCCGATCGTAGACGGCCGCAGCAGTACAGAGCCCTCCAACACCCGAGCGACTGCCCTATGTTTGAAGACAACACACTAGCTGGTAGGGCAGATCGCCGCGAACTGCCAAAGACTTGCCGTTCGGAGCTAGTATATGCAAAAGTAGCTGAAAACGCTGAGCGTATTCTATAACAAAAGGGGCGCCTCTCCGGCGCGGAAAAGGGCCCTGAGAGATGCTGGACGCCGCAGGTTCACAAGGCGCTTCTGGTTTGATCACAGCGCTCTCACGCTGCTGTATGGCAGCCACCCCACTCACTCACCCCCGGTTTTGCACCTTGCCACATCTTCACTACCCTCATAGCGGGTGCGGGTCGGCAGATACCAGGCAAATCAAATAAACCAGGTGAACTGATGCACCGGTTCATTCCCAGACTCCCAGTTGAGGGAGCCGTTCAGTCAGTCGGATCAGTTCACTATCGTGTCGCAGTTGGGTCCGTTCAGGTTTTGAACCGAACCAGTTCGTACTGTTGCAGGATCTGTTCATCCTCCAAGACCCGCCCGCTATGCACGGCTGATTGCAGTCCCAGGCTTCGACGTACACGACTTCTTGCGAGCGCTTTCACGATTCCAGTTTACAAGACTCGCCCACAGTCACACCGGCATCTGAGCGTACTCCCGGCCGCCGTTGGTACGATTACCAAACAAGCGCGCCGACGTCGCAAGGTCACTCCGGAGCCTCCCGGACACTCCAGAACCGCATCGCGGTATGCGCGTTATAGCGCACAGGTTTACTCCGGGAGTGTCCAGCAAACAGGCAGGCTGCACGACAAGTAGAGGTACGCCCGAGCCTAGGACGTCGTTTGCAGTGTTGGTCGTCGCCCGGAACTAACGTTAGTTATGAATGGATAGAGAGGCAAATTGAGCCGGAACAGAATTCCCTCCTGGCTGGTACGTTTCTGGCCGAACGACCTCGTTCATGGGCAACATTGACGCGGCATTGGACGGACTTCGTTGAAGCGTGGAAAGAGCGGAGGTGAGTTAAAACTTGGTTCGTGACTAATCGATATAGCACAGGTACCAGCTGGCCGCTTCGCCAAGGCCCAAGGGGCCCGGATATGCGAGCTGACGTGCCGGTTTCCCCATATCTCAGTCAGCGGTCGCCGCGAGACGTACATCAAGATCTGCACTAACCAGGCCTGAAGATCTTGGCGGTTGTAGTATCGGATGTCGATGTGCTCCGTTCTTGTGTTCGATATCCCCGAGCGGATCGTGATGAAGTCACCGTTTGACCGCATCGAACCTGCTTCAAGTCACCGTGGCTTGTGAGTACCGAATTTCACGTTTCGCTGTTGTCGGGTGCGTTGCGTGGGGTTGGGCGTTGTACTTGCTGAGGCCCGAGGCGCCGGGCCTGTCTTCGCTGTAAGGTAGTTACGACAAGCTGGCGGCGATGCGTTTGCTGCCTAAGGGGTTTTTCACCGGTTCGTCGTCCGGAACGACGCTGGGGCTTGTCTGCCGCTGCATAGGCGTGGGTGCCGTATTCCCTCCTTCACGCCGAGCCGCAGTCAGGGGTCTCAATAGTCCGACCGGGCTAGCCCTACCCTCGGAGAGGGCTTCTTTGCGTTGGCGATCCACGATAGTCCACGGCTCGGGTCAACGGGCTTTTTGGAGCCGGACTGGTCTGTACTGGGTCGGCCGGCGAGCTGAGCAAACGAGCGAGGTCTCATGGTGCAACAGTGTACTGGGAGCTTTCGGCCACCACCTCAACGACAGAAATTGTACGCACCAAGAGGAGAATTGGAAAGAGAAGGGGAGCAGGATTGCCTAAAAATTCTGTTGATCGGAGAAGAGATGGTGGAACTGTAAGCAAAATCTGGTGGGTATTCTTGGACTTCAGGTTTGTGGGTAAGCAGGATCGGGTGCGCATCCCGCAGCTCAGTTTGCCGCGTTATAGCTTCCGTCCTCAATATCGGCCTAGTTTTAATAGTGCAACCAGCATCTCCTCCGCCGTCCCAGCTTGGGGCTTATCGATGAATACGACATCATCACTGGGCCAAAAATTGAGACACCCCATTGCCTCAACGATATCGTAACTGAGCCGAGCATTGTTGTGAAGAGATGATGTGGCGCCCACCGTGCGTCTATTTAGCAAGTGCGGGCTTCGTGTTGGGGGAGGAAGCTAAGCCAAAGAACAGAGGCTTGGCACCTTGGCGACTTGGCTGCTTGGCAGGACGGTGATATTTGCTGCCGGGAGCAGCTGGGCCTCTTTGCAGTTAGACATCAACACATACCGCTTTCAGGGACGTTCCGTCCCACGTTTCTCGTGATCCTCCGGCCCGTGCCTTCCGTGCCGGAAACCTAGAGCTTCGCGGCTGTGCGGTCCGCCAGCCCTCTCCTCACCTCACATTGAGAATACCCTTTTATGTTCCGATCACATACTGGGAATGGATGCCATCGTCAATCCCATCTTTATAAGCGCGCGACTGGCAGCATTGCCTTCGTATAACTGCTCCCAATTTTTGGAGTTAGGGTTGGAAATTTGGGGTTCGGGCGAGTTTTGCGCACACACTAATGTGCCGGCGGTACCCAATATCGAGGTTTTGTAGGTCCGGGCGTGCTTATTTCCAGGCTTATGTTTTGCTTTTTCTTGGGTAAGCACGCCCACAGGCTGAAGCGAGGTTTTGCCGCTGAGCGGGCGTTCTTAGAAATTACAGGGTAGATATGTATGTAGTATCCACAGTTTCCCCGCAACAGTACACCGTCCACGAACAGAACGGAACAGAACTCCCTCCCATCCTCCCACTTTCCACTGTTGCGCGACCTGAGCTTCGGTCTCGCGGGCGGAGGGGAGAGGAAGGATCATATGGTATTCGTTGCGATGGATTCCACTCTTTGATGATAGCTAGTGAGCCTGTCAACCTCTGTGTTCGCGACGGAATCTATACTAGAAAACAAAGCATCAGAAAAAGAGAAATAGAAATGCATGAGCTTCGTCGATCTCAGACAAATCCTCTGTCATAGCGGTGGCGATTATGTAGAGTTCGAAGCTGCCATCGGAACCCCAATTTTCATCCTCGACAGCGGATTGTGGTTGAATCCACCAATCAGCTGGTTTGTTTACATCTTGGCATGATACGCACGTCTGGCTTTCGTCCGTTGCTTATTATGCTCTGAGCTTTACGCCGGGCGTGCTTATGTGTGGACGATTTCGGACTAGCCTAGAGTTGAGTGGCATTCTAGTGGTTGTTGCCGTGACGACCTAAGCACGTCCGGACCTACAAAACCTCGATAATACATTCTGGTTCTCTGTAGCTTAGCTAGACAGGCTCTCTTAGACATCTTCGACCTCACCGAATACACTGTCGTCTACCTCGCCTTTTGTGTACCCGTCTCTCTTCTTTCTCTACGCCACCCGCTCCGCAATAACGCCAATACCCCAGCATTCCTGTACTGCCTACAACCGGTACGGCAATTGCTGGGGCTTTTTGGGAGGATCTAAGGTATCATCTCCAAGACGAGCACGCTTCCGTTGACGCCAAATCGGCAATGCCTGAAATTACATACGAATTTTAGCAGTGGGGCACTGAGAATGCCAACGTGAAGTATCAAATCCGAACTCCCAGGCGCAGCTCCCTGCCCTCCAGGGTTGCGGCTCACTTTACAATCACATCCACACTCACGGCGAGTCTCCTTTCCTCACACCCATTCCCAAAGTACCCAAAACGTGTGGGTGGGCGAGCTCGATGGCTGGGTTGGGACAGGACCCCCGAATGCCGGCGGGCTGCCCGCGGGCCGGCCGGACTATTGAGACCCCTGGAACCGCTTGATGGCCGTACTCAGGTAGTCGCTCTGTCCAAGGATGATAGCTCCAGACTCGAGCAGTCCCATATGCCGAGGAACTGCCTGTCAGACTCGATGCCAGTCACCTTAAACTGCCGTTTCGACTCCTCCTTGAAGTGTAGAACTTGTTACGATGGTCATGGAGGATAGAGAACGAGACAGTCATCGACAATTGGCCATCGTGTTGACACCGGATCGCATGTAGAAGTTCGCGTCGGCGTGTGCGCGGACGCGCCTTGAGGAAGAGGTCGTCAGTGGCTTTGTGCTGAAAGCGGGGCATTATTTCGGGCCATACAGTGCCTTGTTCAGCAGTAGGCAGTCGTGATTCCAGTATCTCAGGGCGGACTCGAAGGGCTTCCGACAGCTTTTGGCGGACTCGGTGAGCTTCCGGCGGTTCTACGGCGTTCAACCCCACTCGCTTCCGAGGGCTCCCAGCCCCTCAAAGATAGGGAGAGTTTGTACATATCCCTCTTTAAATGCCATGCCGTCCTTCATTCTACAAGCGCCAGATCACTGAAACTTCCCCTCTATGGCGCCCACTTCCTGCTCTCCGGCGTTCTCCCTCTTTCCTCCAGTGCTCCCCCCCCCCCCTCTTGGAAGCTACAGGCAAAGGTGTCCGTTCCGGCAATCCCATTCCAGGTGTTGTCACTTGCTGCCTCTTCATCATGTCATGTCGTTTTCTAACTTTGTTTTTTGTTCAACCAGTAATTGCATGCGACATATCTAGATCGACACTTATCCGGATCCTGACGTCGTCGCTTTCTAACCGGCTGACTACCCCGCGGCGGACTGATATGCACTGCATATGGAACCAACGGTCATGGCTTCTCCTTTGCGGCAATAGTTAACCTGAAATGACGACGCTCTACTAAATACTCTCTCTATGTATCCAACATCCTTGCCAGGCACCGAAAGAGGAAGAACGAGCGTACGCATACAAAGCGGCTAAGGGGTGTTGCTTGGGATATTGTGGCTGCAACTCGTGATAGGTCAGCGAGCCTTGGGGCTGAAAGCACACATCCGTCGCCACTGGCAAAGCGGGGTTAGAAAATCATTCTTCCAGCTCGATCACGACCCATCCAGCAACGATCACATACGCTCACGCCAAATCCATCGATCGAAAT
>Ga0307508_10002499_pt1 | contig 19379 bp, 25 predicted proteins | sample 9_EM_MG_FD_203089 | JGI IMG/M metagenome (GOLD analysis project Ga0307508, IMG submission 203089) | Populus trichocarpa ectomycorrhiza microbial communities from riparian zone in the Pacific Northwest, United States - 9_EM | ecosystem: Host-associated > Plants > Roots > Unclassified | place... | reverse complement strand
TTCATTTCACCCCCCCCCCCCCCCCCCCCCACCTTGCCTCCATTCATCCATCTAGATTGTGGAGCGAACGTATGTACTTCGCACAAGTCTCCAGTTTTCCCCGCCGTCTTGTCCCCGGTCGGCGAGTGCGAGTGACACTCTGTGTCCGTCCGTCCATCCCCGAAGGGCCGGATTGGCTAACGCTCTCCGCCCGCACTTCCAGACGTGTGCGTGCATCGGTCCGCCGCATGCTGGTGCTGCTGCGCCAAATCGCTCGCCCGAAGCCGACGACTCCGCACGCCGCACGCCGCACGCCGCACCCCCTGTCCCCGCAACATGCGCACCCGCCCTGCCTCGCTGCCGGACGGACGGACGGACGGATGGATGGATGGATGGATGGGGGCTGCTGCTAGATACGCAACTACATACTGCTGGCGGGTGGCGACGTATCCGCAGCACCACGCCACTCGGGTGGCGGTGGGCGGCGAGCGGGCGAGCACGTACATACGACTCCCGGAGCGGACTCGGCTCGGGTTGCCTTCCTTCTCCCCCGTCTCGCGCTTGAGCGTCTATTTTTATATACATATACAGTAGATAGATATATGTGTATTTTCTCTTCCACCGCCGCCTTTCCCCTTCTGCGCCGCGTCACGAGCTGTGTCGCCCCAGGTTGTGTACTCTAGCTCCCCCCCCGACTTGTGTGCATATGATAGTTGCATGGTGGACCGAGGTGTGTCCGATTCCGGCCAGCATCCCTCCTACATCGCATGTATGTAGACATCCGGTCCGCCCGCTAGAGTAGAGTAGAGTAGAGTAGAGTAGAGTAGATGTTATGTATCCGCGGGTGGGTCGGCGCTTGGAAGGGGGGAATTTTTTTTTCTTTCTTCTTTTCTTTTCTTCGCATCGCAGCGCATCACATCACACGAGCCCCAGCCAGCCGGCCAGCCCCCAACGGGGGTGGTTGGATCGCAAGCACGCCGCAACGTGGCCAGCCGGCCAGTGCGCCGGATGCGTAGATAGAGTACTGAGTGCCAGCCGAGGAGCACCCCACTCCTCGCTCTGTAGGTGCATATATATATACACGCATACATAAGCTTGTATGTATGTACATAGAGTATGTATGTACATCGCCATCGCCGGCTTGGTGGAGGGGAGGAAAAAAGGAAAAGGAAAACGGCGCTTGGACGGGGGGGGGGGGCAGGGACCTCTGTCGGAAGGGGGACGACGAAGGGCGGAAGCGGGCCCTATGTTATGCCACCGCGCTGGGGATCCCCGCCACCACCTGCGTAGCTAAGTATGTATGTACCTACATATGTATGTACATATGTAGAGTAGTTGGCCACCCCACGTCGTCATCGCACCGTGATCGTGCAATCTTGCGTAGATGCTTTGCACTCGGTGGGGTGGTGCGGCGTCGGATCGGTTTCGGCGGCTGCAGCCTTCGTTCGTTTCGTTCGTCTGCGGGGGAAAAATAAAAAATAAAACCTTCTTTTCGATGGAAACCCCCTGGAGAGAAAAAAAAAAAAAGGAAACAGTCCGAAATGACGCACAATCTCACGGCCGAGGGGGGCGGCGGAGGAGGGAGGGGAAGAGACGGACCCGGGCTAGAAGGAATAAAGTACTTAGTTATCCATCTGGGGGTTAGATGATTCCCACCCCCCCCCCGTCTGGAAGAACGTTCCGAAATTCCTAAGAACCTGGAGAGGGAAAGCAGACCGAGGCCGATTCGGATCTCATTGTACTGCACATACAGTTAGCAGGGCGTAGCATAGAGTAGCATAAGGCACATAAGGCGGGCAGGCAGGCAGGTTCAAAACTGGTTTGAATTCATTTTTTTTTTCCCCATACGAAAAGTGACCAAAAAAAAATTAGAAATAATAAAAAAAAAACACCCGCGTTATATATATAAAAAAAAAAAGGCAACATTGAGAGAAGCAAACAGGCGAATCAAGCCAAAGAAAAAAAAGAGGTGAAGGATGAAACGAGATGTTAAAGTACACACAGTATATAGAGGTAGTAAACGGGAAAGAAAAAAAAAAGAAGTACACACGTAAAAGAAAACTGCCATAATGCCCAACAAAACGTTACGATGATGATGACCGAACCAACCCAAAGTTGCACCGCAAAAGGCTGAGCCTGAACCACACACGCACCAGCGAAAGAAAGACAGCAGACTTGCAACAAAATGGATAAACGAGAAAGAAAACGAAATAAATGAACCCACCGTATCGTGTCATGTTATCGTCAGGAAAGAACTCGAGGAAATAGTTTTGCCCAACCTGTTACCAACTTTAGGACTGGAAATGCCGTAAAGCAAAGTGGAGTAGAAATGAAATCCCGATAAAGCAAAAGCAAATCATTACACCTTGGACACCGATATCAAAGCACATGGAAACAAAGGAAAGTGTTAGTGTCGAGGTTCCGGAGCGTCGCCGTCATGTTCTGACCGAAACGCTGTGCTTCCTCCTGACGCGGTATTCGAACGCATCGTCGGAATCCTGTTGGATCGGCGAAGAGATCCTCGCTGGCTCCGACACGGCGCCCAACCCGCCCCTCGATTTGCTGACATCGACGAGACGCGACCCGGGAATCGACAGGCTCGAACTCTGAGAGGCCGAAGACAGCGATCTCCTCGGAATGTCGCGCGATGGCGAGTAGTAGTCCCAGTCGATGTTCGCGTTGGACCATGCCCGGCTCTCCGCCATGTCGTCCTGTTCCATCTCATCCTCCTGCACCTGCTCGTCCTCCACATATCCGACGATAAACCCCTCCTTGTCTCCGAACAAAAGCATGGGCCGCTTGTCGAGCTCATCGCCCGGGCTTTGGCTCCGATCGGTCTGGCCGTTGTTGTACGGCTGCGGACTGGACGAGGCGACGCTCGAGTTGTTGCTGCGCGACGGCCGGGGAGTCACCACCCATTTCGCCCAATTCGAACCTGTAATCTTCTCCATGGGAACCTGGATTGTCCTCGGCTCCTTCCATGTCGAACTCCACAGATAAATCACACCGGACGGATCGATCGAATCATCGCCCGAACTTTCGCATTGAATCATCAGCAGGTCCGGGATGCTTGGGTGCCAGGTGAACGACTTGATCGGATTGAGGTGGACGAGCACGGCGTAAGGGCGGAGAAGTTTGATCGACCAGATCCACAGACTGCTAGGCATGTTGTCGTTCTTGGTGGCGACCAGTGACCCGTCGGGGTTGCTGAAAGCCATGGCAGAGATGCCCGACTTCAGCGTCGGATCGGATGGATTGGACTGCACGGTTGGCAGTGTGGTGGGTTGTTGGACCTTGTCGTAATATCGGCTCCCGCTCGAGTTGGCACACTCCGACCAAACAGTGACGCCGGGCAGCCTGATGGTGCGCGTGTGGTTCATCGAGATAACCTGCAGCGAGAGAAAAAAAAACCCATCAGATCGTGTTCTCGGTTGCGAACGCGGCCCAGCCAAAAACTTACCGGTGAGAATGTGTAGTTGCTGAGGAAACACATCTTGCCATCGTAACTTCCGATCGTCAAAAAATCCCCGGATGGACTCCATTCCACCGTCTTAACTCCCAGTCCTTCGCACGGCTTCTCGTGCGTCCTGTAGAGGTGTCCGTCCGCCGTGTACACCAGTACCTTATATCCAACCGTCGGCGAATCCCAAACAGCCAACCATCTTCCGCACGGCGACCACTTGAGGCCCTGCGCGTCGATCGTCGGCAGGGCAAAGCTCGAGCAAACCCTGTACGTCGTGTTTTGGTGGATCGAAACCATATCGTGCGTACCACTACGTGTCAGGATAGCGAAATGCGACGTGAACGGCCGGTATCCGTAGCCCTTGTTGGAGAACTTTGGGTTCGCGATTTCGACGTGCTTCGAGGTGATCAGATTCCAGACCGTTACCTTGAGCTGCAGGCGGCCACCGTCAGTCGCGAGTTTCGTCCCATCCGTCGCAGCAACACACCGGATGGTACCAACCTGGAACTCGGAAAACACGACAACCTCGTCTGCATTCCTGCCGAATTCGGCGTTCTTGATTCCTCCAAAGCCCTGGCTGATCGTCGCGGTCCATTTCTCGTTCTTGACGTCGAAAACGTGTATTGTGTCGTCGTCGGCCAGCAGGACCCGTTGCGTGATGGTGCCTTCCTCCTCCGAGTTGTCAATCCCACTCCTCCTCTTGCACCAAAAGCCGTTCCATGCTGCGCTGATGGTATCGCTGCTCGGCACTGGCGACCACTTCATGAATTTGACGTTCGACGCGAACCTCGGATTCAGGTTGATGATCCGTTGCACTTGTAGTGTCGAGGCCGAGCGGACGACCAGTTTCGGCGGGACTATCGAGGCGATGAGGGTGCCATTCGGAGACGGGACAGACCCATTTGTGGCTGTGTTTGGATCGGAGGGTCAGTCGGACGTATTCTACGGCTGGCTCTCCGACGAAAGGAAGGAAGGACTCTGCGGGGATACCTCTGAACACTGACGAGAACTCCATATGGGCCGAAGGAATCTCAGGCTCCTCTCTTCCGCGTAATCACTGTCGTGATCGGAAGCGTCAACCCTGAAGTCTGAATCGGATGCGGGTTGGATATGGCTGGTGGTGATTTTTGGCAATGGCAGTGGGTGTGGGTTGGACGGCAGTGGTAGTAGCGGCAGCGGGTGTGTTGTTGTGGATGCGAGTTGTCGTGGTGTAGGAGGGAGGGAGGGAGGGAGGGAGGGAGGGAGGGAGGGAAGGGGGTGTGTGTATATGTGGAAGGCTGCCGGTGGGTTCTGCGCAGCGGACTATGACGGGGATGGGATATGGGGGGGGGGTTTGTCCAGACGAGGCGTTGACAGATGCGGAGAGTCAGCGTTAACCAGGTACCAGTCGGAGTATATTTTCTTCCAGGAAGAATGTTGTATTATTATTTGCCGATCCCAGGTACTCCAGGTGATATTTTGCTGAGAAGGGCTGAGGATGAAGGGGAGTTGAGAGTTGGATGCGAGGTATGGAGAGGGCCCGATCAAGAGAGAAAAGTCGATTCAGGAGGAAGAAGAGGGAAAGAAGAACTATTGTTTGGAAGACACAGAGACGGGCCCGGACATGTGTCGGTTGACTCCCCTTGCTCACTTTCGCCTCTCACGGATGGGTTCACACTTTTTTTTTCTTTTCTTTCCCCGTGGCCTGCCTGCCACTTCCAGTGGATGATGGATCGATTTTTTTATTTGTTATTTATTTTTATTATGGCAGCACGGCGGCAGTGTGGATTTTGCGGGAGGAAGTGAGGAGTGAGAGTGAGGGTGGGGGGGGGGGAGAGGAGTGAGGAAGAGGAGCGAGTACGGATGCTGAGAAAGCAAGCCAGCACAAGCAATTCACGGCAAGGAACGGAGAGAGCTTGGGGGAGCGGTGAGAAGGAACGAGGACGAGGAAGATCCGGAGAGGCGACAGAGAGATCGGCACGGGTCCCTGTTGCGTCCAGTCTCTGTTGGGGGCTGTCGCGGAGAGGAAGGTGTGTTACTGTGTTTCTGTTTGGGGAGCGATGTGGGCGGCAGACCAGCGCGAGTTGTTCGGGGTTGAGACCTGCGACTGCGGCTGCGACTGCGACCCAAACCACCTTGTTGTCACGGCGGGAGCAGAGGGAGTAGAGGCAGTTGGGGCTGACTGGGATGACGGCGGTGGAGGAGGTGGGAGTGGAGGAGAGGTCTGGGGTGGGCATGGATGGTGGTCTGGAGATGGTAGGGGGCGGTGGGCGGGAGGTGTCCGACGTCGGAGCGGTGAGAGTGAGCGGAGTGCGGGAGGTGGAGGAGGTGCTTTTGCGTGCCGGAGAAACGACGCTCGCGCGCTTTCTTTCTTGCTCGACACCCTCTCGATATTCTCTCCTCAAGTCTCCAAGTCTCTCTCCGGCTCTCTCCGGCTCTCTCCGGCTCTCTCCGGCTCTCCCGCTCTCTCCACACTCTCTCGTCTCTCTCCCGCTCTCTCTCCCTCTCTCTCCCACTCTCTCCCACTCTCTCCCGCTCTCTCCCACTCTCTCCCACTCTCTCCCACGTCTCACGATTCCTCTTCGCCATCTCGATCACCAGCTCCGCTTCCGCTCCACCGTCGGCGGTCCCGCTGCATCCTGTGCCAGAACCAGTGGCCGCGCCAGTTTCCGGCGCGTGGTGGGTGTGGCCGGGGAAAACAAGTTGTGCTGCCCTTTGCAGGGGGCTTGGCCATCACAGAAGTCCGCATCTGCGAGACGAGGGCAGTGACGACATCCACAGGTTCCATCATGCACTGTTGACGCTCTGGAAGCAGGCATGCAGGGCTAGTGGCCTAACTAGGCCGCTTCCAGCACCCGCAGCCCTCCCCCGCCGTGCGTGCGAAACAAGCAAGTACAGACCGGCCAGAAGCGGCTAGCTCGCTGCCGCCAGCCCGAACGCGCCGCGGGGATTCGCCGCCCGCTCGTCGCTGGCTTGGCAGCACTGTCGCTCTGCTCGTGGCCACGGTGACTGCGCTTTCTGCATCCGAAAAGGAGTCACGCCAGCCCTGCTCCAGCCGCCCGCTTTCACGGACTCGTGGGATCCACAGCCGCCTCGGTCGGGGCCGCAGCGACACAAGGCTGGGGGCATGCGGCGCAACAGCAGCACGAGAACCAGCACGAGGCACGGTGCGGGTGGCTGGTGGGCGATGTCGAGTCGCTGCTCCTCTCCTCCGCCCCGTGAGAACTCCCGCAGTGCGTGCTCGCTCGCTCGCCACCATAAGCGCTCCACCGACCCGAGCGGAATGGACAGGCCCGAATTCCCTTTCGGCCCATGCTCTCCAGGTGCTGTGCGCACGCACCGTCCGGCACCGGCTTCGGAATATGTATCTCTTTCTTTGCAAGAACATACCTGACCAGCCTCGTCGTCCAGACCCGCGCTTGGAGCGAAGGTGCTACTTGGTCTAGTCTACTCTCCGTAGAGTAGAGTACGTACTACACATATAGTTAACTACTATTCCAACTCACGGAATCTGCGGCGAGAGGAAAATTAAAAAAAAAAAGGCTAATTGGACTCTCCTCAACGTCCAATCGAGGGGATGAAGGGGATGGCGGTGATGACTGAAGACAGCGCGATGGACGATGATGATTTGGACGCAAGCTAACGTTCTCAATCGGTCGATATCTACCTTTAGCACGCACCCACCCGCGAGTCCGTGTCGAATCGCATTGCCTGCTCGCTGTCAAGTGCAACCGCCAGCCACGCCGTCGAAGCCGCTAGATATCCCTTCGTGCTGGCTCGCGCGCTGATCAAGTGGACGGACTGGCCAACAGCAGCGTACAACGACATCGCGCCTCGAGTATCATCTACTGGCTGCTGTCGACGTGCGGACTCGGCCCAAGCCCCTTGTATATGCCGCTTTTGGAACCGGATAATGTCACAGGGGCACTGTGTGCAGCCAGAAGAATCCACGCCAATGTGGCCAGACGCCTCGGTCCCCCCACCAACAAGCCCCCAGGGCCGGCGTGCAGAATATGTAGCTTTTTCGCTTCGCCGAAGATTGGGGGGGAGGGCTGCAGCTTTCACGATAGCAAGATGGACACGCTCGATGCCTCAGCAAACGTCCGATTTCTCCCCGGCCCGATCTTCGCGTGGCTCGTCGTTTCACGCGCAGGCCGCTTGAGCGTTCCTCACTCTTCACGCTCGCTCGAATCACTACATAAGAAATGTCGCCCGGTTCGATCCATTTCCTCTGCTTCCTCCCTTTTGCGTCTCCTTTCTTGCGCTCTCCGGATGGTGTGTCTCCCCTTCCTTCCCATCACGAACGCACCGGAGCGCTGACAGGACGTGGGAGGGTGATCCCTCGGGACCAGCCACACTCCACTGCCGTCCGCAAGCCCACGCCCAACGACCATACAACGTGACAGACAGGAAGAACGGGACAAGACGGTATGGATGATGGGAACCAACACATCTCCCAACAACACGGCCTCCCCACGTCGATGTACATACATACATAGTGGGAAAGTACAACAGACACTTTCACCACCCACGATGGCAGATGGCCACCGCCAATCACCGCCCCGAGACCCCCCCCCCCCCCCCAAAGATGGATCTACCCTACCCTACCCACACTTGGGCATGCGTTCATGATCATCGCATCACGTCCCCAGTCAGCCAGCCGCTCCTCCACGCCCCACCGAGGCTGTGGGGTCTGAGTGAGCAAGCGACAAGCTTTGAAGTAACTTGAAAGACGTCGACTCACGCGAGGCTCAGTTCGCTGACTGGAGCGCAAATGACGGATTCCCAAGGAATGCTTATCACGACCCAAGCGGTGGCAAAGCTCCCGATGACGCTGGTCTCGGGTACTGGAGGGATATCTACGGGTTGTGCAAGTATCGGTGCCTTCGTCCCTACTGACCTGCTCGAAACCCGCACAAACGGGGGGGGGGGGGGTTTGTAATCGGGGGCTATCTATGTAGGAAGGTGAGCACCGCCGCGAAGATCACGGGAGTTATTCATCCGGGAAGGGAGAGCCCGTCCGCCCAGGGAGGCCCGCCACCCCCAGGTCCAGCAAAATGGCGGCGCAGTGAGGGAGAGACAGAGATGCCGAGGGCCGGCCACCCTCTCCCAACACCAGCACGCGGAAAGGTTGCGGCGGCGTTCGCTGCGACGGCCCTCTGATATGCCAACTGCCGGCTGACATGGTTCAGATACTCCACTGCGTCATCGTGCATCGATCTCACTGCACCACACCACTTCTCCAGATGGGGTTTAGGCGCGTCGCTGCTGTTTAGCGACCGCCACCACAGGACCCTGCGCAGTGAGCACACTACCCACAGGTCTCGTACAGCTTCGCCTATCACGACGCATCGCTGCGACATGATGTCCAAACGTCCTCCCACTCCCCGAAGCCAACGGCCCAATGTCGTTTCGCCGACAAATTGACGCACACCAGCCCGTCCTTCTGGCTCCTTCTTCTCGCGACGACGGGATTCCTTTTCTTTTCTCTCCGCGGATTTGTGGCGCGGAAGTTATCAGCATACTCTCGCGAAACAGCCAGTGCTGTGTGTTATGGTGGCAGGTGGTGTGCGGGCGCCGCGCAACAGCTGTCGAAACCTCCTAACCAGAGATAAGAGCACCACACTCGGCGGCAGTACATGCGATACGATATGTGTATCGCGCACCTCACCGCAAAAGCAATACATGGCCATTCCACCCGCGAAGAAGAAAGAAGAAGAAAGAAGAAGAAGAAGAAGAAGAAAAAAGAAGAAGACACCCACGATAGCTGTCGGACTAACAGCACACCGCTCCGTGCCCTCCTCCGCTCCCGCCAGCAGCAAGACCGAGGGCTCTACATACCGCCGTCTTCCTTCCCGCAACTCTTAGTGGTGGAGCGGACGATCGCCGGAGTGTTTGATCGTCCGTACGTATTTTAAAAAGATCAACCGCCGATGTTGTCATTCCATCCCGTTTAAGCAGTGATCAGGCAGGTCAGTCTCTCAACGTCGCAGCACACACGTCCCAAGGGGCCGTGAACGGGGTCGCTGTCGTCACGTTAAGGGTCCATCCACACCTCCGTGGTCTCTGTGTGCTGACACTAATACCCACGCATCAGCGGACGGATGGGTCCCCAATCCCGTCTGACCCAGGTATGTTTGTGCACTCATCCTGCTGCAGACGTTTGCTTGCGACTCCGCTTTTCCTCCGGCATCCTGCCTTTCTCCACCTTCCGCCAATCTTGGCACTGCAGTCATCCGCTCCCAACCGGCTGCTGGACAGCGGGCGCGATACACGATTTGGAATAACTTGGCCGTGTCCGGAGGCGTAGATATGGTGCACGTATCTGCCGGAGCAGTTCACCGAAGATACGGGCCGGCCCGAGATGCTATGCTCACTTGGTCTCTCTCCAGTGCCTTCCAGCCGGGCAGCAACACGCCCTCAGCATGCCCCTTTCCCATCTTCTTGCTTATCCGTGCAGATGTATACGTCTCAGATATCACATCTCATCCTCAACCCCCCAGCCGCCGGCGCGCCTGACACGCGGCACCCAAAATTAACGGCCACCCACTATGTACTCACTCTCGGACGGAAAGACGTGTCCCGTTCGCAATATATCAGGTACATAGTCACAGAGGAGGAAAAAAAAAGGAGCCTCTGCATACATATTCCATGCAGATTTTCCTGTGTTGTCCTTTTTTATCCGTGCCGCTCTCCTGACCCTTCGAGTAGATAGCCAAGTACAATGTATGTACATAGCACACGTCCAGGCGGTAGGATATCCAGAGTCAGTCACAAAACAAAAAAGAAAGAAGAAAAAAGAAGAAGAAAAAAGACAGAGAGCAGTCCAGAATTCTCCGAAGTCTAGAGTCTTCGAAAAAAAATAAAAAAATACCCCCATTCCAGGAATCCAAAGGCCGGACGAAATGAGCACCAACGAAGTGAAGTGAAAGCGTTTAAACCCCTCACCAACCCTCCTCGTCCTCCTCCCCCCCCTCCCCCCCTCCCCCACCCCTCCTCCTCCACGACTGCTGATCGAGACGCGTCCACGCCTAGAGTATCTACTCCATGAGCCGCAAATATACGTGCCTGCAAGCACTGTGCGTAGGGACAGACATATCCGTCCCCGTTTCCAGATTGCAATCACCGCCACCCGCACCGGAGTCGTCCTGTAAGTGTTCTTCCCCTCGCCCCGTGGAACACTTCCGGACTGCACTGCAGCACGGAGAGCGAGCATGTAGAGTTCCGAGAAGAGGCCCGGGCCGGATAGCCACCGGTACGTGGGCAAGAGCGGGTCGCTTCGAGGTAGGACAGCCCACAGTCGCACGCAGGGCGCATCTCGTATGTATGTACCGCAGCCAGATACGACTCGCGAGCGGAAATGATGTTATCTTACTAAGTGAGCCAAGTCCGGGGAGTATCGACCAGTGGATGGGAGTAACCTACCCGGAGCCCAGCGTAGATACTACCCGCCATGATACGCACCCTCGCATTGCAGCTTCTCGTGCGCGGAGAAATCGGCGGGTTCGCGATCCATACATCCGTGCCGTAGCTACCGATGGAGCGTCCGTGGCATGGCCGGTCACGATTGCACTGTATCTATCTACTTGTCCCACTAGATATACCAACAGCTTGATTGAAGATCCAACCAACCAACCAGCCAATCCAACCAACCAATCCAACCAATCCAACTCAGCCCAGCTCGGCTCATCTCGGCGGAATCAACATCAAACAAGATCGAAACCCAGACCCCATAGAAACCCAACAGGACGGAAAACAGAAAAGGCCCAACACGAAGCGCTCTCTCCTCGCGCGAAACGCTTCGTCCCGCTAGATAACCACCAAACCGCTTCCATGGACGGCGTGACGGGCTCCGACTCTCCGAGCCGGCGGTGCTAGAGTGCTGCTCTGCTGCTCTGCTATCTACATACATACTCTGCTACTCTGCTGCTGCTGCCGCTGCCGCTACCGCTGCCACCGTATGTAGCTCTGCGGTGCGAGACACATCAACGTTCTGCTTACGAAATCTCCGGGCCCTATCTCGAGCACCTAACTGGATATGTGCTGACCTACCCTACTCTACATACTCTCCCCAGCTCAACCGCTGGCGGACGAGCCGTTGGTTGTCGATCCGTCCATCCACCTGTCCGCCATCCGTCCGCCATCCATCCACCAACTCGTTACATCCAGATATCTACTGTAGGGCCAGGCGGGCATGGGGCACGGCGACCTTGGCGTTCTTCCGCTACCCCCGTTGCCACCGTACGAGCTGAAGGGAATATCTCAGACGCACGGAGCCGGACGGATGGGCGGAGTGGTGAAGTGGAGTGAAGTGAGTCGCGACAAACACCGACTCTACTGCACTGCACTGCACTGTGCTTGACTCTATGTACCTCCGTACGGAGCAGCGCGCCTCCTCGACGGATACTCCGGGCGCCGGCTCTTCCCGAGAGGTCACACTTCGTGCTCGTTCGTGTGGAAGCGTCAGAACGCTCTCCCGCCGGGACTACGATCCACGCTGTACGATCCGGACCCGGGCTGGCAGGTCTTCATTGTCGTTGTCGTTGTCGTCATGACGCCAACTACTGCATATCTACCCCAAGTGGAAAATGAATGTGTATATCCCAACGACCAGCCGAGCGCCGGTTTCGGATCCGATTCTGCGGAAGAAGGCGCCCTATCTTCGATCGTGCGGTGGTACGACAGCTCCCCCGTCGCCAAGCAATCGAACCGATCCATCGCCCCCCACCCCGGGCCAGGACATCGCTCTCGCCAACTTCCCTACCCCGCATCCCCTCGATTCTTGTCGAGTGACAGCAAGCGGCCATCTTCCCGACCTCGCCGGTGCGCTGCCGACGCTCCGGATCGACGCGCACACACGTGACACGGCCGATCGCTGCGTGACCGGAAGCGGAAATGAGATGGCGGACCAGGGGATGGGTGGGTAACTATGTATTAGATATCTGGAGCTGGAGCTGGAGCTGGAGCACGCGATCGGCGGCGGCGGCATGCGATCGTCGATGATGACGATGCCGTCATCTGGTGGCTCTTTGTACACGACACGGAACCACAATGTAATTCTTCTCCTTTCATTTCGCTTCCTTTCCTTTCCTTTCCTTGCCTTGCCTTGCCTTGCCTTGCCTTGCGACGACTCGTGCGAATTCCCCACCCCTCTGCGAAATGTGCACTCTGCAATACGAGCAACGGACGCACATACTCCGGAGAGGAGTGGTCGCTGACGGTGGCAGAAAATCAGGAGCTCGTGTATGTACCTTAATCTGGCGGGCTGGCAATCCTGCCCCTCCCCCCACGGCGTCCGGGGAACCCACGCTCGGAGCCAGATGGCTGATGCGGTACTTTCTCCACCCTGTCCGTCTTCGAAGACGTCAGACGTGCGTGTGACACGGGGCGCCAATACACGAGCCCCAATCGCCGAGCGGTCGTGTTACCGCCGCATGCTATGCCCCATGCGTGTGTTTCTTTCTGGCTCGCTCGGAACCCGATGTCTGGAGATCTGGACGATGCGGGCTCCTTTATGGCGTTGCCGGGGACGCGGAGGGGCGGTGCTCTCTGTGCTCCCCTCCCCCCGGGCCGGAGGGGATGCGTGGATCTCACTCCCAGAGACGACGCCTGTCCATGACTCTTCTTGGGGCTCGTGATACTGGCCGCAAATACAAGTTTTCTGGCTGGACAGTGGACAGCGGGTGCCTCCGCCACTGCTACGACTCATCTCGGTCGGATCGTAACTAGAGTGCGCGCATACTACCTAGGTGAGGAAGCTCCCGTCGTCGGCATCAACATCGCCGCCGCCGTGGTGGCGGAGGGGACGTCCCTCTGACGGAACCACCTGCTCTCGGAATGCACTCTACTATAACGAGTAGCCTTACTCGCCCACTCTACCCAAGACCACGAGGACCACGGGGGGCCAGGTCACATCACGACGTGCTGCATGTCGACTACCATAGATTCGATACCTGCATTAATCGAGGGGACGTGCATCCCCACCGCTCGATCGTTCCCTCTTTCCTGACGCTCCGGGGAGGGCACAAGTCGCGCGACAACGAGCCTGGGAGACTGGAGACGGAGTGACGTCCGGCCGGGGGCCACGGGTCGGTCGGGGGTGGCGACATTTCGTTCTCGCCAGAAGTCGGGGCGTCAGACCCCCATACCACCACATATCACGGGCTACATAACAGGTAGATAAGTACATGCCTCCCTACTCCACACCCCACTTCCACTCCGCTCCACGAAATGGTGGCGGCCGCAACGTCTTCGTCTTCGTCTCCGTCTCCGGCTACGCGACTGCGTCTGGACGTGCGGACCGTGCGGCCCTGCATTCCGTCCATAGTGGTGTGGTGGGGGACAGACCGCTACCCGGGTATCACGATTTTGCATGTAACTAAGTACATACATTTGTAACTAAGTACTTATGATGTAAGTATGTGGGTAGTAGGCGTAAATTCTTGTCCTTTCTCTTTACTGCCCTGCAACGGTCCATCTCTCAATCCAGTCCAGTCCGGTCCAGTCGTTTCCCAATACAGAAAACAAAAAAAAAAAACACTAGTGCACAATACCAATGGGCGGAGACCACAAAAAAAAAAAGGAAAACAACTGACCCCAATTTCTCCCCATCTTCAGCATAAATCGTAACTAATAGACCATCACCGATTATTATTATTATTATTATTATTTTTAAAAAAAAGACCCATCGGCCAGGGATGGCACAGGCAGGAACGATCGATGCAGGGCGGCCGGCACCAGGTTTTTTTTTTTTTTTTTCGGTGCGGAAAGTTTGCCATCATCCTCTGCTCTTCCATGCAGGGTCCATAGATATTTATTTTCTTCCCTTTCCCGCTCCCTTTCCCTCTTCCCTTAGACTATCTATGTACATGCACATACAGAGATATCTACCAAAGTACCCTACCATTCCAATTCAGACCAGGCATAGTACGTTGTAACTATCTGTACCCCGGGTTTGTTTCTATGCGGGCTAGGAGGGGGGGAGGAAGGTTTCTTTTCTTTCTTCAGTTTCGTTTCCTTTTTTTCCTTTCAACCCTACCAACCCCCAACTTCAAATTATCTGCTGGGGAAAGAAATTTTTCTTCTGGGGGGGGTGGAGGGGGATCCTGCAAGGAAGGGGCCCGTATGTAAAAGCAAAGTAGAGTTTGTATGATGTAAGTACACACGACGAGCATAACGTCAGGTTCCTCCAACCGTTTTTTTCTTGCTGGATGCAAGTTGCAACCAGGTAACTTGAAAACTTCCCCATAGACAACAGCCGCCACTATCAAAGACAATCTCACCCTCGGTGCCGAACGTCTATCACATCCCCCCACATCCCCCCCCGCGCCGTCCATAATAGAGGTGCTAGAGTAGAGACAGCTAGAGTAGAGTACACGGGAAAAAGAAAAAAAGAAAAAAAGAACCTGGAATCAGAATAACCCCTTCCAACAATGTTGCAATCCAGAAAAGAAAAGAAAAAAATGGGGGGAGAGAACACCCATACAATGCAAGCGACGACACAGGTCGCTCTGATAACACCCACTCGAACATTGGCCCGTCTCAACCGACGAACGGATGACGCACGTAAGTGAGGTCCCCAGCACTGCTGGCCCTTGCCGCCCGCCTCCGCCTGTTCATGACAGCCATCCTGCACACATCGCGCAGCTCCTGATCGACGTGGCCCTCGGGATACTCGTTGACGCAATCGCACGTACTCCTCGTACCGCTTCCCCTGCTGCTGCTGCTGCTGCTGCCCTTGCTCCACGTCCTTGCTCGTGAGCCTGCGCTCCGCCATCTTGTCGGTGAGGAGCTGGCGCCGATCTTCGACCGAGATTGAGCATCCATCTCGAACTCCCGCATCGTTCGCAATGCCGCTTCCCAGTGGCCACTCACGACCACAACCCTCGCTGCGCGGGGAGCCGGGGATGGACGGACACCTTCCGCTGACGCCGCTGCCAGCGCCGTTCCCCGGCGAGCATCAGCCCCAGATGTGTTGATCTCATCTAGTGCGCCGGCGACATCAATGCTCCAGCTGCTCCGCCTGACCCCCGCAGGCGCCGGTGGGGACGGCTGGAGATAAAGCTGAAGATCCAGATCGACATCCGGCAGCCTCCTCTCCCCCGAGACGTGCACCGAACCGAGGCCTCCCTCGAACTCCATTATGCTCTCGGTCCATCCGATCGTAGAAGCCGATGTGCGGCGCATGGTGGCATGCCTGCGCCTTTGGCTGTAGGGGCCAGGGAGGGAGCTGGTCCGTGGAGGAATCGCTATGGACGCGTGCTTGGGCGTGATGCTTCTCTGCGTTGCTGTTGTCGGCGGCAGGAAATCTACGATAGGAGATTCCGGTTGTCTTAGATGACTGTGCCATTCTTGCGGAGTGGGAAAGATTTCTCACCAGCCAAACGCAAACCTCCCAGTCCGATCGGGGGCCCCTTCTTCCCTCCAGCCTGCGCGAACTCCAGCAGCTTCCAGTTCTCGCCATGTCTATTGATGGTCCTGAACTGGCTGGTGCTTTCGAGCCGAGATCTCCTCAGCGACCAGAAGGATCGCCTGCTCCGTGCCGGCATCTTTCCCCGGATGACTCGCTCCCGCTCAGTCTTGAGATACCGCGCGGATAGGACCATGGGGTTGATCGGATGGTGGACAAACACTCCCTTCCCGCCCTTCTTGGAGCCGACGGTAGGGAAGAGCTCGTTCTTCACAGTGTCGGCTCCAAAACACCGCAGAAGCTCCGATACGAGAGAGGGGTGATAGTCTGAGGCCTCACGTGTAGCCCGCATCTGGGGGAAGATCCAGCGAGGAATCCTGGAAACGGGCTCTTGAGACCGCTGCTCGTCCCTCATGGCCCGGTTCAAAATCCGCAGGAAGAGACTGGGGCGCTTCTTGAGGTGCACGGTGACCGCTGGGTCCACGGACGGTAGTGGCTGCAGTCGATGCGCTGGGGCTGCTGGACGAGCGGTGGACGAGTGGCGACGACGAAACGCTCGGTGGGATTGCTGGCCGACAATTGACTGACGGCGTTCCACGGTATCCGCAGTAGCAGTCGTATTGCCCACAGCCTCAGCTCTCGCCTCTCTCGCCTCCTCAGCCTGCACTCTCCCACACTCATTCACTTCCAACCAAACTTCCAGCTTCAGCATGTCTCTCATCTCCAACTTCAGCCCGTTGCCCTCCTTCCCGCAACTGCGATTCCGCCAAGTCAGCCCATGTCCAACCTCCACTGGGGCAAGGAAAGCACCTATGAGCTGGCCTGACCAAGGCCCCCGGAGCACTGGAACACCTCTCCGGCCTCGCTACCTCAGCCTCGCGAAGCCCACGCAGCTGTTGGGGGATCAATGCCGCCGAAGAGTGGCGGTCAGCGTGGGGGTCGGTGCTTCCGTATATGCTGTGCATGGCGACGGCGATGGTGGGAGGGTGGTGCTTCGTAATGTAATGTACAGTGTGCTGGAGAGGTTGCGAGTTGAACGGAGAACGGAAGGGTACGGGGGGTAAGAGAAGACGAGCGGTGTGTGTAACCATATGAACGAGCAGAGTCGAGCGCCTTCCTCCGTCCGGTAAGGCCACCAACGCCAGGTCGACAACAGCCATTCCTTCGAAGCACCTCGAGCCCGAGATGCTCTTGGAGTGTAGAGGGAGAAGCTGCCATGATACTTCCCTAGTAGTGCAACCTCACGGTGAGGTTTTGTCCGGCTGGACTTGCATCTCAGCCGATCACTCGCTCTCCACCCTTCGCGCCCGTGGATCGTGGGAAACGCGCCTCAAGGTGTGCATAATACCGTGAGGCGAACTCGGGTAGCCCTGTCCGGTTGCGGGGGAGAAGGCGATTCTTTCCTCCCGTTCGTCTCGTCGTCCGCCGTCCTTAGATGCACGAGCCGCACCTCGAGACCGACACTTCACGTGCGATGCTCTGCGGAGCAATTCCGGGGGACGAACAAGGACTGGGACGGCGCGGACACAGCCGCCGCCCGCCATGTGAGCGGAGCATCGCCCCAAGGCGGGATCGCCGCACGCCCAGGGACTGCGGAGCCCAATGGAGGCGGACAGCGTGCTGCGTGGGAGCGACGCACGCACCTGTATATCCACACACACATCACCTCGCCACGTATGTTGCGTCTGCATCGTACACAGGTGCGCACACCAAGCCGGAGCGCCGTGTCATCCCCAGCGAGTCGGCTGCGGCGCAGCGCGGTGCTCCGTCCATCGACGCGGCTGCGATCGTCCCACGCGGCAAACGCAGATCCGCCCCCGACTCATTTGCGCGTCGGCGCCGGCGCGCACGAGTACTCGCCGTACGGCGCGGGCAGTCGTGCGGAACGGCGAGGTTGGCCGCTGGCCGCGGCGAGATGGAACCGTCGCCGTCGCTATCGCCGTCGCTGTCGCCGTCCTGCATGCCGCCCACCGTGCGGGGCGACGACAGACGTCACCGGGAGATGCCGGCCGTCCATTCCCGCACATTCGTCCCCTGCAGCATCTGGACAGAGCATACACATCTATACGAAGTAATTTTCGTGATCGGCGACGGCGCCAAACATAGATAGATACTCTAGCTCCACCCCGCAAGTCCCGGGGGCGGGTCGGCCGTTCCGATTGCACGGACCCCACACCTGATCGGCGTCCGTATGTGACTGGCGCTGGGTCCACGGGGGGTGCGCACCCATGATACTCCGCTCGCCCAGTCACAGCATGACCCGCCGTCGTCCTCCTCCTCCGTCTCTGTCGTTGCGTGGAGCTGACGAGATCCGCACATTCCCCCAGCCCCCCGACTGTTCTACACAATTCTGTCCACGCGTTGAGCGGAGCCGGCTTACATCATCTCGTACCTCCCGCAGATATCGTCACCGTACGTTTCGTTCTCGGAAAGCCCTTCCCAGTATGTTAGTCACGCCCGAACCAATCCCAATCCCGATCCCCCGTCGTGCGTTTCTACTCCATCTGTCTACACACACTCTCTCCCAGAATAAGCGCGGTTCCACACGGACAGCATACATAGATATGTATGTATAGTACGGCATTCCGTCGCACGAGGCTCAAGGCTGTGCGCACAGGTCAAGGGTTGGGTTGGGTTGGCTGGGATGCGGTTTGGTTTGGGAGGCTGTGCGGGCAACAGGTCATGGATGTGTCACTCGTCGATGACGAAGAAGAGCTGCGCGCCCTCTACTCTAGATCTAGAGCATCCGTATCGGTATCGGCTTGAGCGGACTGCGGACGGGAATCGGGCAGTGTGCACATCGCCATGATCTCCATCGGTCGCATGCGATTCATGACAAAACAAAAACATCCGTATCGCCATGATCGAGCAAGGTCGCATGCGAGTAATGAATACACAAAAAACAAGCATCCTTCGCAGGCGATTAATAACTAAGTAAATAAAAAAAAAACCAGATATAGAGCATCCAGCACGTGATAAATGACTAAGTAAATAAATAAAAAAAGATATAGAGCATCCAGCATGCGATAAATGACCAAAAAAAAAAAAAAGGTATAGAATCCTCCGCACGCAATTAATAACTAAATAGAGAGAAAAAAAGGGGGATATAGTTAGAGAGTCAGTTAAAAAAAATATATATAGAGCAACCCGGTCGCACGCGATTGATGAGTATGATTGATGAATAAAATAAAAAAAAAAATCTAGCGCCCACAGGAAAACTTCCCGTCTAGGATGGAGATCGTAATCTCAGTCCCCTCTAATTCGGTCATGGCACGGCACGGCATGGTGTGGCGTGTTCTCGCGCAGATCATGTATATCACTCGAGTTTTTTTTCTTTGTTTTGCCGAAGGACATGCGCGTGACACGTCACGGGCGAGGGGAGAGAAGGCAAAGAAACCATCGCATGAGCATGTCGAGGGAATCGTTGCCGGTGGGGAAAATCGGCTGGTGAAGATATGGGGGCATCGTTGATCTTCGGAGTGCACGACTTCTGGATATCTGTGCTTCTTCTGTTGGGGGGGGGGGGGGGGGTGGGGTTGGCCCAAAAAT
>Ga0307508_10002498_pt1 | contig 19385 bp, 11 predicted proteins | sample 9_EM_MG_FD_203089 | JGI IMG/M metagenome (GOLD analysis project Ga0307508, IMG submission 203089) | Populus trichocarpa ectomycorrhiza microbial communities from riparian zone in the Pacific Northwest, United States - 9_EM | ecosystem: Host-associated > Plants > Roots > Unclassified | place... | reverse complement strand
CGCGCGAATCGCGGCATAACGCCGCTCCTACACCTGACCAAGCCGAAGCCATCCGACGAACTTCCAGCCTGCGGCACGCTTCGAGATATCGAACCCATTGCGAATGAAGCGAGCGCAGCGCCCGTTGAGAACTATCGACCTCCTTTCATCCATCGGCCTTCGATCATGGTACTGCTGGGGATTTCTGGAATTCCCTTTTCGCCGCGATCGAGCATCGCCGCCAGCACTTCAATGGCGACCGAGCCAATTCGTTCGACCCGCTGATCGATGCCGCCGTCAGCACCCGACATCGGCCAGTTCATCGTGACGATTTTAGGGCGCTGTTTCGCCGGCAATTTCTGAACAACTTCGTCTAAGATGATTGAATCCAACGTTTCGAGGATAACCACGTCGGGGCGCTGCCGGAGAAGCCACCGTTTGAAAATCACCGGGTCGAGGCTGGAGCCAGCCCGGTCTTCAATCAGCGGCGTAACAGTTGCAGTGCCGCCGAATTGGTTCTGCCACGCAATCCCGCCCGCCCAGCGATGCGAGGAACGCACATCCCACTCCTTCGACATCGCCATTCCGATCCGCCGAAAGCCTGCTTGAGCGAGATGCCGGCAGGCGCGGATCATGTTGTCGAAATGATGCGGCATCACGCTGTGAAATTGCGGCGCGAGGATCGACGAGGTCACTGAGACCGTGGAAAAAGCCCGCCAGTCGAGCCGTTCGCTCAGATCAAGCGGCGTTCGCATGGGCAGCAGCAACACGCCCTCGATCCCGCGGCTCACGAGCACCCGGTGAAGTTGCGCGGGTTGCGGATAATCATCGAGGTCGATCACACTGAAATTATAACCGAGCGACCCGGCCCGGGCATGGAGACTCGTCCAGAGCCGATCGCGGTAGTTTCCCTTGGGCGCTGGGTGCCCCCAGCGCTGCGCCAGGCCGCAAATATTTGCGACTTCGCGGGCAGGACCCCTCCTGCGCAGATGGCGCATCAATTTCGCAACATGCGGATCAGGCTGATAACCGCGGGCGACGGCCAGACGTTGCAGCCGGTCCCGCGTCGCGGCGGAAATCTCACGGCTGTTGCGGAGCGCGAATGACATCGTCGCTACACTCACACCTGCTTCGGCGGCGAGACTGCGCAATGTGAGACGGAGTGGCGGCATAGGACTGAACCGTTAAGTTCGCGGGAGCTCGCGTGCAATTGGAAAGTTGAAATGGTGCATTCGACCGGGCCCGGTGCTCGCGCCAGAGTTCTGTCCTTAGCCCCAAACCAAAATGACGAACTGTTATTCGCTTCCGACCGTGTTCGCGGAGACAATCTTCGACGCGAAGTCCGCAAACTCGGATCTTGCTGCGGACGGCCCCATAGAGGCTCTCCGCATTATCTCGTTTTCGATTCTACTTACCGTGTTGTGCCTCGTTCCGCACACCCTGTTGGCCGCGCCGCGCACTGAAGTAAACCTCAACGCCGGCTGGCGCTTTCACTTCGGAAGTGTTGTCCGAGGGGAAGCGACTGGGTTCGACGACGCGTCGTGGTCGACGGTGTCGACGCCGCACACGTGGAACGCATCTGACGGCCAGGATGGAGCAAAGGCGGCATCCGGCGGTGGAGCGGATATCATGAAAGGCGGCGACTACGCGCGCGGCTCCGGCTGGTATCGGCGCACGATCACCGCGTCGCCCGAGTGGGCCGGTCGTCAGATTTATATCCAGTTCGATGGAGCCAACCGCCGTGCCGATGTTTTTCTCAACGGCCAGCTCGTCGGCACACACCTCGGGGGCAATGCCCGCTTCCGCTTCGATCTCACCGCGGCGCTTAAACGCGATGGCGACAACGTACTCGCGGTGCGTGTGAACAACGAGGACAACGGCATCGCGCCGCACTCGGGTGATTTCACATTTTTCGGCGGACTCTATCGCGACGTCACGTTGCTCGTGACCGATCCTGTGCAAATCGAAACAATGGACCACGCGTCGCCGGGAGTTTTCCTTACCCAGTCGAGTGTGACCGCCGAACGCGCTGAGATCAGCGCACGCGTCAAACTCGCGAATCACGAAACCGCGCCGACCGAAGTGTCGGTGCGCGTCGCCATCACCGACGCTGCTGGCAAAATTGTGCAAGAGGCGCGCACGGCTGCCACGCTCGTCGCCAGCGGACGCGGCGAAGTCACCGTTCCATTCACTCTGCCGTCGCCGCATTTATGGAACGGCCGCGCCGATCCGTATCTCTATACAGCGCGAGTCGAAGTGAGCACCGGCGGTGTCGTCCGCGACGCGCTCGATCAACCACTCGGTCTGCGTTTCTTCCGCGTCGATCCCGCGGAGGGATTCTTCCTGAATGGACACTATCTCGATCTCCGCGGAGTGAGCCGGCATCAGGACCGGATCGACAAGGGCTGGGCGATCAGCCACGACGACGACCGTGAGGATTTCGCCCTTATCGCCGAGATGGGCTGCACCGCGATCCGGGTCGCGCATTACCAACAGTCGCCACTGTGGTATCAGCTCGCCGACGAACAAGGCATGGTTTTGTGGGCGGAAATACCGTTCGTGGACGAGGCGTTGGCCGGTGAGGTGTTTTTCGACAACACGCTCCAGCAAATGCGCGAACTCATCCGCCAAAATTACAACCATCCCGCGATTTGTTTTTGGGGTTGCGGGAATGAAAACTTCGATCAGGGCCAGAGCTTTGTTGCCGGCATCGCCCAATTTGGTCCGATGGCGGAACGGCTTATCCAGGCGCTGCACGCACTCACCCGCGCCGAGGACTCCACCCGACTCACGACCTACGCTTCGTTTCACTCGGAAAAAGAAATTCACTTTGCCATGCCAGGCCAGCCGCCGGTCGACCTGAAGGGGGAACCGCAGCGCTGGTATACCGACGTGACGGCCTTCAACAAATATTATGGCTGGTATTACGGAGAGCCGGGAGATGTCGCCGGCTTCTTCGACGATCTTCACCAGCGCAATCCCACACAGCGCATCGGCGTCAGCGAATATGGCGCAGGGGCCGTCGTGACACAGCACGAGGCCGTGAACTACGGCGGCGAAGGCTACCAGCGCACACCGATGGAAAGCCGGCGCGCAATCGCGTTTGCGAAACAGCACCCGGAGGAATACCAGGCATACTATCACGAGGAATCGTGGAAGGCATTCTCCGCCCGACCCTATCTCTGGGCAAAGTTCATTTGGAACATGTTCGACTTCGCTTCCGACGGCCGCGCCGAGGGAGGACAACCGGGTCGCAACGACAAAGGTCTCGTCACCTTCGATCGCAAGACACGCAAGGATGCGTTCTATTTCTACAAGGCCAATTGGAGTTCCGAGCCGGTGCTCCACATCGCGAGCGGCCGCTACACCGAACGTACGAATGCGAAGACGGACGTGAAAATCTACTCCAACGCGAAGGAGGTTGAGCTGGTCTTGAACGGCAAATCTCTCGGAAAATCCAGCACCGTGACGAACGGAATTTTTATTTGGAAAGAGGTGACGCTCGCTCCCGGCAAAAATCAAATCACCGCCAGAGCACAGCGCGAGGGTCGCGAATTACACGACGAACGTGAGTGGAACACGTCGACAAAATAGTAGTTGGATCGAGCGCCCATCTTCAGCCTTCGCGTAGCAGCCGTCGTCAGACGGCTGGCCAACGGTGTGACCACCGCTGCTACATCCAACTCAGAGCCGTTCGACGCGCTCACGGTCTGCGACAAGCCCAGGGGTATTGGAACCACAGGGAATAAAGCCTAAGGGGAAAGCTGATCGATCATGGTGACGGTAGCTCCCGATTGCGTTTCCTGGTTCACGCGTTCACAAAACCAAAGTGGATGGCAAACACCTTATCCCCGCGGGCGCGGTTTTAACGGCGGAGCGATACAGGTTAAAGATGCAATCAGGACAAACGTGCTTTTGCGCGTGTCGTGCGAAGTTCCCGCAGACCCGGCGTAATCGTGAGCGTGCCTCCACCATGAAAACGTGCCCCGGTTTTTCGTATGAACACACTACACACACTGACGGGTGCGGGCAAACGCCTCGCCATTACCCTGCTGCTGGGCGTCGCCACCTTCGCGACCTCCGCCTGGGCTCAAACCGATTTGGGCCCCACCTCCACCGCTGAGCGCAAAAATGTCTCCCTGTTCCTGAAGCTGCGCAACCCGGACAAACTCGAAGCATTCATCAACGATACGGTTTCGGCGGGCAATCCGCAGTTCCGCCGCTTCCTGACGGTTGAACAGTTTACTGCGCGATTTTCACCGACCGACGACGACGTGAGAAAAGTAGTCGCCGGCCTCAAAGCGGCGAACATCGAGGTGACGGGCATTTCCGCCAACCGGCTTTTGCTCAAAGCGAATGGCACAGTTGAGGCGCTCAACCAGTATTTTTCGGTGAAACTTCATGACTTCGCCAAAGCAGGCCGTCGCTATCACGCTCCCGTCACGTTGCCACAGATTCCGAAAGCGATTAACGGGACCGTCCTCGCCATCACCGGCTTGAGTAGCGAATCGTTGTATCGCCCACGAATCAAAACCGCTGCAGCGATTGAGGGCTTGTCGCGAATCCCGGTGACACTGCCATCGAGTACCAGCACCGCCACCGGCACTCCCGGCAGTTTTACCGTGGGTGACGTCGCGAAACTCTATCAAGTCGATCCGCTCTACAAATTAGGTTTTCAGGGCAAGGGACGCACCATCGGAATCGCGACACTGGCGACCTTCGACCAAGCCGACGCCTACGGCTATTGGACGGCGATCGGATTAAAGGTGAAAGCGAACCGGATCACTCAAGTACAGGTCGACGGCGGGGCCGGCACCGATGGCGCCGAAGAAACCACGTTGGATGTGGAACAGTCCGGCGGACTCGCGCCCAAGGCGGATATCATCGTCTACGAAGCGCCCAACACCGATCAGGGATTTCTCGATTTATTCGTGACCGCTGTAGTCGAAAACAAAGTAGACACGCTGTCGATTAGCTGGGGTTTGCCCGAAATTGCCACCGATCCAAATCTTTCCATCGCGGAAAACCAGATATTCATGGAAGCCGCCGCGCAAGGCATCAGCTTGTTTGCCGCCTCCGGCGACGCCGGAGCCTACGACATCAACAGCCAGAATTATCCATTCACGTACCCCGGTAGCACGAAAACCCTCACGGTCGATTCACCTGCGTCCTCACCCTACATTACCGCCGCCGGCGGTATCACCCTCGCGGGAGTCCAACAGCACAAATACGGAACGGTCAATGTGCCGAAGGACCGGGCGTGGGGCTGGGATTATCTGCAGGAATATTTTGACACCAACTACGCGAACCTCGGGGGCTACTACGCCCTGGCCTTCCCGGTTGGAGGCGGCGGTGGCGTCAGCGTGAATGAAGACATGCCGAAATATCAAAAGCACATTCCGGGAATCAAAAAAAGCGCAGCGGGACAGAGTCTTATCTATTACCCCAATTATCCCAGCACAGACGGAGCCGAAGATCTCGCCGATCTGCCCGCAGGATTTGCCGGTCGTAATTTGCCAGACGTCTCGCTCAACGCTGATCCGTATACCGGTTACCTGCTCTATTACGGCGGTGAAATGATCGCGGGAAATGGCGGCACCAGCTTCGTCGCCCCGCAGCTCAACGGAATCACCGCGGTGTTATCCGAAGTGACGCATAGCCGTTTGGGACTGCTCAATCCCACCTTGTATCGCATGTCACGTCACGTGAGTTCCAATTCGTGGTTCGCACCGTTTAACGACATCAAGAGCGGGACCAATTTGTATTATCAGTCCGTACGCGGCTATAACCCTGCGACGGGACTCGGCTCAATCAGCGCCGCTAACCTGGCCTTGCGTTTGGTGATCGGCGAATTCGACGACGATTGATTTTCTGATGGTAGCGTCCGTTGCCCTCAACGGACACCTTCCGGTCGACGGGCGCGCCTTCAGGATTCCGCCAGCGCGCAGCACGGCGGGCCCAGCGGTCCCGCCCTACCTCAAGTCCAGAACCGCTACGCAATTGATCTTGGGTGGAGTCCGTCTTGGCAGCCTTAGCCTCGGCGAAGGCTGCGGCCCCTTGTCGCGCCAAAGCTCCGCGGAGGCGGATCAACGGACTTTCCGAACGGGCGATTGGGGGCAATCGCCCCTACCATCGATCCCACCGCGGCGCTTTCGAACCATAGCCGGGAATTTTCCCGGCTATTTTTATTCTGCAGGCGGCTCCCAGAGCTCTATCCGGTTGCCTTCGCCATCCTTGATCCAACCGAACTTTCCGAACTCTGATTCGTCGGTCTTCGGATCCACCCACACGCCTTCCTTTTTAAGAGCGGCGAGCACCCGCTTAAGATTGGCGACGCGATAGTTGATCATGTGGGCCTGTTTGCCCGGGCCGAAATATTTCGTATCGGCATCGAATGCACTCCACACCGTCGAACCTTTCTTTTTTGAATCGGTGTCATCGCGCCACGGAAACGACCATCCCACCCATTCATCTCCGATCGGCAGTCCGAGATGCTGCTTGTACCACGCACCAAGTTTTTTGGGATTCTTCGCCTTGAAAAAGATCCCGCCGATTCCCGTGACTCGTTGCTTTTTCATATACGTTCTGTGTTTTCGGTGTGTTCTGTGGTTAACTATTCTCAGTGGTTCACGCGTTGATAGAAGAATTCAACCCGTTTCGGCTGTCCGTCGGGTGCATTTCCTTCGATCGCCGCGAGCAATGAACCGTCTGGCTGCAGCGTGTATAATATCCGCTGCGGAAAATCATGGAGCTGATTTTCAAACACCACTGCGGTGTCAGTCATTGATTTGACCTGGAACGCCGCCTCCTTTTGGCCCGATGGCTGCGCGACGTAGAAAAGCTCGCCCCCCGGGCCTTCGCGAATCTGCAGGAATTCGTGTTCCCGCACCTTTCCCTTCAGCACGGTGCGGCCCATGCCCAGCATGACGCCGCCCGCGGGTGCCATCCATTGTTCGTCCACCACGCGATTGTCTCTTTCCATCCGCCAGTTTCCAGCCAGCCAGATTAATTTCGAGATCGCCGGCGGTGGCGGGGATTTTTTCTTGTCCGCGCCCGCGAGGGTGACCGCGAAGGCGCAAAGGCCGGTCGCGAGCAGAAAAATTCCGAGGCGGGATTTCATAATTCGAAAATTGAAACGCAAAACGTCAGTCCGGGACCTGTTCCTCCAGTGGAGTAACTGGGTCCATCAGCAACCACAACACCCCACCCACGCAATACACTGCGGCTGCGAGATAAAAAGTCACCGTCCAATTATTGGTCTTCTCGACAATATATCCGATGACGATCGGCGAACAAAATCCCCCAAGATTCCCCATCATGTTCATCGCTCCGCCCAGTGTACCAACGTACCGCCCGCCGACATCCATGCACGCCGTCCATGCGCCGGGCATGGTCAGGTCATTGCAGAAACTCACCAACGCGATGACCGCTACCGCGACGTAGGGATTTTCGATTCTGGTCGAGAGAATCAACAGCGCCGCGCCCATCACCAAGCCGCCTGCGCCGAGTCCGCAACGTACCTTCCGCGTTCCGCCAAGATGACGGCTGAGCCACGGCGTGATCCAGCCCGCGACCAGAGCGCCGAATCCACCAAGCAGCAACGGAGTGCACGCCAGCCAGGCACTTTGCTTCACATCAAATCCGCGCACCTTGAGCAGATAGGTCGGAAACCACGTCACAAAAAAATACCACACGTAGCTCAGCGCAGCGTATTGTCCGCCGAGGCACCACACGGTCCGCGATCGCAAAAACTTGCTCCAAGGCACATCAAGATGCCCCGAAGATGCATTCACCTCGGCGGGCAGCAAGGCGGCTTCCGCTGCGTTTACACTGGGATGTTGGCGCGGATCGTCGCGATACCAGCGATAAAACACGATGGCCCAGATCACGCCGAGCACGCCAAAAATCATAAACGCCGTGCGCCAGGTCATGATTTGCAGGCAGTAAAACACGATCACGGGCGCCGCTGCCCCGCCCCAGCGCGCAAACATCCACATGACGCCTTGCGCGCGCGAGCGTTCACCCTGCGGCAGCCAGCGGTTAAACGCTTTCGTGAGATTTGGGAAGCAGCCCGCTTCGCCCGCACCAAAAAGAAACCGCGTCACCACGAGCGACAACCAGCTCCACGCCAGACCCGTGAACGCGGTGAAGAACGACCACCAAATCACAATGCGCAGGAGCACGCGACGCGGACCGATTTTGTCCCCCAGATATCCGCCGGGAATTTCGAACAGCGCATACGCGAGCGTAAAGGCCGAGAAAACCATGCCCATTTGCGATGGGCTCAGCTTCAAGTCTGTCGAGATAAACGGTGCAGCCCAGGAGATGGCCACGCGGTCGATGTACTGAATCACCGCGAGCGTGATGGCAAAAATGACGACGACAAACCGCGCACGAGTCGGCTGATTAGATCCGCCGTCGCCGCCGACGAAACCATGAGGGGTAAGCATGTAGCAGTCAGTTAGTATCGCCCCGCCCGCTCAGGCCAGCTTTAGTTCGAAGCGCGTTCGTCCAACCATAGACCGTCTTGTCTGTCGGGTTGATTTTATTTCGCCAGTGGCCTTTCCAGCCAGAAACTGTTTCATGAGGCGGAACCCCTCTTCAATGTCAGATCTCGAACCCACCCCCGTCCCGAGTGAGCCAGCGCCCACCACCTTGGGTTTATCGAAAGTGCACCGTCGCCGTCCGCGCTACGCGGGCAAAAACCCGCGACGCTTTGAGGACAAATACAAGGAGCACAATCCGGACCTTCACGCTGACGCCGTGGCGAAGGTGCTCGCCGCAGGCAAGACGCCCGCCGGGAGTCACCGGCCCATCATGGTCACAGAGATTCTGGCGGTACTTGCACTCCAACCTGGCGAACACGTCGCGGATTGTACGCTCGGTTTCGGCGGGCATGCGCGAGAATTGCTGGCACGCATCACCCCGGGCGGCCGGCTCATCGGGCTGGACGTCGATCCACTCGAACAGCCCAAAACCACCACCCGTCTCCGCGCTGCCGGTTGGAGCGAGGAGGTTTTCACGGCGGTCCGCTCCAACTTCGCCGGCCTGCCCCAGGTGTTGGGAAAACTCGAACTCGCAGGCGTCGATGCGGTCCTCGCGGACCTTGGGGTTTCGTCGATGCAACTCGACGACCCGGCGCGCGGTTTCACTTTCAAGACCGACAGTCCGCTCGACCTCCGTCTCAATCCCACCCGCCCGCCCTCTGCGGCCGAGTGGCTCGCGCGAGTATCGGAAACCACGCTGGCCTCCACGCTCTCCGAAAATTCCGACGAACCCGACGCCGCGTTATTGGCCCGCGAGTTCATCGTTCATCGGGGACGCACGCCATTTACCCGCACGCTACAGCTTGCTGAGTGGATCCGGAATATCCTCCGCAAGCAAAAGCCGCGACGCGACCCGGCGGCCGACGACGACTGCGTGCGCCGCGTGTTTCAGGCGATCCGCATCGCGGTGAACGATGAATTTGGCGCGCTCGAGATGTTTTTGCGCCACCTGCCCTCCTGCCTGAAACCGGGCGGTCGCGTGGCGATTCTGACTTTTCATTCCGGTGAGGACCGCCGGGTAAAGCAGGCATTCCGCGACGGCGTGCGCACGGGAATTTATTCCGCCACCAACGACGACGTCATCCGTGCGGGACCCATAGAGCGACGGTCCAACCCGCGAAGTTCCTCCGCCAAACTCCGCTGGGCCAGAAGACAAGGCTGACCGTCGCTTTCTGCGCTGCATCACGATTAAATCGGTAATAAGTTATCTGCGAGCCATCACACTGGCATCTCGGACCCACGGAGGACTGATCACGTTGTCATTTTTGAAAGAATGGCGATGTCTTCCCAAAGTTTGTCAATTGTCGCGACGTGACACCCTTCTGGCCGTCCTTCGGAATGCAGGGCTGGCCCTTGTGGCCACGCCGCCGCTCGCGCCCGCACCACCGGCAACGAAAAAAACAAAACCCGATATTTAACCACTAAGTCTCACTAATATCGCACTAAGGTCCGAACCATTCCGATCACTGTCTCACCAGTGCAATCAGTAGATAACAGTCCGGCCCGTCCGTTTTCCTTCCTTCGTGCTGCTCCGCGTCTTATGGTTCGCTCACCCTGGGCGAGGACGGAGATTCGAACGTAGGTGGCATGAGTGAAAAAGGACGGAGGGTGAGCGTTGGCTCTCAGGTGTTGGTTCGGCTCTTTTTTCTTCTGCGGTTCAACTTCACAGCGGCCGTTTAAAAACCGCGACCACCTCATAGGTCGCTCCGTGTCCACGATTCAGGTCAAAGACATTTACGAGCTCCCACCCATCTTTTCCGTATTCGTTCAGCTTTTCATGGAACCGTGCGTGATTGAGCTTCGATCCGATGAAAAATGCCGTCGTATCAAATATCAGCGTTGAGTATTCAAATTTTGTCATGGGAACGGAGGGGGCGGAGATGATTTCTATAGCCGATCGTGTAGGTCAGCTGCGACGGCCATCTGTAACGTGATGATGCGAGGAGAGCATGCTTTCTTCAATGACTGTTGCAAAAGCGGATGACAAGCGCGGGCCGTTGTCAGCTGTAGCGACCTGGTTCGAAAGCCGCGAGTTGCGGCTAGGTATCAGAAACACAGATAAGCCCGGATGGATCAACCACTGATTGCGCTCGTGGGTACTGATCGGAATGGTTAGAAATATTAGTGGGATATTAGTGAGGCTTAGTGGTTAAAAATCGCGTGTGTTTTTTTCGGTTCCTGCGGTGCGAGCGAGAACGGCGGTGTGGAAAGGTCAGGCGATGGCGGATGCGATCATTCGCGTGATTCGCGGGCGATAAATCGGATGGGCCAAGAGCAAGTGGCTCCGCCTTTTCGTGCTCTTTCGTGTGTTTCGTGGGCGAAAATCGGATACGCGTGGCGGGATTATTTTCGGTGATCCCTAACCCGTGCGCTCGGCGAAGGCTTCGCGCAACGCCTGGATGAAATCATCAATCCGATAAGGTTTCGCGACAACTCCACAGAATCCATGAGCGCGATAATTCGCCAGCACAGGATCGCTCGAATAACCGCTCGATACAATCGCTCTCACGTCCGGATCAATGGCTTTCAACAGCATAATCGCATCACGTCCGCCCATGCCGCCGGGCACGGTGAGATCCATGACGACCAGTGTGAATGGTTTTCCCTCCGCTCGCGCCATGCGGAACTTTGCCACCGCTTCCGCGCCATCCACCGCGCATTCCACTTCAAATCCGAGCCGCTTCAACATGAGCACCGCCATGCGACGGATCACTTCTTCGTCATCCATGAACAACACCCGGCCGGAAAATTTTTCCGGAGGCAGTGGCATGGGCGGGGTGGTGGCGTTATTCGTCACCGCAAGTGCCACGGGAAGCCAGATTCGAAACTGCGTCCCCTGCCCGAGCGTGGATTCGACATCAATATGGCCCCGGTGTTTTTTGACGATCGAATAAACGGCGGCGAGACCGAGTCCGCTGCCGGTTTGTTTGGTGGTGAAATATGGATCGAAAATGCGCGGGAGATGTTCCGGCTTGATCCCTTCGCCGGTGTCGGCGATCGAAATCTGCACGTAGTTGCCGGGCACCAACCCAGGCTGGGCGAGGCCGGTGACTTTTTCGTTTTTCGCACTCAGTCGCAGAATGCCACCGGACGGCATCGCCTGAATCGCGTTGATCACCAAATTCTGCACCACCCGCCCGATCTGGCCCTTATCCGCATCCGCCGGCCACAGGTCGGTCTCAAACTGGAAAATCGGTTTCACATTTGACCCATGCAACGCAAACGTCGTGGTCTCGCGCACAATCGTGCTCAATTGCACGGCAGCGCGAACCGGTTCCCCGCCCTTCGCAAAAGTGAGCAGCTGTTGGGTCAAATCCCGCGCCCGAAGTGTCGCTTTTTCAGCATCACGCAATCGGATACCGACATCGGATTTTGCATCGATGTCGAGTTGGGCGAGGGCCAGATTTCCCATGACGCCCGTCAGGATATTATTGAAATCGTGCGCAATGCCGCCCGCCAGGACGCCCACTGATTCCAGGCGCGTGGCGCGAATGAGCTCCTGCTCCAGCCGTTCGTGTTCCGTTACGTCGCGAAACACGAAAACCATGCCGATCACCTTGCTATCCGCCGAGTGAATCGGAGCGCAGCATCCATCAACCAGGCGTCGTTGTCCGGTTCGGGTGATCAATCTGGTCTGCGGAGGCAGATCGACGACGGCATCGGATCGGACCACCTGCCCCATGGGGAATTCAAAAGCCGCGCGGCTGCCGTCGTTTTCAAACTGGCACACCCGGCCGACAAGCTGGCCGATCGCATCGGAATCCCACTGTGTCAGCGCCGCCGCCGCTGGATTCATAAATTGGACAATCCCGGACACGTCAGTCGTCACGACACCCTCCGCCATTGCCCGCAAGGTCACGGCGAGCCGCTCCTTTTCCGTCGCTAGCGCCGCCTCGGCTTGTTTGAGCTCGGTGAGATCGACGAACACCAGCAACGACTGATTCAGATCCAGGCCCGAGTCTGTTTGCGCGGTCCACCAGCGCACATTCACATAATGGAGGCCGCCATCGAAGTCGCGCATCTCCAATTCGGCTTCCAGCGTGTTTTTACCCTTCCACAAAGCCACGGCGATCGAGCGCAAAAAGCGGAGCAGGTCGGGCGTCGTCAGCACTCCGCGCCGCCGGTTCAAGTCGCTCGCTTTTTTCACCCGGAACATGCGCACCGCGGTGTCGTTGGTACTGGAAATTTTCAGCTGTTTGGCGCACTCCTGCAGACGGCGCAAGTCCTGATCGAGCCAGGTGCCAATATCGTCCACGCCCTTCCGCCGTTGCTCGTTCAACCACAGGCCAAATTGACGGAAATCGGTTTCCACAATTGCGACCGGGGTGTGTTGAAACAGTGATCGATAACGCACTTCAGATGCGCGCACTGATTGCTCCGCCGCCCGACGCGCAGTCATATCGGTGATGATACCAATCAGTCTCCATTCGCCCGGAGCGACCTGAGTGATCGCCACCCGTTCGTGCAGCCAAAAGGTACGATCGCCGCGCTGCGCGCGAAATTCCTGCTCGTATCCAGGAGCTCCGGCGTAAAGCGCGGCGGTGGAACGCGCGTTCATCTCCGCGTACGTGGCAGCATCGATCGCTTCCGGCCAGCGCAGGACCGGTGGATTGGGCGGATCACCGCCGAAAACCTCGCGATGCAATCGTGACGGCGGAATCAACATCACCCATCGCACGCCGTTGGGCACGGTGAAAACCCTCGCCTGCCAGAGCATGCAGTCCGCCGCCGCGAGCATCTGCTGCACCTGGTCCTCGCTCGCACGACGCGCTTCGAGCGCCTCCCGTTGCATGGACACATCGGTCACGACGCCCACCAGATGCGCGCGGCCGTCGGGGAGATAACGCATGGTGACCGTCTCGTGCAGCCACGTGACTTCCAAATGTGTGACGACCCGGAAAACATTATCGTAGCCGGTCGCACGACTGCGAAACGCCTGCGAGAATCGCTGGTCCATTTCGGCCATCTCAGGCACGTTCAGTTTACGCCAGTCGAGATCCTCCGCGATGGCATCGTTTTCGCCGAACAGCCGGCGATAAAGCACCGAGCGGTGCGCAGTGACATTCCAATGATAGGTCCCGCCAGCCTCAGTCGTCACCACCGCATGCCACACCATGCAGTCGGCCAGTTCCAGCACCTGCTGTAACTGAGCATCGCTTGCCCTTTTCGCCTCTTCGGCTTCATGGCTGACGGTGATGTCCGTAATGATTCCAACGAGATCCCACGCATCCGGCGCCGTGCTGACGATGCTGACCTGTTCGGCCAGCCAGATGTTGCGATCTTCGTGGGGAACATGAAAAACCTGTTCGTAGCCCGGAGCGTTTTCCAAAATCGCCTTTCCGCACCGCTGCATCATTTCGTCGTACTCAGGAACATTCAGTTGATTCCAGCGGAATCCGCCGCCGCTTGGAGCATGCTCGCCATAGATCCGGCGATGCAGGCGGGAGGGCGGAATGTACATATCCCAGTTCAGTTTTCCACTGGGGGCTTTGGTCACCTTCGCCTGCCAGATCGTGCAATCCGCGCGCTCGAGCAGGTGCTGCAGCTGTTTGTCACTCGTGCGACGCGCGTCCTCGGCGCCGCGTTGGGCGGTGATGTCCATGACGACCCCCTCGATTTTCCAATGATCTTCTCCCAGATGCGTGATCGTCGCCTGTTCATGCATCCAACTGGTCCGGTCGTTTTGAATGACCCGAAAAATCTGCTCATAGCCTGGCAGTCCGCGCGTCATCGCGTCGCGACTGCGCACTTCCAGTTCGGGAAATTCCGGCACGTTTAGCAGCCCCCAGGGCATGATCGCTTTTTCATCCGGGACATTGGCCATCATCCGGCGATAGAGCTCGGAGCGCGGCACAAACCATTCCCAATGGTATTCACCCGCTTCATTGCGGGTGACGTCTGCCTGCCAGATCATGCAATTCGCATGCGCGAGCAATTGCTGCAATTGCTCCTGTGCGGCGCGATTCGTTAGTTCTGCTTTTCGCTGCTCGGTGATATCGGTGGCCAGACCACTCAATCTGAAGCGTCCCTCACCCAGGCGGACGATGGTCACATTTTCGTGCAGCCACAGGGTTTCGCCTTTGCATTGCACCTGAAACCGCTGCTCATAACCAGCCAGGTTTCCAAGCAGGGCTTCGCGCGACCGACGATCCATTTCCTCGCGCTCGGGAATATTGAATTTATACCAAAGACCTAATTCACGCGGCGGTTTTTCATCGCCGAAAAGTTTGCGCGAAAGAACGGAAGTATGGAGGGTGAACTCCCACTTCCAGTCCTTTCCCATTATCTCCACCCGTGCCTCCCAAAGCAGGCAGTCGGAATTTTCGATCAGTGAGGTGATTTGTTGCACCGTCCGGGCGGCCTCGCCCTCGACTTTCCGACGCGACTTGCAGGCAAGCCAAATGAGTAAAACCACCAGACCGAGCGCCGCCGCCACAAGCCAGGGAGAAGGCGCGATAAGTGCGATTTTTATTTCGGCCGCCTGCAATTGAACCGGCATCAACGTGCCCCAAAACATCAAGACGGCCATGCCACGGCCGCCGCCCTGAAACGGGGTTAAGAAGGGTAATGTCATTAACACGTATTGATCAGCGTACGCCGTGGCGCACTTCCACATCCTACATCGGAATAAATCAGCAGATATTTAGCGTCGCAAGTTAAAGGAAGTCCTTGATTACGCTGGGTTCTGGCGGGTTGGGCGGAATTCGTCTGCTTTCGACCCGCCTCGCATTTGACAAAGCGGGGAGCCCGTTCGTCAATCTACAGGATATGCCCAAATGTGCGGTTCTTTTGCTTAACCTGGGGTCGCCCGATTCGACATCGGTGCCTGACGTTCGTCGCTACCTCCGCGAATTTCTCGGAGACGAACGCGTCATCGACACCCCGGGGCAGCCGTGGCGCTGGATTTTGGTGAACGGCATCATTACGCCTTTTCGATCGCCGAAATCCGCCCACGCGTACTCCACTATTTGGACGGCGGAAGGATCGCCCCTGGTCGTCACGAGCAAACACGCCCGGGAAAAATTGCAGCAGCGCGTCGACCTTCCGGTGGAATTGGCAATGAACTACGGCAACCCGTCGATTCCGGACGTTCTGGGAAAAATCGTCGCGGCCGGCGCGGAACATCTCCTGCTTTTTCCGCAATACCCCCACTATGCGATGTCGAGTTGGGAAACCGTGGTGGTGAAAGTGCGTGCCGAAGCCGCCCGCGTTGCGCCCGCGCTAAAAGTTGAATGTGTTCAGCCCTATTTCCAGGACGATGATTACATTGCAGCCTTGGTGGAAAGCGCCCGTCCCTACCTCGCGAAACCCCACGATCATGTGTTGTTCAGTTACCACAGCATACCACAGCGCCATCTCACGAAAGCGGATTCGTCCCACGCTCACTGCCTGAAGGTGGAAGACTGTTGTAATGTGTGCAGCCCGGTACAATCGACCTGCTACAAGGCCCAGGTAACCCGCACTACGCAGGCCTTCGTCCGCCACGCCAAACTCGACCCCACGAAATGGTCGATGTCTTTTCAGTCGCGACTGACCCGTGAGCCGTGGCTGACGCCTTATACGGACTACGCGTTCAAAGAGCTGCCTAAAGCGGGTAAGAAACGATTGCTGGTGATCACTCCTGCGTTTGTCACGGATTGTTTGGAAACCCTCGAAGAGATCAGGATCCAAGGCGCCGAATCTTATAAATCCGCTGGCGGAGTATGGTTCGAACATATCCCCTGCCTGAACGACCAGCCGGTGTGGATTGATTTTCTGGAACGACGGGTGCGCGCATGGAGCGAAGCGGTTTCCGTAGGGCAACTCCCTACGCTTTAGTCTTTTTTCCCTAAAGTTGGTAAAAGGAGTTTAAAGATCACATTTCCGCTCCCTGGCCTTTAACTCTTGGCTGGCCGGGGCATCGGGACAATTTACAATCCTTGCAAGCCGTGCACACCTCTACCCCCAGTTTTTCCTTTAAAACTCTCGGTAATTCAGGGCCCGCCGTACTGGTGTTGGACACGAACGGCCTGATTCAGATGGCAAGCAGCGCGGCGTGCACGCTTTGGCAGGCGTCGTCGACCGAACTTGTCGGGGACACATTTCCAAACCTCTTTGTTTTCGACGTTACCTCGCGGGATTCCGGTTGGGTCCAGTCGCAATGGGAGGTCTTGCTCGCCGCGGCTCAAATCCAGCCGGTCGCACTCCAACTCCAGCCCAAGGAAGCAGCCGCGCACGACAGCATGGTGCGAATCGAGCGGGCCAGTGACAATCCCGTCAGCTATTTCGCGTTTATTACTCCGCCCGCGCCGGCGGTGGCACCCGTGGTTTCTGCGCCTCCCTTCGCCACAGTGCTCGCGCCGGACAATTTTCTCGCCCTGCTCAACGACCGCAGTCCGCTGGGATTCTTCGATCTGAATTTCCGGAAAAACGAAGTCTATTATTCCGCAGGCTGGAAACGATTGCTGGGATACGCCGACGTCGATCTGCCGAATACTTACGACTCGTGGTTGCTGTTGATTCACCCCGACGATTCCGCAGCCGCGCCGGATCGTCAAAGTCGCGGCGGCACGACGGGAGTCAGGCAATATTCCCTCGAGTTTCGCATGCGCCATGCGCGTGGACACTACGTCTGGGTGCAAAGCGTGGGCATTCAAATCTATGGACCCAATGGTGCGTTGCACCGCGTGATCGGCGCCCATCTCGACGTGGGCGACCGTAAGGAATTTGAGGAAGCCGGTCTGCGCGCCGAAGAACGGATGCAGCAACTTGGCGATCGCGGCCGCGTGGGAATTTTCGATCTCGATTTCTCCTCCAATCTTTTCTGGCTCTCCCCCGGTTTCAAAACCTTGCTCGGCTATTCCGAAGCAGAGTTGCCTGATGCGCCCGAATCGTTCCTGCGCGCGTTGCCGATGGACGAAACCGCTGGTGGCTTGCAGAGCTATTTTCTCGCGCAACAACCGAACCAGATCGCGTACTCGGATACGCTACGGCTGCGTCATCGGGAAGGGCGAGACATTCTGGTTCACGCGAGCATAGTGCGCCAGATTTCGCGCCGGAAAGATCTTCAGCGAGTGCTCGGATTCGTCGTGCCGATGCCGGAAAATCTTGGCGCGCTGCCGGACAGCGCGAACCCGGGATTGTCGCTTGCCCACCTCACGGTGCTGCTCGCGGAATTGCACGAAGCAGTGCTTCTTGCGGACGCAAACGGCCAGGTCGTGTTCCTCAACCCCAAGGCGGAACTGCTGCTCGGACGCACTCACGAGGAAGCACTAACCCTGAGCGCAGGAGATATTTTCCGCCTGGTGCATCGCAGCAACGGACAAGCCGGCGAAAGCCCTGTCGCGAAAGCGCTCACCACGAACGAAGCGACGCCGCTCAATAACGAATTCTCGCTCGACAACGGCAGCGTGCTTCAACCCGTCACTTATAGCGCGCGTCCGGTGGTTGGCGCCAACGGCCAGACTGCGGGTGTGGTCGTCGTCTTCCGCAATCCCGATGAGATGAGTCTCACGCCGGAAGAACTCGTGCGCGCGAATCGCTTCGAATCGCTCGGCCAGCTCGCCGGCGGCATCGCTCACGATTTCAATAATCTTCTGACCACGATTTTGGGCGGCGTCTCGATCGCGAAGGAAAATCACGATTATAGTGGATTGGAAAACAGCGAACGCGCGTGTCTCGCTGCAAAAGCACTGGCAAAACAATTGCTCACCTTCGCCAAGGGTGGCACGTCAGTCCGCCAGGTGATCAAACCCGCGGATATTCTCACCGAATCCGTGCGTCTTGCCGGCGCAGGCTCGACCGTGAAAATCGATCTGAACGTGGCAGTCGATACCGCCGCGGTCTGCGTCGATCGCGCGCAAATCCTGCAGGTTTTTCAAAATCTGATCATCAACTCGATTCAGGCGATGACGACTGGGCAGGGCCAGATTTGGGTCAGCGCTGGCAACGTCGAGCTTTCCGAAGGACAAATCGCTCCTCTGCCGCGCGGGGTTTATGTCGCAATCGAAGTTCGCGACAATGGCAGCGGCATAAAGCCGGAGAACGTCGAAAAAATCTTCAATCCGTTTTTCACGACGAAAAAGACCGGTACCGGACTGGGCCTCGCGACTGTACTTTCAATCGTCAAACGCCACGGCGGACAAATGGGCGTGGACACCGAGGTGGGCGTTGGAACCGCATTCACCGTATTTCTTCCGCAGGCGGAAAGACCTGAAGATGTCGAGGCGCGTCGCGCCCCCACCCTGCGGTTCGGCACCGGGCGCGTGCTGTTCATGGACGACGATGAAAACATCTGTTCGCTCACGGGCGGAATGCTCGAGAGTCTGGGCTACAAGTACGACCTCGCGCGCAACGGCGAAGAAGCGATCCAGTACTACAAGCGCTATTTAAATATTGGGCGTCCGTACGACGTGGTGATCATGGATCTGACGATCATCGGCGGTATGGGCGGCGAACTGACTTATCGTCATCTGAAGGATCTCGACCCGGAAGTCAGCGCCATCATGACCAGCGGTTACGACAACGATGAGATGGCCCGCCAGTTCTACGAAATGGGTTTTCTCGGTTATCTGACGAAGCCCTATCGCGTCGGCGACCTCGGGAAGATGTTGCGCAAGGTGCTCGGTAAGTAATACCGATCGCTCTATGGCGTGTTTATTTTCAGTGGGTAGGGCGCGTTATCCCTAACGCGCCGAGGAGGCAGGAAATATTCCCGCCGTGCGGAAAATCCTGACGGCGGATTAAGGATAATCCGCCACTGCTGTCCGGTTATATATCTTTGAAAACGAGTTGATTGGAGAAAGCAGATGTTGCGGCGTCGGGAGTGTTTCGGGAAAAGAGGTCTGAGAGAGGGACTTGTTCGAACGCGGCGACGCTGAG
>Ga0307508_10002497_pt1 | contig 19393 bp, 28 predicted proteins | sample 9_EM_MG_FD_203089 | JGI IMG/M metagenome (GOLD analysis project Ga0307508, IMG submission 203089) | Populus trichocarpa ectomycorrhiza microbial communities from riparian zone in the Pacific Northwest, United States - 9_EM | ecosystem: Host-associated > Plants > Roots > Unclassified | place... | reverse complement strand
CCCGAGGCCGTAGCCAACAGGCTGACGTGGGGTCGTGACTTGAACCCAGCTATAAGCTGAGGGAATGGCGCGGTCCGTGATACCATTGGGCGGATCCTATTGTCAGACCGACCAGGACGAGTAGCTTTGGGCTCCGGCCCGCACCCAGGAGGGTCTGGTGTGTGAGCGTATTCCTTACCTTATCTTACCCGTGAGGCAGTTGTCGCGCAAGCCGTTTGGCATCCGCCGAAGCGATACACGAGCGAGCTGTCGGGCAAGATGCCGGGCCCGTCTCAATCCGAACGATCCGCCGAAGCGCCATGAGCGAGCTGTCGGGCAATACGCCGGGCCCGTCTCGATCGAACCATCCGCCGAAGCACCGCGAGCGAGCCGTCGGGCAAGACGCCGGGCCCGTCTCGAATCAAATCCTCCGCCGAAGCACCGCGAGCGAGCCATCGGGCAAGACGCCGGGCCCGTCTCGAATCAAATCCTCCCCCAAAGCGCTGCGAGCGAGCCGACGGGCAAGACGCCGGGCCCGTCTCGAATCGAATCCTCCGCCGAAGCGCCGCGAGTGAGCCGTCGGGCAAGACGCCAGGCCCGCCTCGAACCATCCGCCGATGCGATACACGAGCGATCCATTGTGCAAGCGGTTGCCGCGGAGCCGCGTACGATCCGGCGCTCAAGCCGCAGCCGGCGGGCGCCACCGATACCGAACCGAACCCCTCAGATTATTCGCTGTGAATCCCCTAACGGTGGGCGAGCTTGGAAGCAGGGTCATTGGGGAAGTTATTCTTGTATAATAATTGAACGCCGGCGAAGACCGCGCGCGCCCCATCTCCTTCGTGACTATCGAGAAACCTGGCTAGTTCGATATTACCGTCACTCCGACATTGACCGGACGTCCCAGTGTCACATGAGCCCCTGCGACCCCTGAACGAAGAAAAAATGAAGACTCTCTTGGAATACCTAGATGTCAATGAGAAATGGGGATGGATCCGTGCATCCACCTCCCCGGCTGGAGCACAGATACATTTCGTGAAAAAGAAGGATGGAGGACTAAGCCTATGTTACACCCCAGCCATTACGGGTTACACATCTCCGGGTAAAAACTCCATTAGATAGGTAGATAGGGTGCTTAGTCACGTGCAGGCGCAAGGAACAAGCAGAACGGTCTTGGTAGAAACCGATTCATGGACCGGAAGCGCAGTCCTGACTTGGCTGCCATATCCAAAGCAGACGAGCCTAACAGCCGCTGCAGGAATGACGTAACTCCAGACATCGCCCCACTCCGGTCGGACGACACCATGCCGCTACAGCAGGGATTATAGTATATGGCAAGGGGCTGGGAGAGTCTAGGCGGGAGATAGGGATAGGGGTATAACCTCTCGGCCAAAAAACCGGACGTAAGAGCTTATCCCCGGAAACTCCGATAAAAGCGGGGCGCATACAATGAGGTGATCGCCAAAAAACTGGCACACCAACATGCAGTGTTGGGCCTACGTGGTCCGACGTGCCAATCTGCGGGAAGCTCCTTATTGGAAGACCCCGACCAGGGCCAATCAGACCCGGGCTACGGCCCATATTCTGCAATTGACGGAACCAGAATGCATACCCCCTGTCAGGCGGGGCACAGAACCAGGTGGAGTCACACTGAACACTACGGAAGGTTGCAGAAAATAGCGGAAAGTCTTGGCGCTTGGAAAAGCAAACGGGACCCCATTATGCGGATGCTGAGTCCCTGCGGCTATATAAACCCAACCTACTCTCTACAGAAGGAACCCGTCAGCGAAAGCAACTCCCATCGAACGAACACAGCAAAACTCCCACCGAAACCCTTAAACTATTCCGTTGTTAATTATCAAATAACCTGACTCTACTTCGATTCTTCTACCTGCCGCTCTTTTATATAGCTCCAGGTTCACACTATAGTTTAAGGCTCAAAGTCACCTTATTCGAAAATGTCCACCCTCTCCTCAAACGTCAACATGCTCTGCCTCGAGTACCCGCGCTACGTCGACACCATCCTTAATGACACTGAGGGGACCACCTGGATGGTTGACATCACAGACTCCCCAAGCTGGCTCCGCCAAATGGTCCACCAGCACCAACAGGTGCAGAACGACCTACGACAGTTGTTCCTCGCCTGCGGCAGCCGTTTTGACCAAGATGACCACCAGATTTACCGGATCAAACGGAACTACCAAGTCCTCTACGACGGAGTAAGGCACGTCTACGAGGCCTACAGCCAGGGGCAAGCCGCGGCCCGAGACTGGCTGCAGGCCGAGCTCACCTATGCCGCCAACGCCTACCAGGACTTCCAGCAGGAGGTCTGGATGACCATCATCGCACGAACCACTGAGGCCGATGCGGTCGCACAGCACCAGGCGACGCAGATTGCGAGACTCGGAGACGCCCTGGCCTTCATCCAGGAGGCCTCAGTGGCCCGGAAAGTCAATCTCAACGAATTCCGGAGGCAAGTCACCAAGTGGGGCACCGGGGTCAACCAGACCACCGCCGCGCTAGCTGCGCAAGTCACTGCCACGTAGCAGCAAGTCCAGCAGTTGGCCGTTCAGGGCCAGGCCACTGTGACCCCGCTCCCGCACTCACCAACCACCTTGCTGCCACCACCACGACGGCGCCGGCCTGCGGCACTAGCCCCGCTCCCCGAACTTGGCCAAGGAGCAGGAGGCCCACCAGTGCCACCAGCGCCACCTCCGCGGCCACCACGATGCCCTTCTCCTAGCCCTCCCCCAAGCCCATCAGACACAGGAAGGGGACAGACCCCTTCAAACCCCTCCGATGGCTGCGGAAGCCAGGATGTCCCACGGGACCGATCGCCGAATGCCGAAGAATTCGCCGACATGCTGGCAGCAGCCATGGAAAGGGCCCGGAGGACGACGGCCACTGAGGCCCCTCCAGCTCAGCCACGCATCCCCCGACTGAAGCTGGACAACCCTCCCAAGTTCAACGGCAAACCCTCCACACTGTTTCGACCTTGGTGAATGGCACTCCGCCGGTACTTCCGATTTTACCCTGACACACCCAACACGCAACGGATTGCGTGGGTCGGAGCACTCCTGACCGATGCAGTGGCAGAGTGGCATGTGGAAAGGGAAGAAGAAATGGGAGACCGGGACACCTGGCGGGCCTATTTGGAGGCCATCCAGGAGGAATATCAGAACACCCCCGAGGCCGATACGGTGTGTGAGAAGATTGATGCCCTCAAATACGAAGGGGACATCAAGGCCCTCCTAACCTCCTTCCGAACCCTCAACCGACAAGCCCGTATCACCGGCTCAGCCCTGAGCCAAAAAATCGACTCCAAGTTAACGGCCAAGATTTTGACCATGCGATTTTCGCAAAATCCGATGCCGTTCACTGAGGACGAACCCTTCCTGCTCGCCACCTTGGAACTGGGGCGGCACGCCGAAAACCTATAGCCGTTGCTAAAAGCGCAGGGAAGGTAGGGAGACAAAGGGGGTCCGGGAGGATCGGGAGGAAACAAGGATGCCCAGGGCTCCAGGAAGGGCTCTGGGATGACCGAAAGGTCAGGAAACTCAGGGAAATCCGGGAGAACAGAGGTAGACTGCAAGCAGACCCAAGGGTCTGGCTCGGACGGTCAGTCCCCAAAGGACGGGGATAGGAAATGGAGATCCAAGGTGGCCGCATTGAAGGGGGTCCCAAGAGAAGAGGCAGAAGTGCACTGACGGACCCCCTCCAACTGCGAACGATGTGGGAGACAGTGGCATACCATCGACGTATGCTATTCCTTCAACACCATCGAAGGAACCGAGCTCCCAAGGGCTCCTTGGGGACAATCCCGAGCGTCAGGCGCCAGCGGGAAGCGCAAACGTAGCGACAATGATTCCTCCTCCGAGAAGGCCCCGGCATCCAAGCACACCAAAATCTCGGCGGTGCAGGTAGCCGACACGGATATGAGGGAAGCCCCTGTCTGGGCTGCTGAGCCTGGCAGCGAGGAGGATTTTTGAAAGGAAAGGTGACACCGCAGCCCAAAGCCTTTACGATAATTTGTGGGACAAGCCGAAAACGAAAGGGTCCGGATGAACCAAGTGCCCCAACATCGCAGGATAGACAACGAAGAAGACTGACCTCTGGAAAGTTGGACTCGTCTGAAAAGTCTACGCCAACCCCACTTTGCGGCAACCGACCGGTCGTGCCGATGATGGTCCATCAAGGAACCAGCCAACCCATCACAGTATATGCTCTGCTTGATACCGGATGTACTACCCCCCTTATCAGCAACACCTTTGTTGATAAGTGGAGCATCCCGTGTCTTCCTCACAAAAATGCAGTCGCCATCCGAAATTTCACCGGTGACATTGTTAACGGAGCCTGGGAACGATACACCATACCCATGCTCCTCCAGCACCAGAGACACTTCACCCAAGAAGTCTTTAAGGCAGCCCATCTGGAGCCTGGTGTGGATGTGTTCCTCCCCTTTTGGTGGATCGCAAAGCACGCCCCTCAAAGTGCTTGGGATTCCGATGAACTCTGCTTCAGCACCCCCCAATGTCTGAAGAACTGCACCCGATCGGCAGTTACGGAGTTCACCTTGGACCTCGACGAGTCTATTTTGTTGCACTCAGAGGCCAGGGTAATTGGTTACGTCTCGGCTGTGGAAATGCCAGCCAACGACCCCCTGGTGCAGGTACTGGTGGAATTTCGACAGTTCTTATACATTATGGGAAAAGATGCTGCCGACACCCTCCTGGAGCACCGCTCCTACAACCATTCGATCGACCTCAAGCCGGGCGAAAATCCACCTTGGGGCCCCATTTACCCACTCTCCGAAACCGAACTACAAGCGCTTGGGGAATGGCTGAAGGAAATGCAGAGGACAGGGAAAATTCGACGCTCCACCTCTAGCACCGGTTCTCCTATCCTTTTCATACCGAAACCAAGTGGTCACGGCCTCCGCCTATGCGTTGATTATCGAGGGATCAGCTGAATCACGATCCCTAACCGATACCCCCTTCCCTTGATGCAGGAACTACAGGATCGAACCCAGGGAGCCAAATTCTTCACCAAAATGGATTTGAAAAACGGGCTCCACCTGATCCTCATCAAGGAGGGCGACGAATGGAAAACCGCTTTCCGAACCCAATACGGCCTCTACGAGTTTCTGGTCATGCCCTTTGGGTTAACCAACGTCCCCGCAACCTTCCAAGATATGATGAACCTTATCTTCCGAGACATGATCGACCTCGGACTTCTCGCCTACAAGGACGACCTCCTTATCTATGTCAAAACAGTTGAGGAGCATGACGACATCATCTGAGAAGTGCTACGAAGGCTGCAGGTGAACAAACTCACCATATCCCCGGAAAAGTGTGTTGGGAGGGTATCCGAGGTGGAATTCCTCGGGTATGTTATTGGACGAGACGGGATTAAGATGTCCCAAGAGAAAGTCGAGGCAGTGCTAAACTGGAAGTATCCCTGCTCCCTGTCCGAAGTCCAGTCCTTCTTGGACTTCGCTAACTTTTACCGACGCCTCATCCGAGACTATTCGCGAGTAGCCCGTCCCTGGACGGAGCTCACGAAGGGTGAAGCGCAGGACTGGAAATGAACAGCAGAGGCAAAGCACGCGTTCGACGAACTCAAGTCCCGATTCACCACTGCACCAATACTCTCCCACTTCGATCCTCAACAGCCAGTGATAATCGAGACCGACGTGTTGGACTTTGCCTTGGGAGCTGTCCTATCCCAAAGAGAAGACGAGAACCACCTACACCCGGTCGCCTTCCACTCGAGGAAGTTCACCCCCACGGAGATCAATTACAAAATCCACAACAAGGAACTCCTCGCCATCGTCGACACGTTTAAACATTGGCGACGTTACTGCAAAGGTGTGCTGCATCAGGTGCAGGTGTTCTCGGATCACCAAAACCTTGAGTACTTTACCATGACTAAGGTACTCAACCGGCGTCAAGCTCGTTGGGCCCAGGAGCTCGTGGGTATCGACTTCAAGATCTTTTACAGACCCGGATCCCAAAATGGTAAGCCGGATGCTCTATCAAGGCGTTCGGAGTACAGCCCAGAAAAAGGGGGGAGTGACGACCAGCCAATCACGACGGTCCTACACGCCAAACATTTTTCAGGCAGGATCAGCATGGGCAGAGTCAACACGGTCTACATTATGTCGGCCGTATCACTCTCTTTGATCCCGGAAAGAAAATGGTCGCGAGAATTCGCGGCCCTGGTGCGGAATGCGGGATTGGCCGACCCCGAGTATCAGAAGGGACTCGAGGCAGTCAAGAACAAGGAAAAGGAAGGGGCCCACCGAGCGGCTGGGTTGGATGGCAGCAATGCCAAGCAGGTAGCCACTCTCCCTCGTAAGGAGCAGCGGACGGTCCGAAAGGCCAGAAGTAAGGGAATCCTCAGGATCAAGGAAGGGCTGCTCTACTGGAAGGGTATACTGTGGATCCCAGAGGATAAGGACCTCATCAGATAGGTCCTCGAATTAGAACACGACTCGAAAGTCACCGGCCATATGGGCCAGGATAAGATGATCGAGCTGATTTGCCGGAATTTCTGGTGGTCGAAAATGGACGGGCGAATCATCGACTACGTCCGAAGCTGCCCCGAATGCCAGAAGAACAAGGCAGCACGGCACCACCCGTACGGACTGCTCAGCCCCCTCGAGCGTCCGTACTCTCGGTGGTAATCAATCGCCATGGATTTCATCACCGACTTGCCGATCTCCGACAACTGCGACCAACTCTGGGTAGTTGTCGATCGCTACACCAAGATGGCGCACTTCCTTCCCTTGACAAAGGAAGGAAAAACGGCAAAGGATCTTGCAATCATTTTCGCGCGTGAGATCTGGAGACTCCAGGGGCTCCTATCGGATATCATCTCGGATCGGGACTCGCGCTTCATGTCGGAGACATGGAAGGAGTTCCTCCGATACTCCAGCATCTGTCTATGAATGTCGACTGCATTCTGACCCCAAACAGACGGCCAAACCGAACGCCTCAACCAAACCATTGAGGCCTACCTCCGAGTCTTTGTCACTTATGAACAAGACAACTGGGTATCCCTGCTACCGATGGCTGAGATCGCTTACAACAACTCGGTCACAGCCGGCGCGGGACTAACTCTGTTCTACATCAACTACGGATTTCACCCAATGGCCGCGAACCCTGCTGCGGAAAAATCTCTGAACTCCGCCAGCAAGGTCTACGCGTATTGGATGCACACCACACATGACGAGGCCCACAAGGGAATCAAAACAGCACAGGAGCGAATGCGCCGGTACGCAAACCTCAGCCGCAAGGAGGCTCCAGCATACCAGGTTGGGGACCTGGTTATACTCAATGGGCGCAACATCTAGACAAGATGCCCTTTCGGGAAGATGGACCACAAAAATCATCGCCCCTTCCAAGTGGAAAATATCATTTCTCCTCTCGCCATCCTACTCACGCTACCATGGAAATGCAAGATTCACAAAGTCTTTCATTTGTCGCTACTCGAACCCTACCGAACTAGCGAGTACCGAGCACCCCCCAATCCTTCCAACGTGCTTCGGGAGGCGGACGACGTAGAGCAGAGTGAGGAAAACGATGTCGACAAGGTCCTTGGCAGCACCAAGCAAGGACACAGCGTCCTATACCTCGTGAAGTGGCTCGATTACCCTGACCGCCAGGATTGGACGGAAGATGTTACACCTTAAAAAGTGCAACAGGAGTTCTGAAGCAACGTAAGTCATGTGATCGGAACCCCATTCTCAGAAAACAGGTTCGGCCCAATATCAGTACGGCCGGGCTCGGCGTCTTGAGGGGAAAGTAGCCGGACAGTCACGAGCGGTGGGGGGCCAGGTACACAAGCACCAATAAGTCCCTAAATCCTCACCGCATGGAGCTGCCTCAGTGCGGGCTACGAATGACCAAAAAGAAACACCGAGAACGGTAGTCACTGCATAAAGGTCAGACCCACTTCTATTCATGCAAGTCGCACACCATAAGCGGGGTTCATGACGGCTTTGAGGTTGAGAGAGTCTAGACGGGAGATAAGACGTGGGGTATGGAAACCAATCGAATGGGTGACGTACGATCATGCATCGCAGTGAGTAAATCCACCAGTAAGACAGAAGGCAGCGAGGCGGTCCCTCGTATCTCTGACGGAGTCTTATCTGGGCCGCGTAATTCCTACAAGGGAAACACGGCGGGGACACAACCACTCGATAAAAGAATCTTATTGTCAGTACCGATTATGAACAATCAGCTCCCAGAGCTCTATCGCTGCTCCGGCGCGAAGGGCGAGAAAGATCGGACATTAAACTCCACCTTGCCATGGCTCGACACTCATGCTAGAGGATCCCCGTCTCTGGAGGGATCACCTGGCACGGCCGACGAAGATATAACCAGTCTCCATCGGCGTCAGAAAAAGAGAAAGAAACCTCAGTGAGCATCCAAACAACAAACCTAAGATTATACCACTGTGAAATTACGAGTTCCTCGCTCGAACCCATCTGTCCACTCCTACTTGTGAGACCTGACCGCATATATCCCACTGCGGTAGTATTCCACTACCCCGGTGTCACACTATAATCTTGGTTCAGTAAGTTACCTCTCACAATGACGTGCAAATTACACCATGTCCGCCCCGCCAAACCCCGTCTCAAGTGTGGACATGCTGTGCCTCAAGTACCCACTCAGCGTAACCGAAATCTACAATGGCGTCACGGCCCCTGAGCCAACCCTCAACATCCAGGAACCCCCAGCCTGGCTGTGCATGCTTGTCGCCCAGTAGCAGCTGGTACAATGGGATCTGGAACAACTATATACCCTCTGCGGCAGCACCTACGATAGGACCGACCACAGAATCCGATGAATCGAACAGACATACGGCCAGATGCGACAGGCCATCGAGTATGTCTATGCCCGGATGAAGGACGACGCCCACACCTCCAACGAATGGATGCGGACCAAGCTAATGCACGCGGCCAATGCCTGACGACAGTTCTCAAGCGATGTATGGAGTGAAATCGTCCGACAGGACCAAGATGAGGTGAATCAGGACACCAACCGGGATACGAGGATCCTCCGATCCAGGACGCCACACAATTCCTCCAGACAGCCAACCAGCAATGGCTGGAAGAGCAGGCAGTGTGGAACGATTGCTGCGAGTCATGGGCAGTCGGCCAGCAGGCAGCCACAGCAAGGCTGGCCCAGCAGCAGCAGGCGTTGAAGGCCCAGGTGAGTGACCTCATTACGAACACTGCTAAAAAGGGAAAAGGGAAAGGGAAGGCCAAGGCACCGCCAACCTTCCTCCAGTCGGCGGCAGCCACGGAATCAGGACCATCGCCGCTGCCGCCCTCGATCAGCAGCCTCGCAGGAGCGGCTCTACGATCCCCGACGTCAGGACCAACCCCTCCCAGCGCTGGCGGTGCAGGCAGAGCACCACCCCCACCACCGCCACCAGGACCGACAGGGGGTCACGCTTCGCGCCCACCCTCTCCGCTCCCCCATTGCCTCCCTCACCAGGTCCGCTGCCCCGTTCTCGTTAGGCCAGCCTATACGGGGCACGGATGGTGGCACTCACCTACGAAGAATTGCAGGCCATCATGCAGGCGACTGTGCGTGGCACCCAAGCCACCCTCGGCTTGGTCAGTACCAGCGTGGCCAAGCTCAAGCTGAAGGACCCCAAAGAGTTCGACAGAAAACCTACCACCCCTTTTACCTCGTGGTGGGAATCCTTACAGGAGTATATCAGGTTCTACACCCAGGCCACAGACGCGCAACAGATCGCATGGATTGGGACCCTCCTCACCAGAACGGCCCGAGATTGGCACCAGCACCGTCGACGAATCATGGGTGACCGGGACACCTGGGCGTTGTATTCGGCCAACGTGCTAACCGAGTACCACGACCAGCAGGAAACCACGAATGCCCAGAGAAAGCTGTGGGAGATCGAATACAAGTGGGACATCAAGGCTTATCAGACGGAGTTTCGGAGCCTCAACATCTACGCGCAGTGTACCAGGGAAAGCCTCCAGGAGAAAATCAACGTGGCAATGCCCCGTGCCATCATCGATATGCAGTTCGCCCACCACATGGGCGAATTCGTAGACGATGAGCACATCCTCACCACCACCTACGAAGCAGGAGTACACGTCGAACAGCGCAAGCCATTAGAAGAGATTTGAGGCCACCGGAAGGAAAAAGAAGGAAAGGAAGACCCGAGCCATGGGAAGGCATCGGGCAAGGACTGCAAAGGTCAAGGGAAGGAAGACCCCAGGCCGCCTCGAAAAGCAGCCCAGGGGGGTCAGGCCGTAAGGCCAGGGTTTCGGCAGCCTGGTCGGTGGGCGACCAAGGAAGAGGCCCTGGTGGGACTCCCGGCCGGTGAAAGGAAAGAATACGGGGCCAGTGAAGAAAACTGCTGGAGGTGCGGACGAGCAGGACACTGCACCTTCGAGTGCTTCGCGAACTCCACAAAAAAGGGCACCACGCTCCCTTCCGCACCCTGGAAAGGAGTCTCTAGTGCGAAAAGGAAACGGACTGACGACGACGACCCATAAACCCCTATGGCTGTGAAACCACACCTATCCACAGTAAAGGTGGAAGACAGCGATATGCGGGAGGCCACCGCAGTATGGGCAGACGACGAGTCGGATTTTTAGAAGGCCGGGGCCAGCCGCACCCCAAGGCCGATGCTATAACCTGTGGAACTTCGAGGAAGCAGAAAAACCTGGAGGATCCAAGTGCTGGAACTTCGCAGGATAAACGAAGGAAACCCTTGACAAAACCAATCTGCGGCGACCGACCGATTACCACGATGATAATCCATTGGGGAACGAACGAAAAAACGGTACGAGTGCTCCTAGACACCGGATGTACCGTTCCCCTCATCAGCAAGGGACTCGTCGAATCGCTCAAACTCCCCATGATTTGACACGCAAAACCAGCACCACTCCGTAACTGCTCCGGCGAAGAGGTCCCAGGAACAGGGGTGGAATATACCGAGACAATCCTCCTCCAACATCGAAAACACTTTACCCGAGAAATATTCGATGTGGCACCCCTCGAAAGCGAGGTGGATCTGTTCCTCCCGTTTTGGTGGATCGCGAAACATCCACTGCAAGGGGCCTTGGACTCCAATGAGCTCCGGTTCAGCAGCCCGAACTGCTTGAGCCACTGTACACGCTGGGAAACTGCCGACTTTTCACTGACTCTGGACGAAACCATAGTCAGCCACCCCGAAGTCCGAACGATAGGGTACGTCTCCACCGTCTCAGAAGTCGGAGACCCGATGGCAAAGGTACCAGATGAATTCCGGGACTACCTGGCCATCATGGGGAAGGAAGCGGCCTAGACCCTCTCCGAACATCGGAGTTATGACTGCAAGATTGACCTGAAACCAGGGACCACGGCACCCTGGGGACCAATCTACCCACTGTCGGAAGAGGAACTAGAAGCACTCTGAGAATGGTTGAAAGAGATGCTTCGAACAGGAAAAATTCGGCGATCAACATCTCCCGCAGGATCCCCAATCCTCTTCGTCCCAAAACCACACAGACGGGGACTACGGCTTTGTGTAGACTACCGAGCACTCAACAAAATAACTGTCCCGAATCGATACCCACTACCCCTCATGCAGGAGCTGCAAGACCGGGTACAGGGCGCTCAGTGGTTTACCAAAATGGATCTCAAAAACGGATTCCACCTCATCCGAATCCGGGAAGGAGACGAGTGGAAAACGGTGTTCTGGATGCGCTATGGGCTGTACGAGTTCCAGGTAATGCCGTTTGGACTAACCAACGCCCCATCAATATTCCATGACATGATGAACCACGTGTTCTTGGATATGTTAGACGTAGGACTCCTCGTCTAGATGGACGACCTTCTGGTGTATGCCAAAACATGAGAAGAACACGACCAGAAGGTACGACAGGTCCTCCAGCACCTCCAGGAAAACGGGCTGGCGGTATCCCCAGACAAATGCGTGTGGCGGCTCCAGGAAGTGGAATTTCTGGGGTACATCATCGGCCGTAACGGTATCTGCATGGCCCCAGAAAAGGTCGAGGCAGTGCTCAGTTGGAAAACACCAAAGTCGCTCACCGACACGCAGTCCTTCCTTGCATTTGCCAACTTCTATCGGGGCTTCATCCAAGACTACTCCTGAGTAGCCTGCCCACTAACCGAATTAACCAAGGGCGAAGGAAGAAACTGGGCATGGAATCCTGAAGCAGAATCGGCCTTCAAGGAACTAAAGCAATGATTCACAACAGTGCCACTCCTCGCCCACTTTGACACCCAGCGACCAGTGTTAATCGAAACGGACACCTCAGATTTTGCGATTGGGGCCATCCTCAGCCAGCGTGACGACGAAGGAAGGCTACACCCAGTGGCCTTCCACTCCAGGAAGTTTCAACCTGCGGAAATCAACTACGAAATCCATGACAAGGAACTTCTAGCAATCGTTGATGCTTTCAAGCACTGGCGCCGATTCTGCGAAGGGGCTGTCCACCAAGTGCAAGTTTACTCGTATCATCAGAACCTCGAATAATTCACAACGACTAATCTCCTGAACCGGAGGCAGACACGGTGGGCTCAAGAGCTGGCTGGCATTGATTTCCGCATCTACTACCGCCCAGGGGCCAAGAACGGGAAACCGGATGACCCTGTTCAGGCGTTCGGAGTACCACCCTGAAAAAGGGGGGAGTGAAAACCAGCCGATCATGACCGTTTTGAAGAAAGAACACTTCACCGAGTAGGAACTCTTTGACGAAAGAAGAGGAAAAACCTTCATCTGCTCCTCGGCACGGATCGCCTCATTCCCAGCAAGGAAATGGGCGGAAGAGTTTGCGGAGCGAGTCAAGGAAGCAGGAAAGAAGGACAGCGAATATAGGAAGGCATGGGAAGCGGTATAGGTGAAACCTGTACTGAATGGCCATATGGCTTAGGAGGCAGCGGCAGGTCCCCGTGAGACTACGCCGAGGGGCCAAAAGGCTAGGACCAAAGTAAACCTCGAGATCAAGGACGGGCTGCTCTACCGAAAGGGCATGCTCTGGTTCCCAGCGGATAAGGAACTCATCACAACGATCCTTGAATCAGAACGCGACTCGAAGATTGCCAGACACATGGGCGAAGACAAAACCATTGAACTCATACGAAGGAACTTCTGGTGGCCAAAGATGGACGAGTGTATTATCAACTACATTCAAAGCTGTCCGGAATGCCAGAAAAACAAGGCAGCGAGACACCACCCCTATGGTCTATCATCGCCACTGGAACTCCCATATGCCCCATGGCAATCCATTGCCATGGACTTCATCACGGAGCTACCCCTCACGGATAAGTGCGACCAGTTGTGGGTAGTCATTGACTGGTTCACAAAGATGGTGCACTTTATCCCCCTCCAGAAGGATATGAAGATGGCGGCAGACCTCGCAGTCGCCTTCGCAAAAGAAGTGTGGAAATACCACCGACTCCCAACGGATATGGTCTCAGACAGAGACTCCCGATTTACCTCAGAAACGTGGAAGGAGTTCCTTAGGCAGTCAGGCATTCGGCCACAAATGTCGACGGCCTTCCACCCACAGATGGACGGCCAAACAGAACGCTTGAACCAAACAATCGCAAGGTACCTCCGGGCGTTTGTCAACCATGAACAGGACAACTGGGTCTCCTTGCTCCCGATGGCCAAGTTCACTTACAACAACTCGGTCACGGTGGGCAATGGAATGTCGCCGTTCTACGTCAATTACGGCGTCCACCCAGTTGCCTCCGACCCAGCTGCCTCGGGACCCCTCAACCCAGCCAGTAAACTGTACGCCCACTGGATGCACACGGTGCACAAGGAATCCACAAAGTGGCTGGAGGCGGCTCAAGAACGAATGCGCCGCTACACCGACACCGAGCGAACCAAGCCCCCAGCTTACAATGTTGGGGACCTGGTGATGCTCAACTGGCGCAACATTAAAACGCGCCGACCATCTCGGAAGATGGATCACAAGAATCATGGTCCCTTCCAGGTGGAAAAAGTCGTCTCACCCCTCGCCGTCAGACTAACACAGCCTCGGAAATGGAAGATTTATAACGTCTTCCACGTATCACTGCTTGAACCTTACCGGACCAGTGAGCACCGAGCGCCGCCGGTCCCCTCGAAAATACTCCGAGAAGCGGACAACATCGTGAACAGCGAGGCGTACGATGTTGACGAGGTCCTTGGGAGCACCAAGAAGGGGCGCCGCGTCCTGTACCTTATCAAATGGCTCAACTTCCATGACCGAAATGACTGGATGGAGGAACCATACAACAACTTCTCAGTAGGAGGTCTGAAGAAACTCCGGGAGTTTCACCGCAAGAACCCGGACGCTCTGAGGGACTACCAGCTCACCGAGGGCTGAAAGATCCGTCACTCTCATCCCCGGTGGCGAGACAGGCTGATGGTAGTAGGGTGAAGTGGATGGAGGACTTCACCAAGCCGGCCCTTATACTGACGAACCGCTTCAACCAAGAAAAGTCATCGAACGGAACCACAACAAGCATTCGCACCACTCTCCTGGTAGCACCCCTGATCGCAGGCACCGATGCCCAGTGTTATACCCAGATGGCCAAGAAAGTCGGTGGCCAAGATCTTAAGGGGGACACGGAGGAGATGACGACAATACTTCGACAGTAGGTACCTGAGCGGACTCTGGCGCCGAGGGCCGAACGCCAGCACAACGGCTCTATGGTTTTTTCCTGTAGGAGGGTTTTCTCCTTAGCCGGGCGTTCGGAGGGATGCAGGGGCTGGAGGACTGCATTCCATTTACACAACCATATTGAAAGCTTCAGGACGAAGCTAAGAAGGGGGGGGAGTAGTGTTACACCTTAAAAAGTGTAACAGGAGTTCGGAAGCAAGGTAAGTCATGTGATCGGAACCCCATTCTCAGAAAAAAGGTTCGGCCTGATATCAGTTCTGCCGGGCTTGGTGTCTTTAGGGGAAAGTAGCCGGGCAGTCATGAGCGGTGGGGGGCCACGTGCGCAAGCACCAATAAGTCCATAAATCCTCACCACATCGAGCTGCCTCAGTGAGGGCTACGAACGACCAAAAAGAAACACCGAGAACGGTAGCCGCTGCATAAAGGCCAGACCCACTTCTATTCATGCAAGTTGCACGCCATAAGCGGGGTTCATGACGGCTTCGAGGTTCAGAGAGTCTAGAGGGGAGATAAGACGCAGGGTATGAAAACCTATCGAATGGGTGATGTACGATTGTGCATCGCAGTGAGTAACTCCACCAGTAAGACAGAAGGCAGCAAGGCAGTCCCTCGTATCTCTGACGGAGTCTTATCTGGGCCGCGTAATTCCTACAAGGGAAACACGGTGGGGACACAACAACTCGATGAAAGAATCTTATCGTCAGTACCGATTATGACCAATCAGCTCCTAGAGCTCTATTGCTACTTCGGCACGAAGGGTGAGAAAGATCAGACATTGAACTCCACCTTGCCATGGCTCGACACTCATACTTGAGGCTCCCCGTCTCTAGAGGGATCATGTGGCATGGGCGACGAAGGTATAACCAGTCTGCGTCGGCACCAGAAAGAGAGAAAGAAACCTCAGCGAGCACCCGAACAACAAACCTAAGATTATACCACTGTGAAATTACGAGTTCCTCCCTCGAACCCATCTGTCCACTCCTACTTGTGAGACCTGACCACATACACCCCACTGCCGTAGTATCCCACTACCCCGGTGTCACAGAAGAGCCCTTCGACAACTTTTCAGTAGGCGGTCTGGAGAAACTCTGGGAGTTTCAGAGGAAGAACCCAGACACACCGAGTGACTACCAGGTCACCAAGATCTAGATGAAGACTGTTACAGGGGCCCGAGCTCCTTGAGGCAGCTTCACGGTAGTAGGATGAAGTGGATGGAGGACTTCATCAAGCCGGCTCTTATACCGACAAACTATTACGACAAAGCATACGCACCACTCGAGAAGGTAGACTCTCCCCTGACTTTTCTAGGACCAGACCGGCAGAACCCGCATAGGAGAATACACGAGTAGTGCACACCAGTCCCCGAAGGCGCGGTCACTTCTGGGTACACCTTGTAGCCTGTAGGGCTTAATCAGGTGGGTCACTACCTAAATATCGGTTTCTAGCCCGAAAGACACCATTGTCACTCCCGCCCCTCTGTATAAACTTACGACCCCAGAACTCCACTGGCCTTGGGTCTTCGGAAGCGCGGTTCTCGAGATGATGTTACTTCAACGTACGCCCCTGGGCGGATCTCTGGGGCAGAGGGCCGAACGCCAGCCGAATAAACTATGAAGTTTTTTCCCGCAAGTGGGTTTTCCTCATAGTTAGGCGTTCGGAGAGATATAGGGGCTGGAGGACTACATCTCACCGGAACTATTCTTCGTTCCATATTCAATTGCAGGAATTTATATCTTCAGACCGAAGATAGAAAAAGGGGGGAGTCATGTTACATCCTAGTCATTACGGGTTACGCATCTCCGGATAATAACTCCATTAGATAGGTAGATAGGGTGCTTAGTCACATGCAGGCGCAAGGAACAAGCGGAACGGTCTCGATAGAAACCAATTCATGGACCAGTAGTGCAGTCCTCACTTAGCTGCCATATCCAAAGCAGATGAGCCTAACAGCCCCTGCAGGAATGATGTAATTCCAGATATCGCCCCACTCCGGTCGGACGACACCATGCTGCTACCCCAGGGATTATAGTACGTGGGAAGGGGCGGAGAGAGTCTAGGCGGGAGATAGGGATACGGGTATATGCTCTTGGCCGAAAAACCGGACGTCAGAGCTTATCCCCGGAAACTCCAATAAAAGCGGGGGGCACTGAATGAGGTGATCGCCAAAAAACTGGCACACCAACATGCGGTGTTGGGCCTACGTGGTCTGACGTGCCAATCTGCGGAAAGCTCCTCATCGGAAGACCCCGACCAGGGCCAATCAGACCCGGGCTACAGCCCACGTTCTGCAATTGACGGAACCACAACGCGTACCCCTTGTCAGGCTGGGCGCAGAACCAGGTGGAGTCACACGGAACGCTACAGAAGGTCACGGAGGATAGAGGAAAGTCTCGGCACTTGGAGAAGCAAACGGGACCCCGTTACGTGGACGCCAAGCCCCGGTGGCTATATAAACCCAACCTCCTCTCTACGGAACGAACCCGTCAGCGAAAGCAACTCCCATTGAACGAACGCACCAACACTCCCACCAAAACCCTTAAACTATTCCGTTGTGAATTATCGAATAACCTGACTCTACTTCGATTCTTCTACCTGCCGCTCTTTTATATAGCCCCAGGTTCACAGCCTATGTTTGGACTACCGACAATTGAATGAAATCACGGTCCAGGATCGGACACCATTGCCGCTGATCGGGGAATCCCTTGACCAACTATCCAGTGCCACCATCTTCACCAAGCTTGACATCCAGGACGCCTATTACAACCTCAGGATTAGGGCTGGGGACGAGTGGAAAACAGCGTTCTGCACCCGATACGGACTCTATGAGTACTGTGTCATGCCATTCGGACTGACCAACGCGCCAGCCTCATTCCAACGATGGATGAATGAAATCCTGAGCGAATATCTCAACATCTTCTGTGTGGCATATTTGGATGATATCCTCATATTCTCGCAGAACCTGGAAGACCACCAAAAACATGTCTGAACGATATTGGAACAAGTCAAGGAAACAGGATTGACAGTAAAAGCCTCCAAGTGCGCTTTCCACACCACAGAAACCGTATATCTGGGATATGTGATATCCCCACAAGGCGTATGTATGGATGAAGAGAAAATTCTGACGATCAAGGAATGAAAAGAACCGACGAACATCAAAGGGATCCAAAGCTTCTTAGGATTTGCCAACTTCTACCAAAGATTTATACAGGACTACAGCCGGATCACAACTCCGCTCACCTGCCTGACAAGGAAAGAAGTGGACTGGGAATGGGGTGACGAACAACAGACGGCCTTTGAGACACTCAAACCAGCAATGGTTACAGAACCGATACTGCAACACTTCAACCCAGAGTGGCGGGTCACAATCGAGACGGACGCCTCAGATTACGCCATTGGAGCCATTTGCTCACAACCCGACGACAACGGAATTCTCCATCCAGTAGCCTACTACTCACGGAAACTGAAGGATCCAGAGTGCAACTACGATATACACGACAAGGAACTGCTAGCGATCGTAGACGTACTACGAAAATGGGACCCATATTGCAAAACAACAGGGCCGAAAATCACGATTCTTACCGATCACAAAAACCTTGAATACTAGAAAACAAAGAAAGACCTCAACCTGCGGCAAGCCTGGTGGGGCAAGCGATTAGCCAACTATGATTTCACAATCAAATATCGACCTGGGAAACTGGCCGGGAAACCAGACATCCTCTCCAGAGAGTCAGGAGACTCTCCCTAGGAAGGGGATATGAAGCATCACCAGAACCAAGGCTGAATCCTGCTACCCAAAGAAGCTTTCGAGATGTCCCAGGGCGATAACGCTCCCGGAACATTCGACGAAATGCTCCATGCTCCCGGAGCGCTCCAGGCTAATACAACAGAAACCATTAGCCTTCAGATAAACACAGGGCTCCTGAGCGAGATCGGGACACTGAGCGCAGTGGATAAGGCAATCCAGGAAATCCAGAGGAAAAAAGAGAATGGAAGCACACGCGATGGAAAGATCGTACTAGGGCTATGTGAGGAAAACAACGCGGTGCTACTTTATGATGGCCTCATATGGATCCCTGACAATGACGATCTACGACTGCGCATATTAAGAGACCACTATGATGTACAAGCAGCGGGACACCCAGGCCGAGCAAGAATCCTGGAACTAGTCAGCCGAAGCTTCTACTGGCCGGGGCAATGACAATATGTCCACAGATACGTCGACCACTGTGATACATTCCACTGCATCAAGCCAATCCGACACGTCCCGTTCGGATTGCTAAGACCACTGGAACTACCCCACCAACCGTGAGATGCAATATCGATGGACTTTATCACCGTGCTGCCAATGAGAAATGGAAAGGACGCACTATGGGTAGTAATCGACCGGTTAACAAAGATGGTTCACTTCATTGCATGCCGGGGTACTATGAAGCCCAAGGACTTCATCAGGAAAAATAAAATTTGCGTCCTTAGCGTCCGGATGCACTAGACACTCTGGATGTTTCAGACGCAACCTGCTTAACTCAGATGCAGATCGCCACGGCACCGTGCGTCCGGACGCAGTACACCATGGCATTTGCTTACCGGACGGAGCGTGGCAGGGTATTTTCATTCTGGAGGCACGGTGTCAGGGCATTTTCCTTCTGGACGCAGCCGTGTCAGGGCATTTTCCTTCTGGACGCAGCCGTGTCAGGGCATTTTCCTTCTGGACGCAGCCGTGTCAGGGCATTTTCCTTCTGGACGCAG
>Ga0307508_10002496_pt1 | contig 19394 bp, 16 predicted proteins | sample 9_EM_MG_FD_203089 | JGI IMG/M metagenome (GOLD analysis project Ga0307508, IMG submission 203089) | Populus trichocarpa ectomycorrhiza microbial communities from riparian zone in the Pacific Northwest, United States - 9_EM | ecosystem: Host-associated > Plants > Roots > Unclassified | place... | reverse complement strand
GCCCGAGATCGTGAAGCGCAAGCTCGAGGTCTTGGGCGACATCCGGCGTGAGATCGATCGCGCATTGCCGCGACTCAGGGGGGAGGACCTGCGCTTCGCAACGGATTTTCGCCCGCCGGAGAGCCTGCACCCGCTCGGCGCGCTCGATCTGCCGCCGCTGCTGCGCGAGCGCTTCACCGAAGCGAACGGCCGCTTCGGTACGTCGGTCTTCGTCGAAATCGACCCCAATTTGTCGCGCAGCCGCGGCGAGGAGCTACTGAAGATCGCCGGCCTGCTGGAAGGCGTGCGCGAGCCCAACGGGCAGGAGGTGCCGAATGCCAGTCGCGCTAGCGTCTTCGCCGAGATGATCCGCTCGATGACCCACGACGCGCCGCGCGCCATCGCCGTGGCGTTTGCGGTGGTGGTGGTGGTGTCCGCGCTGGCGACCGGCGCGCTCTGGCCTGCCGCGGCGGTGCTTTCGTCGCTGCTGTTGGCGGTTTGGCTCACGCTCGGGGCCGCCGCGGGCCTCGACGTGCGGCTCAATTTCCTGAACTTCGTGGCGCTGCCGCTGACCTTCGGCATCGGCGTCGAATACTCGATCAATCTGTACGACCGCGTGCGCCGACTGGGGGACGTTCGGCAGAGTCTGCAATCCGTCGGCGGCGCGATCGCGGCCTGCAGCATGACGACCATGCTCGGCTACGGCACGTTGCTGTTTGGCGACAATCTGGCGCTGCGCTCGTTCGGCAAATACGCCGTAATCGGCGAGCTGTCGTGTCTGGCCACCGCGCTGCTGGTGCTGCCAGCAGGCCTGACGCTTTTCAGGCGGCGGGCTCCAGCGCAGGCCGGTTAAGCTTGGAAATGAAGCCGAGCGCGCCGACTTTTCCAGTCGGTCAGGGGCGGCGGCGCGCTGGTCCGTCACCTCAACTTCACAAATCCGTCACGGCGCCTGCCCGGACTTTTGACTACTGCTGCGGGGTGGATCTTACGGACCCGTCGCTCTACTTCAATCGCGAGCTGTCTTGGCTTGCCTTCAACGAGCGCGTGCTCGACCAAGCGCGCGACTCTCGCTGGCCACTACTCGAGCGGCTCAAGTTTTTGGCTATCCACTGCTCGAACCTCGACGAGTTTTTCATGATTCGGGTTTCGGGGTTGCACGAACAGCTCGACGCGCACGTCGCGAGCCAGCAAGCCGACGGCATCGAGGTGCGCGAGCTCTTGAACCAAATCAGAAAGCTCGCGCAGCGCCAGCTCAGCGACGCCGATCAGCTCTATCGCGAGGTGCTGCTACCGGCGCTGACGGCCTGTGGCGTTCGGGTCGGTCGCGTGAGTGAGCTCTCCGAAGGCCAAAAACAGTGGGCGCGCGACTACTTCCGTGCGTCGGTCTTTCCAGTCTTGACGCCGCTCGGCGTCGATCCGGTGCACCCGTTCCCCTTCCTGTCGAATCTGTCGCTGTCGCTGGCGGTCGAGCTGCAAGAGCCGGCGAGCAGCGAGCATCGCTTCGCGCGCGTGAAGGTTCCAGAAATTTTGCCGCGCTTCGTCGAAGTCGCCGGCAACGGCGACGAAGAGCATAGCTTCGTGTTGATGGAGGATTTGATCGGTCAGAACCTGAGCGAGCTATTTCCCGGGCTCGAGATTCGCGGCTGCCATCCGTTTCGGGTGACGCGCGACATGGACCTCGACGTGCTGGAGGATGCGGCGGAAGACCTGTTGTCCGCGGTCGATCGCGGGGTGCGACGACGCCGCTTCGGCGCGGCGGTCAGGCTGGAGGTCTCGCCGCAGTTGCCGCCGCACATTCGTCAGCTGCTGCTCGAGAAACTGGAGATTGAAGAGGTGGACCTCTACGAGTCTCAAGTGCCGCTCGGGCTGTCGTGCCTGTTTCAACTCGCCTCGCGCAATCGGCCGGAGCTGCGCGACGCCCCGCTGGTGCAGCGGGTGCCGCTGGCCTGGCTCGAAAAAGGCGACCCTTTCAGCGCGATTCGAGCCGGCGACGTGTGTTTGCACCATCCCTACGACTCGTTCGCCCCCGTGCTCGATCTGCTGAGTTTCGCGGCGTTGGATCCCGGCGTGCTGGCGATCAAAATGACACTTTACCGCGCGGGCTCGGACGCAGAGGCCATGCGTGCGTTGGTCAGAGCGGCGGAGAACGGCAAGCAAGTGGCCGTCTCGATCGAGCTCAAGGCGCGTTTCGACGAGGCCAACAACATCGCTTGGGCGCGCGCGCTGGAGCGAGCCGGAGCCCACGTGTTCTACAGCGCCGCGGACGTGAAGACTCACGCCAAGGCGCTCTTGATCGTGCGGCGCGAGGGCGCAGATTTGCGGCGCTACGTGCACTTGTCGACCGGCAACTACAACGCCGCAACGGCGCGCCTCTACACCGACATCGCGCTCATGACCTGCGATCCGCAGATCGGCGAAGACGTGTCGGAGCTGTTCAACTCGCTGTCCGGTTTCTCGGTTTCGCCGCGCTATCGCGTGTTGGCGGTGGCCCCGAGCTCGCTACGCAGCAAGATTTTGGAGCTGATCGGGGAGCAAGCGCGGCGGGCACGCAGCGGCGGCCGCGGTCGTATCTTCGCCAAGCTGAACGCCCTGGTCGACGCGGACGTGATTCGCGCGCTGTATCGCGCGTCGAACGACGGCGCGCAGATCGACTTGCTCGTGCGCGGGCCGTGCTGCCTGCGTCCGCGCATCAAAGGGGTGTCGGAGAATATTCGGGTGCGCTCTTTGCTCGGTCGCTTCCTGGAGCACGAGCGCGTGTTCGCGTTCGGCGCCGAGGGCGAGGAAGAGCTGTTCCTGGCCTCGGCTGATTGGATGCCGCGCAATTTGGATCGCAGGGTCGAGCTGTTCTTTCCGGTCGCGAGCGAAGCGGCGCGCAAGCAAGTGCTCGAGGAGTGCATCTGGCCGCTGGCGCACGACGACTGCGGCGCCTACGAAATGGACGAGAGCGGTCACTACCGCCGCCCCACGCCGCGCGCCGACGGTCCCCACGCCGACGCGCAGGAGCACGTGCTGGCGACCGTCACCAAGAATCGCCCGCGGCCGAGCATCAAGCCCTGGGCCGCAGTGCCGTAAGCGTTACCTAGGCCGCTTGTGTCGGCGCGCGCGCGGCGAGCTCGCGCAAGATCACGCCCTCGCGCAGGCCACGCGGCGAAATGCGCAGCTCGCGCTGCCCGAAGCCCGCGACCAGGCCCGAAATGACCGCAGCGCCGGCCGCCAGCGTGACCGCTCGCCTACGCTCGACGCCGCGCGCGAGCAGCGCCTCGTACGGCATGAGCGCCAGCGTGTCACACAGCCTGAGCACCTGCGCCGAGCTCGCGCTCGCGACGCCGCCGCCCAAAAGCTTGCCGATCGCCCGCGCGGTGCCGCCCGAGAGCAGCAGCGTGTCGAAGCGACCGAGCTGCCAGCGCGCCTTTTCGCATTCGAGCTGCACGTAGCGCGCGAGCCGCTCTGCGCCGCCGGCTTCGCTGACCGTGAACGCCTGCGCCAGACGCAAGAAGCCGAGCGGCAAGCTCTGCACGATGTCGCAGCCGCTGCCGTCGCCGACCGCCAGCTCGACCGAGCCGCCGCCCACGTCGGCGACCAGCACACGACCGGTGGTCAAGCGCAGCGAGCTGCGCGCTCCGGCGTACGCAAGACGCGCTTCGTCGTCTCCGGACAGTAGCTCGATCTCGACGCCGAGACTGCCGTGGCACTCGTCGCAAAACGCTCGGCCGTTGCGCGCGTCGCGCAGGGCGCTGGTGGCGACGCTGAGCAGCTTGTCGGCCCCGAGCTGGCGGGCTAGCGCGGCCATTTGGCCGACGCTGGCCAAGGCCGCTGCGAAGGCACTCTCGCTCAGCTGGCCCTGCTCCTGAACCACCGAGCCGAGGCGCAGCACGGCCTTGCGCGAGCCGATCTTGGCGAGCTCGCGCCCGCCGTCGCTGCTCGCGACCAGCAAGTGAAATGAATTGGAGCCGAGGTCGAGCGCCGCCAGCTTCATTGAGCGCCTATTTTTCGCCGCTCACGGTGGCAGCAGCAGGCCTTTTCGGTGGCAAACCGGTGAAGTATCCCGATTTCCGGCGATATTTCGCGGCCAGCAGCTGCGGCTTGCTGAGCAGACGCGCAGTTAAGCGGGGCTGCTTCCGGTTTACACTCCGCGCGCCTTTCAGCAGCGCGGGGCACAGGCCCCGCCCCGGAGAAACGTGATGGAGCTCGAACGATCGGTCGGTTTGCGGACGGATGGCACGGTTGCGATGTTGGACAGACGCACGGCCATCCGCGCCATCGCGCTCAAGCTGGCGGCGCTCGGCCACTCCGTGCCGGACAGCGTCGGCGATCAAGAGGTGCTCGACCTGGCGCGTGACTTGTTCGCTCGCTACCGCGAGCAGACGCGCTTGCTGAGCGATCACTTGTGCCCGGCCGATCAGCGCATTCAGGCATTTCTCGATCAGCAACTGGCAGGTCTCGGGCTCGCCAAACCGGTACGGCTGCCGAACTCGACTTTCATTCTCGATCGCTACGGCCTGGCGCGCGAGCTGTCTCTGCCCATCGACGCAGACGCCTGGCACAACGACCTGGTGTCGAGTTACCGGCTCGACAACGGCGTGCTTCACAACCCGATCAACGACCGCAGGACGACGCAGGGCGTGTTCCACGTGGCCGACGCGGGCTTACCGGTGCCGGCCGACAAGCTGGCGGTGCCGCCCATCGCCTACGCGCACATGCTGCGCGAAGCCTTGAACCCGCCCGCCGCCATGAAGCGGCTGCCGTTCACGGCGAATTGGGACGAACCGGTGGAAACCATGGTTTCGCTCCTACTGCGACCGCTGGTGTGTCCGCCCGTGCCCAAACATTCGGCCGAAAAGCGCATGGAGATTCGCCTTTTTGCGCCGGGCGGTTTGGTCAGCAACCTCGACTTCGTCGAGAGCATTTTCGAAAACGCCGGCGATCCGTTCCTGCCCGAGAACGACGCGGGGCTCGACGTGGATCATTGGACGGGTCACACCGGCTGCGTGATCTTGGCGCCGCACCTGACGCGGCTGAAGAAGAAGGACCTGGGCTTGCCGCACGTCAGCCAAGCCAACGAAGCGCAGCGCAAGAGTGGCATGTGCTGGGCCAAGGACGACGAGATCTACAACAACGGCAGCGCCTTCAAGATCACGCTGCGCTCGATCGACGGCCTGATGGTCACGATCCTGGCCGACAACTATTTTGGCTACTGTAAGAAGGAAGTAAAAACGCAGATCAGCTTCAGCGCCAACCTGTTCGGCCTGGCCGAAGAGGAGCACGCCGGCGGCGCGCTGGCTTTCTCGACTTACAGCCTGGGCGACCGCTTCTTGGGTGACGCGCGGCGTGAAACTTCCGAGCACCGCTTCAGCGAGGTCGTCGAGCTGCTCGGCGACAGCATCGAAGTGCACGACACCGGCTACGCCACCGACAAGCAATACCCGGACATCCACTACGTGCCGGAAGACGCCGAAATCGACCTGAAAAGGCAGGATCTGAAGTGGATGAGCAAGGACTACGAGCAGCACCTGAAGGTGCTGCCCGGTCACTTGTACATGCTCCCGAGCGGCTACAAGGTGCGTATGGCCAAGCATCCGGCGGCGCCCAGCTGGCGCCTGATCGGTACGGCTCCCGAAGGCACGTTCTGCCACAAACCGTGCACCGTCTCGGGCGGCGGCAAGTCGGAGATCAGCAAGAGCTTGATCGACGCCGTCCTCTACGGCCCCGTCTACACCGGCAACTTCGAAGAGGACATGACCCTCGTCGAAGGCATCTTCAAGAAAGACTTCAAGGATGCGCTCTTGCCGGAGCTGCGCCAGGTCAGCGGTCGCGCGCGGCCGATCTTGTCGGTGCAGCGCTCGCTCGGCTCCGTGATCAAGCTGCTCACGCCCAGCCCCGAGTTCACGCTCGAGCACAACGCCTGGCTTGCCACGATTCCGAACTACGTGCGCGCGCTGGTGTTCGTGATCAAGCGCTTCCACCGCAGCGACAACGGCGACTGGCGCAGCCACTTCTCGGTCGACGTCATCAACGGCGCGCCGGGTCACGAGCTCAAGCACGACGGCCGCAAGCTGGTCGGCAGCTATCTGCGCGTCGGCCTCGAGCCCAACGGCGCCTGGCGCACCTACAAGCTGCGCCAAGACTTCGTGGCCGCCGACAAAGTGCAGATGGAAGACGACATTTCGGCGTCGGTGGTGGTGCCGGCCACGCGCCTGCTCGGCCTGCCGCGCGAGTACGACGGCCACCCGAGCCTCAAGCTCGTGCAAAATTGCGAGTGGCGGCTGTTTCAGCGCCCCGACGACGCCATTCACCCCGGCTTCGACAAGCAAACCGAAGACGACATGTCGCGTGACGGTTTGTTCTGCTCCAACTTCCAGCCGCTCGACGCCGAAGCTGCCCGCGAAATGGTGGAAGACGTCGCGGTGCACGACGCGTTCACCGAGCCAATGCGTCGGCATATCGAGCACAACGCCGAGCGCAAAGACGACGGTAACTTCATCTGCTCGGCCAAGCCGCGCTTGGTCGGCGGCAAGCCCAGCAAGAATCCGCGCTATCTGCAGGTGCGCCCCGACGTGACGCGCAAGCGCGAGAAGTACATAGCCTACATGGGCGCGCGCCTGTACCGACGCTTGCCGATCGAAGAGGCCGTGGTTTTTCCGGTGATCAGCGTGCTCAGCGGCCGCCGCAACAATCCGCCGGACGACGGCATTCGCCCGCTCTGCGTGTACGGCCCCATTCACTACCAAGAGCTGCCGGAATTGTTCATGGACTACGTCTGCTCGCTGACCGGTAAGTCGCCGAGCACCACGGGCGCGGGCTCCGAAGGCGCGCTGACCAAGGGTCCGTTCAACGCCATCTGCGCGACCGCCGATTTGAACAACGCGCTGGTCTCGATGCTGCTCACCGGCTACGCGGGCTTCAGCTCGGCCGCCGGCTATATCGGCCCGAACGGTCGCGTCGACCACGACGTGAGCCTACTGGTCCCGGAGATCTGGTGCCGCATGTTCCCGTCCGAGCGCGACCCAGCGCGTATGATCGGCGAGGGCCAGCTCGAAAAACTGAACGACTACGAATTCGAGGGCAAAAAGGTGCTGGCCAGCCGCCTGGGCTACCGCATCACCTCCAAGTTCGTGCACACCTTCTTCGGCCGCGTGTTCGACAACCCCGTTTCTGTCTTCTCCGAAGGCATCTTGAAGCCAGAAACGCAGGACGCCGCCGTCTACGCGGACGGCGTGTGCAACATCATCGAAGCGCACGAGCGCGTCGCGAAGGCTTACTTCGAAGACGGCAGCATCGAAGACGCCTGCCCACCGTTGCGCGCGCTCTTGAACGTGATGGCTTACGGCAATTGGGAGGGCAAAGACGCCAGTCACCCCGAGTTCCGCGCGCTGTTCACGCGCGAGGCCCTGCTCGAAAGCGCGTGGTACAAGGAACGCCTGCGCGTCAAGCAAGCGCGCGACGTTGCGCTCTGGCAAAGGCACGTGCAGCGCTTGGGAGAGTTCCTCGCGCTGCCCAGCCACCACGACGAAGCCCGTCGTCTCGGCATCCGCGAGCGCCTCACCCGCGCCAAAGCCGAGCTCGAACGTGTCAGCTCAGTCGACTACTTGGCCGAGCTGCAAGGCACCATCGGCGCCGATCCCATCCACGGCGGCCTCGAAGCCACCCGCGTCCTGCGCGCCCCCGGCGGCGGCCAACAACAAGTCCCCGCCTTCACGAACTAACCGAGTTGGCTGCCACGCCGCAGCCCAACTGGCAGAAACTTCCGTGGCGGTACCGGGCCATTCTTGTGTTGATCGCCAGTGGCAGCTGCCGCCACCAAACGACTGCCGGTTAGGGAACGCGAGGAGAGCTGGGTGGCGAGTTGGGTGTGGAAAGCAATTCTGTGTTCGACAATGGCCGTCTTTGGCGGCGGTTGCGGGCGCGTCGCCGCGCGCGTGGGCGACGCGGTCGATGTGTCAACCGAGGTTGGCGGGGCGGGTGGCGCGTCGACTGGGTCCGCCGCAGCGGGCGGCAGCGCCGTGCCACCAGGGCCGTTCACCGCCTGGATGCCGTGTCAGACTCTGACTGCCGAGCGCGCGCCGCGAGCGCCCCACGCGCTGGCGGCGTCGGCCGACCGGCGTTGGCTGGCGATTCTGGACGCCCCGCTTCGCTATCCAGGTGATCCGGGGCCGCCCGTCCCAGACGACCGTGGGTTCCAGTCCGTAGCGCTGTGGAACCTGCCATCGAGCGCGATTGCCTTGAGGATAACGAATGTGGCTTTCGGGTTCGACGTAGATCTATCGCCGGACGGCACTCTGCTCGCTATCAGTGGCGACGGCGTACAGCTCACGAGAACGCAAGGAAGCGGCGCTCAGCCGCTGTCCGACAGTCAGCTCACTTGGGGGTACCCACCGCCCGCGGACGTCCCGGCGGACGGCAGTTGGGTGCGCAACTTGACCTTCTCGCCCGATGGCAGCCTGCTGGCCTCGGGACGGTACCACGACGTCGAGCTCATTCGCAGCGACAGTGGGGTGTCGGTCGACAAGCTGGTCAGCAAGGTGTCGTCGCCCGGAGTGGCCTTTTCGCCCGATGGGCTGTATTTCGCTTCGTCGACGCCCAGCTTGTGGCGAGTCGCTGATGCAACCTCCGTCTGGGCTCACCAAGGTGCCGGTCCGATCGCGGCATGCACGAACGCGTGCATCACCGACAACTGGGCTACGTTCTCTCCGGATGGAGCTTTGCTGCTCACCCAGTCCGCCCAGGCCAACGACCTGCCCGTGGCTCACGGCTTGACCTGGGACACGACGACCACGCTCTTGGATGCCGCGTCGGGCACCGTGCTGCGCAGTCTCGGAGCTGACCTGCCTCGGCGTCCCACCTTCTCGCCCGATGGGCGCTGGATTTTAGCCGGGGATCGTTTGATCGACGTGAGGAGCGGTGAAGCATCGCCGCTGGGCGTGCCAGCCATGATCTCTCTGTTCTTGTCGGACGGACGCATCGCCGTCGCCGACGCCTCCGGCGCTGTGAGCTTGCTCTGTCCGCTGCCGCCATGACTGCCGGAGTGACCGAGCGGCGCTGCGGCTCAGTGATCCCAGGCCGCTACGTCGTGCTGCAGTTTCAGACGCGCGGCGGGCCGGACTTGAAGGGACGGCCTGGCAGGCCGCCCACCAGCTGTTGCGTCGCGGCGCCCGAAACTCCGGGCGCTGGGTTCCTACCCCCCCGGGGATGTCGAAGCGTGGTAGCGTCGCTTGGGTTACGAGTGCAGGGAGGAATCGCGATGAATCAGTGGACGAAGCCTCGATCCCACGTGGTAGACGGCGCGCGCCTCGTGCTCATCGGAAGCTTGCTTGCAGGGCTCGCAGTCAGCGCCTGCGAAAGCAAAGCCGAATCGGGCAACAGTGCCGCTGGCTCCAGCGGCACCTCGGGCGCCGTAAGCCAAGGTGGAGCTTCGGCGACGAGCGGTACGGGCGGCAGCAGCGGGGCCGGCAGGGCAGGCGGGAACGCAGCCGGCAAGGATGGCGGCTCGAGCGGCACGGGCGGCGGCAACACGGGCGGCAGCGCTAGCCCAACCTGCGGAAGCACCGGGTCGGCCTGTGACTCGAACACCGATTGTTGCGCGGACACGGGCCTCGTTTGCCAGCAGCTAGGGATGTGCTGCGCGCCAGGCAAAGGCGGCAACCGCGTGCTATGTGCCAAAGACGACGATTGCTGCAGCGGGCACTGTGACTCGGGACAAACTGGGACCGTGCCGCAATGCTGTAGCCGCGGTGATGGCGCCTGCCTCTCGACCAACGATTGCTGCTACGGCCTTTCGTGCGACGGACCGCTGACGAACGGCGCGAAGACCTGCTGCGCGCCGCTCGGCGAGAGCTGCGTGGACGACTCCAAGTGCTGCGGCGGCGGCCGCTGCGGCACAGGCTGCCAACCGTTGGGCGGCGGCGGCTGCTTGGTGACCGACAACGTGTGCTGCCTGCCCGGTGGCAGCGACTGCAGCGACGACACGGATTGCTGCGAACCAGGTCCTGGCGGAGGCGACGGCGTGCAATGCTACCTCGGCACATGCTGCTTCAGCTTCGGCGCGGCGTGTACGAATGACGAAGAGTGTTGCGGCGTGAGCTGCACCGAAGGCATCTGCGGCGGACCTTAGGACGCAAGGCCGCCCCCCAACGCTCTCGGTGGTCGTGCGCAACTTGGCGCCAGAAAGCGCCGAGCGCTCGATCGACTCTGGCATTCGCTTGCGCGTTGCGCGGTCTCGCGAGGCACCCTAGTTTCTATTCGGAGCGTGGACGAAGGTCGTTGACATGAATGCCCCCGATCTAGGGCGAAGGCCATCGTTCCGCCGCAGCTGACGCCTGCGACAAAGAGCGCTATTCTTCGGGTGGATGGACGCCCTGACCGCCGATGATCTCGAGACGAGCCGGTGCACGCCGCCCGAGCAGAAGCTCGTGCAGGCATTCGACATGGCGGATGCGGGGATCCGGTTCAAGCGCGCGGCGCTACGCCACGCTTCACCCAATTGGACCGAACAAGACGTGGATGCTGCGCTCGAGCGGTGGCTGCTCGCTGATGGCTGAAGGCACGAAGCTCGAGCGAGCACTCGCTGTGGCCGCTCGTGATATTGCCGCGGAGGGGAAGCGGTTCGCGCTAGTTGGAGGATTGGCCGTCTCGGTCCGGGCAGAGGTGCGTTTCACCCGAGACGTCGACTTGGCCGTGGCAGTCGAAGACGACGCTGAGGCAGAATCACTCGTGTACGCATTGAAATCCCGCGGCTACACGCACCGTTGCGAGCGTGGAGCACGAGGCTCAATCGCGTCTGGCGACTATCCGACTGCGCTCTCCCCAGGGCGTGAAGGTTGACCTATTGTTCGCCAGCAGCGGCATCGAGGGCGAAACGATCGCACGGGCAACCATGGTCGCTCTTCCTTCGGTGGGCTCCGTGCCCATCGCCCGCGCAGAAGAGCTTCTTTCACTCAAGGTGCTTTCCATGACAGAGGAGCGCCTTCAGGACCGCATCGACGCTCGCAACTTACTCCGAGTCAATCTGGATCTCGATCTCGACTGCGTGCGGGACAATCTTCGACTCATCGCGGAGCGGGGCTACGCGCGCAAGCAGGATCTCGCTGCCAAACTGACGACGTTGCTCGAGCCCTCGCCTTGATTGCAACCGCGCATCAAACCCCCCCCTCCAGATGCTCCGCAGCGGTCGCGGCGAGGGTTACCGTGCGGCGCTGCGCACCACAGCTATGGAGGACGTTGTTGCATGCGTCGTGGCGACCCACGTTGGGATCGCCAAGTCGAAAACCGTGACGACTAGTCACGCCGTCGCGCGGAGCCTTGTGGCGCTGCGGACGGAGTCGGCGAACGTCTCCAAGACTTCGCGCGTCGAATCGAAGCCGATGCAGCCGTCGGTGATGCTTTGGCCGTAGCCGAGCGTTGCCTTGTCGACCAGCTCTTGGCGGCCTTCGTGCAGGTGACTCTCGAGCATCACGCCGATGATGTGTGGCTGGCCGGCGCGCAGCTGTGCACCCACGTCCGCCAGTACCGCGGGTTGCTGGAACGGATCTTTGCCGCTGTTGTCATGGCTGGCATCGATCATCACGCCGGGATTGACGCGCGCTTTCTGCAGGGCGGCCACGGCTTTGGCGACCTCGATGGCGCCGTAGTTCGGCCCGGCGGCGCCGCCGCGCAGCACGACGTGACAATGCGGATTGCCCGCCGTGCGCACGACGCCCACGCGCCCGGCGCCGTCGACGCCCAGAAAACTGTGCGGACGCGACGCGGCGATCATGGCGTTGATGGCCACGCCCAAGCTGCCGTCCGTGCCGTTCTTGAAGCCGACCGGCATCGACAGCCCCGAGGCCATTTCACGGTGCGTTTGGCTTTCCGTCGTGCGCGCGCCGATTGCGGTCCAGCTCACCAGATCGGCGATGTACTGCGGAATGATCGGATCGAGCATCTCGGTGGCCGCCGGTAAGCCAAGCTCGGCAATTTCGCGGAGCAGCCCGCGCGCCGTGCGAATGCCCGTCGGAATGTCGTAAGTGCCGTCAAGGTGCGGGTCGTTGATCAGCCCCTTCCAGCCCACGGTCGTGCGCGGCTTTTCGAAGTAGACGCGCATCACCAGCACCAGCGCGTCTTTCACGCGCTCGCGCAGCTCGCGCAGCCGCGCGGCGTAGTCGAGTGCCGCCTCGGGGTCGTGAATCGAGCACGGGCCCACGATCACCAACTTGCGTTGGTCGCGGCCTTCGAGCACGGCTTGGATTTCCTGACGCGCGCGGTACACGACGTCTGCCGCTGGGTCGCTGAGCGGCAGCTCGCGCGCAACGTCGTCGGGGCTTCTGAGGGCTGTGGTGTCCACGATTCGGAGGTCTTTGGTTTCGTGCATGGCTAGGGTCGGGGTAAGGGTGGCGGGATTTTTCGAGGGCCCAGAAACACGAAAACCCCGAGTCGCTTGCGGCAACCGGGGCTCTTTTTGCCTTTTGTCTACTACTAAAGGCTCGACCCTGTCGCCGCTGCTTGAGCGGGCCAGTAGCCAAACCAAAAGTGACGGGCAGAGAGCATGACGAGGAGGAAGTTACACGACGCGGCGACGTCGCGCAAGGCGCACGCCGCAGGCAGCCGCGAGCAGCGCTAGCAAGCTGGCGCTACTTTGACTCGTTCCGGAAACACCCGTGCGGGTGTTCAGGCTGCAGCCCTTCGACTCGTTCGGTGCAGGCTGATCGGCGCCGCACTGTGAGGAGAAGCCGTGGCGGTTTTCGCAGCTGCTCGTCGCGGCTTTTCTACCCGGCGGGTAGATGCTGCAGATGCCCGTGATGTCGTCCGGCGCTAGCGAACGCAGGGCGGAGCCGTCGCTTTCGGGGTGATAAAACTTCCTCATGGTGGCCGCCTCGTCGTCCGAGTGCGCCAAGCCCAAGAAGTGCCCACCTTCGTGGGTCAGCACGCTGAGCAGGTCGTCGCCGGTAATCGGGTCACCGATGCTGAAATGCGCGTCGTGTGAGTTGAGCTCGATGTCCGCGTCCCACAGATCACCTGTTTTGGTGTCGAAGCGCGTGGTGGTCAGCCCGATAGCGTTCGCGGCGCCCGGATAGGGCCAGTCGCTCGTTCTGAAAATCACGACGTTGGCGTTGCCGACCGTCGAGTTGTATTCGGAAATTCCGCATTCGATCGGGCCAATCAGGTGGACGGCGATGCTCGGCTTGCCGGGCGCGCACTCGGCCTGCATCCACGCACCGAACGCCTGCTCGACCACCGGCGCCACGTCGTCGAAGCTGAAGCCGTCGTTGGGGTCGCCCAGTTGCTGCACGCCGACGGTGACGCAGCTGCTGCGCCAGGCTAGAGGAAAGCCGGTCGTCACGCAGGTGTGGTCATCGGTGGCGCAATTCGCCTTCGGATCGTTCGGATCACAGGTCGTGGTGCGGCAAAACGCGAACGCCGAAGATGCGCTGAGCAGGCCCAGGCAAAGTCCGGCAACGCTGGGCAATGCGGTGCGCTTCATGGTGCCACGAGCGCGCGAATCCGCGTCCTTGCGGAGCCGAGCTCACTGCCGACCAGCGCTTTGACCGCGGAGCCGTCGAACTCGAGAATATCGGGCAAATCGGGACTACGCGCGAGCTCCCGAGTCGCGGCACCGCGTAGCGGATAGTGCCCTTGCGCCATGCCGTTGAAGTAGTGCAGCCCGTCGGGAGCTTGCAGTAAGAAGGCCACGCAGGCTTGGCCCGTTGCTAGCTGCGCCTGGCCATGCACTCGCTCGCCCAGGCGGTCGATGCTGCCCCCGAGCGTGCGCACCAATAGCTCGCTGTCTACGCCTTCACCCTTCGCGACAGCCTCTTCGACTCGCACGCGCGTATCGGTCACGATGCGACGCCGTCGACCCAGCTCCTCGAAGTGACTCTCCGCCGAAAGCGGTGTCACGACCAAGATGCGGCTCGACCCGCGGACGAGCGCCGGCAGTGACAACGCATGCACGATCGTCGCTGACGCCTGGACGCTGAGCGCGCCCGCTGCCGCCCCTGACGCCAAGCCAACCAACAGCGCTCGACGCGTAACCAGACCCATGCCTCAAGGTAGACAGAATCTGGGCCGCCGGTCGAGCTGTCAGTCGCGGCGCGCCACAATTTCAGCCATTTCTTAGGTTAGCGAAGCCGGCTTTGCCCGGCTCGTGCAAAGTGCCGCCGCGCTGCGTGAGCTTTTCGAGCGCCTGCTCGACTGGCACGTTCGGGCAGCTGTCGATCCACTTTTGTGCCTCGGGGCGTGCCCAATGCACGGCGTTCTGCAGCACCGTCCGCACTTGCTCGTTGTAATAGGTCGGGTACGCCTCGTGGCCGGGCCGAAAATAGAAGATTTTGCCGTTGCCCCGGCGCCAGCAACAGCCTGAGCGAAACACCTCGCCGCCCTCGAACCACGAAATGAAGACTTGCTCTTCCGGCGCCGGAATCGCGAACGGCTCGCCGTACATCTCCTCCATCTCGATCTCGAAGTGGGTGCCGAGGCCGCGCGCGATGCGGTGCCCTGGGTTGCATACCCACAGCCGCTCTTTCTCGCCTGCCTCGCGCCAGGTGAGCGAGCAGGTGGTGCCGAGCAGCCGCTTGAAGATCTTCGAATAGTGTCCGCTATGCAGCACGATCAAGCCCATGCCCTCGAGCACGCGCTTCTGCACACGATCGACGATCGCGTCGGCAACCTCGCCGTGCGCCTTGTGGGCCCACCAGCTGAGCACGTCGGTCTCGGCGAGCACCGCTTCGGTCAGGCCGTGCTCGGGCTGCTGCAGCGTGGCGGTGCGGGCCACGATCTCGCGGTCTGTGCCGAGGGCCTCGGCGATGCAGCCATGGATGCCATTTGGATAAAGCGAGCGCACTAACTCGCTGGTTTGCTCGTGGACGTTCTCGCCCCAGACGGTGACGCGGATTGGCATGGCTTGATCTCCCGCCGAGTCTGTTTCGGCTGCGCGGGCGACGCCAGGGCTTCAGAAGCCCGAGCTGGGCGGGCGGGTGGCTGAACGGTCAGTCGGTGCTCGCGCGGCTTGCGGCGCTGCCGCTGGCGTCGGGTCTGCGAGGGGCTCGGCGTCGGGCGGCGGGTCGAGGGCGGGCAGCGGCGTTTCGGCGACTTGGACGGCTGGTTCGAGCGCTTCGATCGAGAGCCGACCCTCGTGGGCGGTGAGGCGCTGACCGGCGTGTAGCAACACGCCGGTGGGCGAAGGCGGACCGCTGACCACGAGGTTGCCTTCGTGCAGGTCGACGCTGAGCGTGTCGTCGTAGCTCGACCAATCGACGTCGAACTGCGTGCCGGTGACTTGAATCACGAACGGCCCAGCGTCGACGTACCAGGCTGCGTGCGGCAAGTGCGCCACGTTGAGCGCCGCGTGCCCATTTTCGATGGCGAGGCGCGCCCCGTGGGCGTCTACGGCGGCGATGCGGGCGCGCGCGCCGTCTTGGAGGTCGACCCGGGTACCGTCTGAAAACGACAAGCGCGCGCCGCTCGGCCCGCTGCCGCGCACGTAGCCGCTATCGCTCAGCAGGCCTCCGGCGACGTCGTAGGTGAGTCGAGAGGAGCCACGCTGGTTTAGCGTGTAGGCGCCGCCGCCGATCAGCATGCCCACGCCGGCCGAGATGGCCAGAATGCGGCGCAACTTGCGCGTGCTGCCAGGACTGGTCTGGCGCATGGCCGCCAGCAAGCGCTGCTTGCCCTGCTCGTGTCGCTCGCCGTCGATGTGACCAGAGACGTTCTCTCTGACCACTGCTTCGACATCGGCCAGGGTGGGGGAGTCGGACTCCCCGCGGGTCACCGAGCGTCTCCCAAACCCACGGCGGTGGCGTAGGCGCTAAACGCGCCGTCGCGGCTGACAGCTGCTTGCACCCGCGCGTTGGCCCTGGCCAAGCGGCGCTTAGCACTGGAAAGTGAGGCGTCCATGGCCGAGGCAAGCTCGGTGATCTGCAAACCTTCGAAGTGACGCAGGGTGAAGGCGAGCCGGGCCTCGGCGTCGAGCTCGTCCAAAATTCGGTAGAGGGCCGAGAGAGCCGTGCGCGTCGCCGGGTCCCCGCCGCTCGTGACGCCGAACTCTTGCGAGCTCCACGGGCTCTGCAGGCGCAGCAGGCGCCGCACGCGGTGGCGCTTCAGCTCAGCGCTGAGCACGCGCACGGTGACGGCGACGACGAAAGGCTTGAGCTGCGCGGAGTCCGGCAGGCTGCCCAGCTGGCGCAGCGCGCGCAGGAAGACGACTTGAACGAGCCCCTCGACCTCGGCGCTGGGACCCAGGGTGCGACGCAGCATCCGCCGCACCAGCGGGGAGAACCGATCCCAGAGTACGCTCGTCGCGCGCGGATCTCCCGAGCTTGCCGCGCGGGCCAGCGTCGCGTCGTCCGCTTGTGCCAACGTGGGGCTTGGCAGCGCGACGAGACGTGCGCGGCGTGGCTGGGTGCTCGAAACCATGAAGCTCTCTAGGCTCTTTAGTGGCCAGTCAACGTCGAAGCGGTTCAGTATTCGTGGTTCACTTTCGATTTTTTTCGAGGACGCAACGGATCGACCGGAGCCATTTGAAGCATCTGTGAAAAACCGACCGCGAGCCCCCGCGAGCGAACTCGTGAAAATCGGGCTCTCACTCGGGAAATGGGCCCGAGGTAGGAGAACCTTCCGATTTCCGTGATCCTTTTTTCGACTCGGCTCCACCCAGTACGGGCGCGAGCGGCTGAAACAACTTCGACAAAGGCGTGGGCTCGAGCCGAAACGCGGGCCCGTACGAGGCGCGTGGGCGGCTGAGTCGCCGCGGCCCTTTTGTCGCACCTGAGATCGCGGTGCGCGGTTTCGTCTGAATGTCCGCCAGGAAACTCGCCTGTGAAACTGAGTGGGCCTGGGCACGCCCGTTGCTGTGCTGGGGGGTATGTCGCGCCTCAGCACAGCGCTCGTGCTCGTGGGAATAGCCTTGGGATCCGCCGGTTGTTACGCTACCGCTGGCGCCTACGGTGACGCCGAATACGTCGAAGCCGACTACGTTCCACCTCGTATCGACGTCTATCCAAGCTACGAATATGGCGGGCGTACCGTCTATTTGGTCAACGATCGCTGGTATTACCGACGCGGGCCGCGCTGGGTCTACTATCGTGAAGAGCCGCCCGAGCTCCACCGACGTCGCGCCTACGTTCAGCAGGCCCCGCGCGCGCCGGGCAGGCACGCCGAACGGCAGCATGAGGAAGAGCGTCGACGCGAAGAAGAGCGTCGCGCGGTGGACCTTCGCCGCGAAGAGCACCGCGAGGAGCACCGCGAGGAACGTCGTCACGATTGAGGTCCCGATGCCGAACCGACTAGCCCTGGCCGCGGCGCTTGCATGCGCCGGCCTACTTGGCTGCTTTGCGGGTTAAGCTGTGGGCGGACCTCGATGAAGACGCGTACCGAGCACGACACCTTCGGCCCGATCGAGGTTCCGGCCGAGCGCTTGTGGGGCGCGCAGACCCAGCGCAGCTTGCTCCACTTCCGTATTTCGGACGAGAAGATGCCGCGCGAGGTGCTGCGCGCCCTCACGCTCGTCAAGCAGGCGGCTGCGCGAGTCAACGCCGAGCTGAAGCAGCTGCCCGAGCACAAGGCGCGGGCCATCGCGCAAGCGGCCGACGAAGTGCTGGCGGGTGCGCACGACGCGGAGTTTCCGCTGTCGGTTTGGCAGACCGGCAGCGGCACGCAAACGAACATGAACGTCAACGAGGTGCTGGCCAATCGCGCCAGCGAGCTGCTCGGAGGCGGTCGTGGTGATGCGCGGCTCGTGCACCCCAACGACGACGTAAACTGCGGCCAGTCGTCGAACGACGTCTTTCCGACAGCCATGGCCGTCGCGGCCACGACCGCGCTGCGGCAGCGCGTCATTCCCGCCATCTCGGGGCTGGCCGCCACCATCACCGCCAAGGCAGAAGCCTTCGCCGACCTGGTGAAGATCGGCCGCACGCATTTGATGGACGCCACGCCGCTAACCTTCGGTCAAGAGCTCGGAGGTTGGGCGGCGCAGCTCAATCACGGTGTGGTGCACCTCGAAAGCGCCTTGCCGCACCTGTCAGAGCTGGCGCTCGGCGGCACTGCCGTCGGCACCGGCTTGAACGCGCATCCCGAGCTCGGCGAGCGCGTCGCCGCGCGCTTGTCGGCGCTCACCGGGCAGCGCTTCGTGAGCGCGCCGAACAAATTCGAGGCCCTGGCGGCTCACGACGGCTTGGTCTTCGCCCACGGCGCGCTCAAGACGCTGGCCGCGTCCGTGACCAAAATTGCCAACGACGTGCGCTGGCTCGCCTCGGGGCCGCGCGCCGGCATCGCGGAGCTGAAGCTGCCCGAAAATGAGCCTGGCAGCTCGATCATGCCGGGCAAGGTGAATCCCACTCAGTCAGAGGCGCTGTGCATGGCCTGCGCCCAAGTGTTTGGCAACGACGTAGCCATCAACTTGGGCGGCGCGTCGGGTAACTTTCAGCTCAACGTCTACAAGCCGCTGCTCATTCACTGCTTCCTGCAGAGCTCGCGTCTGCTGGCAGACGGCGCCGAGAGTTTCCGCGAGCACTGCTTCGCAGGTCTCGTGCCGGACGAACGGCGCATGCACTTTCTGCTCGAGCAGTCGTTGATGCTGGTGACGGCGCTCACGCCGCACATCGGTTACGACGCGGCCGCCAAGGTGGCGCACCACGCGCACCACGCCGGGCTGAGCTTGCGTGACGCCGCGCTCGCGCTGGGCGCGGTCAGCGCCGACGACTTCGATCGCTGGGTGCGCCCCGACGAGATGACGGGGCCGAAGCCGTAGGCGCGATCGTGAGCTTCAAGCGGCGCCGGCGACCTCGTCGAGCAGGCGCAACGAGTCGCGACTTTGGCTGTCCAGGTGCTCCATCAAGGTCAAGCGGTCGACGTCGGAGATGAGCACGAACTTCAGTGCGTACGCCGTGCGGCTCACCGGTCGCACCACTTTGGCCAGCACGCGCACGGGCCCGGGCTGGTTCGGCAAGAACAACTCGAGCTTCACGCCTCCGCGGCGCTCCCGCTCACTCAGCTCGCGCCCGCGCTCGACGACCAAACCTGAGGCAGAAAGCTCCACCGCGCGGCAATGTGCGGCGTGCGGCCCCTCACAAAACAACAGCGGAAAAGCCGTCTTAGCTCGCAGTCCGATACCTCGCTGAATTGAATTCGTTATCATCACCGTGTGGAGTGCACGGGCCGTGCCGAACGCACAGGCTCCGGCCCTCGCGCCAGACGTCGCAAACGCCCCAGCGTCAGCTCTGAAAGTCGTAGATCGAACCGAGCTCGAGCGCTTGTGTGATTTCGTCGAGCGCCGTCCGCGCTTCCTGCACGAGCTCGGGATCGGCCATATCAGCGAGCGCGAGTCTGTCGCGATAGCGCCGCTCTACGATCTTGGTCAGCTCGCCTTCGAGGCGTGCGTCGAACAGCACGCTGCCGCCGAGGTGCGAGCTGGCCCGGTCGTCGAGCGGCACGCGCAGGCGCAAGCA
>Ga0307508_10002495_pt1 | contig 19395 bp, 18 predicted proteins | sample 9_EM_MG_FD_203089 | JGI IMG/M metagenome (GOLD analysis project Ga0307508, IMG submission 203089) | Populus trichocarpa ectomycorrhiza microbial communities from riparian zone in the Pacific Northwest, United States - 9_EM | ecosystem: Host-associated > Plants > Roots > Unclassified | place... | reverse complement strand
TCAACGCCCGCGCCCGCGCGCCCGCACGCGCTCACGCTCACCCTCGCGCTTTCCCTTTCCCTTTCCCTCACGCTCCACGCCCCCCCCTCCTACGCCCAAACCCGAGATCCCGCCGCCGCCGAAGCCCTCTTCCGCGAGGGTCGCTCCCTTTCCGATGCGGGCGACATCGCCGGCGCCTGCGCCAAGTTTCGTGAAAGCGACCGGCTCGATCCCGCCGTCGGTACGACCTTCAACATTGCCGACTGCGAAGAGCGCCTCGGTCACCTGGCGACAGCGTGGACCCTCTTCGACGAGGTCGCGCAGCGCCTGCCGGCTGCCGACAAGCGCCGCACCGTCTCGCAGAAACGCGCCGCGGCGCTGGAGCCGCGCCTGCCCAAGCTCAGCGTCAAGCTCGTCGCCGGCGCGCCGGAAGGCACGCGCGTCACGCGCGACGGCGTCGAGCTCGGCGCTGCCAGTCTGGGTACGCCGCTGCCGGTCGATCCGGGCGAGCACACCGTCGTGGTGGGCGCGCCCGGCCGCGCTGAGCGCCCGTTCAAGGTCATCGTCAGTGAACGCGAAATCCGCGCGCTCGAGGTGGCGCCCGGCGACCCGAGCGCCGCGCCCGTCCAAACCAAGCCGCTGGCGACGCTGCCCATCGAAACCGCGCCGCCCCCGCAGCACGACTCCAGAACGCTCGCCTACGTGCTGGGCGGCGTCGGCGTTGCCGGCTTCATCACCGGCGCCGTCGCGGGCGCGCTCGTGCTGCAAAAGAAAGGCGTCGTAAGCGACCATTGCAACGCCGACAAGCGCTGCGACGACGCGGGCTTGGCAGCGACGCGCGCCGGCAAAACGCTCGGCATCGTCACGACCGCCGGGCTCATCACCGGCGTCGTCGGCGTCGGCGCCGGCACCTACCTGATTCTTAGCGCCGGCTCCCGCGAAAATCCGACCAGCGCGAGCCTCGCCCTCAGCGGACGTTTCTAAACAGACACGCAAACGCGCGGAGCGTAGAGCTGGCGCCAGCGAAGCGGGACGGAGCTGGGGTTCATCCACGTCAGCAAGGCCTGGGGAGCTTTGCCGCGCCGGTAACGTCTTTCGGAGGACCCGTGGCCAACGAAGCCGTTCGCGCGTCGGCACGAACGCCGCCCCGCGCCGCTTCGCGCAGCGCGGGCGAGATCGCTCCCGCCCACAAGCCCGCCGGCTCGCTCTCCCCGCCGGCGCCGCCGCTGGTAGTCCAATCGTAAGCTGCTCCTCACGGCCGCCCAAGCGTGTCCGAAATCGGACAGCCCCGCCTCACGGGTTCGTACCCGCGAATTCATTGAGCAATTGGTGTCGGATTTCGGACACGCATTTCAGCACCGCGACCCCCAACCGGCCAGGTTGGTTGTCACGTTCGCACTGCGAAGCTGCAAGCTGCGGCGCCAAAGCGCTCTCGCCCACGAGCTGCGAAATTTACGGCGAGCGCACGGCGTGCGTCGGCGTCTTCGCGTCGACTTGCGCGAAGGCTTCGTTCACCCAGCGGTCGCGCACTTGCTTGGCCAAGTCCGCGTGCTCGCGCCACGGCACGGCCATGGCGTAGATCAAACAGCCGTCCGTGTAGGCCGGGTACGCCGCCCAGGCGGCAGAAAATTGGGTGGTGCTGAAGGCCGCCGAAAACTCACCGTCGACGGCATGCACCTCCAGCCGCTGATCTCGCCAACGCTGATGATGGACTTGAAAGGGTCCAAACTTCACGTCGAATGGCTTGGTTTGGGGCCTGCCCCAAGCTTCGAAGCGACGCATGCAGGTGTCGCTGGTCACCGGCGTACCGGCCGGCACCTCTTGCACGAAGCCGATGGCCAGCACGCGGTGCTCGTTGCCGTAGCGGAAGCCCACGAAGTGCTCCACGCCCCAGTAACGTACGCGCTTCCAATGCTCGGCGTCCGGCAACGGCAAGAGCAGCTGGGCGTCTTTATCGTCGCGCTGTCCCCAAGCTTCATCGATTTGTCGCAAGAGCGCGGCCTCTTCTGGATTGGCAGCGTCGCCGCCCGGCTCCTTGACGCTCACGCTTTCGGGAGACGGAGGCTTGGGGCGCGCCTTCACGACAGGTGCGTCGGTGTGTGCAACGCCACTACTCGCGGGCGTGGCATTTGTGGCGCTCACCGTGATCGGCTCTTGCGCTGCGTGCGGTCCCGAAGCGCATGCGCACAGCACGCTGCCGATGCAGAGCGCAGCGAGCCAGGACTCTTTCACGATCGTTGGACGACCCACGGCCTCTCATTATGCACCAAGCTCGCGTCCTCGCCCGCTCGCCGTTTCTGTCCAGCCCAGGGGCTGCGGATTGGCTAAAAAATCTAGGAAGGAATGTCCGTGTGCCAACGTACGATGCGCGCTGCAGCTGAAGATAGAGCGCGCCGGCTCCGCGAGAAAATTCGTTCCCGGCACCTCTAGCCAGTGGCTGTCAACCCGAAGACCTATTTTGAACATCGTTCTTACATGAACTTGTGATCTGTGGCGCCTCGCTGAACACACAACCATGCGTGAACGGTCGGATCCCGACAGTGAGGAGTCGTGTTGCGACGCCAGCCGACGCAGCGCTGACGATGAAGACGCTCGCTGTTGCGACAGCGTTTCGCAAGTACTCGCGTTACGTCGCCGCGACGGCGTATCGCGTGCTGCGCAACCGCGACGACGTGGACGATGTCGTTCAAGAAGTCTTTCTCGATGCGGTAGTCGGTCTCGATCGTCTGCGCGACGAAGCCGCTTTGCGCGCGTGGCTCACCGTCGTCACCATTCGCAATGCGGCGACTCATCGCCGCCGTCTGCGCGCCGCTTCGGTGCCGTTCGAATTCGATGATGAAGATTCTTCGAGCGAGCTGCCGTTAAGTGACGGCGGTCACGAGCGGCACCTACTGCTCGCGAACGCCGTTGCAGCGATTCAGGCGTTGCCCGAAAAGCTGCGGCTACCGTGGACCCTTCACTGCCTCGAAGGCATGGCTTTGCCTGCCGTGGCTCACGCTTGCGGCTGCTCCGTGGCGACCGTCAAGCGCCGCGTTGCGCTGGCGCGAGCTCACATTGCCCGTGCCTAGCCGTCCTAAAACCCGGACCAGGTGGCGCGCTGCGAGGCGCTTTCGCCGAGTGCCGCCACGTGCCCGCGGTCAACCCCGCCTTGCCAGCTCCGCATCGAGCTCGCGAATCCGCGCGTCGGCTTGGGCGGCCTCTCGTTTGCGCGCCTCGTCGGGTGTGGGCAAGAACTCCAACCCCGCGCTATCGCGAGAGAGGCGCAGCATGATGCCCAGCGTGTCAGACTTCGAACGATTGCATGCGGATCTGATTCAGATCGTGCACGCCGAGCCCGAATTCGGCGCCGGTTTGGATGTAGCGCGGCTCGCGGCCGGCGTCTTTGAGCGAGGGCAGGTTGCGGGCTTTGCGCTCGTCGTTCACGATTTTGACGCCCATGGTGTCCATCGCGATGGGGTCGGTACAAACGTACAGCGCGCCGTGGGGGATGCGCGTCTTCGGGTCTTTGTCGAGCGGACCTTTGTCGTACATGACCTTGAAGGCGTCGGTGATGTGCAGGCGCACGCGGCTCGTGACGATGGGGTGGTTGTAGAGCATCGCGATTTGCGGGCTGGCGTTGTTCGCGTGGTGCAAATGCGGATTGTTGACGTTGCCGTGCGTCATGTTCTTCATCGTGCCGGTGTAGCCGGCGATCGAATGATCTTTGATCATCGTGATGTTGATGACCGCTGTCGCGTCGGTAAAGATGCGCGCGTACTTGGTTTTTACGCCCTGATAGATGGCGATCTCGGGCATGATGTGGTCGTGATTGTTGTGCGTGCCGGTGACGACGCCGGCCGGCAGCGTCCACTTGCGCACGTTCACGCGCGTGCCCGCCAAGAAGTCGGGAAACTGCTCGTAGACGGTGATTTTATTCGGCGGCACGCCGAGCGCGAGCACGCTTTCGACTACGGGCAAGATGACCTCGTAGTTCGTGGCCATGGTGTACGTGCCTTTTTGGCCGGCAATGCCGTTCACCTTGATCGCGACGACGTCGTCTTTCGAGATGAAGCGGCCCATGGCGGCGTTCAGGCTATTGCCGCCCGTGAACTCCATCATCGCCTTCTCGAGCAGGCTCTTGGCTACTTCGGGCTTGGGCCAGAGCTGGTTCGGTTGCATGAACGACGCGAAGTCACCCTTGGCGCTGACCTTCGTGATCTTTCCGGGCGTCGTGAGCGGCGTGAAGCCGGCGGGCGGCTTGGCGATGTATGCGTCGATGGAGGGGGCGGCAACCGCCTCGCGCGAGCCGAGCGTGACGGCGCCCGCTGCGAGCGCGGCCCCTTGAACGAAATGGCGCCGGCTGGTTTGGGGCTTTGTCATCACGACCTCTGGCGGCGAACCTAACACGCTGGCCGCCCGCTCGCCACCGGGCCGCCAGCGGTGCGGCCCTCGGATTTGCGCAGTTTCAGCCAGTTTTCATGCTGGCACGGCGCTCGCAATCCCGGGCAGCAGTCACTCGCAGTTGGGTGACTGTTTCAAGGAAAAAGAACATGGATCAATCTAGGCTCAAGGTTTGTTACGTCATCACTCAGCGCGGCGAAAAAAAGTATTGGAACCGCGTCGGCGTCGCTTTTCTCAATAGCGACGGCAGCATCAACGTGAAGCTCGAGTCCCTGCCGGTGGCGGGCGACTTTCAGATTCGCGACTACGTTCCGCGTGAAGAGAACGCGGGCACCACGCTGCGTGGCAGGCAAGGCGACGACGAGGCCTTCGCGGCCTGAAGCGTAGCCAAGCTATCAACGTAGCCGCATAAAAGGGGGAGGAGCGATCCTGAGTTGGATCGCTCCGACCGTTTTGAGTTTTTTCGAAGGGGGAAGACATGGCGATCGAAGATTTCGAGTGGCATGGTGAGGTGGAGCAAACGCGGCCGTCGCAGGCGCGTTTGGTAGAGGCACGCGAAGCCGCTCCCGCGGCGCGGCTGGTCGAGGGCGTTTTGGCGCGGCTGCGCCACAGCGTGTGGCTCGAGCCGGCCTTGCGAATTTTGGGCGTGTCGCTCTTGCTGGGTGTTTTGGCTTTCATTGGCGTAGTGGCGACGACCTATGCCAGGCCTGGCCTGCAGCTACCGCAGAGCTCGCGCCTGCTCGCCGACGCGCTCGGCACCGCCTGGCTCAAGCCGAGCCCGGCGCCCAGTGTGGCCGCGAGCGCCGCGGCCGCTCCAGCAGCCGGCGGGGGGCGGGCAACCGTAGCGGCGGGCGCTGCGGGGCCTGAAGCGGCCACAGCGGAAATCGCGCAGGCAACCGAGCCGGCGCCGCCGAATGCTGGTGCGCCGCCGTCCGGCATCACAGCCGACGGCAAAGTCATCCTCAATCAAGCATCCGCCGACGAGCTGACGAAACTGCCCGGTGTCGGGCCGAAGCGCGCGCTCGCCATCATCGCGCTCCGGAGCAAGCTCAAGCGCTTCAAGCATCCGACAGAGCTGCTGCGCGTGAAGGGCATTGGCCCGCGCAGCCTGCAGCGTATGCTGCCGCACCTTGTTTTGGATGCGCCGTAGCAGAGCTGTCAGTCGTCAGTCGTCAGTTGTCAGTTGTGCGTTGTTGACGGCGGTGGCGTCGGCTTGCTCTGGCGAGCCGACGCCGCCCGCTTCGCCCCCCGCAAATGTCGTGACCGTGACCGTGCCCGTACACGATCCGCCCGTCCACGGCACCGCCCCACAACCCGAACCACCCGCTCCCGCTCCCGCATCAGCTCCCGACGCGAGCGTCGTGTCGGTTCCGCCCAGCGTCTCCTGTCCTTCGGGCATGGAGCACATCCGCACCGCGTATTGCCCCGACCTACAGCGCGAATGTCTCGACAAAGAGTACGACAAACCGAATCACATCACGATTTGTCATCACTATCGCGAGGGCAAGAACGACTGCCGGGCGCCGCGCGAACCGCTCGACTACTGCATCGACGATTTCGAGTACCCGAATCAGCGCGGAGCCAAACCGCCCGTGATGGTCAGCTTCTACGACGCCGAAAAAGGCTGCAGCGAAGCTGGCAAGCGTGTGTGCCGTGAGAGCGAATGGGTCGCGGCGTGCGAGGGCCCCGAAGAAACGCCGTTTCCGTACGGTTGGCGGCGCGAGCCCCAGAAATGCAACTTCGACAATAAGTGGATCGATCCGATCTTGGACCGAGTTTACTCGCCGGACGCCGAGATTCAGCGCGCCGAGCTGCTCCGGCTCGATCGCAGCTTGCCGAGCGGCGCGCGCCCGGATTGCAAGAGCGGCTTCGGCGTCTTCGATCTGACCGGCAACGTGGACGAATGGGTGCGCGCTGACAGCGAGCGCAAAAATCGCCGCTCACGTTTCGCGGGCCTGAAAGGCGGCGCCTGGGGCCACGTTCGCAACGCCTGCCGCCCCGTCACCACCAGCCACCCGCCCGACTTCAAATACTACTTCATCAGCTTCCGCTGCTGCGCCGACCCGGCGGCGGCCCCGCCCTGAGCGCTGCCGAGAACCTGATTTGACATCCTCGAATCACCCCCTCAAATTAGGAGCTATGGCAAGCTCCCTCGAACGGCTCAATCTGAACTTGCCCGCGGCCGCCCTTCAGCAACTGCGTCGCTTGGCCAAAGCGGCTCGCGCCCCAGAAGCTGCCTACGCGCGCACGCTCTTGGTCGACGCGCTCAAGCGTGCGGAACAGGCTCGTTTTCGCCAGCGCCTCGCGACGTCGCGTACTCCGGAGAGGCGAGCCCGCGACCTGGAGATTGTCGCAGCCATCGAGCGTCTGCGTGGCTAAGCGCGGCGACGTGCTGGTTGCCCGGCGCCGGCTCGGGTTTGGAGTCGGGGGGCGGCGCGAGCACTTCGTCGTCGTTCAGTCTGAGCTTTTGGCGGGTATCGAGACGGCCGTCATGGCTCCGCTCGACGACGTCGCGCGCATCTACGACGACGACCCGCTGACGGTCCGCGTCACGGCCGGCGAAGCGGGCAGCAAGACGGTACAGGTCGTCCTGGTCCACCTGCTCGCAGCGATATCGCTGGAAAGGTTCGACGCGGTCGCGGTTGGCCGGCTGTCGGCGAAGTCGCTGGCGCAGGTCGACGAGGTTTTGCGTGCCGTGCTGCAGCTGTAGCTCGCTAGTTTCGGCCGAGCGAGGCTCGGGATGGAGGCCCTGTCTCTGGCTGCCCAGCCCCTCCGGGCTCGCGCATGGGGCAGCCCCAACAGAAGCTCGGCCTCCCCCGAGCTAGCGGGGTGCACGTTGACCGCGGCGTGATAACCTGGCGGGCGGATGTGGCGCGGGGTTTCGCATGGCAGCTAAACGGAGCGGTAACGGACGTCGTCGGTTGAGCGAGCGAGCTTCGGCCGCGCTCTGCTTAGTAGTATTGGCTTGCGGCGGGCGCACGGACCTGCCCGGGGGCGATCCAGGTCAAGCTGGTGCGGGCGGGCTGGTCAGCATGGGCGGCCTCGCTGGCGTCGGCGGCAGCGGTAGCTTGGCGGGCGCGCGCGCCGGCGGAGCGGCAGGCGTGGCTGGTTCAATCAGCGTTGGCGGTTTGGGCGGCGTTGGTGGTTCGGTGGGCGGTGGCACCTCGGCGGGCGCCGGCGGAGTGGGCGGAGTCAGCGGCTCGGCCGGCATGGGCGGAGTCGGCGGCGCGCCGCCGTCGATCAAATTGCGCTGCCCGACGGGCCCGAACGACCCGCGTTTGCCGGTGTTGCAGCTCGGCACGCCCACGGCGCTGGACGGCACCAAGTTCGTCTCGGGCAAGGTCAAGAGTTGGCACTGGACGCTGGTGCATGACGATTGCGACGCCATCGTGGCAGACCCGGAGTTCGTGCTGCAGGGTGGCGAGACGTCCAAGCTGATGTTTCAGGCCGTGCGGCCCTCTCCGCATCACTTCACTTTGACCGTAGTAGGGATCTCGGGGGACAGCGGTACGTGCAAGCTCGAAGTGCCGACCGACGGCCGCGGCATGCGCATCGAAGCGTGTTGGGACACCAGTCAAGATACCGATCTCGACATGTACCTGCACAATCCGTTCGATACGGCGCCGTGGTTTGCGCCGTTCTCGACCAGCGTCCAGAGCGGCCTCGACGGCACGACGTGCAACGTCGTCAACTGCACCGCAAACCTGCGCCTCGGTCGGCCTCGTGTTGATTTCGGTTACGCCGATTCGCCCGCCTCTTTCTGTCAGGCGGGCCCCGCCGCGGCGGAGTTTGCAGACCTCGGCCAATGTCCCAATCCGCGCGATGGTGAGGACAACAACGCACAGAATTTGGCGACCGGCACGGCCGAGCGCATCCAGATCGACGCCCCGCTCGACGCTCAAACGTTTCGCGTCATGGTCCAAAACTTCGCCAACATGCCGGCGGCGCCCCACGTCTTCGTCTATTGCGGCGGTCAGAAGGCGGGCGAGGCCGCCCCGCCCAAGTTGCCGCTCAACTTCGTGGCGCCCCAGGTAACGAGCTTCGGCACCATGTGGCGCGCCGTCGACGTCACCGCGCATGTCGCGAAGCCCGGCGGGGCGACCCGCTGCACGGTCACGGTTCCGGTCTCGCCCGCCGGGCAGTCCCCCTACGTCACCATCGACGACCCGAGCTACTGAGAGCTCTGGGGAAGCGTCAGGCCTGCCGCGGCGCTAGCGTTTGCCAGCGCAGGCCCGTCTTCGGATCGACCAGCGTGGTGGGCGTTTCGTACACGCGCGGCGAGCGGTGCAGGGCGCGCAGCGCTCGCATCAGCGGCAGCGACTGGTATTGCGCGGGCCACAGCGCTTGCACGATGCCGCGCAGCTTGCGGTGGTGACGCGCGCTCATGGCAGGAAACAGGTGGTGCTCGACGTGAAAGCCGAAGCCCAGCGTGACCCACTCGAACCAGCGCGGGCCGGTGACGCTGAGCGAATTGAGCAGCGGGTCGTTCACGTCTGTGAGCGGGCTCAAACTGTGATTGGTGAGAATGAAGCTCATCACCACCACGTTCGCAACGACCAGCGGCAGGGCAAAGCCGAACAGAAATGCCTGCGCGCCGACCAGCCACGCCACCACGGTCCAGGTCGCAACGCCGAGCAGTGTCTCTGCGATGGCCCGGCGGTGCTCGCCCGGCTTGAGGAAGCCGCGGCGCCGCGCATCGACCAGCATGTGCGTGCTCTGCACCGAGAAGCCGATCAGTAGGCTGAAGGCGCCGCGCAGCCGCCTGAGCCCCGGAGCCAGGCCGGTGGCGGCCCGCACCGCGCGACTCTCGCGGTATTCACCTAGCGTCGGATACGCATCGGGATCGGTGCCGGCCAGCTGGGTGTGCCCGTGGTGCACGCGGTTGTGCCAAGCCTCCCAGAGTCGCGGCGAGACCGTGAAAGGCAGAAAGCCGAGCCAACCGATCAAGCGCCGCAGCGCCAGGTTGCGCACGACCGCGCCGTGCAGGGTTTCGTGCCCCAGGAACGTGAGCCCAGCAAAGCTTGCGCCCATGACCAGCGACAGCAGCGGTAGCCAGGCCAGCTGCCACGACCAAACGCTCGGTAGTCGTGACAAGAGCAGAAAACCGCCCACCAGCACCGACACGTGTACAGGTAGCCAGAGCAAGCGCGTGCGCGCCGGAGCGAACTCTTGCTTGGAGAGAAACGGCCGGATTTCGCTTGCGTAGGTCGAAGTAGTCTGAGCTTGCACTTTCTCTAGAGTAACTCGCAGAAGGGCGCAGCAGTATCATCGCCTTGTCATGTCGAGTCACACTCACGTGTTGACGCGAGCCGTCAGGCCGCTCGGCCATGGGTAATACGTCGAGCTTGTTACGGCCTAGCGCCGAAAGTATCGCAATCTTTCAGACTGCCGGATGCGTAGCCGCGTTTGAACCACGAAGCGCGTTGGGCCGCAGAGCCGTGTGTCCATGTTTCCGGCTGAACGGTGCCGGTCGCCTGCTTTTGCAGCCGATCGTCGCCAACGGCTGAGGCGGCTTGCAGGCCTTCTTCGACGTCGCCTTGCTCGAGCAGATCGCGGCGAGCGGTGGAGTGGGCCCAGATGCCTGCGAAACAATCGGCCTGTAGCTCGAGCTTGACGGAGTTGCCGTTGGCGCCTTCGGAGGGGCCGCCGGAATTTTGCATGCGCCGCTCGATGCCGAGCAGGTTTTGGATGTGGTGACCCATTTCGTGGGCTATCACGTAGGCCTGCGCGAAATCGCCCGGCGCGCCAAAGCGGCGCGCCAGCTCGTCGTAAAAGCTCAGGTCGATGTAGACGCGCTCGTCGGCCGGGCAATAGAACGGCCCCACTGCCGAGCTGCTGTTGCCGCAGCCTGACGCCGTACTGCCCGTGAATAGTACGAGCTTGGCTTTGCGGTACGGTTTGCCACTTTCAGCGAACGCCTGGCTCCAGCTACGCTGGGCGTCGTCGAACACGAAAGACACGAATTGCTTGCGCTCGTCCGAGACTGGCCCGCTCTGCGTTGTCACCTGACCGGGCCCGAGGGTTTGCGCACCACCGCCGAGCAGCCGTGGCAGCACGAACACGACCGCCAGCGCAACAACGATGCCGGGCAGGCCGAAGCGCGAGCCTATCATCAAGGCTGGGCCGAGCAGCCCGCTGCCACCGAGGCCCGGCGAGCGGCCGCGGTCGTCCTCGACGTCATCGCTTTGGTAACCGCGTTGCCACTTCATGGGACGAGTGTAGCAGGGTAGGATGAGCTGCATGGCGAGCACGGAATTGCCCCGTCACGTCTTCGGTCCGACCGGCGTCAGCGTGCCTAAAGTGGGGCTTGGCACCTGATACCTCGAGCAAAGCGACGCCAAAACCGCGATCGCGGCCGTGCAGGCGGCGCTCGAGCTTGGTCTGACGCACGTTGACACGGCAGAGCTGTACGGCTCGGGCAAGGCGGAGAGCTTGGTCGGCCAAGCGCTCGAGGGGCGTCGTGACGAGGTGTTTCTGGTCTCGAAGATCATTCCCAGCAACGTGATATCACGGGCCCGTGGGCTACTTGGGTTATTACCTGGCATGGGTCGCGCTGTCGTATGTAGTTCGGCAGCCGTGGCTTTTGCTGGGTGTGCTGGGCCTCTGGCTGCTGCGCGGTTTGTTGCCGCCCCCGGGCGCGCTGTTCGGAGCGCTGGGTCGGGCGGGGCGGCTGCGCCAGCAAGTGCGGCTGAATCGCGCGAACATCACGGCGCGACGCGATCTGGCGACGATTTATTTGCGCCTGCTGCGGCCGGGGCGCGCGTTGCCGCTGCTCGAGGAAGGGCTGCAGTTGGCGCCCGACGACGCCGAGCTCATGTACCTCTACGGCCTGGCGCTGCACCGCGCAGGTCGCCACGACGACGCTCTGCTGCAGCTGTTGGCCGCCATCGAGAAGGACGCGCGCCTGCGGCACGGGCATCCCTATTTCGTAGCGGGCGACACTTTGCTCGCGCTAGGGCGCTGGGACGACGCAGCCGACGCGTTCGAACGCTACTTGGATTTCAGTAGCTCTGACGTGGTCGCGCACACCAGCCTGGCGCGTGCCTACGCTGGCGCCGGAGATGGGGCACGAGCGCGCAAGTGGCTGCTCGCCGGGATCCTGACTTGGCACGCTTTGCCCGCGCCCATGAAGCGGCGCCAGCTGGGCGCGTACTTGGGCGCTCAGTGGGCGCGCATCAGCGTGCTCAAAGACGCGTCGGCGCTGGCGGTGCTGCTGGTCCTCGGCCTAGCCGGCGCGGGGGCGGCGAGCGCGGCGTATCCGTTCGTGGCGCGGCTGTGGCGCCCCGACGACCAGCAGCAAATGCTTCAGCACATGCTGCAAAGCGCGGCGCGCTGCGGCACGCAGCAAACGGGTGACTTTGCCGGTCACTACGCTGCCACGCCGGACGTGCCCGACGACCCCCGCCAGCTCGGCGTTTCGAAGGTCAGTGCCCGGGCGCGCCGCCGCTGGCAAAAGGCCATGGCCGAGCAGTACGTCGACTTTCGCATCGAACGCGATCGCATCGTGAGCGGCCGGCAAGTGGTGCAGGAGTTTTGCCTGACCAAGGTGCTCGAGCGTCGAGCTGGCGAGCTGCATGCGGAGGCCATCGCGCGCTGGCGCGAGAACGACGCCGCGCAGGCCGGGGCGGCGGCAGAGGCGGAGCCGCCGGGGCAGAGCGACGCGGCACCGGGCCAGCTCGTCGACCTGCGTTTAACGCGCGGCGCTGAGAGCACGCGCTTGAGCTTCGCGCCGCTGGACCAGCCCCTGGCACAAACCCTGGTCACGTTGCGACGCGAGTAGGCGGGGTTGTCCCGGCGCTTCAGGCGCAGACCGGCGCCAGGGCCAAGAGCTCGGTCGATGCTAAGCGCCGACGGCTTTTCGGAGCCGTTCGAGCAGCGGCTGAATTTCGGCGTGACGCAGCTTGAACAGCGAGCGATTGGCGACCAAAACGCTCGAAACGTCGAAGATGGTTTCGACTTCGACCAGGCCGTTTTCGCGCAGTGTGGCGCCGGATTCGACCAGGTCGACGATGGCGTCGGATAGCCCGACGATCGGCGCCAGCTCGACCGAGCCGCCGACGTAGATGATTTCGGCCTGGATGCCGCGCGAGGCGTAGTGCTCGCTGGCGATGCGCGGAAACTTCGTGGCGATGCGCGGCACGTCCGGCAAGACGGCTCCGGCCGGAGCCGCCACCACCATGCGGCATTTGCCGATGCCCAAGTCGAGCGGCTGGTACAAATCGCAGCGCCGCTCGCGCAAAACGTCGCGACCGCTGACGCCCAGATCGGCGGCGCCGTATTCGACGTAGGTCGGCACGTCGTCAGGCTTGAGCAGCAGGAAACGCAAGCTGCCGTCGGCGCTCGAGCGCACCAGCGTGCGGTCGTCGTCCCCGAGCGCCGACGTATCGAGTCCGGCGGCCTTGAACAGCGGGGCCAGCACCTTCGTCACGCGACCCTTCGGGATCGCGATGGTCAAGGGCGCCTTGCTCACGGTTCCTCGCTCTCGAGCGCGATGCGCTCGATGTCGGCGCCCGCGGCCGCCAGCTTGTGCTCGATGTGCTCGTAGCCGCGATCGAGATGATAGACGCGACGCACGATGGTCTCGCCGTCGGCGACTAGCCCCGCCATCACGAGCGATGCGCTGGCGCGCAGGTCGGTGGCCATCACGCTGGCGCCCGATAGACCCGAAACTCCGCGCACGATGGCCACGTTGCCGCGCGTCTCGATGTGCGCGCCCATGCGGATCAGCTCCGGCACGTGCATGAAGCGGTTTTCGAAGACGTTTTCGGTGAGCACGCTTTCGCCCTTGCCCAAACAACACAAAGCCATGAGCTGCGCCTGCATGTCGGTCGGAAAACCCGGGTGGGGCGCCGTGCTCACGTCTACTCCGCGCAGCGGGCCGATGCGCCGCACGCGCACGTGCTCGCCTTCGCGCTCGATTTCCAGGCCCGCTTTGCGCAGCTTGACCACCACCGGCTCGAGATCTTCGAGCGGCGCGTTTTCGAGCAGCACGTTGCCGCCCGCCAAGCCCACGGCCGCCATGAACGTGCCGGCTTCGATGCGATCGGCGATCACGGCATGGTCGAATGGAGCAAGCTCGCTCTTGCCTTGAATGTGAATGGTCGACGTGCCCGCGCCTTCGACCTTGGCGCCCATCTTGTTCAATACGCGACCAAGCTCCTCGATCTCGGGCTCGCAGGCGGAGTTGACGAGCGTCGTGCGACCCTTGGCGAGCGCCGCGGCCATCATCAAGTTTTCGGTGCCGCCGACCGTCTGCATGTCGAATACGACCTCGGCGCCGCGCAGCCCGTTGCGCGCTTCGGCGACGATGAAGCCGTGCTCCACTTCGATTTTGGCGCCGAGCGCTTCCAACCCTTGCAGGTGTTGGTCGACCGGGCGTGCACCGATGGCGCAGCCGCCTGGCAGCGACACCTTGGCCCAACCGTAGCGGGCGAGCAGCGGGCCGAGCACCAGCACGCTGGCGCGCATTTGCCGGACCAAGTCGTATGGCGCCTCGGGTTTGACGCTGCCGCTCGGTGCTTTCACGCGCACTTCGGGCATCGCCACGTCCACCGGGCGGCCGAGGTAGCGCAGCAGGGCCGCGGTCGTTTCGATGTCACGCAGGGCCGGGACGTTGCGCAGCCGGCTTTCGCCGTCGGACAGCAGCGTGGCACACAAAATGGGCAGGGCGGCGTTCTTGGCGCCGCTCACGCGAATAGTGCCGCTGAGAGCCCGGCCGCCGCGGATCCTGATCGCGTCCATGTGACGCTCTCGATATGCCAAGCCGCCCCGCCGCGCAAGAAAAGCCGCTGCGATTGCCTCTAGCGTGGCGGAGCGACTGCTGGCTAACCTCGCGGGCATGCGTGGCGCGGCTTGCAGTAGGGTGTTTGGTCTGGCTTGGCTGCTGGCAACCGGGGTGGCCGGCGCTGCCGACGTGCCAGGCCTGAACCTGCGGCAGCTCGAGCTGCCGACCGACGCTGCCGGCGGGCTCTACACCGAGCCGGCCGCCGCCCCCGGCCCGCTGAATTGGAACGCCGCCGTGGTGGCCTCGTACGCCAACCGGCTGGTGGTGCTGAAAGACGACTCCGGCGCGCAGCTGGCCGTGCCGGTGAGAAATCAGTTCTCGCTCGACTATTTGTTCGGCATCGGTCTCGGCGATCGTGTGGCGCTCGGCTTGCTACTGCCGAGCGTCGTGTATCAAACGGGCAGTAACGTCTCGAACGTGGTGAGCGGTGCCGCCGCGCTACCGAAGGCTGCGCTCGGTGACGTCGCGCTTTCGGCCAAAGCCGTGCTGTTGCCGGCGGGTGAGTTGGGCGGCTTTGCACTCGCGGCGCTGGCGCGCGTCACGCTGCCGACCGGCGACCCCACTTCTTACGTCTCCGAAGGCAGCGCCACGGGCGAGCTGCGGTTGCTCTCGGAGTTGAACCTGGTGGCGCTCAGCCTGCGCGCGACCGCCGGCGCCAAAGTGCGCGGGGCGGAGCGGACCTACGTCGATCAACGCCTCGGTCACGAGCTGCCTTGGGGTGCGGCCTTGCTGCTGCGCCCGCAAGCGCTGGGCTGGGACGACAAGGGCCGCTGGACGTGGTCGATCGAAACGCACGGCGCGGTGGCGCTCACGCCGAGCTTTGCCGCCGCCGCCGCCAGCCCAGCGCTGATTGGCGCGGTAGCTCGCTACACGCCTTCGGAATTTTCGCTGCTCGCCGGCGTCGAAGCACCGCTCGACACGGCGGTGGGGGTGCCGCGCGTGCGCGGTGTGCTCGGCTTCGGCTGGGCGCCGCGCTTCCTCGACGCCGACGGCGACGGTATCGAGGACTCGAAAGACGAGTGCGCGGAGCTACCCGAAGATCGCGATGGTTTTCAGGACAGCGACGGCTGTCCCGACTTCGACAACGACGACGACGGCGTGCCCGACGAAACCGACAAGTGTCCGACCGAGAAAGAAGACGTCGATGGTTTCGAGGATGAGGACGGTTGCCTCGATCCCGACGACGATCACGACGGCATTCCGGACGTGAAGGATGCCTGTCCGCGCGAGGCCGGGCCCGACAACGCCGACCCCAAGCTGCGCGGCTGTCCGCTGCGCGATCGCGACATGGACGGCATCTACGATCAAGACGACAAGTGTCCGAAGAAGGCCGAAGATCGCGACGGTTTCGAAGACGCCGACGGCTGCCCGGATCCGGACAACGATCAGGACGGCGTGCCCGACGGCGACGACGCCTGTCCCAACGTGGCCGGCTTGGCGCATGAAGACGCCAAACAAAACGGCTGCCCCAGTCCGGACAAAGACGGCGACACCTTCGACGACGGCGACGACAAGTGCCCCGACGTCGCCGAGACCTTCGACGGCTTCGAGGACGACGACGGCTGCCCCGACACGGACGCCAAGAAACCGCGCAAGCCCTTGGCGACTTTCGACGACAAGACGGCCAGCGTGCGCGTAGCGTCGCCGATCGGCTTCGAGGCCATGCCGCGCGCGCTCGAGCTGACCGAAAAATCACACGCTCCGCTGCGCGCCATCGCAGCGCTCATGCACGACAAGCCTGGGCTCACGCTGCTGGTTGGCGTGAAGCCGAAAGACGCGAGCCCCGCCGCTCTGCAAGAAGCGCTCAGCCGCAGCACCAGCATCGTGCTCGCCTTGCGCGCGCTCTCGCACAAGGACGACATCGCCGAGGGCGTGAGCTTCACGGTGGTGGCCAAGCTGCCGGGCGTGGCAGCCGCCGGCGTGGGCTTTGGTACGACCGCCGCGAAGGCGTTGCCCAAAGCGAGCAGCAAGCCGTGAAAAATCGGCGTTTTCGCCGGGTCAGCGCGGCTTTCAGCTTCGCGGTGTGCAGCCTGCCCTGGTCAGCGCTCGGGCAAATGTCGAAGCCCGCGCAGGCCGAGAAGCCGCCGTCGCTCCTCACGCGCTTGGGCGAGCCGGCGGCGGAGCAGCTGCTGAGCAGTGACAGCCAGCGAGCCCGGCTACGGGGTCTTGCCCGGCTGTCCGCCCTCGGCACGTCGCACGCCGTCGAGCTCTTGGCGCGGGCGCTGGATCCGGGCGGCGCGGCGCGTGGTGCCGAAGAGCATCTGGCCGCGGTGCGGGCGCTCGCGCCGCACGCCAAGCAGCCGGTGGCACGCGACGCACTGGTGCGTGCGCTGTCGTCGCCGCCCGTCGAGGTCGACGCTGGCTCGCTCTCGGAGTGGGTGCAGAGCGCAGCCGCGCTCGCGCTGGCGCGCACCCAAGACGCGCTGGCGCTCGGAGCGCTCGGGCGCGCGCTGCGCAAGCCGGGCCACGCCGCCGAGCTCACGCGGGACGCGCTGCTCGCCAATCCGCCGGCCGATTTGCAGCCAATTTTGCGGGTGCCCGGCGCTCCGACCAGAGAGCTGTGCGAGATGCTCGGCCAGCTCGGCGATCTGCGCGCCGAGGGCTTTCTGCGCGACATCGTGCGGCGCGGGGCCCCCGACGCGCGCGCCGCGGCCGCGCTCGCATTGCAGCAGCTGGGCTCGGGCGAGGTCGTAGCGCTGGCGCGACATTGGCTGCGTTCGGAGCGCCAACCGATCTTGGTCGCGGCGGCCAGCGAGATCCTGGCGCGCAGCGCTAGCCCGGACGCCGCCGGGGCGCTTTCGGACTTGGCGGACAACGAAGCCACCCGCAAGCTCGCGCTCGAGTTGTTTCTCGAGACTGACGGCCGGGTTGCGGCGCCCGCGCGACTCGAGCCGCGCATGGCCGGCGAGCTGGGTCCGGCCTTGCTGGAGCGACTCGCGCGCGGCGCGGGCTCGGGCATGCAGAGCATCGAGCGAGCGCTGCAAAACCCGGACAGCGCGGGCTTGGCGATGTACGCGCTGTCTCGCGCGCCCGGCGCGGCGCCACGGCTACGGCTCGAGCGCGCGCTGACCGAGCCGCGCCTTCGCGCCTTCGCGCTGCGTTGCTTGGCGCTGCGGCACGCGCGGCTGGGCGACGACAGCCCTGCTCTGGCTCAGGCGCTGCCCTCTGCGCTCGGTGCGCGCGAGCCGAACGAGCGCGCCGCCGCAGCCTTCGCTCGGGCGCTGCTCGAGCCGGACACGCTCGCCCAGAGCCTGAGCTCGCCCGATCCGTTCGTGGTGCGCGCGCTTGCGCGCCTGGCCACGTCGGGAGCCGCGGCTCGCGCTGCCGTGCAGCGGCTAGTGGTCGAAACCGATCCGGTGCAGCGCGCCGCGCTCAGTATCGGCTTGGCCGATCCGGCGGCGGCGGACTTGGTGCCGACGTCGCTGCTGCTCCAGCTGGTGCACGAAGCCGGGCCAGGCTCGCTGCTCGCTGCCGCGGCGCTGGCGGCTCGCAAGGACGCCGATCTGTTGCCGCTGCTGCGCGAGCTTCTGACTAGTGGCGATCCGTGGCTGCGCGCTCACACGCTGCTCGGCCTCGGGCGCGCCAAAGATCCGGATGCGCTCGGCCTGATCGAAAACGCCTATCGCTTCGAGCCGGAGCCGGCGGTTCGACACGCCGCGATCGTCGCGCTCAGTCGGCGCCCCGAGCCTGTCAAGGCGCGCACGCTCGAGCTAGCGGCCGAGCTCGACGCGTCGAGCTCGGTGCGCGAAGCGGCTCGGCTGGCGCTCGCGGGGCAGGCGCTCGGCGACGGCGTGGTCGGCACCGAAACCGTCTGGCTCGAGCTGGCGAAGAACCCCGGTACGGATGCGGCAGCTTCGCCGGCGGCCTTGGTGCGCGCCGAAAGCGGCCTCGCGCTGCCGGTGGTCGCCGACCCCGACGGCGTCGTCGCGCTGGCCTACGTGGATCCGGCTCCGCTCGAGGTGCGACTTGCGCTTCTGGCGCGGCGGGTGAACCTTGGCGGAAAAGGCCCATGAAGAAAGCCGCCGATGCCAAAACAGCGCCCGCTGCGGCGCAAACCGAAGCGCCCGGCTTCGAAGAGGCGCTCAAACGCCTGACCGCGATCGTCGAGCGGCTGGAGAGCGGCGACCTCTCGCTCGAGCAATCGCTGTCGCTATTCGAGGAAGGCACGCGCTTGTCGCGCACCTCGCAAGCGCAGCTCGACGCCGCCGAGAAGCGCGTCGAAGAGCTGCTGTCAATCGACGCCAAAGGCCAGCCCGTCGTGCGCGAGCTGGATCCGGAGTAGGCGCGTGCAAAGCGTGGTCGAGACAGCTGCGTTTCTCGCCATCGGCAACGAGCTGCTCAGCGGCAAAGTCGTCGAAGCCAACCTGGCGCCGCTGGCCAGGACCTTGCGCGCGCTCGGCATCGAGCTGAAGAGCGCGGAGATTTTGCTCGACGACGTGCCGACGCTCGCCAGCGCCATCGCGCGGCTGTCGGCCGCGCACGGCATTTTGGTGACGAGCGGCGGCGTCGGCCCGACGCACGACGACGTGACCATCGCAGCCGTCGCCCGGGCTTTTGGCCGCAAGGTGGTACGCGAGCCGTCGCTGGTCGAGCTGGTGCACCAGACCTTCGGCGAGCGCACGACCCCGGCGCACCTGCGCTTCGCCGACATTCCCGAAGGCGCGGAGCTGCGGCGCGCGCCGGACGTATCGTGGCCGACACCGGTGCTCGGCAATGTCTGGATTTTGCCCGGCGTTCCCGAAGTATTTCGCATGAAGCTTGCAACGCTGCGTTCGTGGGTGATTGGTCCCCACACGTTCGTGACGCGCACGCTGGTCTTGAACCAAGACGAAGTCGAGCTGAAAGACGCACTCGACGTGGTCGTCGCCGCGCACCCCGCCGTCAGCATCGGCTCCTACCCTGCACTGTTCAACCCGCGCTACCGCACCCGCATCACCTTCGACGGCACCAGCGCAGCCTCGGTCGAAGCCGCCCTCGACGACCTCAAATCGCGCATCGATCCGCTCGTCATCGTCGACGTCGAATAGCGACGCTCTACGGCTCCCAGATTTTTTCACAGGGAGGACGGGAGGACGGGAGGACGGGAGGACGGGAGGACGGGAGGACGGGAGGACGGGAGGACGGGAGGACGGGAGGTCCGCGAGGCGAGAATTTGCGGTTTCGAGTCGTGATGCGGCGAACGACGACCGCGCAGTTTTCGTCAGACGCCGTAAGTCCCGAACCAACAAAACCTCGCGGACCTCCCGTCCTCC
>Ga0307508_10002494_pt1 | contig 19401 bp, 17 predicted proteins | sample 9_EM_MG_FD_203089 | JGI IMG/M metagenome (GOLD analysis project Ga0307508, IMG submission 203089) | Populus trichocarpa ectomycorrhiza microbial communities from riparian zone in the Pacific Northwest, United States - 9_EM | ecosystem: Host-associated > Plants > Roots > Unclassified | place... | reverse complement strand
AGAGCAAGGTGTTCAACACCGCGCGCATCGAGGCGCTCGAGGTCGACAACCTGATCGAAGTGGCGCTCGCGACGATGATCTCGGCGGCCGCGCGCCACGAGAGCCGCGGCGCGCACACGGTCGACGATTACGCCGACACGCCCGAGCACCCGAACGGCCGCAACGACGAAGTCTGGATGAAGCACACGCTCTGGTACAGCGAGGGCAATCGCCTGGACTACAAGCCGGTGAAGCTCACGCCGCTGAGCGTCGAGTCGGTGCCGCCGAAGGTTCGCACGTTCTAAGTCTTCAAGGAAAGCAGTCATGACCAAGCGTGTGTTCCAGATCTACCGCTACGACCCCGACACCGACGCGAAGCCGCGCATGCAGACCATCGAGGTCGAGCTCGATGGCAACGAGCGCATGCTGCTCGACGCATTGAACAAGTTGAAGGCCGTCGACCCAAGCTTGAGCTTTCGCCGCTCGTGCCGCGAAGGCGTGTGCGGGTCCGACGCGATGAACATCAACGGCAAGAACGGCCTGGCCTGCCTGACCAACATGCGCACGCTGCCCGGCGTGATCGTGCTCAAGCCGCTGCCCGGCCTGCCGGTGATCCGCGACCTGATCGTCGACATGACGCAGTTCTTCAAGCAGTACAACTCGATCAAGCCGTACCTCGTCAACGACGAAACGCCGCCCGAGAAAGAGCGCCTGCAGTCGCCCGAAGAGCGTGACGAGCTCAACGGCCTTTACGAGTGCATCCTATGTGCGAGCTGCTCCACGAGCTGCCCGAGCTTCTGGTGGAACCCGGACAAGTTCGTCGGCCCGGCCGGCCTGCTGCAGGCTTATCGTTTCATCGCCGACAGCCGCGACCAGGACACCGCCGGCCGTCTCGACAACCTCGAAGACCCGTACCGTCTGTTCCGCTGCCACACGATCATGAACTGCGTCGATGTCTGCCCGAAAAACCTGAACCCGACCAAGGCGATCGGCAAGATCAAGGAACTGATGGTGCGGCGCGCCGTCTGATCGCCATGCACGCCGCCGCATTGATCGACGAACGAGCGCTGAGCAAACTGCGCTGGCGCTGCCGGCGCGGCTTGCTCGAGAATGACTTGTTCATCGAGCGCTTTTTCAAGCGCCATGCGGCGACGCTGAACGAAGACCAGGCCCAAGGCTTGTTGGCCTTGATGGACCTGTCCGACAACGATCTGCTCGACTTGCTCCTGGCGCGCCAGGAGCCTGCCGGGGAGCTGGAGCGAGACGATGTGATGCAGGTGTTGCGCATGCTGCGCGCGCCGGCATGACCGACGAGTTGTCACCCCTTTTTAGACACTTCAAGGAAAGCTCATGACCCCGTCAGACGTGAAAGCCACCCTGTCGTTCTCCGATGGCAGCCCGACCATGGACTTGCCGATCTACAAGGGCACGATCGGGCCCGATGTGATCGACATCCGCAAGCTCTACGCGCAGACCGGCAAGTTCACCTACGACCCGGGCTTCTTGTCCACGGCGTCGTGTAACTCCACGATCACCTACATCGATGGCGACAAGGGCGAGCTGCTGTACCGCGGCTACCCGATCGAGCAGCTCGCCGAGAACTGCAACTACCTCGAGACCTGTTATCTGCTGCTGAAGGGCGAGCTGCCCAACGCGACGCAGAAAACCGAGTTCACCAAGCTCGTGACCAACCACACGATGGTCAACGAGCAGATGCAGTTCTTCCTGCGCGGTTTCCGCCGCGACGCGCACCCGATGGCCATCATGACCGGCCTGGTCGGGGCGCTGTCGGCCTTCTATCACGACAGCACCGACATCCACAACGCCGAGCACCGCGACATCTCCGCGATCCGCCTGATCGCGAAGATGCCGACGCTGGTGGCGATGGCCTACAAGTACACCGTCGGCCAGCCCTACATCTACCCGAAGAACGACCTCTCGTACGCCGGCAACTTCATGCGCATGATGTTCGCCACGCCGTGCGAAGACTATGTGCCCAACGACGTGCTGGTGCGCGCGATGGACCGCATCTTCATCCTGCACGCCGACCACGAGCAGAACGCATCGACATCCACGGTGCGGCTGTGCGGCTCGTCGGGCACGAACCCGTTCGCGGCCATCGCGGCCGGCGTGGCGTGCCTGTGGGGCCCGGCGCACGGCGGCGCGAACGAAGCAGCGCTGAACATGCTGGAAGACGTGCGCAAGATGGGCGGCGTCGAGAAGATCGGCGAGTTCATCAAGCAGGTGAAGGACAAGAACTCCAACGTCAAGCTGATGGGCTTCGGCCACCGCGTCTACAAGAACTACGACCCGCGCGCCAAGCTGATGCGCGAGACCTGCCACGAAGTGCTCGATGCGCTGGGCCTGCACGACGACCCGATCTTCAAGCTGGCGATGGCGCTCGAGAAGATCGCGCTCGAAGACGAATACTTCGTCTCGCGCAAGCTCTACCCGAACGTCGATTTCTATTCGGGCATCGTGCAGCGCGCGATCGGCATCCCGGTGAGCCTGTTCACTGCGATCTTCGCGCTCGCGCGCACGGTCGGCTGGATCGCGCAGCTCAACGAAATGATCGGCGACCCCGAGTACAAGATCGGCCGCCCGCGCCAGCTGTTCAACGGCGCGACCGCGCGCAATGTGATGCCGATCGCGAAGCGCTGAAGCGCGCTCGACCGCCTCGGCGGCCCATCGATGCTTGCACCGGGCCCTTGGCATTTGCCAAGGGCTTTTTACTTGCCCGCCCGAACCCGAACATACGAATCCTCGGGTGACTACGGCCCTCAAACAGGGGGGTTGTGGGGTGAACTTTTATTGCTAGCCTACCTGCTCACGTGTGCACTAGATCACGTGTCAGGGGGCCATCGAATCCGGCGCTTCTACCCGTTGCCCGCGATTCGATGCAGACACCAGCCGCTGCGCGTCTCATCGAAAAGGCCAGGCGGCTTGTGGCCAATCATGGTTCATTCGGGAGTGTTCATGAAGATCGCGAGATTCACCTCGGCACTGCTATTGGCGGCGCTTGTTGGAAGCGCCCAGGCCGGGCCCACTTTGTTGAGTGAAGGGTTCGATGACGTTGGCACGTTGGCCGCATCGGGCTGGGTCTACCAGGCGCTCAGCGGGCCGGTCGCGCTCCCTAACGCGGGTTGGTTCCAGGGCGACAACACCAGCGAATTCACGGCCCAATCGGGCCCAGATAGCTCGTATATCGCGTCGAATTTCTTGGCGTCCTCGCCAACGGGATTCATCGACACGCTGCTCATCACGCCGTTCTTTTCGCTCGAGTCCGACGTGACCCTGACCTTCTGGGCGCGTACCGACAACCTCGGCTTCTCCGACTCCTTCGCAGTGCTGGCAGGCACGACTGTCGGCGCTGGCGGAGAAGCCGTCAGCCAAGTGCTGGCCGATACCGTCGCGGTCGGCGACTGGACGCAATACACGGTGCAACTCGCCGGGCAAGGTGCGGGTGCGACCGGCCGATTCGCGTTCGAATACTTCGGCAGTGTCGACACCTCGAACTACATCGGGTTCGACACCGTCACGGTCACCGCCGTGCCGGAACCCGAGACCTACGCCTTGATGGGCCTGGGCTTGGCAGCGCTGGCGCTGCGCCGGCGCAAGTCGGCTGCCTGACCGGCTTTGCCGAGGGGTTCGGGTGCAGGCGCACCCGTCCGTCACTTTGAATGTCAGTGGCAATCCATTGAAAGGGAAAACGCCATGTGCAAAACCAAACTGCAGGCCACGAGCCTGGCAGCTTTTCTGTCCATTCTGGTTCTCGCCGCATCACCCGCGGCACAGGCGGCCGACGGTACCGGCATGCGAATCGTGCGAGACCCCGTGACGGGGCAGCTCCGCGCGCCCACCTCGGAAGAATTCCAGGCCATCGAGGCGCAAGAGCTCAAAGCGAAGGCCGCTGCGCGCGCGTCGACCGTGCCGGCCGCGCCGGTCGCGGTGCGCCGCGCCGACGGTTCGGCGAAGGCCGTGCTGGATGAAAGCCAGATGAGCTACGCGGTGGTGACCCGCAATGCGGACGGCTCGCTGACCGAGCATTGCGTGACCGGGGCCGACTCGGCCCAGAAAGTGTTGTCGGGCAAGAAGGAGTCGCTCGCCAAGAATGCCAAGAACGCCAAGGAGCATGCGCATGACCACGAATAAATTCGTCGCTTCGCAGCGGCTGGCCGCGGCGCTGGCGTTGAGCCTGATCGGCTGGGTGAGCGGGGCACAGGCGGCGGCGACGATCGTCATCCAAAACGGTGACCCTGCCGGTGTAGGTTTCAATGACCCGACAGTGGTCGCCCCTGTGGGCGGCAATCCCGGCACCACGCTGGGTCAGCAGCGCCTGAACGCGTTCCAGGCGGCGGCGGACAAGTGGGGCGCCACGCTGACCAGTGCTGTTCCGATCAAGGTCAATGCGACCTGGGAGGCCCTGACTTGCACTGCGACCGGTGCCGTGTTGGGCAGCGCCGGCGCGACCGAAGTGTTCAGCGATTTCACTGGCGCAGCGAAGCCTGCGACCTGGTATTCGTTCGCACTGACGAACAAGCTCACTGGCGTAGACGAAGACCCGACCACCGCGCAGATTCGTGCGCGCTTCAACGTCAACCTCGGGCAGCCCGGCTGCCTGACGGGGACCTTCTTCTACCTCGGGCTGGACAACAACCACGGCGCCAATGTCGACCTCGTCACGGTGCTGACCCACGAGTTCGGCCACGGCTTGGGGTTCCAAACCTTCACGAACGGCAACACGGGCGCGCAGTTCTTGGGCCTGCCTTCCATCTGGGATCACTACCTCCTGGGCAGCCAAACAGGCCTGCTCTGGAAGGACATGACAGATGCGCAGCGTGCGGCGTCCGCGTTGACCGGCAACCGGCTCGTCTGGATCGGCGCGGCGGTCACGAGTGCGCTGCCGGGCGTGCTGCAGCTGGGCACGCCAGGGCTGGGGATCAGCGGGCCTGCGGCGGGCGCAGCGACCGGTGACTACCTGGTGGGCACGGCGTCGTTCGGCCCGGCGCTCAGCGCGGTGCCGGTGATCGGGCAGGTGATGCCGGTCGTCGACCAGGCCAATGGCACGGGCCTGGCGTGCAACCCGCTGAGCGCACTGAACGCCCTGGCCGTGAAGAACAACATTGGGCTCGTCGATCGCGGCACCTGCACGTTCAACGTCAAGGTCAAGAACCTGCAAGACGCCGGTGCCATCGCTGTGCTGGTGGCGGACAACGTCGCCGGTTCACCGCCGCCTGGCCTGGGTGGGGCTGACGCCACGATCACGATCCCGGCGGTCCGCATCACGCTGGCCGACGCGACCACGATCAAGGCCCAGCTGACGCATCGCTCGCGGACCACCTCCGGCGTGATCGGGCGACTGGGCGTGAACACGAGCCAGTATGCAGGGGCCGATGCCCTCGGGCGAGCGCTGATGTACGCGCCGAACCCGTACCAGAGTGGATCGTCGGTATCGCACTGGGACATCAGTGCGTTCCCGAATCAGCTGATGGAGCCAGCGATCAACAGCGACCTGACGCACCAGGTCACGCCGCCTCAAGACCTGACCTTCCGTCTGCTGCAGGACATCGGCTGGTGACCTGCCGCTAGACAATCCTGCGCCAGGGGCACGACGCAGGTCGTGCCCCTTTTTCATGGGCGAGGGCAAGCCTTTAGAATCGACGTTTCGCACACGCTGATATCGCCACCTCACCATGCCCCGCACGCTGTACGACAAGATCTGGGACGAACACGTCGTTCACACCGAAGACGACGGTACGGCGGTTCTCTACGTCGACCGCCACCTGCTCCACGAAGTCACCAGCCCGCAGGCCTTCGAGGGGCTGGATCTGGCCGGGCGCAAGGTCTGGCGGCTGTCGGCGAACCTGGCGGTGAGCGACCACAACGTGCCGACCACCGATCGCTCGCACGGCATCGCCGACCCGGTCTCGCGCCTGCAGGTCGATACGCTTGATGCCAACTGCGATCGGGCGGGCATCACGCAATTCAAGATGAACGATCGCCGCCAGGGCATCGTGCACGTGATCGGGCCGGAGCAGGGCGCCACGCTGCCCGGCATGACCGTGGTGTGCGGCGACTCGCACACGTCGACGCATGGTGCGTTCGGTGCGCTCGCGCACGGCATCGGCACCAGCGAAGTCGAGCACGTGCTCGCGACGCAGACGCTGCTCGCGCGCAAGGCAAAGAACATGCTGGTGCGCGTCGACGGCCAACTCGGCAAGGGCTGCAGCGCGAAAGACATCGTGCTCGCCGTCATCGGCAAGATCGGCACCGCCGGCGGCACCGGCTACACGATCGAATTCGCCGGTTCGGCGATTCGCGCGCTCAGCATGGAAGGCCGCATGACGGTCTGCAACATGGCGATCGAAGCGGGCGCGCGCGCTGGCCTGATCGCTGTCGACGACACCACGATCGGGTATGTGAAGGGGCGGCCCTTCACGCCCGCCGGTCTGGAATGGGAACAGGCGCAGCGCTACTGGCGCACGCTGCACTCCGATGCCGACGCGCACTGGGACGCCGTGGTCGAGCTCGATGCGACTGCGATCCGTCCGCAGGTCACCTGGGGCACGTCGCCCGAGATGGTGCTGGGCATCGACGGCCGTGTGCCCGACCCGGACCGCGAGAAGGACGCCGGCAAGCGCGGCGCAATCGAACGCGCGCTGCAGTACATGGCGCTGGAGCCGAACAAGCTGATTGCCGACATCCTGATCGACAAGGTCTTCATCGGCTCGTGCACCAACTCGCGCATCGAAGACCTGCGCGAGGCGGCGAGCGTCGTGAGGCGCCTGGGCAGCAAGGTCGCGCGCAACGTGAAGCTGGCGATGGTCGTACCTGGCTCGGGCCTCGTCAAAGAGCAGGCCGAGCGCGAAGGCCTCGACGTGATCTTCAAGGCGGCGGGCTTCGAATGGCGCGAGCCGGGTTGTTCGATGTGTCTGGCGATGAACGCCGACCGGCTCGAGCCGGGCGAGCGCTGCGCGTCGACGAGCAACCGCAATTTCGAAGGTCGCCAAGGTGCCGGGGGTCGCACGCACCTCGTGAGTCCGGCGATGGCCGCCGCGGCTGCCATCGAAGGCCATTTCGTCGACGTCAGTCGGCTCGGGTAAGGCGGACAAGCCATGACACCGTTTCGCATTCACACCGGCCTCGTCGCGCCGATGGATCGGGAGAACGTCGACACCGACGCGATCATCCCGAAGCAGTTCCTGAAGTCGATCAAGAAGTCAGGCTTCGGCCCGAACCTGTTCGACGAGTGGCGCTACCTCGATCACGGCGAGCCGGGGCAAGACCCGGCGTCGCGCCGGCCGAACCCGGACTTCGTGCTGAACCAGCCGCGCTACCAAGGCGCCTCGGTGCTGCTGGCGCGCAAAAACTTCGGCTGCGGCTCGTCGCGCGAGCATGCACCGTGGGCGCTCGAGCAGTTCGGCTTCCGCGCATTGATCGCGCCGAGCTATGCCGACATCTTCTTCAACAACTGCTTCAAGAACGGGCTGTTGCCGATCCGGCTGCCGGAGACCGAGGTCGCGAAGCTGTTCGACGAAGCCGCGGCCTTCGTGGGCTACTCGCTGACCATTGATCTCGAGCGTCAAGTTGTCGTCAAACCCGACGGCAGCACGATTGCGTTCGAGGTCGAGGCCTTCCGCAAGTACTGCCTGCTCGGCGGCTTCGACGACATTGGCCTGACGCTGCGCCACGCCGACAAGATTCGCGCGTTCGAAGCGGAGCGTCTGTTGACCAAGCCGTGGCTCGCGCACAGCCTTTGAACTGAGCACAGGAACCACTTCGTGAAGATTGCAATTCTGCCGGGCGACGGCATCGGCACCGAAATCGTGGCGCAAGCGGTGCGCGTGTTGGGCGTGCTCGATCTGCCCTTCGAGACCGAGACGGCGCTCGTCGGCGGTGCCGCCTACGAGGCGCATGGCCACCCGCTGCCCGAGTCCACGCTCAAGCTCGCGCAGGCCGCAGATGCAGTGCTGTTCGGCGCCGTGGGCGACTGGAAGTACGACACGCTGGAGCGTGCACTGAGGCCCGAGCAGGCGATCCTGGGCTTGCGCAAGCACCTCGGGCTGTTCGCCAACTTCCGCCCGGCGATCTGCTACGAGCAACTCACGCATGCATCGAGCCTGAAGCCCGAGCTGGTATCGGGCCTGGACATCCTGATCATCCGCGAACTCACCGGCGACATCTACTTCGGCCAGCCGCGCGGCCGCCGCGAATCACCCGATGGCGCGTTCAAGGGCGCTGACGAGGCCTTCGACACGATGCGCTACGCGCGCCCCGAGATCGAGCGCATCGCGCATGTCGCATTCCAAGCCGCACGCAAGCGCGGCAAGCGCCTCACGAGCGTGGACAAGGCCAACGTGCTCGAGACCTTCCAGTTCTGGAAGGACATCGTCACCGAGGTGCATGCCGAGTATCCGGACGTGGCGCTCGACCACATGTACGTCGACAACGCCGCGATGCAATTGGTGCGCGCGCCGAAGAAGTTCGACGTGATTGTCACCGGCAACATGTTCGGCGACATCCTCTCTGACGAGGCGGCGATGCTGACCGGATCGATCGGCATGCTGCCATCGGCATCGCTCAATGCCGCAGGCAAAGGCCTCTACGAACCGAGTCATGGCAGCGCGCCCGACATCGCGGGCAAGAATCTGGCGAATCCTCTGGCTACAATCTTGTCTGCCGCCATGATGCTCCGCTTCTCACTCAACCAGACCGCCGCCGCCGACCGCATCGAGTCCGCGGTGCAGCACGTGCTCGCGTCCGGCTTGCGCACGGCAGACATCTGGTCCGAGGGCACGTCCAAGGTCGGCACGATCGAGATGGGCGACGCCGTGGTGGCGGCGCTCACGACCAGCATCACCAAAAAGGCGATCAAGGGCTAGCAAGCTCCGGTTCGTCTCGCCCCTATCCCTGGCGAACGAGCCGGGGCAGCAAGAGGTTTCGACAACTTACTGAAAGGGCAGATGATGAGACTCACAGGATTGGTTGGATGGCGCGGCATGGTGGGATCCGTGCTGATGGACCGCATGCAGGCCGAAGGCGACTTCGACCACATCGAGCCGGTGTTCTTCAGCACCAGCAACGCCGGCGGCAAGGCGCCTGCGATGGCGAAGAACGAAACCAAGCTGCAAGACGCCTACGACATCGAGGCGCTGAAGCGCTGCGAGATCATCATCACCGCGCAAGGCGGCGATTACACCAGCGACGTGTTCCCGCGCCTGCGCGCCGCGGGCTGGTCCGGCCACTGGATCGACGCGGCGTCGACCTTGCGCATGAAGGACGACGCGATCATCGTGCTCGACCCCGTCAACATGCCGGTGATCAAGGACGCCTTGGCGAAGGGCGGCCGCAACTGGATCGGCGGCAACTGCACCGTGAGCTGCATGCTGATGGGCGTGGGTGCGCTGTACAAGGCTGGCCTCGTCGAGTGGATGAGCACGATGACCTACCAGGCGGCATCGGGCGGTGGCGCGGCGCACATGCGCGAGCTGCTCACGCAATACGGCACGCTGAACGCGTCGGTGCGGCACCTGCTCGATGACCCGAAGAGCGCGATCCTCGAGATCGACCGCCTGCTCGCTGACAAGCAACGCACGCTGAGTCCCGGCGAGATCGAGAACTTCGGCGTGCCGCTGGGTGGCAGCTTGATTCCCTGGATCGACAAGGACCTTGGCGACGGCACCAGCAAGGAAGAATGGAAGGGCGGCGCGGAGACCAACAAGATCCTCGGCCAAGGGCCAGGCTTCGGCAGCGCGGCGGTGCCTGTGGATGGCTACTGCGTGCGGGTCGGTGCGATGCGCTGCCACAGCCAGGCGCTGATGTTCAAGCTTAAGCAGGATGTGCCTTTGGCCGATATCGAAGCACTGATCGCGAACGACAACGCCTGGGTCAAGTTCGTGCCGAACACCAAGGAAGCGACGCTGCGCGACCTGACGCCGGTCGCGGTGACCGGCACGATGACGATCCCGGTCGGCCGCCTGCGCAAGATGGCAATGGGCCCGCAGTATCTGGGTGCGTTCACGATCGGCGACCAGCTGCTGTGGGGTGCCGCCGAGCCGCTGCGCCGCATGCTGCGGATCGTCATCGAGGCCTGACGGTGCGCGCGCGGTGCCTGTTGTCGCGTTGCAACGCCAGTGTTGTCAAAGACCGCGAACAGGTTCCGCGTACAATGTCAGCCATTGCATGAGCTTGTCAGCGTATCTCATTGATGTTATTGTGATTTCTGGCTCCGCGCCAAAGAAGCATGTGGCGCGGTGTAAATCGCGACAGTGACGTTGTTGGTATCGGCGGGCGCTCTCGTGTCCTCGCCCCGTCTTTCTGGGAGACGCCTTGAAAAGAAAATTGACGTTCTCGGGGCGCTTCGCCCTCACGGGGGTGGCTGCAGCCGCGCTGATTCTTGCCGCGCCGGCCGCCTGGTCCTTGGGCCTGGGCAGGCTGCAAGTGCAGTCGGCATTGGGCGAAACGCTGCGTGCCGAGATCGACGTCACCAGCCTGTCGCCTGAAGAGGCGTCGAACCTGCGCGTGCGTGTCGCACCGCCAGACGCGTATCGCGCTGCGGGCGTCGACTACAACCAAGTGTTGACCGGCACGCAGGCCGAATTGCTGCGCCATGCCGACGGCCGCCCCTACCTCAAGCTCACCAGCGACCGCGGCGTCCAGGAGCCCTTCGTCGATGTGATCCTCGAGATCAGCTGGCCCACCGGTCGCCTCGTGCGCGAGTACACCTTGCTGTTCGATCCGCCAACGACGGCGCGTGCAGCACCGGCATCCCCTGCACCTGCGACGGCGCCGACGATGGCCGCCGCTGCACCCACACCAGCGCCTGCGGCCACGCCTCAATCGCGCGCCGCCGAGCGCCGCCCCGCACCGACGCCGCGCGCGCCCGCATCCGAAAGCGCGCCGACACCCGCGGCTGCGAGCGAGCGTCCGGCCACCGCCGGAGCCGACGAGTACAAGGTGAAGGCCGGCGACTCGCTGTCGCGCATTGCCACGCGTACGCTGCGGCCGGGTGTGTCGCTCGACCAGATGCTGGTGTCGCTGTACCGCGGCAACCCGCAAGCCTTCCTGGACAACAACATGAACCGGCTCAAGTCCGGTGTCGTGCTGTCGGTGCCGAGCGCCGAGAGCGCCCAGGGCGTGACGACGAGCGAAGCGCATCAGGTGATCCAGGCGCAGAGCGCCGACTTCGGCGCCTACCGTCAGCGGCTCGCCGCGAACGTGCCGGCGGCCAAGACCGAAGGCTCGTCGCGGCAGGCCAGCGGCAAGGTCGAGGCGTCGGTCAACGATCGACAGCAAGGCGCTGCACCGGCCCCCGACAAGCTGACCCTGAGCAAGGGCGCAGCATCGGCCAAGGCCGAAGAAAAGATCTCGAAAGAGAAGGCCAAGAAGGCCGACGACGTTCGCGTCGCCGAGCTCTCGAAGAACGTCGACGAGCTGAAGAAGATTGCAGGCGCGGCTGCCAGCGCAGCTGCACCGAAGCCGGCGTCTGCCGTGGCGGCCGCGCCGGCCGCTGCACCAGCGTTGCCGGCGAAGCCGGTGCCGGCGTCGGCCGTCGCAGCTGCACCCGCTCCTGCGCCGGCCCCGGTCGCTGCGCCCGCTCCGGCTCCCACGCCTGCACCGGTGGCGGCGTCGGTGCCTGCCATCGTGGCGGCGCCTGCTCCAGTCGCAGCATCGGCGCCTGCGCCGGCATCCGCACCCGTGGTCGCGGCCGCATCGGCACCGGTGGTGCCCAAGCCTGCGGCCAGCGCTGCCGCCAGGCCCAAGCCTGTGCCGGTACCGATCGAAGAGCCGAGCATGCTCGGCTCGCTGCTCGACGACAACCCGATGGCACTGGGGATCGGCGCACTTGCGATCGCCTTGCTCGGCGGCTTCGCGGCGTATCGCTTCAGCAAGCGCACCAAGAAGGACAGCGGCGAGACCTCGTTCCTCGAGAGCCGTTTGCAGCCGGATTCGTTCTTCGGTGCCAGCGGCGGCCAGCGCATCGATACGCGCGACGCCGGCGGTGCGTCGTCGTCGATGAGCTACTCGCTGAGTCAGCTCGACGCGATCGGCGACGTCGACCCGGTGGCCGAAGCCGATGTCTACCTCGCCTACGGCCGCGATCTGCAGGCCGAAGAAATCCTCAAAGAGGCGATGCGCAGCAGCCCGGACCGCATGGCGATTCGCACCAAGCTGCTCGAGGTCTATGCCAAGCGGCGCGACACCAAAGGCTTCGAGTTGCTCGCGACCCAGCTCTATGCGCTGACGCGCGGCGAGGGCGAGGACTGGGCCAAGGCTCAGGAACTCGGCGTCCAGATCGACCCGGACAACCCGCTGTTCAGGCCGGGCGGTTCGCCGGCGATGGCGCATGGCGCCAGCGGCGAGATGATCGAGCCCTTGGGCGCGAGCACGATGCCGCAATCCGTGCTGCCGTCGCCGTCGCAATTCGGCAGCTCGGTCACGGGTGTGCCCGCAGTACAAGACAGCGGCAGCATGGACCTGGACCTCGATCTCGGCGATCCCAGCAGCGGCGCGTTGACCGCGCCGGCGCCGCTCCAGGTGACGCAGCCCGTCGCTCCGGCGCGCTCGCATCCGGCTGCGCAGGACGCCGAGCCGCTCGACTTCTCGATGCCCGAAGTCCCCGAGCTGCAGGCCAAGCCGGCTCATCCGGTGATGGAGCCGCCGGCATTCGATTTGTCCGACATCTCGCTCGACCTCGACATGCCTGCACCCGCGCCGGCACCTGCCGCCACGCCTTTGGCGAGCCCGTCCGGCTTCGGCGATCTGGGCTTGCCGGCACTGGGTGCGGACGGCGAAGACGACCCGCTGTCGCGCAAGCTCGAGCTGGCCGAAGAATTCCGCCAGATCGGCGACACCGATGGCGCGCGCGATCTGCTCAACGAAGTCGTGGCCAAGTCCAGTGGCACCGTGAAGAGCCGCGCACAGAGCATGCTGGCCGACCTCGGGTGATCCGGGGGCGACGCCGGCCTGCACCGACAACGACCGAGGCCCACTCGTGAGGGTGGTGCTCGGTGTCGGCTACCGCGGCCAGGCGTACCAGGGCTGGCAGAGCCAGCCTGGTGGCCAGACGATCCAGGATCGACTCGAGCGCGCACTCGGCCAGTTTGCCGACCGGCCGGTGCGCACGCTGTGCGCCGGTCGCACCGATACCGGCGTGCATGCGCTGAACCAGGTCGTGCACCTGGATACCGAGGTCGTGCGCGAGCCGCAGTCGTGGGTGCGCGGCACGAATCGCTTCTTGCCGGCTGACATCGCGGTGCAGTGGTGCCGGCTGACCGACGAGTCGTTTCACGCGCGCTACAGCGCGATCGGGCGACGCTACGTCTACGTGCTGCTCGAGTCTGTCGTGCGGCCGGCGGTCGAGGCGGGCGCGGTGGGCTGGAGCTTTCGGCCGCTCGATGGCGCGGCGATGGAGGCGGCCGCGCAGTTGCTGCTCGGCGAGCATGACTTCAGCGCGTTCCGCTCCGCCGAATGCCAGGCCGCGTCGGCCATCAAGACGATGCGCTCGATCGGCATCTCGAAGCGCGGTGCGTACTGGCGCTTCGAGTTCGACGCGAGTGCGTTCCTGCATCACATGGTGCGCAACCTGATGGGTTGCCTGGTCGCCGTGGGGTCGGGCGCGCGCAGCCAAGACTGGCTCGCCGAGGTGCTCGCTTTGCGAGAGCGGCGGCTTGCGGCAGCGACATTCTCGGCCGACGGCCTGTATTTCGTCGGGCCGTACTACGATGCGGTTCATGCCATTCCCGACCGCACTGCGGCGATGGACTGGCTGCCCTGAATGACTGCACATGAACCAACGCACGCGCATCAAGATCTGCGGCCTGACCCGCGAAGCCGACGTTGACGCCGCCGTCGAGGCCGGCGCCGATGCCGTCGGCTTCGTGTTCTACGACAAGAGCCCGCGCTTCGTCACACCGGCGCGTGCCGCCGAGCTTGCGCGGCGGCTGCCGCCGTTCGTGATGCCGGTCGGCTTGTTCGTGAACGCGAGCGACGCGCAAGTCCATGCCGCCTGCGCTGTCATGCCGCAACTGCTGCTGCAATTCCATGGCGACGAAACGCCGGCACAGTGCGCGCGAGCCGCGCGGCCGTTCCTGCGCGCCGCCCGGGTTGCGCCAGGCTTCGATTTGCTAGACTTCGCGACTCGTTTTGCGCACGCCCAAGCCCTCCTGCTCGACGCCCACGTCGAAGGGTACGGCGGTGGCGGAAAGGTCTTCGATTGGTCGCTCATTCAGTCCGCCGTGCCCCTTCCAGTCGTTTTGTCTGGTGGGTTGCATGCCGGAAATGTGATCCATGGCATCCACACGTTGCGGCCCTGGGCCGTTGACGTGAGTTCCGGCGTCGAGTCCGCCAAAGGCATCAAAGATGCCAACGCGATCCGCCGGTTTTGCGATGCCGTGCGCGAGGCCGATGCCCGCGCTCAGGCATCGATTGCCTGAATGAGATTGAGCACAACATGTCGAACTATCAACAACCCGATGCCTCGGGCCATTTCGGCCCCTACGGCGGCAGCTTTGTCGCCGAGACACTGGTCCACGCGCTGGACGAACTCAAGCGTGCCTATGCCGAAGTGCAGAACGATGCGGCTTTCATCGAGGAGTTTCGCTACGAGCTGAAGCACTTCGTCGGCCGGCCGAGCCCGATCTACCACGCCGCACGGCTTAGCCGCGAACTCGGCGGCGCGCAGATCTTCTTGAAGCGTGAAGACCTGAACCACACCGGCGCCCACAAGGTCAACAACACGATCGGCCAGGCGATGCTCGCGCGCCGCATGGGCAAGCCGCGCGTGATCGCCGAGACCGGTGCCGGCCAGCACGGCGTGGCGACCGCAACCATCTGCGCGCGCTACGGCCTCGAGTGCGTGGTCTACATGGGCAGCGAGGACGTGAAGCGCCAGTCGCCCAACGTCTACCGCATGAACCTGCTCGGCGCGACGGTGGTGCCGGTCGAGAGCGGCTCGAAGACGCTAAAGGACGCGTTGAACGAAGCGCTGCGCGACTGGGTCACCAATGTCGAGAACACCTTCTACATCATCGGCACTGTCGCCGGACCGCACCCGTACCCGACGATGGTGCGCGACTTCCAGCGCGTGATCGGCGACGAATGCCTGGTGCAAATGCCCGAGATGACGGGCCGCCAGCCGGATGCGGTGATCGCGTGCGTGGGCGGCGGCAGCAACGCGATGGGGATCTTCTATCCGTACATCGACCATGCGGCGGTGAGGCTGATCGGCGTCGAGGCCGCCGGGCAGGGGCTGGATAGCGGCAAGCACGCCGCGTCGATCAGCGCCGGCTCGCCCGGCGTGCTGCACGGCAACCGCACTTACCTTTTGCAAGATGCGAACGGCCAGATCATCGAGACGCACTCGATCTCGGCCGGGCTCGACTATCCCGGCGTCGGCCCCGAGCATGCCTACCTGAAGGACATCGGCCGCGCCGAATACGTCGGCATCACCGACAGCGAGGCGCTCGCTGCGTTCCACCGCCTGTGCCGCACCGAGGGCATCATCCCGGCGCTCGAATCGGCCCACGCGGTCGCGCACGCGATGAAGATCGCACCGACGATGCGGTCCGATCAGCACCTGCTCGTGAACCTGTCGGGGCGCGGCGACAAGGACATCGGCACGGTCGCCGACCTGTCCGGCGCGGCCTACTTCGATCGGCCATCGCAAGGCGGCCAGAGTGTCAAGGGGCTCGCAGCATGAGCCGCATCAAAGCCACCTTCGACGCGCTGCAAGCACAGGGCCGCAAGGCGCTGATCCCGTACGTGACGACCGGCGATCCGTTCGCCGACGCGACCGTCGACATCATGCGCGCGATGGCTGCGGCCGGCGCCGATGTCATCGAACTCGGCGTGCCATTCTCCGACCCGATGGCCGACGGCCCGGTGATCCAGAAGGCTGGCGAACGTGCGCTCGCGCGCGGCATCGGCATGCCGCAGGTGCTGGAGCAGGTGCGCCTGTTCCGCACCACGAACCAGACCACGCCGGTGGTGCTGATGGGCTACGCGAACCCGGTCGAGCGCTACGGCGTCGACCATTTCGTCGCGGACGCGCGCGCGGCCGGCGTCGACGGCGTGCTCGTCGTCGATTACCCGCCCGAAGAATGCGAGGCCTTCGCCGCGACCTTGCGCGCGAACGAGCTCGACCCGATCTTCCTGCTCGCGCCGACCTCGACCGAGGCGCGCATGGCGCACGTCGGCCGCATCGCGAGCGGCTACGTGTACTACGTTTCGCTCAAGGGCGTGACCGGTGCCGGCCACCTCGACACCGCCGCGGTGGCTGCGATGGTCCCGCGCATCAAGCAGTTCGTGAAGCTGCCGGTGGGCGTGGGCTTCGGCATCCGCGACGCGAAGACGGCGCAGGCGGTGGCGGCGGTATCCGACGCAGTCGTGATCGGCAGTGCGCTGGTCCAATTGCTCGAAACCTGTACGCGCGACAATGTGGCGGCGGCTGCGGGTGCCTTCATCAAAGACATCCGCACCGCGCTCGATTCCTGAAAGGACACGATCCATGAGCTGGCTTGAAAAACTGCTGCCCCCGAAGATTCAGCCCAACGAACGCGGCGAGCGCCGCACCGTGCCCGAAGGCCTGTGGATCAAGTGTCCGCAGTGTGAGACGGTGCTGTACAAGACCGACCTCGAGCAGAACATCAACGTCTGCCCGAAGTGCAGCCACCACCATCGCATCGGCGCGCGCGCGCGGCTCGATGCCTTCCTCGATGCCGAGGGCCGCTACGAGATCGGCCAGGAGGTGCTGCCGGTCGATGCGCTGAAGTTCAAGGACAGCAAGAAGTACACCGAGCGCCTGAAAGACGCGCTCGAAGCCACCGGCGAGACCGACGCGCTGGTCGTGATGGGTGGCTCGGTGCTGAGCGTGCCGCTGGTCGCGGCGTGCTTCGAGTTCGACTTCATGGGCGGGTCGATGGGGTCGGTGGTCGGCGAGCGCTTCGTGCGCGGCGTCGAGACCGCAATCGAGCAGAAGACGCCGTTCGTCAGCTTCACCTCCACCGGTGGCGCGCGCATGCAAGAAGGCCTGCTGAGCCTGATGCAGATGGCCAAGACCAATGCCGCGCTCACGCACCTGGCGAAGGCGCGCCTGCCCTACATCAGCGTGCTGACCGACCCGACCATGGGCGGCGTGTCGGCGAGCTTCGCGTTCGTCGGCGACATGGTGATCGCCGAGCCGCAGGCGCTGATCGGCTTCGCGGGCCCGCGCGTGATCGAGAACACCGTGCGCGAGAAGCTGCCCGAGGGCTTCCAGCGCGCCGAGTTCCTGCTGCAGACCGGCGCGATCGACGCGATCATCGACAGGCGCGAGCTACGCGCCCGCATCGCCCGTGCGATCGCGATGCTGCAACGCCAGAGCGCCGATGCCGTCACCTGAACTGCCGACGACTCTCGCCGACTGGCTCGCGCGCTGCGAGCGCCTGCACCCCAAAGAAATCGACATGACGCTGGCGCGCGTGCGCCTCGTCAAGGAGCGGCTCGGCCTGGCCTTCAGCGTGCCGGTGATCGCGGTCGCCGGCACCAACGGCAAGGGCTCGACCTGCGCGATGCTCGAGGCGATCGCGCTGCAGGCCGGCTACCGCGTCGGGCTGTACTCGAAGCCGCACCTCGTGCACTTCGAAGAGCGCTGCCGCATCAACGGCCAGATGGTCGACGGTGCCGCGCTGCTGCCCCATTTCGAAGCGGTCGAGCGCGCGCGCGGCGACGTGAGCCTGACCTACTTCGAGTTCACGCTGCTGGCGATCGCGCGGCTGCTGATCGAGACGCCGCTCGACCTGGTGATCCTCGAGGTCGGCATGGGCGGGCGGCTCGACGCGGTGAATGCCTTCGACGCCGACTGCGCGATCATCACCAGCATCGCGATCGATCACGCCGAGTACCTCGGCCACGATCGCGAGACCATCGCGATCGAGAAGGCCGGCATCATGCGCGCCGGACAGCCGGTCATCGTCAGCGACCCGATGGCGCCGCAAAGCCTGTCGGACCAGGCGCGCGAGAAGGGCGCCGACCTGCGGCTGCTCGGCCGCGATTTCACCTTCTCGGGCGACAAGCAGCAGTGGAGCTGGGCCGGCCGCGAGAAGCGCTTCAACGCGATGGCGTATCCGGCGCTGCGCGGTGCGAACCAGCTGCTCAATGCCGCCGGCGTGCTGGCCGCGTTCGAGGCCTTGCGCGAGCGGCTACCGATCAGCGCGCAGGCGGTGCGCAACGGCTTCGCGCTGGTCGAGTTGCCGGGCCGCTTCCAGATCGTCGCCGGGCAGCCGACGCTGGTGCTCGACGTCGCGCACAACCCGCACGCCGTCGCGACGCTGGCGCAGAACCTCGATCAGATGGGCTTCTTCCCGCGCACGCACGCCGTGCTCGGCGTGATGGCCGACAAGGACATCGCGGCCATCCTCACCCGCATGGCGCCGCTCGTCGACCACTGGCACTTCACGGACCTGCCTTCGCCGCGCGCCGCCAAGGCCGCTGACCTGGCCGCGCTGCACGCACGGCCCGCGTTGAAAGGCCCGGGGCCGGTCACCGCGACAACGCATGCGCAGCCGCGTGACGCGCTGGCTGCGGCCCTCGAGGCGGCCGACCCCGCTGATAGAATCGTGGTCTTCGGGTCGTTCCTCACGGTGGGCGGCGTGTTGCAGGATGGCGTGCCGCGCCTGACCGGCAAACACAGCGCTTGAGCGGGTCCCTGGCGGGCCGCTTGCCCACGCCGCGCACCTCCAAGATCACGCCACTGCCGGAACTCGCATCGCATGGGTTTGCTGTCCATTTTCAAGCGTCAGGCTGACTCACCCAAGCGCACCCAAGCGAGTGCCGCCGACGCGTCCGACGCTGTGCAGCGTGCGCGCACCCGGGCCCGTCAGCGGCTCATCGGCGCGATCGTGCTGCTGGGGATCGGCATCGTCGGCTTCCCGCTGGTGTTCGAGACCCAGCCGCGGCCGATCCCGGTCAACATCCCGATCGAGGCGCCGCCGAAGGATGGCGCGCCCGCACTGACGATGCCGGCCGCGCGCTCGCCCGCGACGAGCCCGACACCGCCGGCGGCGAGCGCGCCGGCCGCCGAGCCTGCGTCGAGCCCGCCGCCCAAGCCTGCTGCGGCTGCGGCACCGGCCGAGGCGATCATCACCGAGTCGCGCGAAGAGGCCGGCCGCGAGGTCGCGGCGACGCCGCCGCCAGCCGCCGCGCCCGCTGCGTCCAAGCCTGCGCCTGCCGCGTCCAGGTCCGCGCCCGCCGCGCCGCCGGTGCCGGTCAAGCCCCCGCCCGAACGCAAGCCCGTGGTGGCCGCGGCCGATGCCGCGCGCGCGCAGTCGCTGCTCGAAGGCAAGGCCGACAAGCCCGCGGACGCGGGCCGCTTCGTGGTTCAGGTCGGCGCCTTCACCGACGCAGCTGCGGCGCACGACACGCGGGTCAAGGCCGAGAAGCTGG
>Ga0307508_10002492_pt1 | contig 19409 bp, 17 predicted proteins | sample 9_EM_MG_FD_203089 | JGI IMG/M metagenome (GOLD analysis project Ga0307508, IMG submission 203089) | Populus trichocarpa ectomycorrhiza microbial communities from riparian zone in the Pacific Northwest, United States - 9_EM | ecosystem: Host-associated > Plants > Roots > Unclassified | place... | reverse complement strand
TGGCGACTGCGTACCGCTCGGGTTCTGCCACCTGTACGCAGGCGCCATGTCGAGTTCGCACGCGTACAACGGTGTCTCGATCACGAAGTCTTCATTCTGCTCGGTCCCAGGTCTGATGCGGACAAGTACTGTGACTCCGACCTCGGAGATCTCGATCTTGGCACCCTAGTTTAGATATAGACAGTGCGCCCAAGATCGCCGGTAAAGGGGCATACCAATATATACCTTGTGAATATACCACCGCATCCTGTCACGCACCATTGACACATTCCGGTGCGGACACATGTACGTGTGTCCCCGTACCTCGTTGGTGCCTGGGTCGCTGCAGCCGAAGCTGCTTCCGTAGTAACGTCGCGCACGCCTAGCCATTACGATCGAGCCGTCGAGGCCGCGGAGGAGCGCCCCGCGGGCGATAGCACTGCGCCTGTATTCTCCGTTACGCTTGCTGCTCACCTCAGCCATGCCAAGAAAAGAGTCTTACGCGTTCACGGGCTGCAGGACCCTGATCGTTTCGGTGCCGTAGATGTGGCTTTCGAGGCGCCTCACAAGATACTCGGAGGTGCCGAACCCGCCAACCAACAGGATCGCCTGAGTTCCTTAATTGAGCACCCTCGGGATGCCGGTGGCACCAGGGCGTACCTTCACGCTGTCACCCTTCTTCTGCACTTCCTCCACCTGGTAGGATACGAGGCGGATGATGTAGTCCACCACCGGATCGAAAATCTGCTGGATGTCCTCGCTGGAGGATGTGTCAACCCAATGTTGTCTCAGCTGTTTGGGGCGGAATGTGGAGCAGTAATTACTTTCTCATACTGTGAAAGTTATCATCCACCCTCAACTTAGCATTGTTCGCGACACCGGGAACCATGACTTCGTAGGCGTCGAGCGGTCTTTCGTTCCCGAACTACACGGAGGTGGTAAGTTTAGCACAATTCCGTGTAGATCGAGGTAGCGAGAGACCTTAGTTTTGACATCGTCCTCCCATGACCGCATCATCGCGTCCCTGGACTTTGGCTGTCCCATACATCAGTTGAGGTGTTCATATAGCAATACAGGTGAGGTGAAGCATGCCGCACCTTCATGGCCCCTATAGTTTCGTCTCCCAATGTACGCTTCATGTAGTCTTCGAACCTGTGATCGAGAAAGACGCTCCCGCAAAGTGCGCCTATACGGGTGCGAAGATCAGTATCCGTGGGTATCCAGTAAGTGATCGAGGCTGGGCAGCACGAACCCGAGCCGGCGACAACCTCGACGACGCGCATCGGGTCCGTTTCGTTGATTTTGTACGAAATTAAGTCACTTCTGTCAGTTAGTTATGTTTGAGCGAACATCACAGTGCCGTGTGGATGTACACTGTTCCGCCGCCAGCATCACACAACACGAAGACATCGCCGGGCTATCAAAGAATTGGATCTAGGTTAGCCTGCAAATCTAGGTTCAACGACCGAGCAAGTGTACTCACAGAGAGACCGTGCTGCTGCATGACATCCAACGAGTAGGTAGCGCCACTCTCGGGCTCACTGATCAGCTCGAAGTCTATCGACTTATCGCCGAAACCTGCCAAGCTGGCAGCCTTCACCATGCGATATTTGGCATCATCATCCCACAGCGCGGGTACGGTCAGGATCCACTCCACCTTTGATTCCAGCCCCTCCACCGTGTAGGTTCTCTCAATGCTCTTCCTTGTCGTCTCCCTGATGTGCGCGAGGAAGTCCGCCACCACCGTGACGGTGCTGACATTGAGCCTCGTCAGGATCTCGCGGGTCTTCTGCTGCGGTGTGACGGCCAGGCTGGGTGTCAGCGATGCCGCTGCGGGCGTCAGAACCGGCGTACGGCGCAGAAACTGCAGAAGCCCGAGCCCGCCGAGCCGCTCCGCCAGCCCAAATACTTGATCTGTCTCCACGTTGGTAGTCGACGTCGCTCCGTCCGAGTCGGCGGGTTCGCCCTGTTTCTCCTCCCAGGCCGGTCTCAGGTACGGATCCCTCTTCTGCAAAAGGAGCTTGAACCACTTCAGCGGCTGCGACGTCGGGGTCACTGTGGTCTCCGATACTTGGTACCCCCAGATGGCGGCTGGCTTAGTGTACTTGAGCTGCGTCGGCACTTGGTCGGCCGAGCCGTTGCCGGTGCTGCCGCAAGGCCACGTCTGGACCAGCTTCACTTCGCGCGGGCTCGTGGAGTGCGCGAACGCTACCGATGTGAACCTGCAACGAATTTTCTCAGAGATCGCAAGCAGCAAGACGGCCAACATATGGGAGTACGCAACGTGGTCCCGAAATCGACGCCGACGACAAACCTCGCGTTCCTCTTATCTCCATCGCTATCGCGCTTCGCCGTATCGCTCTTCGGCCCCTCCGAACTCATTTTCAATCCAAATCGAGGGCGACAGAGCTGCTGACGAGTATGTACGGTCGAATTAAGTGAAATTTTGGATGATGTGATGATTCTGGAACGGAGAGTAATTACATGCAACCCGTATACGTAGGCGGCTGTCTGTCAGAGCAGCCGTCGTCTGTTTGAGCGCGGGGATGTATAGTGCTGGACACTCTTCCCCTCGCCCACGGATGCAGCAAGGCTGGTGCCACCTGGGGAAGAGACGGACGCGGGGAGCGAGGCGTCAGAGTGGGAGCTCCGGGAGCGCCGAGAGCGCGATAAGGAGAGGGAGGCGGAGGCGGAGAAGGGGGCTGAGGTTTTTTTTGTTTAGTTATTCATTACTCGCGTGCGACCTATCTAGATCATGGCGAGATTATGTACAGTCCGTTTCCCGTCCGCTGTCCATGCGGTGGCGGCATGTTGCAAGCTCCCCTTTGCCCTCTGCTCCGGCCAGTGTGCAATCCTTTTGGGGTATAGCTAGAACTTACGTGTACAATAGACATGGGATATCATTCGCATGTTTTCCTAATAGGGCAGTTGAGCCGCGCCATGATGCCAAGACTGGTAAAAACCCCCTGCACCAAAAAAGCATGAACTTTGCCCCTATAGCGACCACACCCCACCACCAAAAAGGAAACGGCATCCGTAGGATTGTTATTTCGAGGTATCTCTTTAATTCTACGGATTAAATATTTATCTCTTCCTTTTGTTGTGTGCTGGAGTTACGGTTTGTTGTGGGGTGTTGAAAACCTTAAGGCGCTATCCCATGCAAGTGTCCGGCCATAGAGTACGTAACTACACTGTTCCACGTCAGTATTGGTGTTACCTCAGCGCCGACCACGATTGGGTGGCAGGATTACGAGATATCTCGCCATCAACACCAGCGAGTCCGTGTATGAAAACAACCTCATCCGCTGAAAACAGTTTCAGCCCATTGTGCCGATGGCACGACAGCGATCACGATATGTCACATGTGCACCCAAGTAAGTTCCTCACTGCCAGGCTGCGTTGATGGACGATATCACCGCCATAGTCCAGATAGGCTGAACGCGAGTATGATTAAACAGAAAAAAAGGTTGACGGACGATATGCGGACGAGAGGTGCAGCCAGGCGATTTTGGACTTCCCTCCCACCACGGATGTGGGGAGGCTGGTCCCGAACCCGGATGAGGAAGACGCCCAGAGGCGTCGGAGGGGGGAGCTCCGGGAGCCGCAGAAAGCGGGTAGAGAGGTGGCTGGAGTCCGAGGAGGCGGGACGCTGAGGTCGAGGAGCGCCTCCAGTTCTTCCCCCCCTCTCCATGGCTTCGGCAGAAGAAGAGTGATTATGGAGATGGGTTCTTTTGTCTTTCCTTTTCTCATATGCTTTGTTATTTCCTTGGTGCGGCCCATATTCTTAGGACAGGCCAGGGCGGAGGACAAAGGGGAACTGCAGCGATCCATTCCGCAACCCTAGCTCTTCTTCAGCTATGTATGTATGCAGCGTTGGAGTTGAGGTGTAACACAATATTAGGAGAGCACCTACATAGACTCTTCCCCCCAAGCAACTATGGGAACGTCTGTATAGTCGTACTGGTTCTCTCTCTTGCTATCTCTTGCATAAGCTGCTACAGCTTGACCAGCAATCTTTCTTTTGCTGGAGCATGGCATCGCAAAGGAGAGTGGTAGGCGATGCAGTGCAACGGCGGTGGGGATACGTGTGGAGCTATTGAGTGTGTGCGGATGAAAATTCATACGGCGCACTAAGGTTTTAAGCGTAGTCACAATATAGCACTCGATCTCTTGACGCTGGCAGGCAATTTATATTTTTGCCAAGAATGCCAAGACGCTATCAAAGAAGGGCCGTTGGGGCACGGATGGCATTCCTTCAACCCACGCGAAGGTATGTAGCAACCATCCTCTTCTCCGCTCTATTCTCGCTCCCGCCAACTCCGCGACCGCACCGGATCCGTGGGGCAACGAGAACGCTGGGGAAACTTGCATGCCCCATCGCGCCGCGACGTGGCGGGTCTACGCTTGCGATCGCCTACAAGACTAACGCACGCGCCGCGTGCCCCAAAGACTTCGCCGTGTTCTCGGCAAAGTACGATTCCTCCACGCGCCAGCTCGAGACCTTCAATGCTCCCGATCTCCCCGCGTGTCCCGACGACCGTTGCAGATGTGCCTGGATCTGGATTCACAAAAGTATTGGCAGGACGGATCAGATGGTACGTACAACGATTGCCGTGAGGGGATGATGGATGCAAGGCTGACAGGAGAGTATGGACAGGAGAGTATGTAGTATACGACCCCTTCGTTTCCACCGTTGCCAGTGCGACTGATACCCACACCCTCGGCGCCCTGGGGAGATGCGGTCCCGCCGCCGCTACCGGTTGCTTCAGCGGCGCGAAGCAGCCAACGTACCGGTAGAATCTCGAGGGGAATCATATGTTCGAGTCCGGACACTACGCGCTCACCTGCCGTGAGCCGTTGTATGGATTCAGGGACGGCGCGTACATGGATAACTAGGAGGATGGAAGGAACGTTACTGCGTTGACGGCAGCGACCAGTGCGATGACTACCGGGCAACGATCAACGCGGCGGCGGTGATGTCGGTGCACAGTAAGATCTCGTTATGTTTCCAATGGAGTGATTTTGGACGCTGTCAATGTTCATAATTGTGATTTAACTGTTTGCCGTTTGGGCTTCCCCGATGCTTACACGAAGCGAGGGGCTGCACATCTGTCCTCGAGCAGGTAATTACACGTTCGTGACAGGGCCTTCGCCTCTTCTGAAAGACGGGAGGGACCGAGAAAAGTCAGGGTGACAGGTTCGGCAAACTTTCTGTTTCTTTTTGGGTCGCGATTACCTATATTGGTGTGTTTTCATACCACTGGCAGCAGAGGGCCAGACTGCCCCCAAGTGCAGCTAAAATGGTAGTATGATACAGCGCCGGCGAATTGGTCGTGATCACAAAGGCAAGTGCTGTGGAAAGTGCTATCTGGCCCGAAGTATTGTCGCTCCACTCCCGTCACCCGCCTGGCCGCCCGCCTTCGGCCCACGGGCCAACCTACCTCCAGCCAGTTCTAGATTCCTGATGTTTCCCCTATCTACGCGCCGTAGGTCGATGTTTTTTTGCCGGCGACGAGCGATGAGGTCATGCGCAAGAAGCCTGCAATGGGTGATGGACAATATTGAAATGAGTTACTTTCAATTGCACCCAGCAAGTCTCAAAAACTAACTCCCTCTATTCGCAACTACCCCCGCCCGCAACGACCCCACGAACACATCCCAACCGCACTGCCCCCGAGGTGGCACAATGGCAGAAGTCCCGAAAAACTTTACGATCATTAGCCAATGCCACAACTTGAGTTGGCAACGCTCGACATAGGAAAAGTCGTGTTGGCACAGCTTGGGGGAGCGTACACGCTGCAGGATGTAAACGCCGACGCTGATATTCCACCGCAATCCGAGGGGGTTGGCGTACGAGAACGATCGCGGAATATAAAAAGGTATCTACCAGGTTCCGTAATCAATAAAGGCTTGTTGACCACACCAGGACGCCCAGCGAAGACACAACCAGGACATCCCGCAGAGCAGGGGACAACTTACGGGAATCATTAACCCATCCTGGCGAGCTAGAACCGCCCGCGCAAACCCAGCGATATACTGCCCTGTCGATATCTCCAATACCTTATCGTAAGCAGAAGATGATATTGAAAAGACGCATGAGGACGTCGCAGCCGCGACCGGACTAGCTTCCACTATTCGGTAGTCGCGAGCGTGCAGGATGGACGGCAGAGGGAAGAGGGAGCTGGGGCATCGAGCTGGACACGAAGTGACATGTAAACGTTATTGCGGGCCTACTTCGCCCTCCCAGAAAATGACTAACAAATATTCGATCAGCAAGATGTCCGAACGCGTCCCAGGCAGTGAACCCAGCGAAACCAGATCCAAACCATCGAGCCAGGGAAAGAGACCTGGTCGAGCTGGATCCGGATGGCTCTAGCCAGGTAGAGAGACCTGACGGAGCCGGATCCAAACCATCGAGCCAGGGAAAGAGACCTGGTCGAGCTGGATCCGGGTGGCTCTAGCCAGGTAGGGGACCTGACGGAGCCGGATCCAAACCATCGAGCCAGGGAAAGAGACCTGGTCGAGCCGGATCCGGGTGGCTCTAGCCAGGTAGAGAGACCTGACGGAGCCGGATCCAAACCATCGAGCCAGGGAAAGAGACCTGGCCGAACTGGATCCGGGTGGCTCCGGTCGGGTAGAGAGACCTGAGAGCCCGATCAAAGCATGTAGGCAGGGAGAGGGACCTGACGAGAGCTGGGTCGGGGCTCTTGACGGGCAGGGGCGGCGCCGGATCGGGGTAGCTCTCGGCGGGTAGGGACGGCGCCGGATCGGAATGGCCCTCGACGGATACAGACCCGACAGAGCCGGATCAAAAGTATCGTGCCAGAGGGGGACCTGACGGGAACTGGATCAGCATGGTCCTGGACAGGTAAAGAGACCTGATCAGGCAGCGTTCGAGAGAAAAAAAGGACTGCAAGAAGATAAAGAAAGGGGGACTACAGGGAATAAATCACTCTGAAGCGAGATATGGTCAAAGGCTTGAAGGATAGCGATAGCTATTGTCCGATATATACTTTAATGTGCGAACATCGAACGATCAAGTAAAAGGTGGCTTTTGGCATCGTGAGGTTGAGTTGTGGATGTTTAACGTCGCTTGCGTGTGTGGTGGCGGCGTTCGTGAAGATGGTGCTGCTGAGGGGTGTGGGAGGTTAATGTGCATGCCAGCGACCCCTATGACTGTTTGCCAAGACAGGTTAATTCGCTCATTGCTGACACATCCGTTCCAATCACAACCCGGCAGAAACAAAGCGCAGATCGTTCACAAGCTTGTCTCCCCAAGGTTACAATACATAGATACATAGAACCCAGAAATGGCCATACACAGGATCGGGATACGGTACATAGTGACCTGACGTTGAACCTCATTTAATAAGAATACAATGTATAGTGGATACATCATACCCCAACATATTTTCGATGTCTTTAAGGGCCTGTTCTTTTCAGCGTATATTTTTTTCTACCACACAAATCTGACATACGGTATATGTATCAGACATACGGTGACTCGGTAAGCGTTCGGCTCAACGCGTATTATGAAAATACGCAAACCTAGGCTGAGCCACATACAAGTATTCACTGAGCCACAAAAAAAAGGGGGGGAATTTCTCTATCAGTTGTGACCCGAATTTTTTTCTACACTGTCCGGCAGTCAATCATTACAATGCCCGACAATTCTGTTCCGTTGCTCACCACAAACACTATTCAACATTGTGTACTTGTTGCCCCAACACGAAGTTTCTCTTTGGCATGATAGGATTCCATCCAGTTCATCAGTTTTGATCGGCAGCCAGTATGTCGAGGAACATCTATCTTCTAGAGAATGGAAAAATAGACATCCCCCTACTCCGAATCAACATTCCTCACCCAATTGAAAGTCCGCCTGGGGGGCTGCCCGCTGAGAATATTTTTTTTTTTTGTTTAATCATACTCGCATTCGACCTATAACTATAGATCATGGCGGCGTACATTTTGCCCAGTTATCCTGTCCGCAGTCCGCGCGGTGGCGGCTCGTTGCAAGCTCCCCCTTTGCCCCCGCTCAGGCCTGTCCCAAGAGAAAGTAGACGCGTCCAAAGAAATTAAGAAAGGAGAGAACAAAAGAAACGCGTGATCCGTTCCCTACTCCTTGCCTGCCGACGCCATGAAGTCGGGTGTGGGCAGGAACAACGGCGGTTCCCCAGCGCCCGGCTCCTCAGCCCCCGCTCCCTGCTCCTCCAGCCACTCCAGCTCCGACACCGCGCTCACAGCGTCGTCCTCTTCCTCAGCCGGCACCCGCCTTGCCCGCTGAGAATTGTGGATGTGTGAATAGGGAAACCTCCCGCTACATGATGGATCTGTCTTCGTCATAATGGGCCACCTGCGCTCGCTCCCTTCAACTACTCTTACCGGCTGGAACTTCTGGTACTGGAAGTGGGTGTGGCGTAGTTCAGAGGTCTGGGCGCGGAAATATACGCGCTAGGGAGCGTATGTTGTGAATACACTTGGTACATACGCTACAGAACATACGCTCGAAAAGAACAGGCCCTTAGCTCTGTCACGTTGCCGCAGCGACGCCCACGGGGTGGAATGGCTAGGCTACATATTTGGACTGGATGGGGGCGCGCCCGATGCCGCTGCCCAGATCCCTCGCGCACCTGAAGCGGGAGATCACGGAGGACAAGTGGGCGGAACAGTAGCCAAGCAGCGAACTTGCCATCCACAAGCATTCAAACACCCCCCACAGATGATTCTGCCTCCCAGCAGTTACCCCCCTTCCCCGAGCTAGAGGTAAATGTTTTAGGTGAAGCAGCCAACTACACCAGATGAAACCTCGTTTGGGGATTTAGCGGCTTCTGCTTCAAGCAGCAATAGGACGAGCTTTGTGTGTCATCCGATTAATAGGGAAGAGGGGTACCCGGAGGATGGAAGAATGAGGTGGCAACGTAAGAGATGTGGGCCTTTGTATCTGGTACTGATGCGTAGAAGCTGGCGAACTACATATGGCTCGGGTCCGCATACATATCCGTACAGCAATAACCTGCGGTGTGTTTCCGGGCCCCGTCTGTGATGGGGGAGGACAGTGCCCTACCTGTTGGACAGACGCCACTAGTTATGTAGTATTAACTAGATATTACTTGGGCCCTGTTTGGTTCGACCGTATTTTGAGAAGCTACCACACAAAACCGAGAAACCATCGGTTTGGAGTTTACGTGAGCGTTTGGCACGCCTCTGCGAGTTGTCGGTTCAAGAAAATATGAACTATTTTTCTGAGCCGCATAATATTTTGAATATTTTGACTGAGCCACAAGAAAAAAAAAACCTAGTTTTGATGGCGTTCCGTTCGCAGGCATCACGGACGAAGTGGAAGCGGACGCTGATATGCTTGGTGCGCTCATGGAACTTCGGGTTTTTTGCAAGTTGGATTGCACCTTCGCTCCCCAACAGGCCGATTCTTGCAGCAGACGATAGAGCTGGTTCGTGATGAACACCCCCCAGGCGCCTCTTCGGTAACCACCAGTAGTGGAAGAACCAGTAGGTATGTAGAGAACTCTGGGTGCAAAGATTCGGGCCGACTCCGGGTAGTCAAGCGATTGCACCAAGATCTGGGACATCTCTGCAGACCAGGGTTTCCATCGGTCCAGCCAGTTTTAACTTCGCTGCTCAGCCCGGCTCGACAGCGAGAAACAGTGATCCGCCGTAGACTGTCGCTGCTGACATTCGTCTCCAACCCTCAACTAATTTTTCGCCACTACTGCCACGATTACGCTCAATGTTTGCCGCTACATCAGCCTGTTAAGTTATTCTAATAGTCCTGCTGCGCCCCTCGAAGGATAGACTAAAGGATCAACCCAGATTCCTACCCAAGTTCACAAGATCCAGAAGAATTCCAGGAGTGGGAGGGAAAAGGGAGTGGCAAGCCAGTATCCTTGGTAGCGACGGTGGGCTACTGCTCACTTGACAGTCACACCCTTTACCGCGGTGTAATCGCGTCCGGGGAGGCAATAAACGCGTTGTTTGTAAGGTCTTGGCGGCTCACGAGTTAAAATAGTTATTCATTATTTCCTGTTTGAGTAATAGGCTACCTACTCACGAGTCACAAAGCGCCAAAAAATAAGTAACAGGGTGTCACTCTTAATTCACATCCATTTACACATTTTGTGAATGGCGTAAGCAATTAAATTATAGGTTTTACTCTATTTCGGGAAAATAATTTCTTACTAAGACACATAAAAATAAAATAAAATGTCGCTTACGCAGCGCCAAGATGGCCCTTGATGTGAGTCAATACGGTATTCACATCCGACTCAGGGTCCTATTCACTTCCGATTTAGAGTCCTATTCACTTCCGATTCACGTCCTATTCATACATATCTAACCCAGGATCTTATTCACATCCGACTTAGAGTCCTATTCATATCCAACTCACGTCCTATTCACATCCGACTCAGAGTCCTATTCACATCCGACTCAAGGTCCTATTCACTTCCGATTTAAAGTCCTATTCACTTCCGATTCACGTCCTATTCATACATATCTAACCCAGGATCCTATTCACATCCGACTTAGAGTCCTATTCATATCCGACTCACATCCTATTCACATCCGACTCAGAGTCCTATTCTCATCCGACTTAAAAGTTCTATTCACATCCGACTTAGAGTCCTACTCATATCCAACTCGTCCTACTCATATCCAACTCAGGGTCCAATCCACATCCGATTTAGAGTCCTGCTCGTATCCGACTCACGTCCTATTCATCCGACTCACGTCCTATTCACATGTCCTATTAACATTCTACCATATTGACTTAACTACATATGTAGGTACTTATTCGGGTAATAAGTGAGTCGAGACGGTATTCACATTCTCATTCATATCCTATCCACATCCTATTCACATTGAATCAATTTTTAGGGTTGGGTCGGGTGTGAGTACCGAGCAAGGGTTAATGACAGGGTTGTGAGTGTGAGTTGCCAGCCATTACATATATAAACCTCGTTCCCCCCCTCCCCCCTCTCTACTCCACCACAACCCTGCTTATCAACACACCCCGACGCGTTCTCTCCCACGTACGCGATGCCTCGAGCCCCGCGCTGTCGCGTCCAACAGCCAATCGCGACCCAGCCAACAAAACGTCCATCAAACAACGGCCATAACAACCGTGCGCGATCACTGGAGCCGGCGGCGAGAATTGTTTATTCCGTGAGTTCTCCTCATCCTTTTCTCTTTCCTCCCCAGATTCTTCTGCTCTCGGACCAGACCAGGTCTCCACCTGTCCAAACCATTCCGATCCACCTCAGTCAGGTCTCCCTGGCTCGATAGTCTGGATCCGGCTCCATCGGGTCTCTCTACCTGGCCAGAACCATTCCGATCCAGCTCCTGTCAGGTCTCTTTCCCTGACCCGATGCTCTGGATCCGGCTCCGTCAGGTCTCTCTACCTGGCCAGAATCATTCCGATCCAGCTCCTGTCAGGTCTCTTTCCCTGACTCGATGCTCTGGATCCGGCTCCGCCAGGTCTCTCTACCTGGCCAGAACCACTCCGATCCAGTTCCTGTCAGGTCTCTTTCCCTGACTCGATGCTCTGGATCCGGCTCCGCCAGGTCTCTCTACCTGGCCAGAACCATTTGTCAGGTCTCTTTCCCTGGCTCGGTGCTTTGGATCCGGCTCCAGCAGGTTCTTCATCTGGCCAGCCCCTGCACTTCCCCGTTCGGAAGAAATGTTTGGGACTTTCACTGATTGGGGATTTTGGGGGATGTATGCAGGGAACTCAAATCGGCGGTGTTACTTGCAATAAACATGTACTTATCGAGAAACGATCCGCATGCCATTCCCCCTCGTGGATCGCTCCAGTCCAGTTTTGATTTCAGCACCCAAGCTCCCCGCCCACACACCTCGCAGTTCGGGACTGTCGACCACTGGAAACGAATCCGGTTGTCGCGGCGCGGCCTTCAATGCCCACTCGCCTCTCTGTAGACCTCGTCTCCACTACAGATGTGGGAAGACTAGTCCCGGCTGAGGACGCGGGGAGTGAGGTGTCAATGGGAGCGGAGGGAGCGGGAAGAGGAGAGGAGGCCGAGAAGCCGGGCTCCGGAGGTGAACTACCGCTGTTCCTTCCTGCACCCTCTTTCACGGCTTCCGCAGGCGAGGAGTAGGGGCGGGCGTGTTTTCCTCCGGTTTTTCCTTTGGGTCTCGATCACGATTTCCTACGTCCTTTCCTGTGTGATATCTTTGGTGCGCATTATACTTCTTGGGAACAGGCCTGGGCAGAGGTCAAAGGGGAGTTCGCAACGTGCCGCCATCGCGCGGACAGCGGACGGGAAACACGGACAAAAAGTGCGCCGCCATAGCCTAGATAGGCTGAAAGCGAGTATGAATAAACAAAAACAAAGACCACGATTGGGTGGCTGGTCCTCGGCAGGTGACGGAGGGGTCAGTGCTCCGGAGATGAAGGGATTCCTGCGAAGTCCGGACTCGATCACGGTGGTAGCAGTCGACCTATGCCGGCATGATTACGATGTACTTGCGAGATATCTTGCCATCAACACCAGCGAGTCCGTGTATGATAACACCCTCATCCGCTGAAAACAGTTTCAGCCTACTGTCGATGCAGTTCAGCGATCACAATACGTCACTCGTGCACCTAGGTAGGTTCGCCATATTCAGGCTGCGTCGACGGACGATATCGCCGCCATGTTTACATAGGCTGAACGAGAGTATGATTAAGTAGAAAAAAGGTCGATGGACGGTATGTGGACGAGAGGTGCAGCCAGACGCTTTTGGACTTCCTTTTCCACCACGGATGTGGGGAGGCTAGTCCCGAACCCGGCTGAGGAAGACTCCCAGAGTAAGGCGTCGGAGTGGGGCCTCCGGGAGCCGCAGAGAAGGGGAGAGGAGAGGAGGCTAGAGGCCGAGGAGGTGGGGCGCTGAGGTCGAGGAACGCCTACGGTTCTTCCACCCCCCCCCCCCCCCCCATTTTCCCACCTGCACTGGGCTAAGGTTCGCCCCACTGCCCAGTGCTGGTGGTGCCAGTGCCCCTCGCAGACGAAAGACCACCTCTTCAAGGTGTGTCCGGAGAATGGAAGATGCAGCAGAAGATTCTGTGGGCGGAGGTGCGGAAGGAGACCGGGAGATAGAAGAGCCGGTGGACGGTCCGAGATCTGCTGGCCGATGGAAGATGTGGGCAGGCAGTGCTGAACTTCCTCTTCTCCAAGCTGGGAGAGGGCGACGCCCGGAGTGAGGTGTCAGAGTGGGAATTCCGGGAGCGTCGGGAGCGGGAAGAGGAGCGGGATGCAGAGGCGGAGGCGCTGGGCGTCGTGGACGAGATGGGCGCCGGGGAGGAACTCCCGCTGTTCCTTTCCACACCCTTGTTCATGGCGTTGGCAGGCGAGGATTAGGGAACGGGTTACGCTTTTCTTGTTCTCCTTCCTTTGTTGTTTCCTTTGTCAATTTCCTTGGGGCGCAACTACTCTTTCTTGGGACAGGCCTGGGCGGAGGGCGAAGGGGAGCTTGCAACGAGCCGCCACCGCGCGGACAGCGGACGGGAAAAACGGGTAAAATGTACGCCGCCATAGTCTAGATAGGCTGAACGCGAGTATGATTAAACAAAAAATAACCCCTTTTCCAGGGCGTCGGCAGAGAAGAGTGATGGATATGGAGGCGGGTTCCTTTGTCTTTCCCTCCGTCACTTACTTGTAATCTCCTTGATGCGATGTATATTCTTGGGATAGGCCAGGGCGGAGGGGAAAGGGGAACTGCAACGGCTATCCGCGGACCAATCGAGGTCGGGGTCGAAGTGCGGACAGGAACTGGTAGTGTGTTCACGCCATGATCTAGATAGGTTGCACACAAGTAATGACCAAAAAAAAGTTAATGGAAGCGAACCGTCCATTGGTGGGATTGGAATAGTGCCGAAGTGAGGTCGGTGTCCCGCTGCACCCGAGGCAACATACCGTTCCCTTAGTGTTGGAATAGGGATCGATAGAGAGATGAAGATAGTGAATTGGATTAAAGATACATGGTCGTAGGCGGAACATTCTCTCTATACACAACGGGCCTCAGGGGCTCGTTAGGGGGAAAGGACGGAAGACTGTCTCCCGAGCCGGTGCTCGGAGACTCGGGCAGCCGTCACCTCCGGACGCCCATCATTCTGACAGTTAGGGAGTGCTGTGGATTTGGTCAATGTAACAGGGTAATGAGAGAGCCGTTTTGCTGCTGAACTGAGAGAAGCCCGGTTAGATTCTCCGTTCCGGCGACGCGCTAGCCTCGCTCCCAAAGTCCCAGCCTCGGTCTCCAGACGACAGCAAGCTGCGCCCCGCTCTCGTGTGTATCCGGACGGGATGAGAATGGATTGTAAAATAGCGAAGGTCAGCTCTCTCAAGCCCCAACCGGACAGCAGAAGGGCCGCCTCAGTAAGATCGTCCCAGAAAATCAGCCTCGCCCCCTCGCGTTGCAGCCAGGGCGACAATGTTGTTTTTGCTGTAGAGGAACAAAAACCGAAGGTCGAAAAGAACCCTTTGGCTTGAACTAGTAAAAATATTTACTAGTACCAATCGCAGACTTTAAACTGCCAGTGCCCGAGAAGGCCTTCCCTTTGTTCGTCAATGCATTCATTCTGGACCGGGGCCGGCCGCGGGACCCTGTTGACCACGGTGCTTGGTCGGCGGTCTTAGGTAGAGGACTCCATCTTGTACCGGATGGAGTTGGCATCTCGCGCGCCTTTACGCTGACGAGGCTTGCAGCAGGCTGTGAGGATTGCAATCTGTACCTGGGATAAGCGCCAAATGGATCCGCCAGATGACTGGGCTACAAAACAAACATAGTGAGGAGATGGTGAGGGGTGAATACGCCGTTTGAGCGACTGTGGGCCTCTGGCGCTGGAGGAACAGCAGGAGGGGTGGAAGGGAAATCATGCCCCGAGGGGTCGACTGATTGATGTGCATGGTTACAGAGTGTGATTCCCAGGGCGGTGGGTGGTTGGTGTATGTGCGGTGAGAAGAAGTGAGGATATCGAGGGCTGGGAAGAAAAGATAGAACCGTGGGCTAAGTCGAGAGTTGTTGAGATGAGAAGGAAGGAAAGATTTCTGTTGAACGTTGGGTCATCGAGGTTGCATCGCTTAAAGAAGCACGCATTCCACGCGCTTAACTACATAATGCATCTGGCAAGCGACCCCCTTCCCCAACTACCTAGGTACATATGTACGTCATACCGTAACACAATATTAGGCCTACATAGGTACGTAGTCGAATGTACCTGTGTGATGCTGTGACATTACCGGGTCTATGAACGACTGATGGGCTATATGTGATGAGTGGGGGGTGGGTGATCGCGGCGGGTGGATCCTCTCAAAACTCTAAGAAACCGAAAAAGTTGTACATACGAAGTCGATATCTATTAGGCATGCTAAAGACAGTGCCCTTTCGCGTGGCGACCCTCCGCAGTATCGTAGTTCTCGCCAGTGTCGGAAACGCACATCTCTCCATGTGAAGCACGGCCATTGGGCTGGACCAAATAAGCTCCACGGCGAAACCTCCGCAGCCACTGCAAGACAACACCGGTGGTGACACGACACGCACGACCCGACAGTGAGGTGTTCGGGCTGAAGCTCAACCCCTCCGTCGATGTGATGATCTCCAACCAATGGCACACGCCATTGGGGCACGGATGGTATTCCCCCAACCCGCACGAAAGTAACCACCATGCTCTTTTCCGCTCTGCTCTCGCTCCCGCTAACTCTGCGGCAGCACCGGGCTAGGGATATATACACTCCCCATGGCGCAGCGACGTGGCGGGCCCGCGCTTGCTATTAACATGTTTGAGCTCGGATACTACGCGCCCACCTACGGTGAGCAGTTGTATGGGTCCACGATGGATATCCGGGTGGAAGAAACGTTACTGCATCAAAGCCCATCGTCGAGGAGTTGACGGGCGACTACTACGATGACTACCCTGGCAACGGTCAGCACGGTGACGGCGGCGGCTTCGACGGCAGCTCATACTACATATATACGCAGTCTTTTGCAGCCACGAATACCGCGAGCGATGCCAGACGCCAAGGAAGACGCAAGGGAGGTCCTCCTGCTGATCCAGAAGCAGCCGCGAAGATAATTGTACATAGATAAATAGACTGCACTATTATCCAAGATCGGTATCTCTCGCTGGTGTGGCCAGACGCCGAAAAGTCATTGCACCCCCACCTCCCCCCTGTAAGATCAGATAAGAGCTCTGTGCCTCATTGATCAGAAACCAGGGTCTAAGACGAGCAGGGGTGCACAGACTCCCAGCCGGAGTTTTCGGCGATACGCACAGTCCACCACCAAAAAGCCAGAGATTTATGTAGATGCTCAGCGAATGTCTTCGTGGATCGCTCACTCTTCCGCTCGCCAACGGCTTTCTCTATCTATCTAGCCAGGTTGTCGGGTCGTGTCGTGTCGGAGAACCCTTACTCTACATCTGGCACCAACTAGAGAGCACGTATGGTAGTCGAACCTGCATGGTAGTCGAATCCCCACACGCTAGTAGAACCAGTTTGTGAACAGATGCCATAAACTATGTATACCATAAACTGATCCTACTAGCGTGTGGGGGTTCGACTATCTACCATATGTGCTCTCTAGTTATCCCTGCAATATTGTCAGCTAATGGGACGATCTACCGCTCCGTCTAGATAGGCGCTCGCCAACGCAACAGCAGCAACAAACAGCAATTTCACATGGGATCCATGCCGATGATCGCAACTACCTCTGATTTCTGTGTACATAGCACATACTGCGCAGACTAATATACCACGAATTACCCCGATGGAGTAAGTGGCAGGTAGGGCGATCGTAAGTAAGAAAGGTAATGGCATTAGAGGAGACACGAAACCGACGGCAAACACCACTCCATATGGATGCGATGAACACCCAAGCTCTTCGGATGATTGAATGTACATAAGTAAGTAGGTACCCACCTACATAGCCAGAGCTGTCCAGTATCGAGCCTTCAACCAACATCTGTCGTGCGAATAGATCCCCTTGATATTTGGCTTGCTTCAGGCCGTAACCATATCCTACCGTTCGCTTTACATCGCCCTTCACCAGCGTCCCAGCGACTGTGGATAAAAACGAACGCGAGGATAAAAACAAGGCTGTCCTAAGCTTCCAATCGATCTCCCTTCCGTGCGTCATTCCAGGAGGGATGTCAGCCGCCGGGGCTAATTAATTTGCAGATTCTATCTCCAACTCCTGTTCGCAGAACCCATACGCCACTACGAGACGCGACATCCGACCGGCGACTTCAATCGATTGAATTTCCCCTTTCGAAAAACCACTTCGCCACGATGGCTAGTTCGGCGGACTGGCTGTCGGCAGTCTTTTCGGGGGTGGCAGCCGTCGCAGCCATTGTCACGCTCCTCACGGTGTATGCGGCAGCGATATCGATACTTTCACGTCGGGAGGCATATCGCTTGGGTGTTTCCCGGAATGCCCTAGGGGAGTGGGAGAAGACGGTAGTCCGGCCATCATTGTGGAGAATGCGGACGCAGATTTCTACGCCAACACTCAACCTGTCGAAATTGGTAGCCTTGGAGCCTAAGTGGCGACCGAATCTCACTTTCCCACTCGGCATCTCTCCGGAGCCAAAGAAGCCCAGCTTTTGGCGCTCGATAATCGCGTCCGTCACGAATCCCGCCAAGATGCCGATCACCAATCCCGAAGGATCCAAAGTTTTGGCGGAGGCTAGCTGGGTCAACTTCCTTGAGGGTCTCAGCATTACCCCAGAGGACAAGGGCTGTTACGAGATGCAAAACCAATCGGAGCTCGTCAACGGGATCGTTCCGATGCGTTGGAAGGGAAAGGATCTGGCCGGCATTTGTTCGATGCTCGGTTTTCAGTGTCCCGGAACCCCCGACTCAAAGGCGCCGATGCCTCTCCCCATTCAGTGGTCAGGCCCTTTTGGTTGGTTGCAGTTCAGGGCCAGCGCAGACGGGTGCGTTGTTGAGTACCGAAGGCGGTCGGTACGCAATAACCATCTGCACCAAGACAGCCACGACTACTATTTGCAACCCGGCTTCGTTGGACAACCTTTACGCCTTGAGACACGGCTTTGGCAGTCAATGGGCGGATTCTGCCTGCCAGATGGCGAGCTTCTTTATATTGGAGGCGCAGATAAACGCCTGAGCGGGAACGACTGCACCGAAGAACGACGTTCAACTGAACGGATTTGCAGAGAGGTGATGGAAACCCCGGATGATCTCACAGACGAACAGCTCATGGGGATGTTCTGGGGAAAGACGTCAACGAGACCCGCCGCTCTCCGGCCCGACGTCGTTCTTCTGGGTCCAACACAGTCTGGCAAGATCCCTGAAAAGAATACGAACCAATGCGACCTGCTTGCTGTCTTGAATCTGTGCCCTGGCTTGCTTTCCGTGGTGATGGAAGGAGAGCTGGCGGACGGTCGCGGCATCGACCTCCGTGTCCGCACGTGCCACGAATTTCGGACGACATACACCGACCCAGACGACTACAACTCCAACCAGAGCGAGCACCCGCACCGGCTTGGCCGGTTACGCATGACCGAGGAAGCGCTAAAACTCGTTAAAAACGCTGTCCATATGATCAGGCCGGACGGATACTATTTTACGCCCGATCCTCACCTCATGTCTAACAGTTTGTCCATCTGGAGTTCTGTCGAAGCCTGGTCGAACAAGCTCAAGCAGCAAATATTCCCAACCGAGAAGATTCTTGATTGGAAAAGCGATTCCCGCAAGCCGAAAGACGTGCCCGTGGTATTATATCACGCAATGTCCCTTTGCAACCAATTCCAACACATCAAAAGAATGGCCCGAGCGGATTTCACAATCGCAGACATGAGCATCGTGTCACGAGCGTCGAAATCACTGCTCGAGATTGTCGCGCCGTCGGGTGCATTGACTGGTCCAGGAGTTGATCTTATATGGGCAATGCTAGCGTCACCACCCCTTTTCACGGATCTGGCGGTAAGATTTGCGGCACTCGCTGCAGGGGACTTGGTCAAGCTCAATGTAACCGTGACGTGTGTGAAGGGAGAAATCGATGGCGGGTTTCTAGGTCTTGGAGGCGATCGTGATGCGGACGGAGTGGCGGAGCGAGGGCGAGAAGGTCTATACGTTGTGCCGTTGTGCGAGATCGAGTCATTTACTGGAACACAATTGCTGGCGGCATTTTTGGATGTTTTCCTTTCTTATTTCTGGATTCAACACGGGTGGCTGACCAATGTCAGTCTCATGGATACCACGATGCCGCAGAGCGTCACAATGTGTTAAGTGGGGCGAATGTATTGCAAAAAATTTCCAGTGGAAGGACGGATGGATGGTGTCAGGAATTCAACTTTTTTGTTTTCTCTATTCATCATTCATTAATAGTATTCGATTTGTCTTATTCTGATGAAATAGTACAACTACTTTTTGGGTGCAATCCGGTTCACCAAGGCTGTAGCC
>Ga0307508_10002491_pt1 | contig 19419 bp, 19 predicted proteins | sample 9_EM_MG_FD_203089 | JGI IMG/M metagenome (GOLD analysis project Ga0307508, IMG submission 203089) | Populus trichocarpa ectomycorrhiza microbial communities from riparian zone in the Pacific Northwest, United States - 9_EM | ecosystem: Host-associated > Plants > Roots > Unclassified | place... | reverse complement strand
CCAGCCGGCGTTCTCCGCGCCGACCAGGGCGGTGGCCGGCACCCGGACGTCGTGGTAGTAGGTGGCGCTGGTCGTGGGCCCCGCGACCGTGCGGATCGGTGACCAGGTCAGCCCGGGAGCGTCGGCTGGCACGATGAGGATCGAGAGCCCTTTGTGGCGGGGCGCGTCCGGATCGGTGCGGCAGGCGAGCCACACGTAGTCCGCGTACCGGATCAGGCTGGTCCAGAGCTTTTGGCCGTTGACGACGTAGTCGTCGCCGTCGCGGACCGCGCGGGTGCGCAGCGCCGCGAGGTCGGTGCCCGCGCCGGGCTCGGAGTAGCCGATCGAGAAGTGCAGCTCGCCGGCCGCGATCCGGGGCAGGAACTCCGCGCGCTGTCGCGGCGTGCCGAACCGCATGATGGTGGGGCCGACCGTGTTGATGGTCAGGAACGGCACCGGCACCCCGGCCGTAGCCGCCTCGTCGGCGAAGATCAGCTGCTCCAGGGGGGTGCGGCCGCCGCCGCCGTGCTCGACCGGCCACCCGAGGGTGAGCCAGCCGTCGCGGCCGAGCTGCCGGACGATCTCGCGGTAGGCGTCGCCGTCGCCGTAGTCGCCCTCGGGGTCGGCCAGGGCCTCGCGCAGACGCGGCGTCATCAGGCCGGCGAAGTAGTCGCGCAACTCGTGTGCGAGCTTCTGTTGCTCGGGTGTGTACTGAAGCCGCATCGCGGTCCCCCCAAGAAGCAGGCCCGATAACTAGAACGTGTTCTAAGATAGCACGATGATGGAGGCGTTTCTGATCGACGCGGTGCGCAGCCCGGTGGCCCGGCGCGGCGGCGGGTTGTCCGCCGTCCACCCGGCCGACCTCGGCGGCCACGTCATCGCGGTCCTGCTGGAGCGCGCCGGCGTGGATCCCGCGGCGGTCGACGATGTGATCTTCGGTTGCGTCGACACCGTGGGCCCGCAGGCCGGCGACATCGCGCGCACCTGCTGGCTGGCCGCGGGGCTGCCCGAGTCGGTTCCGGGGGTCACCGTCGACCGGCAGTGCGGCTCCTCGCAGCAGGCCGTGCACTTCGCGGCCCAGGCCGTGGCCAGCGGCACCGCCGATCTCGTCGTCGCCGGCGGGGTGCAGAACATGAGCCAGGTGCCGATCGCGAGCGCGATGACCGCGCCCGGCCCGTTCGCCGGCTCGCGCGGCTGGGTGGCCCGCTACGGCGACCAGGAGATCTCCCAGTTCCGCAGCGCCGACCTGATCGCGGCCAAGTGGGGCGTCACCCGTGCGGAGATGGAGGAGTTCGCGCTGGCCAGCCACCGGCGGGCCGTGCGCGCGATCGACGAGGGCCGGTTCGAGCGCGAGACGGCGCCCTACGGCGGGTGCGCGGTCGACGAGTGCCCGCGCCGCGATACCTCCCTGGAGCGGATGGCGTCGCTGGCGCCGCTGCGTGCGGGCGGCGTGACCACCGCAGCGCTGTCCAGCCAGATCGGCGACGGCGCCGGCGCGGTGCTGGTCGCCTCGGCGCGGGCGGTGCGCGAGCACGGGCTGCGCCCCCGCGCCCGGATCCACCACCTCAGCGCCCGCGGCGACGACCCGGTCCTGATGCTGACCGCGCCCATCGCGGCCACCGAGCACGCGCTGCGCCGCAGCGGCCTTCGCCTGGACCAGATCGACCGGATCGAGATCAACGAGGCGTTCGCGAGCGTGGTGCTGGCCTGGCAGCGGGAGACCGGCGCCGACCTCGCCCGGGTCAACGTCAACGGCGGCGCGATCGCGCTGGGCCACCCGTTGGGCGCGACCGGCGTGCGGCTGATGACCACGCTGCTGCACGAGTTGGAGCGCACCGGCGGGCGGTACGGCCTGCAGACCATGTGCGAGGGCGGCGGCCAGGCCAACGTCACCGTCATCGAACGAGCGTGAGCCGCTCCAGAGTCTCGGCGGCCTCGGCCACGATCCGGCCGACCAGCTCGGCGCACGAGGGCAGGTCGTCGATGAGGCCGACCACCTGCCCGGCCGACATCACGCCGAGGTCCGAGCGCCCGTCCACCATCGCGGCGCGCAGCAGCACCGGAGTGTTCGCGGCCATCAGCATCTGGCGCCAGCTCAGCTCCCGGCCGCCTCGTGCGGCCCGGCCCTCGCGCAGCATCGCGGGCCAGGACAGGCCGGAGAGCCGGCGGAAGGCGGCGGCGTTGCGCAGAGCCCGGGCCAGACCGACGATCCGGCCGGAGCGTTCGAGGCGCTCGACGAACGGGGTACGCAGCACCCGGTGCGGCACGCCGTCCACGCTGGTGGTCACGACCGTGTCCTGAACGGTCTTGCCGAGGTAAAGCCGCTTGACCTCGTCGCTGACCGGGCTGTCGGCGGTGAGCAGGAAGCGGGTGCCCATCGCGATCCCGGCCGCGCCGTACGCCAGGGCCGCGACCAGGCCGCGCCCGTCGAAGAAGCCGCCGGCCGCGATCACCGGGATGTCCACGGCGTCGACCACCTGCGGCAACAGCAGGCTGGTCGGCACCGCGCCGGTGTGCCCGCCGCCCTCGCCGCCTTGCACGATGACGGCGTCCGCACCCCAGGCGGCGACCTTTTCCGCGTGCCGGCGGGCGCCCACCGACGGGATGGTCACGACGCCGGCGTCGCGCAGGCGGGCGATCATGTCACGGTCCGGCGCCAGCGCGAACGAGGCGACGCGTACGCCCTCGTCGATGATCAGGTCGATCCGTGCCGAAGCGTCTCCCGCGTCCGCCCGGAGGTTGACGCCGAAGGGCGCGGAGGTGCGTGAGCGCACCGCGCGCACCGCGGCGCGCAGCTGGTCGAGGTCCATCGTGGCCGAGGCGATGATGCCGAGGCCGCCCGCGGCCGAGGTGGCCGCCGCGAGCCGGGCGCCCGCCACGTAGCCCATGCCGGTCTGCACGATCGGGTGCTCGATGCCGACCAGCTCGGTCAGCCGGGTGCGTAGCGGGCTCACGGCAGTTCCCGGTCGCGCGAGCCGGCCGGGTCGAGCACGTCCCGGATGAGCTTGAGCTCGGCGGCGCCCGGCGTCGGCGTCTCCGGCGCCTCGCCGGCGGCCTCCAGCGGGAAGCCGGTCGCCGCGACGACCTCGGCGAGCGACACTCCGGGGTGCACCGAACGCACCCTCATGGCATGCCCGGGTGTCCGGAAGTCGAGCACCGCGAGGTTGGTCACCACGACGCGGATCTCGTGGAACCGGTTGCCCGGCGAGCCCAGCTCCGCGGCCCGGTCGTAGCCGACGCCGCTGACCATGTCGACGCGCTCCACCAGGACACGTGGGGAATGGCGCGGGATCCAGTAGCTCGTGGTGTGGTTGACCGTGTTGCCGGGCGCTCCCCGCACGCCGAGTAGCTGCCTCGCGGGGCGCGCCCAGTCGCCGATGCACGAGATGTTCTGGTTGCCGTGGCGGTCGAGCTGGCTGGCGCCCATCATCACGTGCCGGCGGCCGGCGGCGACGAGCCGGAAGACGTCCCGGTACGGCAGCCAGCCCTCGACGGCGTCGCCGGCGGTCAGGTACGCCTCGCCGTCGCTGAGTACCAGATCGGGGGCGAAGGTGAGCTGGGCGAGCCGGGCGCCCAGCCGCGGGATGACGCCCATCGGGCTGGCCAGGATCTCGCCGTCGCCGCGCCACGCCTCGGCGCAGGCGAGCACGCAGACCTCCGCGCGGGAGGCGGGAAGCTCACTCACGACACGGTCTCCTGATAGTGGGCCTCGTCGCCGCCGAGGTACGTGTCCCGGAACAGTTCCCACTCCTGCGGGCCGGCGGCGGACCGCGCGTACGCCCGTTGGAACGCCTCGTCCCGGTCGTAGTCGGGCACGCAGCTGGTGAAGTGGGCCCCGCGCGGCGTCGCCACCACGCCGTCGACCATCATCCGGCTGACCAGCAGGCTCTGCGGCGGCCCGCCGGCAAGCAGGTCGGCGGTCGGCACCAGCCGCTCGCAGGAGAGGAAGCTGCGCTTCGCGGCCAGGCAGAACAGGTCGTCGAAGTACGGGTCCGGCCCCAGGTACTGCCCGTTGCCCTGCCGGTCGGCCCGGTTGAGGTGGATCAGCGCGACGTCCAGAGTGAGCGCCGGCATCGCGATGAGCTCCTCGCCGTCCGCGTAGGGCGACCGGACCGTACGCAGCGCGGGGTTCACCCGCGGCACGTCGGAGCCGAGGCCGGCCCGGATCGGCAGGAACGGCAGCCGGTGCGCCGCGGCCAGCAGGCCCCAGTGCAGCATCCCTTCGTCCAGCTCGGTCAGCTCGACCGAGCCCTGCTCGCGGGCCCGGCGGTAGTGCGGCTCCAGCGCGATGCTGTCCAGCGACACGAAGCCGCACACGACCCGCTCGACCTGCCCGCTCGCGGCCAGCAGCCCGACGTCCGGCCCGCCGTAGGACACGACGGTCAGGCCGGTCAGGTCGCTGCGCAGGATCGCCCGGACCAGGGCCATCGGCTTGCGCCGCGATCCCCACCCGCCGATGCCGACGGTCATCCCGGAGCGGAGCTCCCCGACGACCTCGTCGATGGTCATGACCTTGTCCGCCATGGGCCGTCCTCACTGCCTGCCGGCGAATCGGTCCCGGGCCTCGTCGGCGACGCCCGCGAGATTGAGCTCGAACGTGAAACCCTGCTCGAAGCGGTAGGACCGCTTCACGTCGACCGGGTCGATGCCGTTGAGCGACTCCTTGGCCCGCCGGATGATGGTCGGGTCCTTCGCCGCGATCTCCCGCGCCACCGCCCGCGCCGACTCGGCTAGCCGCTCGCGCGGGACCACCTCGAGCACGGTGCCGAAGGCGTGCAGCTGCGCCGCGGTGACCGTACGACACGTGTAGACCATGGTGCGCATCAGCTGTTGCGGCACGAGCCGCGCCAGGTGTGTCGCCGCGCCGAGCGCACCGCGGTCGACCTCGGGCAGGCCGAAGATGGCGTCCTCGGAGGCGATCACCAGGTCGGCGTTGCCGGCCAGGCCCACGCCGCCGCCCAGGCAGAACCCGTGCACGGCGGCGATCACCGGGACCGGGCAGTCGTAGACCGCCGCGAAGGCCGCGAAGCATCCCCGATTGGCGCCGATCAGAGCGTCGTGGCCGGCGGTGCGCTGCATCTGTTTGATGTCCACGCCGGCGCAGAACCCGCGGCCCTGCGCCGCGAGCACCACGACCCGGACGGCCGGGTCGGCGCCGGCCGCGGCCAGGCTGTCGGCGAGCTCGAACCAGCCCCGCACCGGAAGGGCGTTGACCGGGGGATAGTCGAGGCGGATCTCGGCGACGCCGCCATTGGTGTGGAGCTGGATCGCCATCGGCGCCGCCTTCGTCCGGCTGCAAACCTAGCGCTTGCTTGGCTGGACATTATCATGAGTTGATGACCTCACTCGAGCGCGCCGCCCTCGACTATTCCGGCCGCGGCGTCGTCGTCACCGGCGGCACGAGGGGCATCGGCGCCGGCATCGCGCGGGCCTTCCTGGCGGCCGGCGCCGGCGTGCTGGTCTGCGGCCGCGCCGAGCCGACGGCACTGCCCGCTGTGGACGGTCGCGCGGCCCGCTTCGCCCGGGCCGACGTGCGCGACCCCGACCAGGCCGACGCGCTGATCGGCGCCGCGCTCGCCGCGTTCGGGCGGCTGGACGTGGTGGTGAACAACGCCGGCGGCGGCCCGCTCGTCGACGCGGCAACGGCGTCGCCCCTGCTCCAGGCGAAGATCATCCAGCTCAACCTGGTCGCCCCGCTGCAGGTGGCCCAGGCCGCCAACCGGGTCATGCAGGGCCAGGCCACCGGCGGGTCGATCCTGATGATCGGCAGCGTCGCCGGGGTGCGCCCGGCGCCGGGCGCCGCCGCGTACGGCGCGGCCAAGGCCGGCCTGCACCACCTCGCGACCAGCCTGGCCATGGAGTGGGCGCCGCGGGTGCGGGTCAACACCGTCGTGCCGGGCATGGTCTCGACGGGCGAGGACGATCCGCACTACGGCGACCGGGCCGCCCGCTCGGCGTTGTCGGCGGCCGTTCCGCTGGGCCGGATGGCCGAGCCCGGCGACATCGCGGCCGCCTGCCTCTTCCTCGCCTCGCCGCTGGCCGCCTACGTCACCGGGTCCGCGCTGACCGTGCACGGCGGCGGCGAGCGCGCCGGCTATCTCGCCTCGCCCATGATCGAGGAACTCGGCCACCGGGTACCTGCCAGGACCGACGATCACCACCCCGGACCGGCCTGAGGGCTTCTATGACCGTCGGATGCGACTCCGGCGCCGGGATGCCATGGTGGACCTGCCGCGCGACCCTCGGGCCGACGCGTACCCGATGCCGGCCGTGCCGGACGGGTGGTATGCGGTGCTGCGCGGCCGCGAGTTGCGTCCCGGCAAGGTCGTGAGCCTGCTGCCGCACGAGAAGGGCATGAGGGCCCTGCGCCGCTGGTACGCCCAGTTCTACCCGGAGCCGGCGTTCGACGCCGAGCAGCTCACCCGGCGGTGAGCAGCTTGCGGTGGTCCCAGGTGATCAGCCGCCGCGGCTGCACGACGTAGGCGACCCGCTTGGCGGCGGCCCGCTCGACGTAGTCGTCCACCGGCAGGCCGTCCGCACCGGCGGCCGCGGCCACGCCGCCCGCCACGGCCCGGCCGATGCCGGCCACCGTCGCCGGATCGTCGAACGTGCTGACCACGCCGCGCACCTGCACGCCGCGCAGGTCGAAGTAGTCCTCGCCGTCCTCGACGAGGCAGGTCAGCCGGGGATCGCGGGCCAGGTTGCGCGCCTTCTGCGAGGCCCGGTAGGTCCAGAACGCGATCTTGCCGGCGCGCATCGTGTAGAACATCGTGACCAGGTGCGGCGTGCCGTCCGGGTTGATGGTGGCCAGCTGCATCCGGCGGGCGCCGGCGAGCATCGCCGCCGCCTGCTCGGCCGTCATCTCGGCCTGCGCCCGCTGGCTCATCACTGTTCGCCCAGGGTGGCCGCGGCGAGCGGGAGGGTCGCCTCGCAGACGAATCCGGGCCGCGGCTCCGCGTCGGGAAACAGCGGTCCGAACACCTCGTGCAGGCCGTCCACCGACCAGCTCCCGCCCGAGCCGGAGTGGAACGCGGCGCGGACCGTCGGCGGGGCGAGGACGGCGGCCATGTCGCCGTGCACCACGAAGACCTCGCCGGTGATCTGGGCCGCGGCGGGCCCGGCCAGGTAGACCACGAGTGGCGCGACGTGGACCGGGGACAGCGGATCCGGCTCGCCGCCGGGGGCGCCGCCCATCAGACCGGCGGTCATCGCCGTACGCGCGCGGGGGCAGATCGCGTTGGCCCGTACGCCGTAACGCGCGCAGCTGCGCGCCGTGGCGAGCGTGAGGGCCACGATCCCGGCCTTGGCCGCGGCGTAGTTGGGCTGGCCCGCGGAGCCGAGCAGGAACGCCTCCGAGGAGGTGTTGACGATCCGGGCGTAGACCGGCGCGCCGGCCGTCTTGCTGCGCTCGCGCCAGTAGGCGGTGGCCAGGCGGGTGGTGATGAAATGGCCGCGCAGGTGCACCCGCACGACCAGGTCCCACTCCTCGGGCGACATCGTGAAGACCATCCGGTCGCGCAGCACGCCGGCGTTGTTGACCAGGATGTCCAGCCCACCGAAGGCGCCGGCCGCGCTGGCCAGCAACGCCTGCCCGGTGGACCACTCGCCGACGTCGCCGGCGCAGACGACGGCCTGCCCGCCCGCCGCGACGATCTCGCCGGCCACCTCGTTCGCGTCCGCCTCGCTCACGTCGTTGAGCACCAGCCGGGCGCCGGCGCCGGCCAGCCCCAGGGCCTCGGCGCGGCCCAGCCCGGCGCCCGCGCCGGTCACGATGGCCACCTTGCCGTCCAGCCGCAGACCGTCCACCACCGCGGACCGCCTTTCACTTGTCGGGGATCTGCTCGGGAGCAGTCAGTAGCCGGGCCCGCTCAGCAGGCCGCCGTCGGCGAGGAACTCGGCGCCGGTCGTGTAGGACGACTCGTCGGAGGCGAGGAACGCCACCAGGCGGGAGATCTCGATCGGCTCGGCCAGCCGGGGGATCGGCATGGTCTTGAACAGCGCCGTCGGGTCGGCGTCGGCGAACACCTCGGCCGCGGTGATCGCCATCGAGGTCATCACCCCGCCCGGATGCACGGAGTTGACCCGGATGCCGTGCCGGCCGAGCTCCTGCGCCGCGCTGCGGGTCACCCCGCGGACGGCGAACTTGCTGGCGCTGTACGCCGAGAGGCCGGCCGCCCCGGCGAGGCCCTCGATCGAGGAGATGTTGACGATCGAGCCGCCGCCGGCGGCCGTCATCGGCGCGACGACGTGCTTGACGCCCAGCCAGCAGCCGATCAGGTTGACCTCCAGGACCTCGCGGAAGTCGGCCAGCGCCATCTCGGCGATCGGCGCGTGCCGCAGGATGCCGGCGTTGTTGACCAGCACGTCGATGCGCCCGAACGCGTCCAGCGCGACCGCAACCGCGCCGGCCCAGCCCTGTTCGCTGGTCACGTCGTGGTGGACGAACCGGCAGCTGCCGGGGCCGAGCCCGGCGGCGACCGCCGCGCCCTGCTCGTCGCGCACGTCGCCGAGGACCACCCGGGCCCCCTCGGCGACAAAGTGCCGCACGTGTGACTTGCCCATGCCGCGGGCGCCGCCGGTGATCAGTGCCACCTTGCCGTCGAGCCGTCCCACGGCCGCCTCCTCGCCAGTTCGCCACCAAACCTAACGCTTGCTTGGTCGGAGCGTAACAGCTCTCCAGCGCGGCGGACCGGATCGATTACGCCGTACGCTTGCGGGGCTTCTTCGCCGGCGCGGCGGCGCCGATGCCGTCGAAGAGCAGCCGCAGAAAGCCCTCCACCACCTGGTTGGAGCTCCAGCCGCGCTCGCCGCCGGGCCGGTGGTGGATCGGGATCCACAGCACGTCGCGCACCAGCCGGTAGGTCAGCCGCGCGTCCAGGTCGGCGCGGAAGAGCCCGGCCGCCTTGCCTGCCTCCATCTGGGTGACCCAGGTCTGCTCGATCTCGCGCATCGCCGTCCGTAGGTACGCGAAGCGCGGCTGGCCGCTGAAGTGGTTCCAGTCGTTCTGCAGCATGGTGAGCGCGGCCCGGTGCTCGACGAGCGTGGAGGCGCTGGAGCGGACGATCCGTTCGATGACCGCGCGGGGATCGGTCTCCTCCGCCACGGCTCGCCGGTAGCCGGCCAGCACGTCGTTGAGGAAGCCGGCGAGGATCTCGTCGCCGATCGACTCCTTCGAGTCGAAGTGGTGGTAGAGGCTGCCGGAGAGGATGCCCGCCGCGTCGGCGATCTCGCGCACCGTGGTCGCGCGGAAGCCCTTCTCCGCGAACAGCTCGCCGGCCAGCCGGACGAGGTCGGCCCGGCGGGCGGAGGCGAGCGCGGGCACGGGCCGGTCGGCTGCCTTCTTGGCGATGGTCACCGTGTCAGTATGGCCGCCGCCCCGCGGGCTTGCCCAATCGCTTGCTTGGTGCGCCGGCCACCCATAAAGTAGAACAAGTTTCAATTCCGGAGGTGGGGACTGTGCGAGCCGCGGTACTGAATGCGATCGGCGACGACAAGTTCGAGATCCGTTCCGACGTGACGGTGATCGGCCCGGCCCCGGGCGAGGTCCGCATCCGGGTCCGCGCCTCCGGCGTCTGCCACTCCGACCTCTCGGCCCGCGACGGCGGCCTCCCGCAGACGGTGCCCGCGGTGCTCGGCCACGAGGCGGCGGGCGACATCATCGAGGTGGGCGAGGGGGTCACCGATCTGTCGGTCGGCGACCGGGTGATCGCCAACTGGCTGCCGGCCTGCGGCTCGTGCGGCTCGTGCCTGCGCGGCGAGCCGTACCTCTGCGTCGCGCACGTGATGATGGGCTACGTCCAGCCCCGCTTCCTCGCCGGCGACCTGCCGGTGTTCGGCATGGCCGGGTGCGGCGCGTTCGCCGAGGAGATGGTGGTGCCCGCGATCGCCGCCGTGCCGATCGCCGACGACGTGCCGTACGAGGTGGGCGCCCTGGTCGGCTGTGGGGTGATGACCGGCGCCGGCGCGGTGATCAACACCGCGAAGGTCGCGCCCGGCGACACGGTCGTGGTCATCGGCTGTGGGGGAGTGGGCATCGCCGCGATCCAGGCCGCCCGGCTCTCCGGCGCCTCGGTCATCGCGGCCGTCGACACGGTGGAGGCCAAGCTCGACGTCGCGCGGCGGTTCGGCGCCACCCACGCGGTCCTTCCCAACGATCTGAGCCAGCTCTCCACCGACGTGCTTGCCGGCGAGGGCTTCGACTACGCGTTCGACGTGGTCGCCGTGCCGCAGACGGTGCGCGCCGCCTGGACCGCGGCCCGCCGCGGCGGCGCCGTCGTGATCGTCGGCGCCGGCCGGGCCGAGCAGCAGGTCGAGTTCAGCCCGTTCGAGCTGCTCTTCGAGGGCAAGCGCATCCTCAGCTCGATGTACGGCTCGGCCAACGCCCGCCGAGACTTCCCCCGCCTGCTGAGCCTCTGGCGCGCCGGCCGGCTCGACCTGACCGGCATGATCAGCCACCGTCTCCGGCTGGACGACATCAACGACGCCATGGCCGCGCTCGGCCGCGGCGACGTGATCCGCCAGGTCATCATCCACGACCGCGCCGCCTGATCCGCCGGGCGGCGCACATGCGGCTCGGGGTGATGCTCGGCTACAGCGGCGGGTTCATCGAGGCGGTCGAGGAGGTGGTCGCCGCCGAGGCGGTCGGAGTCGACGTGGCGGTGGTGCCCGAGGCGTACAGCTTCGACGCGGTCAGCCAGTTGGGCTTCATCGCCGCGCGCACCGGCCGGATCGAACTGGCCTCGGGGATCCTGCAGCTCTACACGCGTACGCCGAGCCTGCTGGCGATGACCGCGGCGGGCCTGGACTACGTGTCGGGCGGCCGCTTCTCGCTCGGCCTCGGCGCGTCGGGCCCGCAGGTGATCGAGGGTTTCCACGGCGTGCCGTACGACTTTCCGCTCGGGCGCATGCGCGAGGTGGTGGAGATCTGCCGGCTGATCTGGCGCCGGGAGCCGTCGGTCTACGACGGAAAGCACTACCATCTGCCGCTGCCCGAGGGGCTGGGCACCGGGCTGGGCAAGCCGTTGAAGGTCATCAACCATCCCGTACGCGAGCGGGTGCCGGTCATCGTGGCGGCGGTCGGGCCGCGCAACGTGGCGCTCGCGGCCGAGATCGCCGAGGGTTGGCAGCCGCTGTTCTTCGTCCCCGAACTGGCCGCCCGGGTGTGGGGCGAGTCGCTGGCGGCCGGGGCCGGGCGGCGCGACCCGGCGCTGGGCCCGCTGGACGTGCAGGTCAACGTGCCGTTCGCGATCACCGACGAGCCGGGGCCGATGCTCGAGCGGCACCGTGGCATGCTGGCGCTCTACATCGGCGGGATGGGCGCCCGCGGGCGCAACTTCAGCAACGACCTGGTCCGCCGGTACGGATACGACCGCGAGGCACGCCTGATCCAGGATCTCTACCTGAGCGGGCGCCGGGCGGAGGCCGCCGCGGCCGTGCCGGCCGAGCTGGTTCGCGACACGGCGCTGGTGGGCCCGCTCGGCTACATCGAGCGCCGGCTGGCCGCGTACGCGGCGGCGGGGGTGACCACGCTCCTCGCCGCGCCGCTCGCGGCGACGCCGGGTGAACGGCTGGCGTCGTTGGGTGTGCTCCGCTCGCTGACCCAAAACTGAATCACGTTCTACTTCACGAAACGTTTGACACAAAGATGTAACACAGTTGATAGTAGAACACGTTCCAGTTCACGTGGTAGGCCCGCTCCGGGTGGCGGTCCCGGCGGCGTCGACCGCATGGCAGGTGGCCGCGTCCCCCCGGCGACCCTCCGGGTCGGCGGACCTGACCGGCCCAGGCCGCCCGTGCCTCGTCTTCCAGGTAAGGACCCCGCCAATGCCCCCACCTCTGAATAGGCGCCAAGTGCTCGCGGGCGCCGCGACCGCCGGCGCCGGCGCGATTCTCGGTTCCGCACTGCCCGGCGTCGCCCGGGCCGCCACCCAACAGTTCGACGTCATCGTCGTCGGCGCAGGCGCCGCGGGGATGACCGCGGCGCTGCGCGCCGCCAAGCGGGGCCTGAGCGTCGTGGTCGTGGAGAAGGCGCCGACGTTCGGCGGCTCCGTGGCCCGGTCCGGCGCCGGGATCTGGATACCCAACAACGAGGTGATCCTGGCCGCCGGTGTGCCGGACACGCCGGCCAAGGCGGCCACCTATCTCGCCGCGGTGGTGGGCGCCGACGTGCCGGCGGAGAAGCAGCAGGCGTTCCTCGGCAACGGCCCGGCCATGATCTCCTTCGTGCTGGGCAACAGCCCGCTGCGCTTCCGGTACATGGCCGGCTACTCGGACTACTACCCCGAATTGCCCGGCGGCATGCCACAGGGCCGCTCGATCGAGCCGGACCTGTTCGACGGCAAGCTGCTCGGCGCGGAACTGGCCAACCTGAACCCGGCCTACCTGCCGACGCCCGCCGGCGTCTCGGTGTTCAGCAGCGAGTACAAGTGGCTGGTCCTGTCCCTGGTCAACCTCAACGGACTGGCCGTCGCCACCGGGACGGCCACCCGGTACGCCACGGCCGTGCTGCAGGGCCAGACGCCGCTGACCATGGGCCAGGCGCTGGCCGCCGGGTTGCGGGCCGGGCTGCTGAACGCCGGCGTGCCGGTCCGGCTCGGCACGCCGCTGCAGAGCCTGCAGTTCGACGCCACCGGCCGGGCGACCGGCGTGGTGGTCGGGGGCAGCAGCGGGTCCACTGTGCTCACCGCTACGCGGGGCGTCATCGTCTGCTCCGGCGGCTTCGAGCACAACCTGGCCATGCGGATCGCCTACCAGCGGCAACCGATCGGTACAGATTGGACTGTCGGGGCGAAGGAGAACACCGGCGACGGCATCCAGGCCGGGATGGGCGCGGGCGCCGCGACCGACTTCCTGGACGACTCGTGGTGGGGCCCGGCGATTCCGCTGCCCGGCGAGCCGTACTTCTGCCTCGCCGAGCGGACCCTGCCCGGCAGCATCCTGGTCAACAGCGCCGGGAACCGGTTCGTCAACGAGGCCGCGCCGTACAGCGACGTCGTCCACGTGATGTACGACAAGAACGTCGTCACGCCGGACATCCCGGCCTGGCTGGTTTTCGACCAGAACTACCGCAACCGCTACCTCTTCCAGGAGGTCGCGCCGCTGCTGCCGTTCCCCGACGCGTGGTACTCCGCCGGCGCGGTCTTCCAGGACTGGACCCTCGGCGGCCTGGCCGCGAAGATCGGCGTGCCGGCGGCGGCCTTCTCGTCGACCGTCTCGCGGTTCAACGGGTTCGCCCACAGTGGAATAGATCTTGACTTCCATCGTGGTGACAGCGTGTATGATCACTATTACACCGATCCCGCTGTCAGCCCGAACTCCTGCCTGGCACCGCTGTCGCTGCCGCCCTTCTACGCCTGCAAGATCGTCCCGGGTGATCTCGGCACCAAGGGCGGACTGCGCACCGACGCGCGCTCCCGGGTGCTGCACCCCGACGGAACCGTCATCCCCGGCCTCTACGCGGCCGGAAACGCCAGCGCCGCGGTAATGGGGCACAGCTATGCCGGCGCCGGCTCCACGATCGGGCCGGCGATGACCTTCGGCTACATCGCGGCCAACGACCTCTGAGATCAGGCGTACGCCGACGGACGGACCTCCGCGGCGTACGCGGTACCCCCGCGAGTTTTCACCCCCCGCACGCGAAGGAAGATCTCGTGATCACTCACCCCTTACTGTCCAAATCGGACAGTCGACGATCGGCCGGCGGCCTTTCCCGCCGCGGACTCTTGAAGGGCGGCGCCGCCACGGTCGCCGCGATCGCCGCATCCTCGACGCTGGGCGCGACCCGGGCGTCCGCGGCACTCTCCTCGGGCGACCACGTGCCCGCCCTGATCATCGGTAGCGGCTACGGCGGCGCGGTGACCGCGCTGCGGCTGACCCAGGCCGGCATCGCCACGAACGTCGTCGAGATGGGCATGTCCTGGACCACGCCCGGCTCCGACGGCAAGATCTTCTGCAACATGCTCAACCCGGACCAGCGCTCGTACTGGCTGCGCACGCAGACCGACCAGCCGGTCGGGTACATGCTCGGCTTCTCGATCAACAAGACCATCGCGCGCTACACCGGCGTCCTCGACTCCGAGGCCTTCGGCGGGATCCGGGTCTACCAGGGCCGCGGCGTCGGCGGCGGGTCGCTGGTCAACGGCGGCATGGCCGTCACGCCCAAGCGCGCCTACTTCGCGGAGATACTGCCCTCGGTCGACGTCGACGAGATGTTCACCAAGTACTTCCCGCGCGCCAACACCGGGCTTGGCGTCAACACCATCGACACCACCTGGTTCGAGTCGGCCGCCTGCTACCAGTTCGCCCGGGTGAGCCGGGACCAGGCGCAGCAGTCCGGCTTCACCACCACCTTCTTGCCCAACGTGTACGACTTCGGCTACATGGAGCAGGAGCAGGCGAACACGGTCCCGCGCTCGGCGCTGGCCAGCGAGGTCATCTACGGCAACAACTACGGCAAGAGGTCGCTCGACAAGACCTATCTCGCCGCGGCGTCCGCGACCGGCCGGCTGGCGGTCACGACGCAGCACATCGTCACGGCGGTGTACCCGGCCTCCGGCGGCGGCTACTCGGTCGCGATGACGCAGATCAACACCACGGGCGATCCGGTCGCGTACAAGATCGTGACGGCCGACCGGGTCTTCTTCGCCGCCGGCAGCGTGGGCACCAGCAAGCTCCTGGTGGCCATGAAGGCCCTGGGCAAGCTGCCCAACCTGCCGAGCGCCGTGGGGCAGCGGTGGGGCAACAACGGCAACGTCATGGTGGGCCGGGCCAACCAGATCTGGGCGCCGACCGGGGCGCTGCAGTCGGGCATGCCGGCCATGGGCATCGACAACTGGGCCGACACGGCGGGGCCCGTCTTCGCCGAGATCGCGCCCTTCCCGGCCGGCACCGAGCTGTGGATCAGCCTGTACCTGGCGATCACGAAGAACCCGAACCGCGCGCAGTTCGTCTTCAACAGCTCCACCGGCACGGTCGGCCTGAACTGGCAGACCGCGCAGAACCAGCCGGCGATCGACGCGGCGAAACGGGTTTTCGACGCCATCAACGCCAAGCAGGGCACGATCTACCGTACGGACCTGTTCGGCGTCTACAAGACCTGGGGCGACGACTTCACGTACCACCCGCTGGGCGGCTGCGTGCTCAACGATGCCACCGACAACTACGGCCGGCTGCCCGGCTATCCCGGCCTCTACGTGATGGACGGCGCGCTGATCCCCGGCAGCACCGGGGTCAACCCGTTCGTCACGATCACAGCCCTGGCCGAACGCAACATCGAGAAAATCATCGCTACCGACCTCGCCTGAGCCCTTTCCCTGATTGGATCCTGACAGGCTATGTTGGGATCCAGCCAGGCGGGCCTTTCTGGGGCTAGGAGCCAAAGGCATGGGCGTACGGCGGATCGTCGCGCTCACCGACCGCGCATCGAGTGGCGGCTCGCCGACGGCGACGCGGAGATCGCGCCGGGGGTGACCGCGCTGCTGACCGCCGGACAAACGCCCGGACACTAGAGCTTCGTCGTCGACCTCGACCCCGCGGTGGGCGGCGGCGGTTCCGTCTTCGCCTGCGACGCCGCCGACCTCACCGAAAACGTCGAGCACGAGCGGGCGTTCGGCTCGTTCATCGGCGTCAAGGCGGAGCAGGCGATCGCCCCGATCCGCCGCCTCAAACAGATCGCGGCGCGCCGCGGGCACCGCGTGATCCCGGGCCACGACCCGCTCGCCTGGCCCGCACTCACCCGCGAACTGGCCGACCGCTTCAGCTGGTAGCCGTGGCCGGCGTTGGTCAGGGTGGGGATCTCAGTCAACGCTCACGCTGATGGTGTGCCAGCCAGTCGCCCCGTCCGGGACGGGCTTGTGCTGCTGCCCGGTCTGCACGTCGCCGGCGCCGTCGGTGGCGCGCGCCTGCAGCCGATGCCGTCCCGGGCCGGCCTCCCACGGCCAGCTCCACTGCCGCCAGGTGTCGATCGACGGCACGGCGGCCAGCGTGGCCCGCTGCCACGGCCCGTCGTCGGCTCGGACCTCCACCGCGGACACTCCCCGGTGCTGGGCCCACGCGACCCCGGCCACCAGGACCATGCCACGGCTGACGCGCCGGCCTGTCCCCGGCGTGTCGATGCGGGACTGGGTCTTGATGGGCGCCTGGGCCGCCCATCCGCGTCGCGCCCAGTACGCGGTGAAGTCGGCGAACCGGCTCAGCTCCAACTCGGCCAGCCACTTCGTCGCCGACACGTACCCGTAGAGTCCCGGCACCACGAGCCGCGCGGGGAAGCCGTGCTCGATCGGGAGTGGCTCGCCGTTCATGCCCACCGCGATCAGCGCATCGCGGCCGTCGACGAGCGCGGCGGTGGGCGTGCCGGCGGTCCAGCCGTCCGCGGCCCGCGACACGACCTGGTCGGCGCCGTCGTGCGGCTCGACCTCGTCGAGCAGGTCCTTGACGGGTACTCCCAGCCAGCGCACATTGCCGACCAGCCCGCCGCCCACCTCGTTGGAAACGCAGGTCAGGGTGATGTACCGCTCGACCATCGGACGCCGGAGCAACTCGTCGAACGTCAGCGTCAACGGCCGGCCGACCCGCCCGTGGATCCGCAGGCGCCAGTCCCTCGGATCCACCTGCGGCACGACCAGCGCGGTGTCGACCCGGTAGAGGTCCGAGGAGCGGGTGAGGAATGGGGTGACGCGCGCCATGCCCAGCTCGACCTGCGCCGGCAATGGCGCGGCCGGGCTGGCGGGGGCGGGCAGGCGTACCGCCGCCCGGGCTCGCGCCGCCCCCAGGGCGGCCCCCAGCCACCGCCCACCCGCGCCCGCCACCGCGGCCGCGGCAAGCGAGCCTCCCGCGAGCCGCAGGAACCTGCGGCGCGCTTGCGCGGCCGCAGCAGGCTCGATCTCGGGCGCGGCCGCGGCAGGCTCGATCTCGGGCGTGGCCGCGGCCGCCTCGATCTCGGGCGTGGCCGCTGCCACGCTGTTCCCGGCTTCTGCCGTCGTGGCCGGGACTTCGGACGCCGTGGGCGGGACATCGGGTTTGGCGGCGGCGCCCGTGATCTCGGCCGTCGTGCCGGGGGTCGCGAGGCTCCGACGCAGGACGGCCAGCACGGCCATCCCGGCCAGGGCGCTGAGGATCGACGGGAACGGGTAGGCCCACGTGGCGCCGGGGCGGGTGGCCGCCGCCAGCACGCCGGCCAGACCGAACAGGCCGATCCCGGCCACGCCGTACCGCAGCCGCCGCAGCGCCAGAACCCCGACGACCGCGGCTGCCACGGCGAGCAGCGCCGCCGTGCCGATCTGGAGCGCCAGCTTGTCGTACGTGTAGAACACCCGGACGGCCAACTCCTTGACCGCCGTGGGCACGGCGTCGATCACCACGCCCCCGACGGCCACGAGCGGCGCCGAGCGTGGGCCGATGGCGACCGCGACCAATTCGCCCACGCCGAGCGCGACCGCGGCCACGGTAACCCCGGCTGACGCCCCGTACGTCCGTTCTCTCCGCCTACCTACGTCGCCCTTCACGGCAGTCGTTCCAGCGATCCGCCGGTGGGCTTCAGCGGGCCGACTTGCGCCGGCGGTACACGCCGAACGCGAAGAGGACGACGCCGGCGACACCCACGATCGGCCCGAGCACGGCGAACATGGTCACGCCGCTCATCGCCGAGCCGGTCATGACGTTCAGGCCCTGCAGGGTCCACAGGGCGCCGAACAGGGCGAGCAGGACTCCGATGCCGAGAATGATCCAGTTCTTGGTCATGGTGTTCCCTCCAAATCTGGGGAGCGGGGGTCTTCACCAGCCTGTCGGATCATCGCGGGCGCCAGCACGACGCTTCGGTGGACCGTCCCGTCCACCAAGTGGCGTACGGCGGGGTGGCTTGCGCTGCGGCAAGATGGGAGCCGTCGCCGGGCAGGAAGGACACCACGTGGACATACCGCCCGTTTCGGCGGCCGACCGCACCGCCGACTTCTGGCAGCGCCACCGTGTCGGTTGGCACGTCCTGGCCGCCGCGGTGGCCGTACCGATCGGGGTGGCCGTCGCCGTCGACGCCACGGTGGCGGTCAGGCAGCGCCTGCTCGCTCTCGGCGCACTGGCCGTCCTCGGCATCTGGTATGCCGCCGTCGGTGCGCCGGCACTGGCCGGACGCGATGAGCGCCGGGGTCTGGCCTACTTCGCGGTGATCGCGGTGGGCTTTCCCGTCCTGCTCAGCACTGTCCTGCTCAGCGCCTCGCTGCAGTTCGCGTTCATCCCCCAGCTTTTCCTGATGCTGCCTCGGTGGCGGGTGCGCCTTCCGGTGACATGCCTGCTGTTCGGCGAGCTCGCGCTGAACATGTTCACCCGCATCGGCTTTACCCGCTATACCCTGGCGGCCGTCGGGGTCACCGTCGTCATTCCGATGATCTTCACGATCCTGTTGGGTGCCTACCTGACCGGCATCGTCGACCAGAGCCGCAAGCGCGGTGCGCTGATCGAGGAGCTGACGCAGACCCGGGCCGAGCTCGCCCGGGAGCGTCACGAGGCCGGCGTGCGCGCCGAGCGCGAGCGCCTGTCAGCCGACATCCACGACACGCTCGCGCAGGGCTTTACCAGCATCCTCATGCTCAGCCAGGCCGCCCGCGCCACGCTGGGGCGCGACCTCGCCGCCGCCGACCGGCAGCTGGACCTGGTGGAGCGTACGGCCCGGGAGAACCTCGCCGAGGCGCGGTCGCTTGTCGCCGCGCTCGCTCCGTCCGACCTGGCCGGGCACAGCCTCGCCGACGCGCTTGCCAGGCTCGCCGCCCGCCACACCCGCGACACCGGTACCCCCGTCGAGGTGGTGACGGTGGGGGAGCCGCCGGTCGCCGACGCGGGCAGCGACGTGGCGCTGCTGCGCGCGGCGCAGGAGGCGCTGACCAACGTGCGCCGCTATGCCGAGGCCACCTCGGTACGGATCGAGCTGCGTCAGCGCGACCGCCGGCTGTCCGTGGTGGTCGCCGACGACGGTCGCGGTTTCGACCCGACGGCCACCACGCACGGGTACGGCCTGGCCGGGATCCGGGCGCGGGCCGCCAGTCTCGGCGGGACCGGCACCGTACGGTCCGCTCCCGGCCAAGGCACCACGGTCGAGATCGACGTTCCCGGCCCCCTGCAGTCCGCGGAGCCGGCGCGATGACGATCCGAGTGCTCCTCGTCGACAACCATCCCGTGGTCCGCGTCGGGCTTCGCGGCATGCTGGAGGCCTTCGACGACCTGGCCGTCGTCGGGGAGGCCGGCTCGGGGGAGGAAGCCCTCACGCTAGTCGCCGGCCGGCTGCCCGACGTCGTGCTGATGGACCTGCGCATGCCGGGCATGGACGGCGCCACCGCCACGGCGTGCATCAGCGAGGCGCACCCCGAGGTCCGCGTGCTGATCCTCACCACCTACGACACCGACGGTGACATCCTGCCGGCGATCGAGGCCGGCGCGACCGGATACTTGTTGAAG
>Ga0307508_10002490_pt1 | contig 19426 bp, 16 predicted proteins | sample 9_EM_MG_FD_203089 | JGI IMG/M metagenome (GOLD analysis project Ga0307508, IMG submission 203089) | Populus trichocarpa ectomycorrhiza microbial communities from riparian zone in the Pacific Northwest, United States - 9_EM | ecosystem: Host-associated > Plants > Roots > Unclassified | place... | reverse complement strand
TCAGCGTGTTCGTGACCGGGTAGCCGAGCAGGTTCGCCAGTTCGCGCAGTTCTCCCTGCGCATTGCCCAGCACCACACCACCGCCGGTGTAGATGTACGGGCGCTTCGCGGTCAGCAGCAATTGCACCGCCTTGCGGATCTGCCCGCCGTGGCCCTTGCGCACCGGGTTGTACGAGCGCATCTCGACGCGCTCGGGGTAGTAGAACGCTGTCTTCGCCATCGACACGTCCTTCGGGATGTCGACGACGACCGGGCCGGGCCGGCCGGTGCGGGCGATGTGGAACGCCTTCTTCAGCGTCATCGCCAGCTCGCGCACGTCCTTCACAAGAAAGTTGTGCTTGACGATCGGGCGCGTGATGCCGACGGTGTCGCACTCCTGGAAGGCATCAAGGCCGATCGCCGGCGTCGGCACCTGGCCGGTGATGATCACCATCGGGATCGAGTCCATGTAGGCCGTCGCGATGCCGGTGACCGCATTGGTGACGCCCGGGCCGGAGGTGACCAGCGCCACGCCGACCTCGCCGGTGGCGCGCGCGTAACCGTCGGCCGCATGCACGGCCGCCTGCTCATGGCGCACCAGCACATGCTCGATGGTTTCTTGCTTGTAAAGCGCGTCGTAGATGTAGAGAACCGCGCCGCCCGGGTAGCCCCAGAGGAACTTGACGTTCTCGGCCTGGAGGCACTTGACGAGGATTTCGGAGCCGTTCGGCTCGGCGTGGCTGCCGTGGCTGGGTTGCGCTGACGCGGCCCGCCTGACTTCAGTGGGGGAGATGTCCATATTTGAGAACCTCTGTGAATTTCTCTGACGAAAAACCATCGGTGCACCTCTCCTCATCCTCGTGAGACGGGTGTGGTACCTGAGGGCCGAATCGCGGCGCGCCCCGGTTGGGCAGGCGGCGTTCGACCAAAACTGTCGTGCAACCCGAGATTATGTCACCGCTTTGTTGCACCGCGGCAGCAAGCACGCGGCGCCCTATGGGCGATGCGATAATCGCGCCGCCTGATCGCGGGCATTCCCTTCCCTTGGCAGCGCTTTTGGCTTCAGACAAAGAACTTTCCGACTTCCTGAAGAGCGTCGACAAGCGCGCCTTCAAGCGTGCGCTCTATGCCGTGCGTGACGAGGACGCGGCGCTCGACATCGTGCAGGACACCATGATCCGGTTGTCCGAGAAATACGCCGATCGTCCCGCCGCCGAGTTGCCGCTGCTGTTTCAGCGCATCCTCTCAAACGCGACGATGGACTGGTTTCGCCGTCAGAAGGTGCGCAACGCGGTCGTTCGGAACTTTTCGGACTTCGAGTCCGCCGGCAGTGACGGCGATTTCGACATTCTTGAAACTTTGGAGGCACTGGGAGGATCACTCGCGTCGGAGAGCACGGCGGATACCGCGTCACGGGCGCAAATCCTGCTAGAAATCGAGACCGAGGTGGCTCGTTTGCCGGGACGTCAACGAGAAGCCTTCCTGCTGCGTTACTGGGAGGAACTCGATGTCGCCGAGACCGCCGCCGCGATGGGCTGTTCGGAGGGAAGTGTCAAGACACATTGCTCGCGAGCGGTGCACGCCTTGTCCACGGCCCTGAAGGCAAAGGGAATTTCACTATGAACCCGCTGACTCATCCCACTCCCGCCTTTGGCGCTGCCCAGCCCGGCAGCAGACCGGTTGCCGCCGCCGACGCGCTGCAGGCCCGCTTCGCGCTGCGCGTCACAGCGCGCTTGACCGAACACTCGCAAAACCTCGGCGCCGACGTGACCGAGCGTCTGCGCTTCGCCCGTGAGCAGGCGCTCGAGCGTGCCCGGGCGACCCGCGCGGCGGAAGCCCCCAGCCAGGTGGGTGTGACGCGCGCCGGCGCGGCGATTCTGGGTGGCGGTTCCGGCTGGTGGCTCAAGATCGCGTCGGTGCTGCCGGCGCTCGCGCTGGTGGCCGGGTTGGTGTTGATTCAGCGTTTGCAAGACAACGCCCAGGTGTCGGTCGCGGCTGAAGTCGACGCCGCGCTGCTGTCCGACGATCTGCCCCCCACGGCCTACAGTGACGCCGGCTTCGCCGAGTTCCTGAAGACCCCGAACGAGTGAAGAACGGGGCGCGACCATGACGCCCGGAGTGCCCTGCCGGCCCACCGACCCGCGCCGACGTGCGGCATTGGGCACCGCGGTCGCGGGCTTCTGCGTCGGGCTCACCGGTTTGTCCTGGGCCGCCACCAGCGGCGCACAAGGCACCGCCGCCACCAACCCCGCGCGCGCGGCCACCGCCAAACCCGCGCCCGAGCAGGGCGTGCGCTGGCGCGACCTGAAGGCCAGCCAGCAAAGCGTGCTCAGGCCGCTGGAACACGAGTGGCCCACGATCGGGGCCCTGCACAAGCAGAAGTGGGTCGAGCTGTCGGCCGACTTCTCGAAGCGCACGCCCGCCGAGCAGGCACGCATCCAGGAGCGCATGAGCGAATGGGCGCGGCTGACGACCCAGGAGCGCAGCCAGGCGCGCATGAATTTCCAGGAAGCCAAGCAGCTCAACCCGACCGACCGCAAGGCGCGCTGGGATGAGTACCAGGCGCTGCCGCCGGAGAAGAAGCAACAATTGGCAGCACGCGCGGCCCCTGCCACCGCGTCCGCCAATGCGGCGGCACAGAAGTCGGCCCCGCCCCCGCGTGACACCCAGGCCAAGTCCAATATCGTGCCGAACCCGGCGTTGGCGGCACCGCCCAAGGTGATCGCGCCCACGGTCGTCCAGGCCCGGCCCGGTGCCACCACGACCTTGATCACGAAGCGCCCGACGCCGCCCTCGCACCAGCAAACCGGGCTGCCGAAGATCGCAGCCACGCCGGAGTTCGTGAACAAGGCGACCTTGTTGCCGCAGCGTGGGCCGCAAGGTGCGGCCACCCGGTCTGCGGCGTCTTCTGCACCCAGGCCTCCTTCGGCGCAATGAGCGCGCCTGCGGGCGCGACGCCCAGCCTGAAGCGGCGCATGGCGTCGTTCGTCTACGAAGGTCTGCTGCTGTTCGGCATCGGCCTGATCCCCGGGGCGATCGGCGCGTTGTTCGTCGCCCTCACCGGCCACCAGCATCCGCTGCAGAGCGACACCGCGCTGCGCCTGATCACGCTGCTGATCTACGCCGTCTACTTCAGCTGGTTCTGGTCGGCACGCGGCCAGACCTTGCCGATGCAGACCTGGCACATCCGCGTCGTCACGGTCGAGGGCGAGCCGCTGAGCCAGCCGCGCGCACTGGCGCGCTTCATCGCGAGCTGCGCCTGGTTCGCGCCGGCGGCCGCGCTTGCGGCCCTGAATCACTGGACACGCTGGCAAGGGCTGGCCGCCGTCGGCATCGGCGTGATCGCATATGCGCTGCTCGCGCTGCTGCACCCGCAACGGCAGTTCTGGCACGACGCGCTGTGCGGCACGCGGCTGATCGACGTGAGGCCATAGGGCTGAGCGCCGGGCTGGATAATCCGGCGCCATGACAAATCCTCACAAGGGGCGCACCGGCCTGGATCGGGTGATGCGCGCCACCGGCTACTCGATCGCTGGCCTGATAGCGGCCTACCGCGGCGAAAGCGCGTTCCGACAGGAGTTCTGGCTCGCAGCCGTGCTGCTGCCGCTCGCATTCTGGATCGGCCACGGCTGGATCGAGGTCACGTTGCTGATCGGCTCAGTAATGCTGGTGCTGATCGTCGAGCTGCTGAACTCCGGCATCGAGGCCGCCATCGACCGGGTCTCGTTCGAGATCCACGACCTGTCCAAGCGCGCGAAGGACCTCGCGAGCGCCGCGGTGCTTCTGTCGGTGCTGCTGTGCACCGGCATCTGGCTGGCAGCACTGTGGCAACGATTCATGATCTGATCACGCCATGAGCTCGCCGGGCCGTCCCAAGAGCGAATTGACCGCAGTGCGCAGCACGGAGGTTGCCTGATGACCACATTTTCGATTTGCGTCTATTGCGGCTCCCGCTCCGGCGAGCTGCCGGCCTACACCGCGGCCGCGCGCGCCATCGGCACCGAGATCGGCCGGCGCGGCTGGCAGCTCGTCTACGGCGGCGGGCGCGCCGGGCTGATGGGCGTGGTGGCCGATGCGGCGCTCGCCGCCGGGGCCAGCGCGGTCGGCGTGATCCCCGAATCGCTGATGGGCCGCGAGCTCGGCCACCGCGGCCTGACCGAACTGCACGTCGTGCAGACCATGCATCAGCGCAAGATGATGATGGCCGAGCGCAGCGACGCCTTTCTCGCACTGCCCGGCGGCATCGGTACCTTCGAGGAGCTGTTCGAGGTGTGGACGTGGCGCCAGCTCGGCTACCACGACAAGCCGCTCGGGCTGCTCAACGTCGCCGGCTACTACGATGCGCTGCTGGGTTTTCTCGCGCACAGCCGCGAACAGGGGTTCATGACGTCCGCGCAGACCGATCTGCTGCAGGTCGGCGACGAGCCGCTGCCCCTGCTGCAGCGGCTCGGCGAGCTCGCCGCGCAGGCCACCGGCCCGGACGACTACCGCCGCATCTGAAATCAAAAAGCCCGCTCGCAGCGGGTTCGTCTCGATCGCGGTGCTCAGCGGTTCAGACCGCGTCGTCGTTGGTCTCGCCGGTGCGGATCCGCACCACCTGCTCGATCGCGGTCACGAAGATCTTGCCGTCGCCGATCTTGCCGGTCTTGGCGGCCTTGACGATGGCCTCGATGCAGCGATCGACATCGCTGTCCTTCACGACCACCTCGAGCTTGACCTTGGGCAGGAAGTCGACCACGTACTCGGCACCGCGGTAAAGCTCGGTGTGGCCCTTCTGCCGGCCGAAGCCCTTGACCTCGGTCACGGTCAGCCCGGTCACGCCCACCTGGCCCAGGGCTTCGCGCACTTCCTCGAGCTTGAACGGTTTGACAATCGCAGTGATCTGTTTCATGGCCGGCTCCAGCAGGTTTGATGCGCTCTAGTTTACGCGCGGAACTTCGACGTGATGGGGTATCGCCAATCGCGGCCGAACGCGCGGTGCGTGATGCGGATGCCGACCGGCGACTGGCGGCGCTTGTATTCGTTGATCTTGATCAAGCGCGTCACCCGCTCCACGTCCGCCGGCGCGAAACCGGCGGCCACGATCTCGTCGATGCCCTGGTCCTGCTCCATGTAGCGCTGCAGGATGGCGTCGAGCGCCTCGTAGGGAGGCAAGCTGTCCTGATCCTTCTGGTCGGGGCGCAGCTCGGCCGACGGCGGGCGCGTGATGATGCGGGTCGGGATCACCTCGGCGCCCTGGGCGTTCTTCCAGTCGGCGAGGCGGTATACCAATGTCTTCGCCACGTCCTTGATCACCGCGAAGCCGCCGGCCATGTCGCCGTACAACGTGCAGTAGCCGGTCGCCATCTCGCTCTTGTTGCCGGTCGTCAGCACGATGGAGCCGAACTTGTTCGACAGCGCCATCAGCAGCGTGCCGCGGATGCGCGCCTGGATGTTCTCTTCGGTCGCATCCTCGGCTCGGCCCTTGAACTCCTCGGCGAGGCTGCGCTTGAAGTCCTCGAACATCGGCACGATGCTGATCTCGTCGTAGCGCACGCCCAGGCGCTGCGCCATGTCGCGCGCGTCGATCCAGGAGATGTCGGCCGTGTAGGGCGACGGCATCATCACCGTGCGCACCCGGTCGGCGCCGAGCGCGTCGACCGCGATCGCCAGCACCAGCGCCGAATCGATGCCCCCGGAGAGGCCGATGATGATGCCGGGGAAGCCGTTCTTGTTGACGTAGTCGCGCACGCCCACCACCAGCGCTGCCCAGGCCTGGGCCTCGATGGACGGCACCTCGGCGATCGCGCCGCGCGGCGTCGTCGATGCACCAATCTCGACCAGCGTCACCGCCTCGTCGAACATCGGCGCGCGCGCGGTGACCACGCCATCGGCATCGAGCGCGAACGACGCGCCGTCGAACACGACCTCGTCCTGCCCGCCCGCCATGTGCGCATACAGCAGCGGCAGCGACAGATCGCGTGCACGCGCCGCCATGCGCTCCTCGCGCTCGACCAGCTTGCCGAGGTGGAACGGCGACGCGTTGATCACGCACAGCACCTGTGCACCGGCGGCCTTCGCGGTCCGGCCGGGCTCGTCGAACCAGGCGTCCTCGCAGATGTTCAGGCCGAACTTCACGCCCTGCACCTCGAACACGACCGCGCCCTGCCCGGCATCGCGGCCCGAGGCGAAGTAGCGGCGCTCGTCGAACACCTGGTAGTTCGGCAACTCGCGCTTGCAGTAGGTCGCGAGCACCTTTCCCCCGCTCAGCACCGAGGCTGCGTTGTAGCGCTGCGGCACCGATACCGAGTTCGACCTAACATCGCCCCGATCACCGAACTGATGCGGATGCCCTACGACCACGAACAAGCCCGGCAACTCGGCCAGCGCACGCGCGCACTCTTGAAGGGCCTCGGCACAGGCGTTCATGAAGGCCGGTCGCAGCAGCAGGTCCTCGGGCGGGTAGCCGCAGAGCCCGAGTTCGGGTGTCAACACGAGGCGCGCGCCTTGCATGTAGGCCTGACGCGCGGCATCGACGATGCGCCGGCCGTTGCCGGCCAGATCGCCGACGGTGGCATTGAGCTGCGCCAGGGCAACGATCACCGGGGATTGTGCTGACATGGGATGGACGGGCGCCAATCTGAATGAAATGAAGTCGACGAGCAGTGAAAAAGATTATGTCATTCGGGTCTTCGACGATCCCGCTGACATCGACCCGGCGGCGTGGGATTCGCTGCTCGCGACGCGGCCGAGCAGCACGCCGTTCATGCAGCACGCCTACCTGCTCGCACTGCACCGATCGGCGAGTGCAGTCGCCGAGACCGGCTGGCTGCCGCAGTTCCTTGCCGTGTTCGACACCGACACGCTGATCGCCGCGTGCCCGCTGTACCTGAAGGAGCACTCCTACGGCGAGTACGTGTTCGACTGGGCCTGGGCCGACGCCTACCAGCGCCACGGCCTGCGCTACTACCCGAAACTGCTCGCGGCAGTGCCGTTCACGCCGGTGCCCGGGCCGCGCCTGATGGCGCGCGACGCCACCGCACGGCGCGTGCTGCTGCGTGCGATGCAGCAGTTCGCGCGCGATGCCAAGCTCTCATCGGCGCACGTGCTGTTTCTCGACGATGCCGATCAGCAGGCCGCCCGCGATGAAGGCTGGATGATGCGCAGCACGGTGCAGTTCCACTGGACCCAGCGCGACGGGCTCGATCCGGAACACGCACCCTGGCCCGACTTCACCGCGTTCCTCGCCAGCATGCAACGCGAGAAGCGCAAGAAGATCCAGCAGGAACGCCGCCGAGTCACCGATGCCGGCGTCAGCTTCGTCGAACTCGAAGGCACGCAGATCACGCCGCACGACTGGGACTTCTTCTACCGCTGCTACTGCCAGACCTACCGCGAGCACCGCTCCACGCCCTACCTGACGCGCGACTTCTTCGCCCGCATGGCGAGCGCGATGCCGGCGAACTGGCTGCTCTTCGTCGCGCTGAAAGACGGCGAGCGCATCGCCGCATCGCTCGTCTGCATCGATCCAGCCGCCAAGACCGCGTTCGGCCGCTACTGGGGTGCGCTGGTGCACATCCCCTGCCTGCACTTCGAGGCCTGCTACTACCGCCCGCTGGCCTGGTGCATCGCGAACGGCTATCTGCGCTTCGAGGGCGGTGCGCAGGGCGAGCACAAGATGGCGCGCGGCCTGCTGCCGGTGCAGACCTGGTCGGCCCACTGGCTCGCGCACCCGCAATTCGCGCAGGCGGTCGGCGACTTTCTCGAGCGTGAAGGCGCCGGCGTCGCCGGCTACCTCGACGAGCTCAACGACCGGCGGCCGTTCAAGGTTTGAAGTCGCCGGCGTAGGCCGCCGCGAACTCGCCCGGCTTCAGGTATTTGCGCAACGCCGCGTTGACCTGGGCCAGCGTCAGCTTGGCGATCGCCGCATCGATCTCGGCGTCGCGCGCGAAGGTGATGCCGAGGTATTGGTGCTCGCGAAGCACACCGGCCAGGCTGGCATCCTGCGCGCGGCCCAGGCGCCGGAAGCTCAGCAGGCTGCTGATGCCCTCGCTGAGCTCCTTGGCCGAGAAGCCGCTCTTCAGCACGCCGCTGACTTCTTCGTTGAACGCCGCCTCGACCTTGGCGCGGTTCTGAGGCGCAAAGATCGCGTAGGCCTGCCACGGCGAATTCGGCTCGAAGCGGCTCCACTCGATGCCGGTGCCCACGCCGTAGGACAGGCCCTCGTTCTCGCGGATGCGCTTCCACAGCCGCGAGCCGCTGCCGCCGCCCAGCAGGTAGTCGGCCATCGCCAGCGCCGGGTAGTCGGCATCCTTGTTGTTCAGCGGCACGCTCTCGCGCACGAGCAGGAACGCGTTCTGTTTCTCGGGCGTGCTCAGGATCAGACGCTCGCCCTTCACCGGCCACGCCGGCCGCGGCACGCGGGCGAAAGGTGCGCGGCTGCGCCAGTCAGCGAACGCCGTGGTCAGCGCGGCGCGCACGGCGGCCACGTCGAGATCGCCCACGGCCGCAAACTCGCCGGCGCTCGCGCCGTAGAAGCGGGTGTGGAAGTCGCGCAGCTTAGCCACCGTCAGCGCGTTCACGTCGTCGACGATCTCGTCGGCCGTGCGCTCGTAGCGCAGGTCACCGCGCGGGTACGGGTTGCCCAGGCGCGCAAGCGCGTTCTGCGCGACGAACTGCGGCTCCTTGCGCTGCTGCTCGACCTCGGTCAGGGTCTGGCGCTTGATCTCGTCCAGCGCCTCGGGCGCCAGCGCCGGATTGCGCAGCAGATCGCCGACCAGCGCGATCGCATCCGCCAGGTGCTCGCGCCGCGTATTCAGCGTGATCGTCACGTAGTTGGCCGAGCCGCTGATCTGCAGCTCGGTCCGGAGCGCGTCGAGCCTGTCCTGCACCTGCTGGCGCGACAAGGTGGCCGTGCCCTTGTCGAGCAGCGCTGCGACCGCGCGGCCGACCTCGCCCAGCCCTTGCGTGCTGGCCTCATCGCCGAAGCGCAGCACCATCGTCGCGGTGACGGCGCCGCCGCGCGTGCCCTTGGGCAGCAGCGCGACCTTCAGGCTGCCAACCGCCAAGGTCTGGGTGCGCGCATCGATGTTCGCCGGGGTCGCGTCGAAGGCCTCGACCTTGGCCGCGGCGGCGGCCGGCTTGAACTCCTTCATCGCCTGCGCGATGTCGACATTCTCGGGCTTCGGCGCGCGCAGCGGCTTTTCGGTCGGCAGGTAGATCGCGAGCGTGCGGTTGTCAGGAAGCAGGTACTGTTCGGCGACGCGCTGCACATCGGCGAGCGTGATTGCGCGCACCCGGTCGCGCATCAGGAAGAACATGCGCCAGTCGCCCTGCGCGATCGACTCCGACAGCGCCATGCCGATCATCTCGGGGTTGGTGAAGGCCTGATCCCACTCGTTGATCCACTTCAGCTTGGCGCGTTGCAGTTCGTCGGCGGTGATCGGCTCGGTCTTCAGCGACTCGACCGCCGCGAGCAGCTCGGCGCGCGCCTTGTCCACGTCCTGCCCCGGCGCGAGCCCGGCGCCGGCAATGAACAGGCCCGGGTCGTGCAGCCCGAAGCCGAACGCGTAGGTGCTGGCGGCGAGTTGCTTGTCGGTCAGCCGCTTGTGCAGACGGCCCGACGGCGTGTCGCCGAGGATCACGCGCAGCAGATCGACGGCCGCGTAGTCGGCCGCGGCGCCGGCCGGCACGTGGTAGCCGGCGTAGATCACCGGCGCGCCGCCGATGCGGCGCAGCGTCACGCTGCGTTCGCCGTCCTGCGTCGGGTCGATCGTGTACAAGGTCGGCAGCTTGCGCGTCGGCTTCTTGATCGGCCCGAACGACTGCGCGATCCACACCAGCACGCGCTTCTCATCGAGCTTGCCCGACACGATCAGTGTCGCGTTGTCGGGCTGGTAGTACTGCCGGTAGAAGGCCTGCAGGCGCGGGATGTCGACATTCTCGACATCGGCGCGCGCCCCGATCGTGTCGTGGCCGTAGTTGTGCCAGTCATACATCAACGCCATCGCGCGCTGCAGCAGGATGCGCTCGGGGCTGTTTTCGCCCATCTCCATCTCGTTGCGCACCACCGTCATCTCGGTGTCCAGGTCCTTGCGCGCGACGAAGCTGTTGATCATCGAGTCGGCGAGCCAGCCGATGTACCACTTCAGGTTGTCGTCGTTGACCGCGAGCACCGCGGTGTAGTTGGTGCGGTCGAACCAGGTGCTGCCGTTGGCGCTCAGGCCGCGCCTCTGGAATTCGGCCCAGACCTTGGGATTCTTCGGCGTGCCCTTGAAGAGCATGTGCTCCAGCAGGTGCGCCATGCCGGTCTCGCCGTAGTTCTCGTGGCGCGAGCCGACGTGGTAGGTCAGGTTGACCGTGGTCGTCGGCTTCGAGTCGTCGGGGATCAGCAGCACCTGCAGGCCGTTCGCGAGCCGGTATTCGGCGATCCCTTCCACCGAACGCACACTCGTGACACCGCCGGGCAGCGCCTGCGCCATCGACCAGATCGGGCTCGCCAGCGCGACGAGCAGGGCGACCCACCGGCAAAGAGCGCGCAGAGGCTTCATCAACATGGGGCGGTCGGCGAAAACAAGAAGCGCGCAGTGTAGGCGCGCCCCCGCCGCCGCCACGAAGATTTACGGTCGCTGGTAGCTCGCGATGCCCTGGCGAATTTCTTCCTTCGCCGACTCCGGGCCTTCCCAGCCCTTGATCTTGACCCACTTGCCGGCCTCGAGGTCCTTGTAGTGCTCGAAGAAGTGCTGGATCGCCTTCAGGCGCATCTGGTTGATGTCCTCGGGCTTCTGCCAATGGGTGTAGATCGGCAACACCTTGTCGATGGGCACCGCGAGCAGCTTGCTGTCGCCGCCGGCTTCGTCTTCCATCTTCAATACGCCGATGGGGCGGCAGGTGACGACGACACCGGGCGACAGCGCGAACGGCGTGATCACCAGCACATCGACCGGGTCGCCGTCGTCCGACAGCGTTTGCGGGATGTAACCGTAATTGCACGGGTAGTGCATCGCGGTTGTCATGAAGCGGTCAACGAACAATGCGCCACTCACCTTGTCGACCTCGTACTTGATCGGATCGGCGTTCATCGGAATTTCGATGATGACGTTGAACTCGTCCGGCGCCTTGACGCCAGGGGTGACTTTTTGCAGGCTCATGGTTGCTCTTTGATGTGCGGGGAAACCCCGATTTTATGCGCGGCGCTTGCACGCGCCTGACGGCCATCATCCGATGGAAAACACCATGCCGACGACTCAGGATTGGCCCGTAGCATGCCCCGAGCCTCGGCTGGCCTCTAGGCTGCGCCTGGCCGTTCCCTTCATCACAGCACTCGACGAGAAAGGATACCCCCTTGATCACCACATCGATGGCGCTCTACTTCGCGCTGGCCTGCGGCCTGGCCGCAGTCATCTACGGCTTCGTACAACGAAGCTGGATCCTCAGCCAGGATGCGGGCAACGCGCGCATGCAGGAGATCGCGAGTGCGATCCAGCAAGGGGCAGCCGCCTATCTGGCGCGCCAGTACAAGACGATCGCGCTGGTCGGCGTGGTGCTCGCGATCCTGATCTTCATCTTCATCGACCACCTGAGCGCGGTCGGCTTCGTGCTCGGCGCGCTGCTGTCGGGCGCCTGCGGCTTCATCGGCATGAACGTGTCGGTCAAGGCCAATGTGCGCACCGCGCAGGCCGCGACCAAGGGCATCGGTCCGGCGCTCGATGTCGCGTTCAAGGGCGGCGCGATCACCGGCATGCTGGTCGTCGGCCTGGGCCTGCTCGGGGTGGCACTGTTCTTCATGTTCCTCACGAGCGGCGGCAGCAACACCGCGACCCTGTCGGCGTCGCTCAAACCGATGCTCGGCTTCGCGTTCGGCGCGTCGCTGATCTCGATCTTCGCGCGGCTCGGCGGCGGCATCTTCACGAAGGGCGCTGACGTCGGCGCCGACCTGGTCGGCAAGGTCGAGGCCGGCATCCCGGAAGACGACCCGCGCAACCCGGCCGTGATCGCCGACAACGTCGGTGACAACGTCGGCGACTGCGCCGGCATGGCGGCCGACCTGTTCGAGACCTATGCGGTGACCTTGATCGCGACGATGGCGCTCGGCGCCCTCGTGATCAAGGGCAGCGCGACGATGGCCGCTGTGATCTATCCGCTGATGCTGGGTGGCGTGTCCATCATCGCGTCGATCATCGGCTGCTTCTTCGTGAAGGCCTCGCCCGGCATGAAGAACGTGATGCCGGCGCTGTACAAGGGCCTGGCGGTGGCGGGCGTGCTGTCGCTGATCGCGTTCTACTTCGTCACGACCAGCGTGATGCCGGCCGACGCACTCGGCGCCGGCACGCACCTGAAGCTGTTCGGCACCTGCGCCGTTGGCCTGGTGCTGACCGCGGCGCTGGTCTGGATCACCGAGTTCTACACCGGCACGCAGTACAGCCCGGTGCAGCACATCGCCCAGGCCTCGACCACCGGCCACGGCACCAACATCATCGCCGGCCTGGGCGTGTCGATGCGCTCGACCGCCTGGCCGGTGCTGTTCGTCTGCGTCGCGATCCTGGTGTCGTACTGGCTCGCGGGTCTGTATGGCATCGCGATCGCCGCGACCTCGATGCTGAGCATGGCCGGCATCGTCGTCGCGCTCGACGCCTACGGCCCGATCACCGACAACGCCGGCGGCATCGCCGAGATGGCCGAGTTGCCCAAGAGCGTGCGCGACGTCACCGACCCGCTCGACGCGGTCGGCAACACGACCAAGGCGGTGACCAAGGGTTACGCGATCGGCTCGGCCGGCCTCGCGGCGCTGGTGCTGTTCGCCGACTACACACACTCGCTCGAAGGCCGCGGCATCAGCGTGAGCTTCGACCTCTCCGACCCGAAGGTCATCGTCGGCCTGTTCATTGGCGGACTGATCCCCTACCTCTTCGGCGCGATGGCGATGGAGGCCGTGGGACGCGCGGCCGGCTCGGTCGTCGTCGAGGTACGACGCCAGTTCCAGGACGGCGCGATCATGTCCGGAAAGCGCAAGCCCGACTACAGCGCCGCGGTCGACATGCTGACCACCGCGGCGATCAAGGAAATGGTCGTGCCCAGCCTGCTGCCGGTCGTCGTGCCGATTCTGGTCGGCCTGCTGCTCGGCCCGGCCGCGCTCGGCGGCCTGCTGATGGGCACGATCGTGACCGGCCTGTTCGTCGCGATCTCGATGTGCACCGGCGGCGGCGCCTGGGACAACGCGAAGAAGTACATCGAGGACGGCCACCATGGCGGCAAGGGCAGCGAGGCCCACAAGGCCGCGGTGACCGGCGACACCGTCGGCGATCCGTACAAAGACACCGCCGGCCCGGCCGTCAATCCGCTGATCAAGATCATCAACATCGTCGCGCTGCTGATCGTTCCGCTGCTGCCGGTGGGCTCGGCGACGACGCATGCCACAGCCACCCCCGCGGCGGCCTCGGCGTCGGCAACCGCCGATGGTGCATCGTTCAAGGTCGAGGGCGGCGTCGTGAAGTTCTATTTCGCGACCGGCAAGGCCGAACTCGCCACGGGCGCGAACGACGCGCTCGCCGATGTCGCGAAGGGCGTGGCCGCCGGCAAGAAGGCCGTCGTCAGCGGTTTCACCGATTCGACCGGCGACGCCGCGAAGAACGAAGAGCTGGCCAAGCAGCGCGCACTGGCGGTGCGTGATGCGCTGAAGGTCGCCGGCATCGCCGAAGACAAGATCGAGCTGAAGAAGCCCGAGACGCTCACCGGCAGTGGTGGCAACGCCGAAGCGCGGCGCGTGGAAGTCGCGTTGCAGTAGACCGCAACACACCAAACAACCAGGCCCGGGATCGCAAGAACCCGGGCCTTTGTGTTTGGGAGCGGCAAGCGCTACATCGACGCGGTCAGCATTGCGCGGTAGTCGTCCGCCGTCGCGACCCGCGGGTTGGTCTTGTGCGTGTGGTCGGCGAGCGCGCCCTCGATGATGCGGTCGAACCAGTCGACCGGCACCTCCATCTCGGCCAGACCCGCGGGCAAGCCCAGGCGGGCATTCATCGCCTTGATCGCCGGCCCGAGGTCGCCGGCGCTTGCCAGCCCCATCGCCGCGGCCATGCGCTCCAGGCGCTTGTCCTTGATCACGCTCTCGGCGCTCGCATTGAACGCGATCACGGCCGGCAGAAACACCGCGTTGAGCGTGCCGTGGTGCAGGCGCGGGTTCTTGCCGCCGAGCGAGTGGCTCAGCGAATGCACGCAGCCCAGGCCCTTCTGGAACGCCAGCGCGCCCTGCACCGAGGTGCTCATCATGTTGAGCCGCGCGTCACGGTCCTGGCCGTCGCGCGTGGCACGTTCGATGTTGGCCCAGCCGCGCGCCAGGCCGTCGAGTGCGATGCCATCGGCGGGCGGATTGAACGGTGCCGCCATGAAGGTCTCCATGCAGTGAGCGATCGCGTCCATGCCGGTCGCGGCGGTGAGCTTGGGCGGCAGGCCCAGCGTCAGTTCGGGATCGCAGACCGCCGCGCGCGGCATCAGGTGCCAGGAGTGGAAGCCGAGCTTGCGGCCGTCGTCGACGATCACGATCGCGCCACGCGCGACCTCGCTGCCGGTGCCCGAGGTCGTCGGCACCGCGATCAGCGGCACCGCGGCGTCGGTGATCTTGGCACTGCCGCCCTCGATGGTTGCGTAGGTTTTCAGCGCGCCGGGATGACGCGCCGCGATCGCGACACCCTTCGCGCAATCGAGCGACGAGCCGCCACCCACCGCGATGATGCCGTCGCAGCCGTGCTCGTTGAACACCAGCGTGGCGGCACGCACCGCGGCCTCGGTCGGGTTCGGCGGCGTGCCGTCGAACACCGGGCCCTGCAGCGACGCCGGCAGCGCCTCCTGCACCATCGCCAGCACGCCCGCGGCCTTCACGCCCGCGTCGGTGACGATCAGCGGCTTCCTGATGCCGACCCGTTCGCATTCGGCGGCCAGCAGCCGGCGCGCGCCGAACTCGATGTTGATGTGCGTGAGGTACTGGATCAGCGCCATGAATCGTTCTCCGGCAATCAGCTTCGGTAGCTGGTGTCGATGCGGTCGAGCTTGCGCACCAGCGCGTCGAACACGTCCTGCCCCGCGCCGAATCGGGCGTTGAACTGCAACGAGTCCGCGGTGCATTTTCGCTGAATCTCTTCACTGATGAGGCGCGGCCGGCCCATCGATTGCGTGGCGAGCTGGATCTCGCAAGCACGCTGCAGCAGCCACAGCACGGCGAAGGTGCGCGGGATGCCATCGCCCCATGCCAGCAGGCCGTGGTTGCGTAGGATCACCGCGGGCTTGCCGCCGATGCTCTTCAGCAGGCGCGGGCCTTCATCGGCATGCACCGTGATGCCCTCGAACTCGTGGTACGCGAGCTTGCCGTGCAGCTGCGCCGAATAGAAGTTGCTCGGCGACAGCCCTTCCTCGAGGCAGGCCACGCCCATGCCGGCAGTCGTGTGAACATGCATCACGCAATGCGCGTCCGGGATGCCGGCGTGGATGGTCGCGTGCGGTGTGAAACCCGCCGGGTTGAACGGCCAAGGGCTGTCGCCGATGATGTTGCCGTGCAGGTCGATCTTCAGCAGGTTCGACGCCGTGACCTCGCTGTAGTGCAGACCGAACGGGTTGATCAGGAAGTGCTTCTCGTCTGAATCGGCAGGCCCGGGCACGCGCAGCGAGATGTGGTTGTAGATCAGCTCGGTCCAGCCCATCATGTCGAAGATGCGGTAGGTGGCGGCGAGCTGCACACGCAGCGCTCTTTCGTCCATGGCGTGTGTCCTTTACACGAAGCGGAGTGCGACCGAGCCGAACGGGCCGTGGTCGGCGTGGATGTTGTCGCCCGCCACCGCCGGCGTCAGCAGCGTGCCCGCAGGCACACCGACCATCAGCCGAATCAAGTCGATCGGATCGCCGTCCGCCGGCACCGTGTTGCGCGGCTTGACGTCGCGCGGCGGCTGCGATGAGAGGGGGCGCGCGAGGGTCGACATGGCTTCAGCACTTTACTGACTAATATGTTAGTAATCAACGTGCCAGGGCCGCGCGGCGGTCAGTAATTTCCCCTAGGAAACTGCTTGAATTCTGGCGAGCGCTCAAGCGTTGAAGGATCGGGGTGGCGGGATTCGCGTGCACGGGTCGGCGTGGCTTCGATGCACACTGCGAGTCACTGCCATGTCAAATCGCCAATGCCTGAATTGCGATACCGCGATCGCCGGTTCGGAGCGCTATTGCCCTCACTGCGGCCAGCGCACGGACACTGCGCGACTCTCCTTCGGCGACATCGCCCGTGACCTGCTGCAGAAGTTTGTCAACGTCGAACGCGGAGCGCTGGCATTCGCCTGGGCGCTGATCACGCGCCCAGGGCGTGTCGCCCGCGAATACGTTGACGGCAAGAGGCGCCGGTACTACGGCCCGTTTGCAACCCTGGTCGTGCTGGTCGGTTTGACGGCGTTGGCGGTCAATGTCTCGGGGTACCGGGTCCTGGCGCACGACGGCCTGACGTCCGGTCCGACCGATCTGCTGGAGCGCCACTTCAACCTGCTGCTGCTGGTGCAGCTTCCTCTGCTGGGCGCCGTTTGCGCGATCCTGTTCCGCCGCGCCCACCTCACGCTGCCCGAACACATGGTGCTGGTGGCCTATGCACTGAGCATCCGCGCCGTGTTCGTCGCGCTGGTGATACCGGTGGCCTACCTGGCCTCGACGAACACACCGGCGCGGGAGCATGTCTACGCCTTCTGGGTCGCTTGGTACACCTACTTCGGCTGGGCCGCCTCGCAGTTCTATGCCGGCTCCCGCGTCCAGTCGTGGATCAAGGGTGTGCTGGCCGCGGCCACAGGACACGCGGCCATCATGGCGGCGCTGATCGTGGGAAGCGCTTGCTACGAGGCGCTCATCCGCCGCTAGAGGCGGCGGGCGGCAATAGGCCGGTCCCCCTGTAAGAGCTGACAGTTGGATCGAGCTTGCATCGGCCCTATCCTCGGTGACGTGGAGCATCTCCTCGGTCACCGGGCCATCGTGACGCTCCGGTTGAACCCTGGCTGACTTCACTGGTGGGGGGATGAGGATGCACGGATGACGAGGTCGTTCCGGTTCGCCGACTGGCCGTTGCGCGCCAAGATGGCAGCGTTGCTCGTCGCGGCGTCGCTGTTGCCGCTCTCGATCTGGGCCTACGTCGACTTGCGCCAGGATCAGGTTCGGCTGTTGAACAGCGTGAAGGACATCCTCCAAGCCCGCGGCGACCAGATCGTGCACGAACTCGACGCCTTCCACCGCGCCTACCAGCGCTCGGTCGACCGGATCGCACGGTTTCCCGACTCCGTGGCCCATTGCGCCGAGACACCGGAGCGCCGCGCGGCGCATCAGGACGCGATGCTGGGCCTTCTTTCGGCGTACCCGGCCAGCGACACCGGCATCCGTGGCGCCGGCTTGATCGACGGCACCGGGCGCGTCATCATCGCGACCGAGGCCCCAGTGATCGGCATGGATGTGTCCGACCGCCCGATCGTGCGCGCGGCGATGCAGGGCCGCGCCGTCGTCTCCGATCCGTTTGTCTCCTACACCCGCAGCGGTGCGGTGCCGACAATCGTCTATCTGGCACCGATGTTCGACGCCGATCGGCGCGTGGCCTGCGTGGCCGTGCTGTGGGTGCGTGCGACGGCATTGTGGAACACCGTCAAGGCCTCCAACGCGCTCGCCGGCCCCGACAGCTTTGCGGTGCTGTTCGACCGCCAGGGCATCCGGATCGCACACACCTACAGCGACGAGATCGTCTTCCACCCCGGCGGGAAGCTCGATCCGGCGACCGTCGACCGGCTCGTCGCCGAAGGCCGCTTCGGTGCGCGCACGCGGGCGTTGCTCGAAGACGTGCGGTCATTCCCGGAGCAGTTCGAGCGCGCGCGCTCGGAGTCGCCCGACCTGGGCGTCTTTCGAGGCTTTGCGCCGGTCAATCAGACCTGGAACTACGGCGTCGCGCGCCGGTTCGAAACGGTCCCGTGGACGGTCTTCTACATGGTCCCGGAGACCGCCGTCACGGCCCAGATCGCGCAGGCGATGCGTCAGCGGGTGCTCCTGGCGGCGGGCATCATCGCCCTCGCCGGCATCGTCGGGCTGGTGTTCTCCGCCAGCATCCTGCGCCCGGTTCGCGCGCTGCGCCGGGCTGTCACGGCGATCGCCGGCGGCGACCTGGCGGCCCGTGTTCAAGACCTGCGCGGCGACGAACTGGGACGCTTCGGCAGCAATTTCAACGCCATGGCCGAACGCATCCAGGCGCAGGACACGGTGTTGCGGCAATCGCGCGATCAACTCGATCAGCAGGTGCAAGCCCGCACCGCCGAGCTGACGCAAACCACACACGACCTGCAGGCCGAGATTGTCGAGCGGGTGCGCGTGGAGAGCGTGCTGCGAGAGCGCGACGCCGCGTTGCACCGCGCCCACGTGATGACGAAGCTGGCGCACGTGATCACGCGGCCCGACGGGTCGTTCGAGACCTGGTCCGAGACCTTGCCGCCCTTGATCGGCGTCGAACCCGCCGGGATGCCGCCCAGCACCCGCGCGTGGATGGACCTTCTGCATCCGGACGACCGTTCGACGTTTCGGAGCACCAGCATCGCTGCTGGCGTCACCGGCTCACGCAAGGACGTCGAGTACCGCTTGCTGCGCGCCGATGGCGCGTGGATCCATGTGCGCCAGGTGATCGAACCGATTCCGGGCCACGTCGATGCCGACGGAAAGATGCGCTGGTTCAGCACGCTGCAGGACATCACCGAGCAGAAGCATGCCGAGGAAGAACTGCGCGCCAGCGAGGAGCGCACCCGGCTGATCGTCGACACCGCGCTGGACGCGGTGATCACGATGGACAGCGCAGGCGCCATCACGGGCTGGAGCCCGCAGGCCGAAACCATGTTTGGCTGGACCCGCGCTGAAGCGCTCGGGCGCACGCTGGCGCTGACGATCATCCCTCCGCGCTATCGTGAAGATCATCGGCGCGGCCTCGAGCACTATCTCGCGACCGGCGAGGGCCCGGTGCTGAACAAGCGCATCGAGCTCAGCGCGCTGCACCGCGACGGCCGCGAGTTCGCTATCGACTTGTCGATCACGCCGATCCGAACCGGCTCGGTGCCGAGCTTCAGCGCCTTCGTGCGCGACATCACCGATCGCAAGCTCGCGCAGGCGCGCCTGCAAGCCCAACTCGAACGCCTGACCCTGCTGGACCAGATCAGCCGCGCGATCGGCGAGCGCCAGGATCTGCAGAGCATCTACCAGGTCGCGATCCGCAGCCTGGAGGAGCGCCTGCCGGTGGACTTCAGCTGCGTGCTGCAGCGCGACGCGACCCACCACGCGCTCAGCGTCATCCGCGTCGGCGCGCACAGCCAGGCGCTCGCGCTGGAGCTCGCGATGGACGAGCAGTCGCATATCGAGATCGACCCCAACGGCCTGTCGCGCTGCGTGCGCGGCGAGCTCGTGTACGAGGCCGACATCCAGGCGAGCCCGT